>Ga0308411_10002576_pt1 | contig 12230 bp, 9 predicted proteins | sample HotsprottomLayer_2_FD_203530 | JGI IMG/M metagenome (GOLD analysis project Ga0308411, IMG submission 203530) | Hot spring phototrophic mat microbial communities from Octopus Spring, Yellowstone National Park, Wyoming, United States -... | ecosystem: Environmental > Aquatic > Thermal springs >... | reverse complement strand
TGTTGCTGCAACTGAACCACACTCTAGTTGAGGCGAAACTGTCACAACCGCTGCCAATCGGCGTTCCCTTGCAGATGCAAGTACGGCAAACGCAGCCCGAAGTGCAACTGGCCGTGGTAGATCTGTCGCGTTCGGGCCATGTGGCCGCATCGCCACAGACGGCGGAGACGGCCGTGCGTGGCCCGTTGACGGCTGCTGCGACTGCTCCCCGACCTGCCGAGGTGACCGTACAGGTTCCCCCCACGCCGTTGATGAGCGTCGAGCAACTGGCAGCAGCTCTACGCCAGCGCTTGCAGGCCGTCCCTCTAGGCGAAGTCATCCGCAACGTCATCGCCCAAACGGTGACCTCGCAAACCCAATCTAGCAGCACTCCCCCACCCCAGCCCCCGCCTCCTGCTCTGGAGGCGTTGGTCAGCCGACTGCGAGCCTTGCTGCCGCAAGGCCAACCTCCCACCGCAGAGCAACTCGGCACCTTCCTGCGAGACGGCGGATTGCATTTTGAGGCTCGCTTGGCCAAACACGCTGTCAATCACAGTCCCCCCTCAGAGATCCAGCAGACGGTTCAGCGCGATGTCAAGGGACTGGTGCTGCGTGCCCTGGCCGAGGCCAGCGTTCAGCCTAGTGAAGCCGCTCGAACCGCTCCGGTGGTTCAGCACTTGCAAGCCATCGAGGCGCAACAGACCGGCAACCTGCTGGCACTGGCACGCGGCGATCCGGTGTTTTTCCAAGTGCCGCTGATGCTCACTCCCGACCAGTCCAGCACGCTACACCTAGCCGTCCAACGCGACGGCAAAGGCCCGAATGCTGAAAACCAAGGCGTGAGTTTCTTCATGCATCTAGAACTAGAGCAGTTCGGCACGGTACGAGTGGATGCTCAGTTCAACCCGATGGGTATGCGGGTTATCTTCTATGTAGAGAAGGAGCAGGGCCGGGCCCGTCTGCACAGCGGACTGTCGGAATTGCGTGAAGCTCTGCAACAGGGACGCGAGGGGCCGGTGTTGCTGGCAGTTCGCCCGCTGGGTGAGTTACCTCGCGATCAGAAACCACTCTTTGAGGCACTGGCCAGCGGATTGCCCGCTTCGGGAACTCATCTGGATGTGAGGGTCTAGACCATGACCGACACGCCGAAACGGCGACAGGCGGTGGCACTGCGGTACGAACCGCCCCGCGACAAGGCTCCCGTGGTGATTGCCAAAGGCCAGGGGTTCATTGCCGATCGCATCCTCGAACTAGCTCGCGAGAATAACATCCCCATCCACGAGGATCGCGCCTTGGTGCAAACCCTGTCGTTGCTGGATCTGGATCAGCAGATTCCTCCGGATGCTTATAAGGCTGTTGCCGAAATATTAGCTTTTCTGTACCGATTGCAAAAACCCATCTGAGCCGGAAAGCCCGATAAATGTTGTCGCAATGTGCCCACGGTCGGTTTTCGTGGTAAGGTTAACTCAGGCCGGACGAAAGGTACAAGCGTCGAGGAGCGGATTTCCAAGCAACCAAAGACCGCATCCCCCTCGCAAGTATCCAGGCGACGAGGACTTTGCTCATGAAACTAGGAGTGTATGAGTTAGAGCAGTTGCTCGGCAGGGGGGCGATGGGATCCGTTTACCGGGCTCGCCACCGGAAAACGGGCAGCATCGTGGCGGTCAAGGTGATGGCTCCAGAAATCGCCACCAACAATGACTTACTCCAGCGATTTCAACAGGAACATCAGGTGGCTTTGCGGGTTCAACACCCGCATCTGGTTCGTGGACTGGATTTCGGCGTGGAGGCCGGACAACCCTATCTGGTTATGGAGTACATCGAAGGCAAGAGCCTAGATCGTTTGATTGACGATCTGGGAGCATTGCCCATCGAGACCGCACTAGTATTGATCCGGCAGGTCGCTCTGGCCGTGCAAGCCGCCCACGAGGCTCACTTGATTCACCGCGATATCAAGCCCGACAATGTTCTGATTGTCAACGGTGGAGAAAACAATTCCTCCCTGTGGAAGGCCAAACTGGCGGATCTGGGATTGGTCAAGGATCTGGATCGCAAAGAGGAGTTAACCCAATCAGGAGCCTGGATCGGCACGCTAGCATACATGGCTCCCGAACAGTTTGGTGATGCCAAGAACGTCGATAATCGTTGTGACATTTATGGACTGGCGGCTACACTCTATCACGCTTTGACAGGTAGTTCGCCGTTTCCAGGGATGGGCAAACTGACTGTACTGAGCAAGAAACTCAAGGAAGATTTTCAACATCCCCGAGAAATCCGTCCCGAGATTGCTCCTGCAATTGACGCACTCATTGTTCGCTCGATGAGTTGCGATCCCTCGAAGCGACCGGAATCCTGCAAGGCTTTTATCGAGCAACTGGGGGGCAAGAAAGCGGTGCCCACGCGGCCTATACGCGCTTTGGCAACAGGGAAATACTCACCCGTTAAGGAAGACTCTTCAACCCAGACCGAATCCCGAGAAGTTCCGATATCCAGCTCGCCACCGGAACGGCGCATTGCGCGACGGTATCCCTCTGCTTTGACTGCTATCTGTCAGCCGATCCGTGACAGCAATCAGCAGTGGATGGGACGAATCCTCAATGTCTCGCGAACAGGCATTCGGTTGCAAGTCGATCGTCGGTTCGAGCCAGGAACGGTTCTGGATATCGAGGTAGTCGATGCTGAGAGCGGCGATACGTCCACGTTTATAGCTCGCGTTCGCTGGGTAAAAGAGACCAAAACTCATCAGTGGAACCTCGGTTGTGCCTTCGGCCGGGCCATCACTGAGGCTGATCTGGATCTGTTCCTCAACGACAAACAATCGACCATCGTCGTCCAGAGCGGTTGAGTTTAAGTGGCGAGTCGATTTACGTCAGCGATCGGCGTGTGTCCCTCCAACCACCGATGTAAATGGGTTCGCTTCTCCCGGAGCAAGTGGTGGAGAGCTACACCCCTTGCATCCAGCGATCGACGCAGTTCAGCAGGGCTTCCCGCACGCCCGTGTAGAAGTGATCCGCATCGGCGATCCGTTCGACTGCCACAGCGGGGGCCACTTCGGCAATGGCCTCGGCAGATCCGCGAAAGGCCATGTTGCTTGCGATCTCCTTTTCGCCCAACGTCACCAGAACCGGACAGGTGATGCGATCCAGGAACCGCAGGAAGTTATACCGCTCATCGGGGCCGTACTTCTCCACATACCCCGCAGCCGTGATGACAAACGGCAGCGGAATGCGGACATCGAGCAGGCTCTCCGATTCGCCGACCGCTTGCAGAGCTTGAGCCTGCTGGTAGACGTTGCGAAACTCCACGCCGCGGTCACTCGACTCGAACCAGCTATACGACAAACGCGGCGGTGAAAGAGCAACGACACAGGCCACCGAAGCATCCGGTTCGTGCGCCTGAGCATACAGGCACTTGACCGCTCCCGAACTGTGACCGATCAGGCCCACTCGCGAAGTTCCTCGCTGACGCAACCAGTCGAGCCAACCGGCCAGGTCGTGTCGGCAGTCGTCTAGCACCTCATAGGCAGCACCCAGTCGCCTTCCGCCTCGGGTCGTGGTGGCGTTACTCATCAGATCGTGGCCGCGGGTGTTGATGCGCAGCACGGCGCAGCCGCGTTGCAGCAATCGCTCGGCCAGAGCATCGAAGAGCGTCGAGCCATAAAAGTTGCCGCCCGTGCCATGAACGCAAACGACGGCCTCGACAGGCCGTTTGTCCGGCACAGAGACAGGAGTCTGATAGATGCCGTCCAGCCGGACACCATCGCGAGTGATGATGTGGACGAGATCGACGAGCATGACAGGTTCCTCACACAGGTTGCCTCTTCGGAACTGCAACCGAGCCGACTGCGGTTCGGACGCTGTCTCGACAGGATAGGAGGTTTGACGTGCTGGAAAAGTCCCTTGCAGAGCAGGGGTCGAAGAGGACGGCATTTATGGCAACACGCTCACGAATGCTACCACTGTTTTCGTCGGCAAATTCCTTGCGGTCGGATCTTTCGTCAAGTTTTACCAACTCGCGTGTCGATTTAATCGAAAGCAGTCGGAGACTGTGTCGCTCCCGCTCCGATAGCTTTCGTTTTTTCATGGGGAGGCCTCATGATCGGGAAGCATCTCGCAAGCATCCTGCTTGTGTTCCTCCTGCTGGGTCAGGCATCGAGCCAGACGATGGTTCCCCAGACTCCCAGCACACCCATGCCGATCGCGGGGCATCCAACAACGATTGCGCCTCATCCCGTTGGACTTCCGTCGGGCGATATGCCGTTGGAAGGGCTGGTAAACCAGCAGGGCCGGATGATCGAGCCTCTCTGGGTGCATGCGGAGTATCTGTTGTGGTGGGTTCGCGGAGCGAACATTCCGCCACTGGTGGCCGGCAGTCCGCCAGGCACTCCTGTCGAACGTGCGGCGATTCTTGATGGGCCGGACACCACTCTGCTGCTCGGCGATGACTGGGTAAACGGCTCAATGCGGCAAGGTTTTCGTCTGCGACTGGGAGGCTGGATTGATGCCGAGCAGCAGTACGGTATCGAGTCCAGTTTCTTCCTGCTCGGCGCGGTTGGGAAATCTTACCAGGCCAGCGGCGATGCCACGGGACTGCCCCTCTTTGGTCGGCCCTTCCTCGCCACCGATGTTTCGCCTGCCGAGGGAGCTTCGGCCTTGACCTCTTATCCGGGGATCGTGTCCGGTTCGACACGCATTCACATGGGATCGGCCAATATGCTTGGTGCGGATGTGATTCTGCGCGAGAAAATCTGGGCCGACTGTAGCGATGGCAGCAACTGTTGGAGGCTCGATGTCCTGGCCGGCTATCGCTATCTTCGCTACGCCGACCACGTCCGCTTCCTCGATGACCGAATGGCTCTGGGCGGCTTGTTTGAACCGGGCTTTCGACAGATCCTCGACGAGGAGTTCGTCGCCGGCAACAGCTTTCATGGCGTGACGTTGGGACTGGGTGGTTTCGTGCAGAGCGGCCCGTGGTCGATCACGGGGCAGGCTCGGCTTGCTCTGGGAAATGTCTTCCGCCGAGTCAGCATCACCGGCACGACGATCAACCAACCTCCTGGGGCGGCTACGGAAATCCTCCAAGGCGGATTGCTCGCCCTGAGCAGCAACAGCGGAGTGCATCGCACTCGTAGTGCTTCGCTGGTGCCCGAGTTGGATTTGCAAGTCGGCTACCATATCCGGGAGAATATCCGGTTGTATGGCGGCTATTCCTTCTTGATGTGGCAACGTGTGGCCCGCGCTGCCCATCAGATCGACATCCGCGTCGATCGCAACCTCATTCCGCCGGAACAGCCCGGCAGCACGACCTTGCCAGCCGTTCTGAACGACTTCACCGATCTGTGGGCACACGGGCTGACCCTTGGCATGGAAATCACCTACTGAGCCAGCCCAGGGTGCCTAGCACGTCAGGCAAGGCGAATCACGATCTTGCCGAAGTGCCCTGCGGATTCGAGGTAATGAAAGGCCGCTTTGGCCTCCTCGAACGGAAACACCCGATCGACGATGGGACGCAACTGGTGCAAGGCGATGGCCCGATTCATCTGCTCGAACAGTTCGCGCGAGCCGACATAAATGCCACTGACGCGAATGCCCTTCATGAGAATGGGCAGTGGATTGAACTGCCCGTAGCCCGACAAGACACCGATCAGGGCAATGTGGCCGGCGGTACGCACGGCGCGAAGCGACTGGGCCAGGGTGCCGGCTCCTCCCACCTCGATGACGTGATCGACCCCGCGTCCCTCGGTGAGTTGGCGAATTTTTTCGCCCCACTCCGGGGTGGTGCGGTAGTTGATGCCCTCGCTGGCACCGAGTTGCCGCACTCGTGCCAGCTTCTCCTCGGAGGAGGAAGTCGCCAGGATGCGCGCTCCCACCAGACGGGCGAATTGCAGAGCGAAGAGGGAGACTCCGCCGGTGCCCTGAATCAACACGCTTTCTCCAGGCTGCACTCGTCCGCAGTGAATCAGACCGTTCCAGGCCGTCAGGGCGGCACACGGCAGGGTTGCGGCCTCTTCGTCGCTTAGATGCTCAGGGCAAGGGACGACAGCCTCCTCGTGTAGAACGGTGTACTCCGCGAGCATTCCGTCTACGGAGCCGCCTAATGCCATTCGGGCCTTGGCATCGGTCAACTCGCCGTCGAGCCAGCGTGGCATGAACAATCCGGCAACACGTTGCCCCACCTTGACGCGAGTCACTTCCGCGCCCACGGCCACCACTTCGCCGACCCCATCGGAGACCGGAATACGCGGCAGATTCATCTTGGGATTGTAGATTCCCTTGACCACGAGCAGATCGCGATAGTTCAAGGAGACGGCGCGCATTCGTAGCAACACTTCCTGCGGGCCGGGATGCGGCTCGGCTCGCTCGCCTTGCTGCAAGGCTTCTAGCCCAAAGCCGCCGCGAATTTCATAGACTTTCATGGTGCAACTCCTGACGAGATTCGGCTGAGGAGGTTGTAGCAGTTCCATCGCTCAGTGTCGCCTGGACAACCGAGGCGACGGAACTGGAAAGAATGCTCGTGTACTCTGGAGTCGATAGGCATCAGCAGATATGCTGACCTGTAACCGATGCCCGACGATGCTCGTCGTCGGCTCGATACGAGGGCCGTCCCGATGGCTGACATGCGTCCGTTTCGATTGATTGACCTGCTCCTGCTGCTGCTGGTGTTCAGCCTTGCGATGGGAGCAAGGGCGGCCTACCTCGTCACCTGTGCCGATAACGGCCTGAGCGAGGGGCCAATCCGAGTGCAAGATCGCCGACCTGATGCGCCCGGCCCGTTTGAGGAGGGAGCCAGGGGGCTACCGCGGCCCACGGAACTCGATGTGCTGATCGAGCAGGTGCAGAAAAACGGCCAATTCCGCTGCCAACCGCCTTTTGCCGCCGAGATGGAACCGACCGCTCACGTCTCGCCCGGCTATGCCTACTGCTTGGCTCTGCTGGGCAGATACCTGCCGGTGCCCAACACCGATCAGGTCGTTCGCTGGATTCAGGCAGTGCTGGGAGCCATCAGTGCCGTTCTCTACTTCCTGTTTGCGCGGCGAGCGTTTCGCAGTCTGACGGTGGGAACGCTGGCTGGCGTGTTGACGGCTCTGCACCCGTTCTGGATTCTGGCGACTCCTGGCCTGGAGGATGGCATCCTCGCCAGTTTTCTGCTGGCGGTCGTGCTGTTCCTGTCTGGGCAAGCAGGGGAGAAAGGCGGCGCGCTGACCAGTCTGCTGCTGGGCGTGAGTCTGGCGGGACTAGCTCTGGTGCGGGCGACGCTGTTGCCGTTCTCGTTCGTTGCCCTGGTGTGGTTCCTGCTCCGCAGTCAAACCGTGCCGCGCGGCTGGTTGTGCGCCTTGCTGTCCTTCCTAGGGTTTGCCATCGGCTTGTCATCGTGGACGGTGCGCAACTATCAGATCTATCAGGAGCCGGTTCCTATCGTCAGCTCGGTGTATCTGCACCTGTGGATCGGCAACAATCCACAGGCGACGGGCGGGCCGGCCACTCCGGCGATGTGGAAGCATGCCCCTGCGGCGGAACTGCGCGAGATCACCAATCAGCCCGCCCGCTATGCGCGACTGGCACGACCCGTCGTCGAAGAGATCACGACGCAACCCGCACAGACGATTCGTCGTCGGCTGATGGCGGGGCTGATGTTCCTCTTTGGCGAACGGTTTTTCAGCGATGGCCGTCTCGCCGAAGTGTCCACCTCGGGCGAAGAACTACCGGCCTGGCTGCAGGCTAGCTATCCGATCGCACTACCGGCCACGTTGCTGGGGTTGTTGGGACTGGCTCTGCTGGGCTGGCGGTGGAGTTGGCCCTGGCACTGGGAGTCGATTCCGGCGGCTTTGGCGGTTATGTGGTTGCCGCTGCCCTACCTTCTTAGTCATGCAGAAGCTCTGAGCGGCCCGCGTCTACCGCTGGATGGCCCGTTGCTGTGCTTTGCGGCGTATGCTCTGGGCTGCCTAGTGCCGGGAGTGGCCGGCCCGCTGTTTGCCGGCCCGGTTTCGCAGCCGGAACCCGAACCCGAAGCAGTGATCTGATTGCCGGCATATGCTGCCGATAACTCGCCGCGTCGGGACTGGAGCCTGGAGAGGAAATTGGATGCCAAGGTCGGATCTGCTTGCGTTGAGTCTCGACGATCTGGCCGCTCTCAGCACGCGCGGCAAGGTGAACGAGGCACTTCGCGATCTGGAAAAAGGGGTGACCGGTCAACTGACCGAGACCGACGAAGGGGCGATTCGCGTCGAATGGAGCGATAACCGCATCAGCGAGTTGCCGGCCCGCGCTGGGCTGAAAGGGGGGCGGTGTTCGTGCCATCCCATCGACCCCTGCAAGCATCTTGTGCGACTGGTGTTGCTCTATCAGCGACAGCATCAGGAGCATGCCACGGCCGAGCCACCTGCCCCGGCCCAGCCGTGGGATCCCGGCAGTCTGCCCGATGCAGAACTGGCCCGACACTTTCGGCCGGCGGCTCTGGCCAGGATTCGCAAGCAGTTCGACGCGGGAATCCTCGCGGAACTGGTGCGCGGCACTCGACCGGTCGCGCGGTTTCATGTGCCCGTGGCCACGGTTCGCTTTCTGGTTCCTGGCGACTTGGCCTACACGCGCTGCGATTGTGCCCGGCAGCCTCCCTGCGAACATGCTGTTCTCGCTGTCTGGGCCTTTCGAGAGTTGGCCGCTGAGTTGCGCGCCGGCATGGTCAGCGCGGGCAGTGCGGCTCCAGCGGCTCCGGTTGACTTGCTGGATGCTGTCGATGCCCTACTGGCCGAATTTCTGCTTCAGGGCATTGCTGGGGCATCGGCCCTCTGGCCCAACCGTCTCGCTCGACTGGCGCAACGCTGCCAACAGGCCGATCTGATCTGGCCCGGCGAATTGCTGGAGGAGTTGATCCAGCAACAGGAGGCCTATAGCAATCACGATGCGCGGTTCGACCCGACCGAGGTGGCCGACCGTCTGGGCGAACTGGTTTTGCGTCTGGATGCCATTCGCGCCGGCATCACCGAGGTGCCACAATTGCTCATTCGCGGCAGCAGCGGCGATCGGCCCATCGAACTGGGCAAGAGCGTGTTCTGGGGACTGGGTTGCGGCATCCACGTCCATCGCCGCAGCGTCGATCTGATCGCCTATCTGTACGACACCCGCTCCGCGCAGGTGCTGGCTCTGTGCAAACAAATCCTCGACGACTCCGACGAGGATCGAGAGCGTTCGTTCGGCACGCTGAGCCGATTCGTGGCCATCAAGGGCACGCCCTTCGCTCAGGTGGGCATCGGGATTTTGCAACTCGACGGCGGACGACGCAGTGCCACCTACGAGTTGCAGCCGGGACGGTCGGCAGCCACGGTACTTGTACAGGATCGCTTCAACTGGGAGGAGATTCAGCCGCCGGTGTTGGTGGAGGAGTATGCGGAACTCGAAGCGCGGTTGAGCAACCTGCCGCCCTCCGCGTTCCGGCCGCGACGGCTGGCGGAGGATTTTCATGTGCTGCGCGTGGTCGAAGTAGACAACGTGCGGTTCGATGCCGCCTCGCAGCAGATCCTCGCTCGGCTGAAGGATCACAAGGGCCAGCATTGCCTGCTGGAGCATCCCTACACCACGCGAGGGCGAGTCGGCGCGGAAGCTCTGCTGGCGCAGTTGCACAGTCGCCAGGGCAAGATCGTCTTCGTCTCGGGATCCATCCAGCGAACTCAGCGAGGGCTGATCGTGCGGCCCGTCGGTGTGGTGATCGAAGAACAAGGCGCGCGACGGTGCCTGCAACCGTGGATCGAACGAGAAACGGACGGAGGCCGTCAAGAGACCCCGGCTGTGCTGGCCCACTCCGCCAGCGATCCAGTGCGGGAGTGCCTATGGCAGCTGCAACTGGCACTAGGCGAGTTGTGCCTGAATGGGTTGGCTCGCAGCGATCCACACACCGCTCGCGCCTGGCGCGAACGAGTGCAGCAAGCCGAATCGGTCGGCTTCTCGCGTCTGGCACAGCAGATCGCTGAGTTGACGGCGAGTCTGGAGAACAAGGCACACACCTTGCGATGGAACCACGAACCGGCGGTACGAGCTGCGCTGCGTCTGGTGGCACTGCTTCGCCTCTCGCGCGATCTGGCCGGGTAAAAGCGAGCTGGCCCGCGTCAGCGGCCGGAGTAGCTGGCTCCACCCGCTGACGCGAGGTGGCTCGCTAGCTTCGCCCACGAACCCCCTGCCCGTCACGGCGTGTCTTCCTTACAACAATGCAGGGGTGTTCAGGCTTCAGGAGACAGTGTGCTACCATGACCAACCCGGCCCGTTACTACATCACCACGGCCATCGACTATCCCAACAGTCGCCCGCACATCGGCACTGCCTTCGAGAAGATCGGTGCTGACGTGCAAGCACGCTATCGGCGCATGCAGGGGTACGAGGTGATCTTCCTCATGGGCAATGACGAGAACACCGTCAAGGTGTCCAAAAAGGCCGCTGAACTAGGGCTGGATCCCAAGACCTACTGCGACGACATGGCCCGGCAGTTTCAGGAGGTGTGGAAGGCTCTAGACATTTCCAACGACGACTTCATCCAGACTTCCGAGCCGCGACACCACGCCGGCTGTCGAGCCTTCATCCAGAAGGTCTACGACAACGGGCACATCTACCTGGGCAACTACGAGGGTTGGTACTGCGAGGGCTGTGAGGAGTTCAAGACGGAAAAGCAGATCGCCGAGGCGGGAGGGGTTTGTCCGAACCATCGCACGCCGCCGACCCGTCGCAGTGAGCCGTGCTACTACTTCGCCCTGTCGAAGTTCCGCGATCAGTTGCTGGCCTACTACGAGGCCAATCCCGAGTTCATCCAGCCCGAGTCGCGCCGCAACGAGGTCATCACGCTGGTGCGCAGCGAACTGCGCGACGTGAACATTACCCGCTCCGGCGAGACCTGGGGCATCCGCGTGCCGTTCGACGAGCGGTACACCATCTACGTCTGGTTCGATGCCGTTCTCAACTACGCCACGGCGGTCGGCTACGGCACCGATGAGGCCAAGTTCCGCAAGTGGTGGCCGGCCGATCTGCACGTCATCGGTAAGGACATCACGCGGTTTCACTGCGCGCTATGGCCGGCCATGTGCATGGCAGCGGGCATCGAACCGCCTCGCCGCGTTTTCGGGCACGGCTTCGTCTACCGCAAGAACGAGGAGAGCGGCGAGGTCGAAAAGATCAGCAAGTCGCTCGGCAACGTCGTCGAGCCGATGGACGTAATCACGCGCTTTTCAGCCGAGGCGTTCCGCTATTACTTCTTGGCCAAGTGCCCCTTTCCCGAAGACGGCGAGTTCGGCTGGATGCAATTTGCTCGCGACTACAACGCCGACCTAGCCAACAACCTGGGCAACTTGTACAGCCGGGTTTTGAAGCTGATCGGCAAGAATCACGGCGGCGTGCTGACGGGCACTGCCGGCGTGCGACCGCGTGCTATCGTCGCCGACACGCCGGCTCTCGTCCGCTCGATCCAGCAGCACATCGAGGCTTGCGAGTTCAGCATGGCTCTGCAAAAGCTCTGGCGCGGTCTGCTCGATCCGGCCAACAAGTACGTCGAGGACACCAAGCCGTGGGCCTTGTTCAAGACCGATCCAGCCGGTTCGCTGCGGGTGCTGGACGAACTGGCCGAGGTGCTGCGTGTGGTCAGCATCGTCCTCAAGCCGTTCCTGCCGCGGTCGGCGCAGACGATCTACAACAGCTTCAATTTCCCGACTCCCTGGGAAGCCGTTCGCTTTGAAGATGCCGCCGACTGGCCGATGCGTGCGGTCGATCTGGCACTAGCCGAGAGCCTGCGCGATGGGTCGGTCAAGCCGTTGTTCCCGCGTATTGATGCATGAGAGCGAGTCGCCCCGCGTCAGCGAGCGGAGTCTTCTCGCGGAGTGTTTGACTCCATCCACCTGCTTACGCGGAGTGGCTAGCCGCCCTGTCGTTTCTCTGCCTACCACAGCCCCTGCAACGGCCCGCCTCGCGCGGCCAAGGCATCGACGCGCTTGCTCACGTTGGCATCCTCAAGCAGCGGCGGGGCGTGGTGCGGCTTGATGCGTGCGTCGATCACCAGTGGGCCGGTACAACCGAAGTGCTTTTGCCACATCGTCGCACCCACACCGTAAATGTCGGCGGCTGGATTCGAGCGCGTGAAGGTCATCCAGATCCAGTTGTTCAGATGTCGGGCCGCGAACTCGCTGTCATCGACCAGCAAAATCAGTGGTATGCCCGTCAGTGCCTCGCTCGGCCCGACCTGCTCGCAGAATCGCCGAACGTCGGCATTTATCTCCTGTC
>Ga0308411_10002574_pt1 | contig 12234 bp, 13 predicted proteins | sample HotsprottomLayer_2_FD_203530 | JGI IMG/M metagenome (GOLD analysis project Ga0308411, IMG submission 203530) | Hot spring phototrophic mat microbial communities from Octopus Spring, Yellowstone National Park, Wyoming, United States -... | ecosystem: Environmental > Aquatic > Thermal springs >... | reverse complement strand
CCGGGTCCACTTCGGCGAGCGCGAGCGCTTCGGCCATCGCACGCGCCTGCCCGGCGAGGCTCGGCGCGGTGTAGCTCAGCTTGCGCGCGCCGTCGTTGTTGATCGCGGTGGCCCGGATCACCGCGTATACGTGGTCGCCATCGGCGCGCGCGCGGTCGAGGTCCTTCAGCAGCACCGCCGCCACGCCGCTGCCGAAGATCGTCCCTTGCGCCTGCGCGTCGAACGGCCGGCAGCGCCCGTCGAGGGAATAGACGTTGCCCTTCTCGGCGAGATAGCCGACCCGGTGCGGGATGCGCACCGTCGACGCCCCGGCGAGCGCGAGATCGGCCTCGCCGCTCGCCAGGCTCTGGCAGGCGAGGTGGACCGCGACGAGCGAGGTCGAGCACGCGGTCTGCACCGTGACGCTCGGACCGGTGAGGTCGAGCTTGAACGAGACGCGGGTGGCGAGGAAGTCCTTGTCGTTGCCGATGTGCGGCAGGCTCGCGGTCTGTCCCGGCAGATCGGCGTGCCCGTGCTGCGCGACGAGGTAGCTGGTCACCACGCCGCCGCCGCCCGCGAACACGCCGACCGCGCGATCGCCCAGGCCATCGGGCCGGTAGCCGGCGTCCTCGAACGCCTCCCACGCCACTTCGAGGAACAGGCGCTGCTGCGGATCCATGAGCGCGGCTTCGCGCGGCGAGTAGCCGAAGAACGCGGCGTCGAACAGCTCGATCTCGCCGAGCACCGGCGCGGCGCGCACGTAGCCGGGATCGCGCAGCAGCGCCTCGGGCACGCCCGCCGCACGCAACTCGTCCTCGCCCAGGAATTCGATCGACTCGACCCTGCGGCACAGGTTGTCCCAGAAGGCGGCGGGCGACGACGCCCCCGGCAACCGGCAGGCCATGCCGATGATCGCGACGCCCCGCATCGGGTGTCAGCGACCCGCGCGGGTCCTGCGCAGCGCGGCGCGCGCGGAGCCGGCGTAGAGCGCGCCCGGTGCCGCGCCGGCCTCCGCGTAGGCGCGCACGAGGTCGCCGACGGTCCGCAGGTCGGTGATCGCGCGGGCAACCCGGAACGGGTCGACGCCGAGCCGCTCGTTCAGGCGCGGCACGAGCGCGAGCACGTCGGCCGAGTCGAGGCCGAGCGCGCCGGTGAGCGCGTCGTCGTCGGCGAGCGCCGGGGCGCGCTCCCCGCGCGCGCGCAGCAGCGCGCCAAGCTCGGCGCGGACCAACCCGGCGGCGTCCATCGTCGGCGCCGCGCGTTACGGCTTGCGGCCGGCGAACTCGGCGGTGGTGTTCTCCACCGCCTCGCCGAAGCGCTGCATCAGGCGCTGGTTGATCGCCCACAGCTCGCCGCCCCGGCCGCGCGCGAGGTCCGCCAGCTCGAGCCACGCGCGGATGAAGTCCTTGGTGATCGCGTCGACGCCGGCCTTGTCGTCGGGACGCTCGAGAAACCCGTAGACGTAGAGCATCCGCGCCATCAGGTCCCGGTTGCGCGGCGTGAGCAGGAGCGGGATGCCGGCCGGGCCCATCATCCAGGCGCGGCAGAGGGTCTGCCAGTCGGCGACCAGCTGCTGCGGATCGGCGGCGCCGCCCGGCAGGTCGGGCGCCACCTGGCACGCCCGTGTGAAGCAACCGTGCAGGAAATCGGCGAGCTCGTCGAGGCCGAAGAGCGGCGCGGCACGGTCGTTCGGGCGGTCGGACATCGCTTTCCCCTTGCCGTCCCTGCGACGGCGGACGTGTTGTCGTTGGCGGGCCGGCGCCAACGATAGGCGCAAGCCAGGCCCGAGGCAAGCGCCGCGCGCCCATCCGCGCGATGCCCGATGCGGCTCATCCGTCCGGATTAAGGTGAATAGATCACAAAAGCGCCGGTAACTCTTGCGCCTGCCGATCCGGCGACCCGCCTAGTCTGGCGGCGTGCGGGCGTTCGCGCCCGGCAGGCAACCGAGGAGACCGCAATGAGCACCTGTTTCGACCATGACCCCCGCGGCGGCGGCACCGTCCTCGTCGCCGACGAGGCACCGCTGGTGCGCGATGCCCTCGCGCGCATCGTGACCGAGCTCGGCGGTGCGCCGACGATCCGCGAAGCAGCGCGCATCGACGACGCCGAGCGCGTGGTCGCGGCCCACTCCGACCTGATGCTGGCGGTGATCGACGCGCGACTCCCCGGCGCGGCCGGACGCGATGCGGTCGCCCGACTGCTGCAGGCCGCCCCGGGCGCGCCGATCCTGATGCTCTGCGACGAGGACGACCCGGCGCTCGCCCGCGCGGTGCTGGACGCCGGCGCGCGCGGGATCATCTCGAAGCGCTCGCCGACCCGGCTGCTGGTCGAGGCGATGCGGCTGGTAATAGTGGGCGGCATGTACCTGCCGCCGGCGCTGCTGCGGCCGGCCGCGACGGTGGCACCGCAGACCGCACGCCCGGCGGCCGACGCGGACGCTGCGCTACGCGCGCTCAACCTGACCCCGCGGCAGCGCGACGTGCTCGCGCTCCTCATCCAGGGCAAGCCGAACAAGGCGATCTGCCGCGAGCTCGCGCTCGCCGAAGGCACGGTCAAGACCCACACCGCGGCCATCTACCGCGCGCTCGGGGTCAGCAACCGGACGCAGGCGGTCTACGCGGTGAGTCGCCTGGGCGCCGAGCTCCCAGCGGTCGGCCGCCGCGCCGACGACGAGCGCGAACCGCCGGCCGCGCGTGCGCCGCGGCCCGTGCCGCGCGGGACCGTCCGCGCGCGGGCGGCCGCGGAGAGCCTGCGCACGGTGGCGAGTCGCGTCCAGGCGGGCGCCGACGGCGCGGGCCGGTGGGCGGCGATGCTCGGGCTTCAGCCGGCGTAGTCGGGAGCGACCCGGACGTCGAACCGGCCGACGCGCTCGATCTCCGCCGTCAGGACGTCGCCCGGCTTGACCGGCCCGACGCCCTCGGGCGTGCCGCTGAAGATGAGGTCGCCCGGATACAGCGTGTACATGCTGGTCGCGTACTCGATCAGCCGCTGCACGCCATAGACCATGCGCGCGGTCGTGCTGTCCTGGCGCGTCTCGCCATTCACCTTGAGCGACAGCCGCAGGGCGTTCGGGTCCGGAACCTCGTCCTTCGTGGTCAGCCACGGGCCGCATACCGCATAGGTGTCCACCGACTTGCGCCACGAGGGCATCTCGGGCCCGCGGATCGTCATGTCGAGCCCGATCGCGTAGCCGCACACGAAGTCGAGCGCGTCGGCGACGGTCGCCTTGCGGCACTCGCGGCCGATCACCACCGCGAGCTCCACTTCGTGGTCGTTGCGCCTGTCCGGGCCGCGCAGCCGGATCTCCTCGCCCGGTCCGATCAGGGCGCTCGTCGCCTTGAGGAACAGCCCCCAGTCGGTGATGTGGTCGAGCTTGCGCCCGCCGCCGAGCTTCGGATCGGCTTTCGCCTCGTCGATGTGCGCCTGGTAGTTGATCGGCGCGTTGACGATCTTGCCCGGGTTGGCGACCGGCGACTTCAGCCGCACCTCGGCGAGACGGCGGCGCGGCGCGCCGGCTTCCAGCGCACGCACTCGCTCGAGGACCGCTCCCAGGTGCGCGATGAGCGGGTCGCCGTGCGCGAGCGGCCAGCGCTGCAGCGGGATCGCCTCGAGCGCCGGGGTGACGTCGAGCACCGCATCGCCCTTCACCAGTCCGAGCCGGTCGTCGTCGAAGCGGCAGATCCGCATCGGGCCCTCCTACTTGGTGATCGACAGCCGTTCGGGCAGCCACACGCCGCCGCCCTCGACCCTGACCGGGTAGGTCCGGATGTCGGTCACGCACGGCGCCCCGGTCGCCCGGCCGGTGCGGATGTCGAAGCGGCCCTGGTGCAGCGGGCACTCGATCTGGCCGTCCTCGACGAACCCGTCGGCGAGGCTCGCCTGGCCGTGCGTGCAGACGTCGTGCGTGGCGTGGATCGTGCCGCCGAGGTTGTACAGGCACACCGGCTCGCCGTCGTGATAGACGCGGAAGGTGCCGCCGTCCGGCACCTCCGCCACGTCGGCGACCTTGCTCCAGCCCTTCACAGCGGGTAGATCAGGCTGTTCGGGACGAGCAGGCTGTCGAACACGCACAGCTTCTCCCGGAACTTCAGCCGGCCGCCCTCGACCACCAGGCGGTCGCGGTACTGGCCGGCGTTGAACACGCGCGTCAGCTCGTCGAGCAGCGTCTCGACCGCGAGGTAGTTCGCGCGCACCTCGAGCACCTCGCCGTCCCATCCGAGCACGCGCAGCGCGCTGGTCATGCGGCGGATCCAGCGCGGGCCGTAGACCGCGGTCTTGCGGATCATCACCACCCGGTCGCGCAGCATCGCCTTGCTCTCGCACATCCAGGTCGCGAGCGGCAGGCCGCGTTCGAAGTTGTCGCGCGGCACGATCTTGTACAGGCACTCGTCGGTGAAGAACTCCGGCCAGTCCTCGAAGCGCTCCTCGTCCAGGCAGGCCGAGTAGTCGGCGTACAGCTCCTCGAGCTCGAGCCGCAGCTCGCGCGCGCCCATCCCGAGGAAGCGTTCGGCGGCGGCCACGGCCTCAGAGCTCCATCACCTTGCGGTAGTAGTCGTAGAACGAGCGGATCGCCCCTTCGGTGACCATGTGCGGTTCCTCGCGCCAGTCGCGCCCGCCCATCTCCATCACGCCGGCGGCGTCCGGATACGGCTGCACCCCGTCCTGCGAGAACTTCATGACCTCGCTGTCGTCGGCCGAGACGAAGCCGGCGGGTCCCATCAGGTTCGCCTGCCGCAGCCGGCGCCGGCGCATCTCGGGCGAGTCGTCCTTGTAGCCGAAGAAGGTCCACGCGAGCTCGAAGGCGGTCGGCCCCTTGGTGACCAGCTGCCGCATCGCGAGCGTGTTCGACTGCTGCTGCACGATCAGGTTCGGCCAGTAGGTGCCCATCACCACGGTGTACTCGGGGAACTCGCGCACCGGGTCGAGCAGGCGAGGGTCGTGCAGCTTGAAGTCCTCCTTGAGCGATTTCATGTCGGCGTTGGCGTCGGTCTTCTTCTGCTCGCCCTTCCAGGAGATCAGCGCGCCGTGGCGTCCGGTCGCGTCCATCACCACCTTCGAGGGTTGGTCGGCGCGGAACAGCCCGAACGAGACGAGGAAGACGTGCAGCAGGCTCGCGTGGTAGGGATCCTTGATGTTCTCGAACATCAGCTTCCAGTTGGCCGGAATCAGCTGGCGCGAGTAACCGAGCACCTCGAGCTCGCGGCCGTCGAACACCCGGTCGAAGAGCGCAAGCATGGTCGGGCCGAGGTACGACTCGAGCGGCTCGACCTCGGCGGCGAACGAGGCGAACACCACCCCGTTGCGGGTGGCCACCTTGAGCTTGCGCAGCCCATGATCCTTCGGGTCGAAGTCGGGCGGCATGCCGCCTTGCTTCTTCACGCCGCGCCGGAACGGCACGCCGATCAGGTTGCCGGCGAGGTCGTACGTCCACTGGTGGTACGGGCACATGAACTCGCTGCCGGTGTTGCCGAGGTGCCGCTGGCAGAACTGCACCCCGCGATGCGCGCAGCGGTTCTCGACGCAGTGGATCGCGCCGGCCTGGTCGCGCACCACCACCACGGGTTTGTCGCCGATGAAGGTGCGCTTGTAGTCGCCGGCCGCCGGCAGTTCGGCCTCGAGCGCGACGTACGACCAGCTCGGCCCGCAGAAGATGCGCGCCTGCTCGGCGGCATACACGTCCGGCGCCGAGTAGAGCCAGTAGGGCACGCGGGCGATGCCCTCGGACGGCCACTCGCGTCGCGGGGCCGGGCCGCTCGCGGGACTGCTCCACGGCGCGCTCATCGGGGTTCCTCGTTCGGGAGACCGGAATGGTAGGCCGCGGCGCGGGATCGAGCAACCTCGGTCGCCGCGGCGCCGCGCGCGGGTTGACACCGGCGCGGCGAGTGCAGTCCAATCGGGCGCCCGAGCTGTTGCCGACTACGCCCGACCCGCCCCGGGAGGTGACGATGAAGCTGTACGGTTTCTGGCGCTCGCTCGCCGCGTTCCGCGTCCGCATCGTACTCAACCTCAAGGGGCAAGGCTTCGACGAGGTATCGATCGACATCCTCCAGGGACGGCAGTTCGACCCGGCCTACCGCGCGCTGAACCCGCTCGCGGTGGTGCCCGCGCTCGACGACGGGCAGGGCGAGCCGATGGTCGAATCGCTCGCGATCTGCGAGTACCTCGACGAGTGCTTCCCGTCGCCGCCGCTGCTGCCGCAGGCGCCGCGCGAGCGCGCGCGGGTGCGGGCGCTCGCGCAGATGATCGCCTGCGACGCCCACCCGCTGATCGTGCCGCGCGTGCGCAAGTATCTCGCCGCCGAGTACGCGCAGGACGACGCCGGGGTGAACCGCTGGTGCCAGCACTGGTTCGACACCGCCTCCGCGGCGATCGAGCGCATGCTCGCCGGCAGCCCCGCGACCGGGCGCTACTGCCACGGCGACCGGCTCTCGCTCGCCGACGTCTGCCTCGCCTCGCACGTGGTCGGCTCGGTGCACTACTTCAAGTGCGACATGGCGCCGTTCCCGACCGTGATGCGCATCGCGAACGACTGCCTGCGGCTGGAGGCGTTCGCCCGCGCCCACCCGCTGCGTCAGCCCGGCGCCCCGGCGGCGCTCTGAGCGCGGCCTGCGGCTACCGCCGCCGCGGCGCCGCGCGGCGGCGCGCGAGTCCCGCCATCCGCGCGAGCACCGCGGCCACCGAGGCGGTGTCGGCTTTCGCGTAGCCCTCGGCGATCGCCGCGGTGTAGAGCGGGGCCGCTGCGGCGAACAGCGGCGTGGGGCACGCGAGCTCGGTGGCGTACTGGCCGATGATGCGCATGTCCTTCTGCCACACCTCGACCTTCATGGTCGCCGGCAGGTACTCGTCGGCCACCATCATCGGCCCGCGCACCTGGAGCATCCGCGACCCGCCGGCGCCGTCGGCGACCACCTTCAGCGCGAGCGCGGGATCGAGGCCGGCCTTGCGCGCGAGCACCAGCGCCTCGGCCGCGGCGACGTTGTGGATCGCGACCAGCAAGTTGGCGACGTACTTCATCTTCGAACCGTTGCCGAAGGCGCCGAGGTAGTGGTGGCCGCGCGCGAAACCCTCGAACACCGCCCGGCACGCGCGGTAGGCCGCGCGCGCGCCGCTCGCGTAAACGAGGAGATCCTTCGCCTTCGCCTGCGCGCCGGTGCCGGAGAGCGGGCAATCGAGCGCTCGCCCGCCCGCGCTCTCCACGACCGCGCGAAACGACTGCTTGGCGGCGAGCGGCATCGTGCTCGTCTCGACGACGATCAGCCCCTTGCGCTGCGCCCGCGCGATCTCGGCCGCGACCGCCGCCAGCGCCTCGACCGATGGCAGGGAGGTGACGACGATCGGCGCACGGCGCGCGACGTCGGCACCGGACCGGGCGGCGACGCCGCCGTCTCGCCGCAGCCGGCGACGCGCCGCCGGCAGCGGGTCGTAGCCGACCACGCGAAAGCCCGCTGCGAGCAGGTTCGCCGCCATCGCCGAGCCCATGATCCCGAGCCCGAGCACGCCGACGGTCGCGGTCACGGGCGCGGCGCCGCGTCGGCCGCCGGGCGCATCGGGTTGGCGGACAAAGCCGGCATAATCGGGGGGCGGAACGCTCGAACAGGCTGGAGCATACACCCATGGAAACCGTCATTCCGATCCCGCCGGTCACCACGCTGCCGGTGGCCGGCTCGAGCGAGCGCTTCCCGGTCGCGCGCATCTTCTGCGTCGGGCGCAACTACGCCGAGCACGCGCGCGAGATGGGCCACGACCCGAACCGCGAGCCGCCGTTCTTCTTCATGAAGCCGGCCACGGCGATCGTCACCGACGGCCGGGATTTCCCCTACCCGCCGGCGACCAAGGACGTGCACCACGAGATCGAGCTGGTGGTCGCGATCGGCCAGGGCGGCGCGAACATCCCCGAAGCGCAGGCGCTCGCGCACGTGTGGGGCTACGCGGTCGGCCTCGACATGACCCGCCGCGACCTGCAGAGCGAGGCGAAGAAGATGGGCCGTCCCTGGGACACCGGCAAGGCGTTCGACGCCTCCGCGCCGTGCTCGGCGGTGGTGCCGGCGGCGAAGATCGGCCATCCGGCGCGCGGCGCGGTCGTGCTGAAGGTGAACGGCGAGGTCAGACAGCGGGGCGATCTGGCCGAGCTGATCTGGAAGGTGCCGGAGATGATCGCCTACCTCTCGACCCTGTTCACGCTCCTCCCCGGCGACCTGATCTTCACCGGCACGCCCGCGGGCGTCGGCCCGGTCCGCCGGGGCGACGCGCTCGAGGGCAGCGTCGAAGGGGTCGGCAGCATCGCACTCAGGGTCGTCTAGCACGGGGCACGCCGCATGCCGCTCGCGCACCTCGAGCACTTCCTGATCCAGACCGCGGATCTCGCCGCCACGCGCGACTGGTACGTGCGCGTGCTCGGGATGCGCGAGGGCTGGCATCCGGATTTCAAGTTTCCGGTGGTGTGGCTGTACGTCGGCGACCAGCCGGTGCTGCACCTGTGCGAGGGCGGTGCGAACGTGCCCGAGAACCGCAAGCGCTACCTCGGCCAGCAGTCGGAGGCGACCCACGGCAGCGGCGTGGTGGACCACGTCGCATTCCGCGCCACCGGGCTGCCCGAGATGCTGGCGCACCTGCGGCGCGAGGGCGTCAGCTTCACGCAGCGGATGGTGAGCGACCAGGGGCTCTACCAGGTGTTCCTGATCGACCCGAACGGGGTGAAGATCGAGCTGAACTTCGCCAACAGCGAGGCGATCGAGCACGGCATCACCCCGGAGCTGAAGGCCTCCGAACTCGCCGGCTGAAGCCGCTGCGCGCCTCAGCCGCGGCGCGCGCGCGCGAGCCACAGCTCGCGCGCGATCAGCAGCGCGCCCGCCGCCGCGCCGACCGCGTCGGTCACCGCCGCGCCGGGGAACGCGCCGGCCGGGATCAGCGCGAGCAGGCCGGTGCAGCCGAACAGCGCCCGCGGCCCGGCGCCGAGCGGTCGCACGAAATAGCCGATGACCGCGATCGAGGCGAGCCAGATGCCGAGCGCGGCGGTCGCCACCGCGAGCGCGACGCTCGCCGGCGGGCCGATCAGCAGCAGCGTCGGCGAGAGCACGAACAGAAACGGCACGACGAACGCCGACCAGCCGAAGCGGCACGCCTCGAACCCGGTGCGCATCGGGTCGGCGCCGGCAATGCCGGCCGCCGCGTACGCGGCGAGCGCGACCGGCGGCGTGATCATCGACATCATGCCGAAGTACATGACGTACATGTGGGCCGCGATCGGCTGCACGCCGACCTCGGCGAGCGACGGCGCGACCAGCGCGGCGAGCAGCACGTACACCCCGACCGTGGGCAGACCCATGCCGAGGACGATGCACACGATCGCCGCCAGGAGGAGCAGCGCGAGCAGGTTGCCGCCGCCGACCGCCACCAGCGCCATCGTCAGGTTGAAGCCGAGGCCGGAGATGGCGAGCACGCCGATCACCAGTCCGGCGGCGGCGGTGATCAGGATGATCTCGAGGGTCGCGAGACCGGCGGCGCGGAACGCGCCGGCGAGCGCGCGCGGCGAGGGGCGCCGGCCCCGGTAGCCGAACGCGAGTGCGAATAGGACGAGCGTCCCGGCCGACCACAGCGCCGCGTTTTCCGGCTGCAGGTTGTAGCCGAACAGCGCGACGACGAGCACCACGAACGGCAGCACGAAGTGCATCCCGGGCAGCACCTCGCGCGCGCGCGGCAGCTCGGCCGCATCCACCGGCCGGATCCCCATCCGCCCGGCCTCCAGGTCGGCCTGGATGAACAGGGCGAGGTAATAGAGCACCGCCGGCACCAGCGCGGCGAGCACCACCGCGCTGTAGGGCACCTGCAGGAACTCGGCCATGAGGAAGGCCGAGGCGCCCATCACCGGCGGCGCGAGCTGCCCGCCGGTGGAGGCAACCGCCTCGATCGCGCCGGCCTGGTACGGCCGGTAGCCGGCGCGCTTGATCATCGGGATCGTGACCACGCCGGTGGCGACGACGTTCGCGACCGCGCTACCCGAGATCGAACCGAACACGGCGGAGGCCACCACCGCGATCTTGGCCGCGCCGCCGCGAAACCGGCCCATGCCGAGGAGGGCGAGCTCGGTGAAGAACCGCGAGCCCCCGGTCACGGTGAGCAGCGCGCCGAAAAAGATGAAGGTCACCACGACGGTGGTGCCGATGGTGATCGGCAGCCCGAGCATCGCGTTGGTATCGACCACCAGGTAGCCGGCGAGCCGCGGCCAGTCGCTCGCGCGGCCCTGGAGCCGGCCTGGCACCCAGTTGGCCACGAGCGCGTACAGGAGGAAGCAAACGACGATCGCCGGCAGCGCCGGGCCGGTGGCGCGCCGCAGCGCTTCGAGCAGCAGCAGCACCAGGAGCGTGCCGACGATGACCGCGTCGCGCGGGCGCATCATGACCAGGTCCACGAGCGCCGGGTAGCGCACCGCGATGTAGAGCGCGCTCGCGGCCGCGAGCGCCGCCGCGAGCCAGTCGTAGGCGGGCACCCGCAGCCGCGCGGCAGCGCGCCGCGCAGGCAGGTGCAGGTACGCCAGCGCGAGCGCGGCGGCAAGCATCGCCGCGGCGTACTGCTCGGTGTAGAGCGGCAGGCGCAGCAGCTGCGCGAGCCCGAGCGACCACAGCACCGCGCCGAGCGCGATCGCGGCGGCGAGGGCAGTGGTCAGCCAGCGCGCGAGCGCCGGCTCGAGCCGGCCCGCCTCCGGGGCGGCATCGCGGGCCAACGGCGGCTCCGCTCAGCCCTGGCGCCGGTGGCGGCGCTTCAGTTGCCGGGCCAGATCCCGGCTTCGCGGTAGAACTTGACCGCGCCGGGGTGATACTCGAGCGGCCGGACGTCCTTCGCCATGCCTTTCGGGTCGAACAGGCGTAGCGGCGGCGCCGCTTCGCCCATCGCCTGGGCGTTCTCGTACATCGTCTTGGCCACCTTGTAGGCGACCTCGTCGGGAGTCTTCGCGCCGGCGAAGACGAGCGCGTCGTACGCGAGCGAGTAGCCGGGCTCGACCACGCCGACGTTGCCCGGTCCCGGGTTCTCGAGCCGGAGATAGCCCGGAGGAAAGTGTTTGCGCACCGCGGCCGCCGCCTCGGGCGTGTTGGGCAGCGAGAGCATGCGGATGCCGCCGACTGCGGCATCGACCTCGCGCGGCTTGGGTGCGCCGAGCGCAAAGAAGAACATGTCGGCCTTGCCCGCGGCGAAGGCGTCGGCCCCGCCGACCACGTTCGGCACCTGCACCGGCTTCATGTCCTTGCGCGTCATCCCGACGGTGGCGTACATCGCGTCGAGCAGCGGCAGGATGATCTTCTGGCTGGTGAAGCCGTCCACCGCGTTCCTGCCCTTGAGGTCGGCGAGCGTCTTGATCGGCGAGTCCCTGCGCACGAAGATCGTCGAGCGCAGCGGGAACGCGATCGCCACCGCGCGCAGGTTGCGCTGCGGCCGGCCGTCGAAGTGCTCCTCGCCCTGCAGCGCCCACTGCAGCTCGGCGACGTTGGCGAGGCCGAGCTGCATCTCGCCGGCGTCGATCGATGGGATGAACACGTTCGGACTGGCGAACGGCTGAATGGTCGCTCGCACTTCGGCCTTGTCGTTGAGGAGCTTCGCGATCACGGTGCCGGTCTGGTGATAGATCGACCCGGGATTGGACGTGCCGATCGCGACCTGCTGCGCGGTCGCGGTGCCGGCCTTGGCGAGCGCGAGCGCCGCCGTTGCGGCGAGCGCGGCGAGCGCGGCGCGGGGCCGGCGGCGCGGTGCGAAAGAGCGTGCCATGGTGCCTCCTCCTCGGTGGTCGGGGTCGTTTTCACGACAGGTTAGCGCATCGCCCCCGGCGGAGCGAGCCGCAGCCGGCGAGCGCCACGCCGGCTTCAGCGTCCCCCGGAGACGTCGATCACCGCGCCGTGCACGTACGATGCGGCCTCCGAGCACAGCCACAGCGCCGCCTCGGCGATCTCGCGCGGATAGCCCTCGCGGCCGATCGGCACCGTCGGCGCCACCTTCTCCACCGTCGCCTGGCCGCCGTGCGCCTGGTGGATGTCGGTGACGATCAGGCCGGGCCGGATCGCGTTCACCCGCACGCCCTCGGTGCCGACTTCCTTGGCGAGCCCGATCGTCATGCTGTCGACCGCGCCCTTGCTCGCGGCGTAGTGCGCCTCGAGCGGCAGGCCGCCGTGGCGCGCGGCCGCCGACGAGATGTTCACGATCGCGCCGCCGGTGCCGCCGTGCTTCTTCGACATGCGGCGCAGCGCCTCGCGCGTGCAGTAGAAGTAG
>Ga0308411_10002573_pt1 | contig 12243 bp, 11 predicted proteins | sample HotsprottomLayer_2_FD_203530 | JGI IMG/M metagenome (GOLD analysis project Ga0308411, IMG submission 203530) | Hot spring phototrophic mat microbial communities from Octopus Spring, Yellowstone National Park, Wyoming, United States -... | ecosystem: Environmental > Aquatic > Thermal springs >... | reverse complement strand
ACCCGAAGCCAAGCGATCTTACCATGGCCAGGATGAACTTTGTCGAAAGACAAAGGGAGGTCCGAACCCGTTGGTTAGGCAAAACCATGGGATGAGCTGTGGTAAGCAGTGAAAAGCTAATCGCGCTTGGGAATAGCTGGTTCTTCCCGAAATAGCTTTAGGGCTAGCGAAGGATAATATTTTCTGGGAGGTAGAGCACTGTTTAATTAGTGAAGGGTTTTACCCAACTAATTATTCAACCTCCGAATTCCCAGAAAATTTTCCTTTAGTTAGTCTATGGGGGATAAGCTCCATAGACGAGAGGGGAACAACCCAGATTACCAGCTAAGGTCTCCAAATGCAGGCTAAGTGGTGAATGTTGTCTACTTCCATAAACAGTTGGGATGTTGGCTTAGAAGCAGCCATCATTTAAAGAGTGCGTAACAGCTCACCAACAGAGGAAGTAGGCGCAGAAAATTTAAGAGGCTAAGCCTGCTACCGAAGCTGTAATTTCCTAATAGGAATAATAATGTTATTCCTATTAGGAAAGGTAGGGAAGTATTCCTTATACGTTGAAGAAGTACAGAAATGTACTTTGGAGTATAAGGAAGAAAGAATGCCGGCAGGAGTAACCGCAATCTCTATGAGAAATAGAGACGTCGTAAGGGCAAGGTTTTCTTGGCAATGGAAATCAGCCAAGAGTTAGGCGAGACCTAAGGTGAATCCGAAAGGATTAGCCGATGGACAAGTGGGTTAATATTCCCACCCCATTGCAAGCTTCCAATTGGAGTGACGAAGTAAATAAGCTTTCGAGTCCTAATGGTTTGGGCTTTGCCTTTTTTAGAGAATCTGCTTGTTAAATGCAAGCAGTGGGATAAAATCCAATTCTCGAAAAAGGCAGAAGATATAGCTTAGGCTATATCAACGAAAGCGAAGAGACTTCCAAGAAAAGCTTCTAGGGTTAAGCTTGCAATGCTCGTACCGGAAAACCGAAACAGGTGCCCGAGGCGAGTAGCCTAAGACGAACGAGTGAGGCTTCCTCAAGGAACTCGGCAAAAAAGCGGGCGTAACTTCGGGATAAGCCCTGCCTAAATAATGTTTAAAGCATTATTTAGGCCGCAGCGAAAGTTTCTCTGGCAACTGTTTATCAAAAACACAGCTCCCTGCTTAACTGGTAACAGGATGTATAGGGGGCGACGCCTGACCGATGCCGGAAGGTTAAGAAATCGGAGTTATTTTTTAGATTTTATATCTAAAAACTAGCTCGCGGTTTTAAGCCCCGGTCAATGTCGGCGGTAACCCTGACCGTCCAAAGGTAGCGCAATTCCTTTCCGGGTGAGTTCCGGAGCGCATGAAAGGCGTAATGACTGGAGAACTGTCTTGAGGAAGTGCTCGGTGAAACTGCGATCCCCGTGAAGACGCGGGGTAGTGGCGGCGGGACGGAAAGACCCCGGGAGCTTTACTGTAACCAGTCATTGATTAATATTTTTGGGTGCACAGCGTAGTGGGGAGGCTATGAAGCCTTTTCTCCGGGAAAGGTGGAGCCGCCAATGGAACACCCACCACTCAAAAATATTAATCTAATCTAATTTAGAAAGTTAGAGACAGTGACTGGTGGACAGTTTTTCTGGGGCAGAACCCTCCGAAATGGTATTGGAGGGGTTCAAGGGTTAGCTTTTCTTGGATGGAAACCAAGAATAAAGTGTAAGGGCATAAGCTAGCCTTACTGCAAGACTCACAAGTCGAGCAGTTGCAAAAGCAGGACCTAGTGACCCGACGGCTCTTTGTAAGAAGGCCGGAGACACCGGATAAAAGTTACCCCGGGGATAACAGGCTGGTGTGGCCCGAGAGTTCATATCGACGGCCACGCTCGGCACCTCGATGTCGGCTCACCCTAGCGCGGGGCTGAAGAAGGTCCCAAGCGTTGGGCTGTTCGCCCATTAAAAGGGTACGCGAGCTGGGTTCAGACCGTCGTGAGACAGGTCGGTCCATATCTGCCGTCACCGTTGAGCTTTGAGGGAGGTTGGTCCTAGTACGAGAGGACCGGACCAAGGAAGCCAATGGTTTATGGGTTGTCTTGCCAGAGGCATAGCCCAGTAGCCAAGCTTCTTTTGGATAAACGCTGAAAGCATCTAAGCGTGAAGCCATTCCCAAGATAAGAGCTCATTGCCCTCCTGAAAGACCATCAGGTTGATAGGTCCCATCTGGAAGCCAAGTAATTGGTTAAGGAGAGGGATACTAATAGGGCAAAAACTTTTTCTTGGAGCACAAAAAATCATATTTTAAAATCATATTTTTAATATTAATCACTTTTCATATACTCTTATTAAAAATTAAAATAACAAAAATATTAAATTAGAAAATAAATTATAGTTTTATTTATTTTTAATTTTTTTTATAATAAAATAATATTTTTTTTAAAATTTAAATAAAAAATGGCCGGTCATTCACATTGGGCACAAATTAAACATAAGAAAGCTATTGCTGATAGAAAGAAAAGTCAATTAATTGCCAAGTTAGTAAATAACATAATTGTAGCTGGAAGAAATAATCCAAATCCAGAGACAAACATTGCTCTTAGATCCGCAATAGAAAGAGCTAAGGAAAATGGTGTATCTTCTGAAGTAATAGAAAGAAATTTAAAAAAACTTCAATCTCGTGAATTTGATAATTTAGAAAATTTAATAATGGGAGCTTATTTTAATGGAGGTATTGTTATTTTAATAAAAGCCCTTACGCCAAATAAAAATAAAACCTTAGGAGAAATTAAACACATACTTTTTAAAAAACAAGCCAAATTTACAGAAGGAAATTCAGTTTCTTGGATGTTTGAAGAAAAATATTGTTTGAAAATAATAAAAAATGAAATAAATTTAAGTGAAATTTTTAAACAAATTTGCGAATTTATAGATGATTTTATAGAAGATGAAAATTCTTTAATTTTATATACAAAATATGAAAACTATTATAATTTAGTTGAGATTTTAAAGAATAATAACATCAACATTATATCCACAGAAATAAAATTTATTCCTAAAAATTATGTTATTATAAAAGATGAAGAAACTAAAGAAAAATTAAATCAATTAGTTGATGAACTATTAAACCATAATGATGTATATGAAGTTGTTACTAATGTAAAATAAAATTAAAATTAATTAATATTTTTTTAATAAATTTTTAACTATAATAAGGTCGAATATAATTATTTTGATAAATTTTAATAAAAAATGAAAAAATATATTTTACTTGCAGATGAAGAAGAATTAGAAGAAATGGAAGAAGAAGATTATTCAGATGATGATCTTGGTTTAGATGAAGAAGAATCATTTAATGATGAAGATTTTGATTTTGAGGATGATGAAGAACCAGAAGAAGATGAAGGAGAATTAGTAGAGTAATTAAGTTTATTAGCATAGTAAATAGTCTTTTAAATTAAAAAGGGGGCTTTTTAAGCTCCCTTTTTTAAATTTTGATATAAAATTTTTATATAAATTTAGAATAATAGTTTTAAGACAATGATTATCAATTCCTTAAAAGATTTTTCGTTTTTTATAAAAAACTTTACATTATTTGTCAAAAATAAATTAAAAAAAAATAAAAAACTTTTAATTTTACTTGAAGGACCATTAGGAGTTGGTAAAACTACTTTTGTTAAAATTTTGGCTAAAAATTTAGGGATAAAAAAAGTGGTTAATAGTCCTACTTTTATAATTTGGCAAATTTATGAGTTTAAAATAAATAAAGAAAAATTTTTTTTGAATCATATAGATTTATATAGAATTAAGCCTAGAGATATTTTAAAATTATCTTTGTCTGAAAGCATAAATAAAAAAGGTAATTTATTTGTAATAGAATGGGGCGAAAAAATTAAAAGATATTTAAATAATTGGAATATTTTTTATATTGAAATAAAAATAAAATACAAAGAAAAATCAAAAAGAAAAATTACATTAAATGGAAAAAATAGTTATTTTAGACACAAATTCTTTAATTTATAGGTTTTATCATATTCTGCCATATTTTAAATCAAAAAGTAGTATACCTACTAACAGTTTATATGGTTTAGCTAATGTAATTTTAAAAATTATAGAAGAAGAAAACCCAGATTATTTTATAGCTTGTTTTGATTCACCCTTAAAAAATATAAGAAAAGATATAAGCGTTGGATACAAAGCAAAAAGACCACCAACGCCTGACGATCTTAAAGTGCAAATAAGTTTGGCAAAAAAAATGCTTACTAAAATGGGCATTTATGTTATTGAAAAGATTGGATATGAAGCAGATGATTTAATAGGAACAGTAGTTAATAAATTTCCAGATAAGATAAAAATAATATATTCTGGAGATTTAGACTTATTGCAAATTTTAGATAAAAACACTGTTTTAAAATTTCTTAAAAAAGGCATTAGTGAAATAGAAATTTATGACAAAGAAAAGGTTATTTCAAAATTTGGAATTGAACCAAATAAATTAGCAGACTTCAAAGCCATTACAGGAGATTCATCAGATAATATAATAGGAGTTAAAGGAATTGGACCTAAGACTGCTATTGAGTTATTAAAAAGATTTGGCAATTTAGAAAATATCATATATCTTTCAGAAAAAAATGTTTTACCTCTAAAATTAAGACAAAAAATTTTAGAAAGAAAAAATGATTTAATTTTAAATAAAGAATTAGCTACTATTATTAACGATCTAGATATTGATATAAGTTTAAGAAAATATAGCTTTGAAGATAATTTAGAAGATACTTTGAAATTTTTTGAAGAGTTAAATTTTTACTCTATTATAAAAAGACTTAATAATAAAAAACTTTCTTTAAATATTTCATATGAAAACAAAGTTAAAATAGAGGGTACTGATTATGAATTTCTAGAAAATATAAATTCAGAACAAAAAGATTGCGCGTATTTTTTTATTAATGATGAAAAAATTTTTTTATATGATAATAAGAGTATTTATAGATTAAGTTTAAACAAAGATAATTTGACCTCTATTTTAAAATTTGAAAAAATCATAGTTTATGATCTAAAAAACATAAGCAGGCTTTATTATTTTCACAAAAAAGAAATTTTAGAAATTAACAGAAATTTTTTTGATCTTAAAATTGCCTTTTGGCTAGTTAATAATATTACAAAAACTTCTATAGATAAACTTATTAATTTTTATAACTTTTCTTATGATGAGTCTATAGATAAGAATAAAACTTTTCTTTATTTAATGCCCAAAATTTACGATGATTTATTTAAAAAATTAGAGAATTTTTCTTTGCTACATATCCATGATATAAATGTTAAGATAAGTATAATCTTAGGTTATTTTGAAAATTTCGGATTATCTATAGATTTTTATAAATTTAAAGAACTATCTAATAATTTAAAAGAAGAAATCAAAAATATAAAAGAAAAAGTTTTTGAATTAGCTGGCGTTAGATTTAATATTAATTCAGTACTTGAGTTAAATAAAATATTATTTGAAAAAATAAAATTACCAACTAAAGAATTAAAAAAAACCTCTAAAGGTTTATTTTCTACTCAAGAGTCTGAATTGATAAAAATTAAAGATAGTCACCCAATAATTATGCAAATTTTAAATTATAGAAATAAAGTAAAAGCTTATTCCACTTTTTTAAAAAATATAAATAAATGGATAGAAAAAAATAATAAAATAAGGATTAACTTTGAAATTACAGGTACTCAAACAGGTAGAATAGTAATGGAAAAACCAAATTTGCAAAATTTGCCCATAGAAAAGGAACTTTCGAAAGAAATTAGATCTATTTTTATTCCCTCCTCCTCAGATTTTGTTTTTTTGAGCCTAGATTATTCTCAAATAGAATTAAGAATTGCTGCACATTTATCTCAAGATGAAAATTTGATTAATATTTTTTTAAATAACTTAGATGTTCATTCAATTACAGCTAAACTTATTTTTGGAGAAGAAAACGTAAATACCAGAAAATTAGCAAAAATTATAAATTATGGCATCATATACGGTATAAGTCCTAAAGGATTAAGCGAGATAGCAAATATTTCTGCAAAGCAAGCACAAATTTTTATGGAAAATTATTTTAAAAAATTTCCTGGGATCAAAAAACTAGTTGAGGATTTAATAAATAAAGCAAAAACATTTGGATACGCAGAAACTTTTATAGGGTTTAAAAGATTTATACCAGAAATAAATTCTTCTTCTTATGCAGAAAACTTAAGAGCACAAAGAATAGCAATTAATACTCCTATTCAAGGTACTGTTTCTGATATTTTAAAATTAGCTATAATTGATATATTTCAATTTATTAAAGGAAAAAATTATTTTAATAAATTAAAATTATTATTAATAATACATGATGAACTTATATTTGAGGTAGATAAAAAAAATATTTACGAGATAATGGAAAAGATAAAAAATATAATGGAAAATTGCGTTAAATTATCAGTGCCATTAGTTGTAAAAGCTTCTATTGGCAAAAATTTATATGAAATAAAATGAAAAAAATTTTTTTTAGAGTATTGCCTATTTTAATTAATATTTTTTTTCTTTTAGTTGTACTTTTTTTGAGCAATTTTAATTTAATAAAAGTTTTTGTTTTTATTCTTATAATACTTCATTTTTTATATTTTTTTTACTTCTTATATTTAAACAAAGAAGAATTAATAATAAAGAAAAAAAATATTTATGATATATTAAATATAATTTTTAATAATCTTGAAAATGGTATTGTTTTTTATGATGACAATTTTTTAATAAAATATGTTAATCAGTCTTTTGTTGATTTTTGTAAAGTATCAAAAGACTCTTTAAAAAATTTTAAAATAGATACCTGGATAGTTAAAAATGAGAATTATAATTTGCTATCTTTAATATTTTTTCCTACTCTTACTGCAGAAAAAATAAATATTGTAAAAAATGCAGAAAATATTGATATTATTGAAGTTAATTATAAAGGTTTTTTTATTAAAATAATTACTAGCTTCTTTATTTATGATAAAGAAAAAATAAATTTTAAAATAATAATTGATAATTCTAAAGAGATTCAATATCAAAAATCTTCACTTCAATTATTAGATATGTTAGCCCATCATTTAAGAACTCCTCTTAATCAAATTAAATGGATTTTAGAAAGTTTAAATATAAAAGATGCTGAAGATAAAAAAATGATAGATGATGCTCTTTATATAATTAATAAATCAATAATACTTTCTCAGATAATTATTTTAAGCAATAAAACTCAATCACAAAAAATTAATCTAAATATAGAAAAAAATAATGTTTTATCGTTAATTAATGAATTAATGAAATTATTTAACTATTCTTTAAAGGAGAAAACGATAAAGACAGAAATATCTGTTGATAAAAATGTAGAAGAGTTTTATTTTGATAAAAACATACTATTTTTTGTTCTTTATCCTATAATTGAAAATGCTATAGATTATAACAAAGAAAATGGTTTGGTAAAAATAGAAGTTAGCCCTGATTATGAGAAACATAAAGTTAAGATAATAATTTCAGATACGGGAATTGGTTTTAGCAAAGAAGATTTAGAACATATTTTTGAAAAATATTACAGAGGTGAAGGCAAGAAATTAAAACCTTCGGGTTTTGGTTTAGGTCTTTACTTAGCTAATTATTTAGCTAAAATACATAAAGGCCAAATATATATCAAATCAGAAAAAAATAAAGGAACAGATATTACTTTAGAATTGCCTATAAATCAAAGTGAATATCAATCTTGATTTGCTTTATAATTAATATTAATGACTGTAAGAGTAAGATTTGCTCCATCTCCTACAGGTAATCTTCATTTAGGTTCCGTGCGAACAGCTTTGTTTAATTTTGTTTTTGCACGAAAAAATAACGGAGTTTTTATATTAAGAATAGAAGATACAGATAAAGAAAGGTCAAAAAAAGAATATGTTGACGATATTTTGGAAAGTTTAAGATGGCTTGGTATTAATTGGGATGAGGGCCCCTTTTTTCAATCTGAAAGAATTTCTTTATATCAAAAAATTATTGAGGAACTTCTTTTAAAAGATAAAGCTTATTATTGTTTTTGTACTAAAGAAGAATTAGAACAAAAAAGACAATATCAGATTAGCCAAGGTATAGCTCCAAAATATGATAGAAAATGTTTATCTCTTTCAAAAAATGAGGTTAATGCAAAAATCTCTCAAGGATTAAGCTATGTTATAAGATTAAAGGTGCCTGATAAAATTTTAGTTTTTAATGATCTTTTAAGAGGAGAGATTAAATATGATCTTTCTTTAATAGGAGATTTTGTTATTGCTAAATCAGAAACAGAACCCTTATTTCATTTATCAACTCCTATTGATGATTATTATCAAGGAATTACCCACATAATAAGAGGAGCAGATCATATCCCTAATACTCCTAAGCAAATTATGATATATAAGGCTTTAAATTGGAAAATACCTATATATGTTCATATTCCACTTATTTTAGGTGAAGGAGGCGGTAAATTGTCAAAAAGGCATGGTGCAAAGAGCATAGCAGAATATAGAAAAGATGGATTTTTACCAGAAGCCTTGGTTAATTTTTTGATATTGTTGGGATGGCATCCTCAACAAGATAATGAAGTTATAAATATAAAACAAATAATAGAACAATTTAATCTCGAAAAAATAGAAAAGAAATCAGCTATATTAAACCTTAAAAAACTTTTTTGGTTAAATAAAGTTTATCTTAGAAACAAATCTTCTGAAGAAATAATTAATATGATTGAAAATGACTCTATGCTTAAAGATTTAATATTTTATTTAAAATTCTATGATTATGAAAAAAATTTGAAAATAATAGAATTAGGTAAAGAAAGAGCAAATACTATTAGAGAAATTTTTGAAACAGTTAAATTCTTTTTCGAATCTTTTGATTATCCTAGAGAACTTTTAGCTTGGAAAAATTATTCACTGGAAGAAATCAAAAAGTCTCTTATTAATACATATGAAAGTTTAAAAAATATAAGCGAAGATAATTTTAAAGCAAATTATTTAAAATTAATTTTAGATAGCTTAAGTGAAGATAAAGGTTATGTTTATTGGCCATTAAGGGTGGCATTAACAGGCCTTCAAGCCTCCCCTCCACCTATTGAAATTATGGAAATTATTGGTAAAAATAAAACCTTAAACTTATTAGAAAAAGCAATTAATAAAATTTAATTTTATATGATAAGGTTGATGTTTAAAGTTTTTATTTATTTTTTAATTATTTTAGTTTTGTTTGCGATAATACCTGAAAAATTTTGGCAATGGTTAAAACCATATTTTAATTGGGAAGTACTTTTAAAAACTATAAAAAAAGGATGGGATAACTTTTTTAGATTTATTAAAGAATCAACAGGCATTAATTTTGAAAATTTTTTTATTACAATTAAAGAGTATACAGGTATTGATTTTGATAAAATAGCTGAATTTTTTAAAAACTTAATAGCAAATTTTTTCCTTAAGTTATATAACTTTTTTAAATAAATAAAAAAATTTAAGATTATTTTTTAATATTTGGATTTTATAATAAATACTTAAGGTGTATTTTAAATAACTCATTTAAAATATTATAATTATTTTAATATAAAGGAGAGGTGCCAGAATTGGTAATTGGAGCGGTCTCGAAAACCGCGGGAATTTTTTCCCATGTGGGTTCGAATCCCACCCTCTCCGCTTTATGCTTTAATATTTATGAGCAGAAAACTTTTTTACAAAATTTCTAAATTAAAACCTAAATATAAAAAAATCTTTTTAAGAATATTTGAATTTAAAATAGAAAAAACAAAATTGTTATTACCTCAAGAGATAAAAAAAAGCTTTTCTCAATTTGAAAAACAAGAAATTTTTATTCTTAGAAACAAAATTCTAAAACAAGAAACTCATTTTAATATTCAAAGGGGCAAAAGAAAAGAACCTCCAAAAGAAAATAATTTAAACAATTTTTATGATCCTTTTTGCGATCCTTTAAAAAATACTCCTTTTGATAATTGGGGGAGGCTAGAAAATAAATTTGCTATTACAGCTTCTAATTTAGCAAAATCTTCCAAAAATCACTCCTTAGTTATTTTTAAAGAACATAATTTAGAAAAAGTTAACTTAAAAGATATAGAAAATGTTTTTAAATTAGCAAATTTATGGTTAAATAAATTTAATGATAAATTTAAGATAATAATTTGGAATTTTGGTTTTAGGGCTGGTGCTAGTATTTATCATCCTCATTTACAAATATTTTCTTTAAATGAAATGCCGCTAAAAATCAAAGATTTATTTGATAAATTTGATAATTATAAAAATATTTTTAACTCAGATTATCTTAAGGATTATTTTTTATTGACAAAATTTTTAAAACTTGGCGAAGAATATAAAAATATAAAAATTAGTTTAAATTTAACGCCCATAAAAGACAAAGAAATTATTTTTTGGGGAGATAACTTTGATAAAAAAATTAAAAATATATCTTATATAGTTTATAGTTATTTAAAATCATTATCTCAAGAAGACTTTAATTTATTTTTATTTATAAATAATAACTCTTTTTTAGGTTTTTTAGTTTCAAGAGGTAATAAAAATAAATTAAATTCTGATATAGGTTCTTTAGAATTATATGCTTTTTCTGTTGTAGGCTTTGATTTAATAGATTTTAGTAGGATTTTTTTTACTCGCTTAAAGGAACTAAAACATTAGGGACCTCTACTTTTGTTTGATTTTTTTCTTGACTATATAGATTTTTTTCTTCTGGATTAAATTCAAGTTTAGGTTGGTTTTCATATAATATTAATGGATTCGCCTCCATTGCTTTAAAAAAATTAGCCAAATTGTCTTTATAGTTTTTTGTTTCTGTTTTAGGTTGATTTTTTGATTTGTTATTTATAGGTAAAAATAAAATATATAGGATTATTACAAAAGATATAATTCTAAATAAAGTTTTATTTATTTCTTTATAATTTTCCATTTTTAAAATATTATAACATAAAAACAAAATTTATAAAAATTTTTTACTTATTGAAAATAAAATAAAAACAAGACTGCCTATTAAAGCTATTGTAGGTCCTATAGGCAAGTTGAATATTATAGATATTATAAAACCAAATAAAGAAATACCTAAAGAAATTACGATTGTTAAAAAAATCATACTTTTAAGAGATTTTGAAATTAATTTTGAACTTAAAGCTGGTAATATAAGCAAAGAATTAACAAGAACCACGCCTATTAATTTTAATCCCATAACTATTGATAGAGAAAGTAAAATGTAAAAATACAACATTGTTTTGTTTATATTAATGCTATCAACATAAGCTAACTCTTGGTTAATTGATATTAGTATCAGATTTTTAAAATTATATATAAAAAATAACAAGCATAATATGGTTAAAATACTTAAAATGATAATATCTTCTTTTTGTACTAAAAGTATATTTCCAAATAAAGCAGAAAATATTTTGCTTTGATTAATTGAAGAAATAGAAAAAATTATAATTCCAAGAGAAATACCAAAAATAAATAAAAATGCCAATATATTATCTTGAGAGATATTTTTATTTTTGCTAAAGTAATATATTAAAAAAGAAAATACCATTGACCATGAAATTATTAAGAATAGAGGGTTTAAATTTAATAAATAACTTAAAGAAATAGCAAAAAGGGTAGAATGAGATAAGCTTTCAGCATAAAACGACATTCTTCTTAAAATAATAAACATTCCCCAAATAGAGAATAAAAAAGATATTAAAAATAATGAAAAAATTGACTTTGTAAAAAAGGGATTATTAAAAATTTCAAAAAAAATATTTATCATTTTTATTTTTCAAATATAGGAAAGGTTTCGTTTGCTAAATAATAAAGCATTGCTCCTCCACCAGTTGATATTTTAAATTTTTTAATTATTCTTTTATTTTCTAAAAAACTTAAAGTATCACCACCTCCTACTAAGATAAATTTATCTTTTAATTTTGATAAAGATTTTAATAAAATTAAAGTTCCCTTTTCAAATCTTTTATCTTCAACAAATCCTAATGGTCCATTAAAAACAATAAATTTTGATTTTTTTATTTCTTCTAAAAAAACTCTTAAGCTTTCTTTGCCTATATCAAGGATTTTATCATTTTTTCTGATATCGCCTAAAAACTTATAAAAAACCTTGTTTTTGTTAAGACCATAAAAATCAAATGGTACTAAAATTTTAGGTGATTTTATTTTTTTGATTTCTTCTAGGATATCTTTTTCAAATAAAGAATTTCCTATTTCAAAACCCCTTGATTTTAAA
>Ga0308411_10002572_pt1 | contig 12244 bp, 9 predicted proteins | sample HotsprottomLayer_2_FD_203530 | JGI IMG/M metagenome (GOLD analysis project Ga0308411, IMG submission 203530) | Hot spring phototrophic mat microbial communities from Octopus Spring, Yellowstone National Park, Wyoming, United States -... | ecosystem: Environmental > Aquatic > Thermal springs >... | reverse complement strand
CGGGGGCCGGCGCTTAGCCGAGCCGGTTCATCTTCACCTGGCCCCCGACGATCGTGACGACGGCCCGGCCGGTCACTTCCCAGCCGTGGAACGGCGTGTTGCGGCTCTTGGAAGCGGAGGCGTTCTTGTCGATCGTCCACTTGACTTTCGGGTCGATGACGGTCACGTCGGCGGGGCGGCCGGGGAGCAGCGTGCCGCGGTCGATGCCGAGCACCCGTGCCGGGTTGACGGTCATCTTGGCGAGCATCTGCGGCCAGGTGAGGTGGCCGGGTTCGATGAGGTAGGTGACACACAGGGGCAGGAACGTTTCCAGTCCGAGGATGCCGTTGGGGGCCTGGTCGAGTTCGCGTTCCTTCTTCTCCGGGGCGTGCGGGGCGTGGTCGGTGGCCAGGACCGACAGGGTGCCGTCCTTCAGACCGGCGAGGACCGCGGCCACGTCGTCGCGGGTACGCAGCGGCGGCGACATCTTGAAGTTGCTGTCGAAGGTCCGCAGCGACTCGTCGGTCAGGATGAAGTGGTGGGGGCAGGCCTCGCCGGAGACGCGAACGCCCTTGGCGATCCCCCGGCGGATGAGGTCGACGCCGCCGGCGGTGCTGACGTGCAGGATGTGGACGCGGCCGCCGGTCAGCTCCGCCAGCATGATGTCGCGGGCGATCATGATGTCCTCGGCGACGGCCGGCATGCCCCGCAGGCCGAGTTGCATGCTGACGAAGCCCTCGTTCATCACGCCGCCGACCGTCAGCTCCGGGACCTCGGCGTGGACGAGGACGGCCCGGCCGAGCATCTTGCAGTACTCCAAGGCCCGCCGCATGATCTCGGCCGAGTAGACCGGGGCCCCGTCGTCGGTGAAGGCGACGGCCCCGCCCTGGACCAGGCTGCCGAGTTCGGCCAGTTCCTGGCCCTGCCGGTTCTTGGTGACGGCCCCGACGGGAAAGACGTTGCAGTTGCCGGCCCGCTGCGCCTGCTGGATGACGAACTCGGCGGCCATGCGGGTGTCGATCGGCGGCTCGGTGTTGGGCATGCAGGCGACGGAGGTGATGCCGCCGGCCACGGCCGCGGCCGTGCCGGTCGCGATCGTCTCGTCCTCCTCGCGGCCCGGTTCCCGCAGGTGCACGTGCATATCGACCAGGCCCGGGGCGACGATCAGGCCGGTGCAGTCGATGACGCGGTCCGGGACCCGGGCCTGCGGACCGGTGCCCAGCACGACACCATCGGCCAGCCACAGGTCGGTGACCGAGTCCAGGTCCTGGGACGGGTCGATGACACGGCCGTTGCGAAGCAGCAGTGTACTCATGGCGAGGTCGGTGCGGCCTGACGCCCGGGAACGCCGGACACCCGGGGTGCCCGGCGTCGGGGAGGGGAGGGGTGCCCGGCGTCGGGGAGAGGCCCCGGAACGCTCAGCGGCGGACCCGGAGGCGGCCGAACAGGCCCATGCGGCTCACCGTCGTCGGAACGGTGGTCATCATCATGGCGGGATAGGCGGCCGGCATGCCGCTCATCGTCACCGGGTTGCCGACGAACACACTCCTACGGGTCGAACCGATGCCGGGGACCGTCACCACCGTCCCGGGGACGGACATCCGCGGGTCACGGAGCGGGGACGACCCGAGGGTCATCGTCGTCCCGGTCGAAGGGTTGCTGCCGCTGGCGGGCATGACGGTCCCGGTCGAAGGGACGGTGCCACCGGCCGTCACCACAGCATTCGGACCGTCCGTACCGCCGGCGGTGACGACGCCCGGGGTGCCCACCACACCCGGAACCACCGGGGGCGTCATCGTGGTGCCGCCCGTTCGCGGCGTCGGGGCGACCGGGGTCATCGGCATCGGGGCCGGCATCGGGGCTGGCATCGGGGCCGGAACGATCGTTCCTGGCAGGGTGTCGCCCGTGCCCGGCGTGGAGATGATCGTGCCCGATGTACTCGGCAGGGTGGAGGTGAGCCGAGTCGTCATGAGCGGGGCGACCGGGGTCATTCGGCCACGGAGCCGGCCGAACAGCACCCGCCGGGCGGGGGTGGCCGGGGCGGAAGTGACCACCTGCGACCGCGCGAGCATGCTGCCGGTGACGACCGGGGCGGCGACCGGACCGCTAGTCGTTTCCGGGGCGGCCGGCGGGGTCTGGGGCTGAGCAGGCGTGGCGAACAGCAGTCCGAATGCCGACGCGAACAGGAACCGCTTGATCATGATGCTTCCTCCTGAAACAACCCGACCGCCCGACGATTCGTCCGTCGAACCGGGGCCGGTCGAGCGTTACCAGTGTAGCGAGTCGGTGACGACTCGGGCAGTGTGTGCGACCCGCCGCGGACCACTCGCCGCCGGCTACTCGCCGCTCGCCGCCGACCGTTCGCCGCGGGCTTCTTCGTGTCACCACGCCGACAGGCAGCAGCCCGAGCCGGGACCGCCGGCCAGCAGGGGCAGGATCCGCCGCTGGAACGGCAGCTTCAGGTACTCCTCGCGGCTATAGACGACGCGGCCGGCCATGAGCGTGTGCGTGACGTGGGTGGCGTGTTCGAACGGGTCGCCGTCGTACAGCACCAGGTCGGCCACCTTCCCCGCCTCGATGCTGCCGTAATCCGTGTCGATGCCGAGGAGCTTGGCCGCGTCGAGGGTGACGGCCCGCAAGGCCCGCTGCCGACCGAGCCCGCCCGGCCCCGCGGCCATCGCCGCCTCGTGCCGCAACACGCGGACCTTGGGAACGTAGCCCTCGAAGGCCGTGCCGATGCTGAAGGGCACGCCGGCGGCGTCGAGCGTCGCCGCGTTCCCGACGAACGAGTGCAACGTCTCCAGGCTCCCGCCCGCCCGCTGCATCGTGGGGTGGACCACGACCGGCACGCCCGCCTTCTTCAGCTCGTCGGTCATGCGGTAGGCTTCGGTTGCCAGCGCGATCACGGGCTTGAGCTTGAACTCGGCGGCGATCCGCAGGGCCGTCTGGATGTCGTCCTTGCGGTGGGCCGCGAAGTACACCGGCACCTTGCCGTCCAGCGCGGGCACGAGCGCCTCGAGCTTGGGCGAACTGGGGGTCTGCCCCCCCGGCTCCTTTCGCTTGGCGCGGTAGGCCTCGGCCTCGGCGAACGCCTTGCGGACCAGAGCGGCGACGCCCATGCGGGTGTCGGGGGCCTTGCCCCGGTAGGCCGCCTTCGGAACCTCCCCGAGGTTCACGAGGATGCCGGCGACCGGCTTCAGGGCCGCCTCCTCGACCGTCACGCCGTCGGTGCGGAAGATTCCGGTCTGCCCGGCGATCACGTTCTGGCGGCCGGGTGTGGTGTGGACCACCGTCACGCCGTTGGCCTGCAGGAAGTCGAGGAGCGACTCGCGCGGGTTGAAGCCGTCGAAGACCCGCAGGTCGGCCTGGTTGGGGTCGCTCAGTTCGTCCTGGTCCTGGTCCGCAGGGATGTTCCAGGCCCCGGTCAGCCCCGCCACGCAGAACGGGTCGATGAGGCCGGGCGTGACGTGCCTGGCCCGGTACACCGGCATGTTCTTGACCGTGTGTTCGCCGGGTTCGACGCGGAGGATCCGCCCACCTTTCACCAGGATCACGCCGTCGAACACGCGGTCGGCGGTGTGGATCTGCTCGGCCACGACCGCGACGGCACCCTTCAGTTCGTCGGTGTTGCCGTCGAAGGTCTGGGCCGCGAGGTTCCGGGGGTTCTTCACCAGCTCCTCGGGCCGCTTCGGTTCGGGCAACTTCTCGCCGGCCGGCAGCGCGAAGCCGCCGTCACGGTAGGCCCGGTCGGTCGCCTCGTCGAAGACCTTGACGCCGTCGATGTACGTCTGCTTGACGCGGGTGAAGGTGCTGAACGGCGGGCCGCTGAGGACGACGAAGTCGGCGTCCTTGCCCTTTTCGAGCGAGCCGAGGCGGTGGTCGAGGTGCATCAGCCGGGCGGGAGTGAGTGTGAGGGCCTTGAGGGCCGACGCCTCGCTCATGCCGCCGCGGACGGCGATCGCCCCGGTGTGCAGGAAGAAGCGCGACTCGGTGATGCTGTCGTCGGTGTTGATGGCGACCGCGACCCCGGCCTTCTCCAGGACGGCGGCGTTCTCTTCGAGCAGCCCGATGGTCTCGGCCTTGCCGCCGGGCGAGTCGAGGAGCGTGAGCGAGGCGGGGATCGATTTCTTGGCCAGCACGTCGGCCACGCGGTAGCCCTCGGTGGCGTGTTGCAGCACGATCTCGAAGCCGAACTCCTCGGCGATGCGGACGGCGGTCATGAGGTCGTCGGCCCGGTGGCAGTGGAAGTGGACGGTGCGTTTCTTCTCCAGCACCTCCACGAGTGCCTCCAGCGTCACGTCGCGGTCGACCTTCTGGCCGGCGTCGCGCTTGGCCTTGTACTCCTTGGCCCGCTGGAACGTCTCCCGCTGGAGGGCCGCGATCTTCATGCGGGTGAACGGGGCCATCTGCTTGTTCTTGCCGTAGCCCTTGGGGTTCTCGCCGTTGGCCATCTTCAGGCCGCCGAGGATCGCGGTGCCGTCCGGGAGTCGGCCGGTGACCCGCATCTCTTCGACGGAGCAGCCGCGGAGCTTGACGTAGAGCGTCTCGCCGCCGATGACGTTGGCGGACCCCGGCATGATGTTGGCGGTGGTGATGCCGCCGGCCGTCGCCATGCGGATGCCGGGGTCGTCCGGGTTGATGGCGTCGAGGGCCCGCAGGCCCGCTTGCACCGGCCCGCTGGTCTCGTTGCCGTCCGAGTTGGCCGGCACGTTCGGCCGCGACCACAGCCCGATGTGCGAGTGCGTATCGACCAGCCCGGGAATGACGACGGCCCCCTGAAGGTCCACGACCTCGGCTTCGGCGGCGTCGGGATGGTCGGCGTCGGGCTTGCCGGCCCCCACCGCCGCGATCTTCCCGTCCTTCACCAGCAGAAAGCCGTTCTCGATCGGCTTCTCGCCGGTGCCGGTGTGGACGATCGCGTTGAAGTAGAGCGTGGCCTTTGTGGTCGGCTTCGGCTTCGGGGACTGACCGGCGGCCGGGGCGGCAGTCGGGACCAGGCCGAGTGACAACACGATGACACCGGGTACGAACCAGATAAGGGAGTGCATGCGGACCTCGCGGGGAGCGTGCAGGCGTGTGATATGGGGATACTCGCTACCGGGGCGAACGGCGAGCGGCAACCGCCGGGTCGGCGTGTCCGCACCGCCGCTCCGCGTGGGTCTGACCGGTCGGATCTCGATGAGCGTGTCGCATTCGTGACGAGCCCGAAGCGCGAGCGAGGGCACAGCATCCGGCCCTCGCTCGCGCTTCGGGCTGGTGAATCAGGCCCCCACCTCGCCCCACGGAGTAGGGAGAGGTCGCCGCAAGGCCACGCCGAGCGGCGGGTGAGGGGCGGCCACGAAGTTTGACCCACGGTCCTCGGCCGCCGCACAGGGGGTGAACTCCCTCGGCCGTCCGGTGACGTTTCGCCGTCACTTCCCGACAATGGCCACCGGCCCGGTCCTGCTCCCCGCCCGAGATCCGCTCATGTCCGCCGCTTCTCGCGAACCGCTCCTGAACGTGCCGAACCTGCTGTCGCTCGCGCGGGTCCCGCTGGCCGTGGGGGTGTTCGTGTGCGTCACGGCCGGGGACTGGTTCCTCGCCCTGGTGCTGTTCGTCGTCGCCTGCGTCACCGACTGGCTCGACGGCTGGTGGGCGCGGCGGTACGGGCCGCTCACGCTCGTCGGCCGCAACCTCGACCCCCTGACCGACAAGTTCCTCGTGTGCGGCACGTTCATCTACCTGATCCCGGTACCGGCCACCGGCATCGACCCGGCGGTGGTGGTAGTCGTGGTCGGCCGCGAACTGCTCGTCACCGGCATCCGCGGCATGGTCGAGGCGACCGGCCGGCAGTTCGGGGCCGACTGGTTCGGTAAGCTCAAAATGGGCCTGCAGTGCGCCGTGCTGATCGGCGTGTTGCTGACCCGCTGGCTCGACACCTTGCCGACCCCGGACCTGCTCGCCGTCCTGGAACCCGTGCAGGCCGTGCTACTGTGGGCGATGCTGGCCGCCACGGTCGGCAGTGGCGTGCAGTACGCCGTGAAGGCCGCCCGCCTGCTCACCCCGCCCCCCTGATGCCGCCCGCCTGCTCACCCCGCACCCGCGCGGCCGCCGACCGACGCCCGCGCGATCCCCGCGAGCGATAGCGATAAGGGCCCCCGAGCGATAACCGAGCGAAGCGCTCAGAAGAAGTGAACCGGCCGGCATGTAAACCGGCCAAGTGAAGAGAACCGACACCTGAACCGGCTAAGTGAAGAGCACCGGCAAGCCGGGCCGAGCCACCGCCCACCTCGACGGAGTTGCCGCATGATCTTGCAGCGGGTGATCTCGGGCGGACAGACCGGGGCCGACCGGGCCGGCCTGATCGCGGCAAAGGCGGCCGGGATTCCCACCGGCGGTTGGATGCCGCACGGCTTCCGCGCCCACGACGGCCCGCACCCGGAATTCGCCGCACTCTACGGCATCCGGGAAACGACCAGCGACCGCTACCAAGCGCGAACCCGGATGAACGTCCGGGAATCCGACGCCACGCTGCGGTTCGCCACCGACTGGGGATCCCCCGGCGAGGTGCTGACCTTGAACCTCTGTCGTCGGTACCGCAAGCCGCACCTGGACGTGACCCCCGGCGGCAGCCGCGGGCCGGCCGAGGTGGTGGCGTGGCTCATGGCCAACCGGGTACGGGTGCTGAACGTGGCGGGCAACAGCGAGACCACGTCGCCGGGCATCCAGGAATTCGTGACCGAGTTCCTGGGGGAAGTGTTCCGGCTGCTGCGGCAAGCGGAGTGACCCACACGGCTGACGGCTCCCCACCGGCGTGACCGACGGCCGACGGCTCCCCACCGGCGTGACCGACGGCCGGACGTCCGCCGTGCTGCCCGCGTCAGTCCCGTTGCGGCCGGGCCAGTCCGGTCCGGTCACGGCTGGGCGTAGGGGATGCGGTCCGGCGGCGGCGTCACCGGGTCGGGCTTCGGTTGCGGGGCGGCGGCCAGGAAGCGGTCGATCTTCCAGGGCAGCACGGTCAGGTCGCGGTCCCCGGAGACGGTCTGCGTGCCGTTGGCCAGGAAGGCTGCCGCCACGACCGGGCTGCCGTGCTGGCGGAAGACGGCGACTGCCTCGGCGGGCCGGGAGGTGTCCCAGAGACGGACGGTGTGGTCGGCCCCGGCGGACAGGAGCCAACGGCCCCCGTCCTTCAGCGCGACGCCGCGGACCGGCCCGTCGTGCCCGCGGAGGGTGAAGCTGGCCTTCTGCTCGCCCGCCTTCCAGACCCGCACCGCGCCGTCGTCGGTGCCGGCGGCGTACCACTGCCCGTCGGGGCTCACGGCCAGGCTTGCCACGGCCGCGGGGAACGGGCCGTGCGAGCGGAGTTCTCGCCCGCTGTTCGGGTCGAGCAGGCGAACGGAGCGGTTGGCCGCGACGGCCACGAAGTTCCCGGTCGGGTCCACGGCCAGGGCGGTGACCAGTCCCAGGCCTTCGACCCGCCACAGCTCCTCGCCGGTGGCGACCTTCCAGGCGGCCACGACCCCGTCGAAGCCGCCCGAGATGCCCCACTTACCGTTCGGGTGGAAGGCGACGGCACTGACGAGGCTGAGGTGTTCGGCGTACCGGCGCAGTTCGGTCCCGCTGGCCAGGTCCCAGACCCGGGCCGAGCCGTCCATGCCGCCGCTGATCGCCAGTTTGCCGTCGAGCGACAGGGCGACCGACCAGACGCTGGCGGTGTGGCCGACGAACCGCTTCAGGTCGCGTCGGCCGGCTACGTCCCACAGGCGCAGGCTGCGGTCGGCGGCGGCGACCAGGGCCCGCGACCCGTCCGGGGTGAAGGCCATCTGGTTGGCGGCCCCGTCGCGGGACTCCAGCGGGTCGAGTTCCCCGGTGTTGTCGGCGTTCGTCGGGCCGTTGAGGCTGGCCAGGAAGAGGGTGCCGAGCTTCAGTTCCCGGGTCAGGTCGCCGAAGGCCTGGACCCAGATCTGCCGGCTCACCGTGCCGCCGGGGGCGCGGAGGGCCCCGAAGTGCTTCCGCAGGGTTTCGGACCGGTCGATCTTCTCCCGCAGGGCGGCCGGCGTGAGACCGACCTCGGCGGCGGCGGTCTCCAGGTCCAGATCGGCCTCGTACTTCAGGGTGATGGTGCTGACGGCCTCGTACTTCGAGACCTTCGCCCCGGTGCGGGCCACGGCCTCGGCGTACCGCTTCGCGTCGTCCTCCATCAGTTTCAGCACCACCTCCTTGCCGGGGTACAGGGCGCGGATCAGTTCGGCCTCGGTACGGGTGAAGGCCTTCGGGTTCTTGTCCAGGTGGTCGAGCATCTGGTCGGCCTTGGGCAGAATGCCGGTGGTGTGGCACGACATGCACGAGACGCCGACCTCCACCGCCCGGTCGGGCCGCTTCGGGTCGCTGACGATGCTGACCGGGGCCTTGTCGAGCTTGTTGTTGGTGGCGTTGCAGATGTAGTAGCCGTGCAGCCCGTTGGGCAGCGTGAAGATCGACTCGCCGCCGACGTGCCGGAACGGGAACTCGGCCAGCCCGGCCGGCCCCAGCGGGAAGGCGAAGACGTTCCGCGGGTCGGGCACGAGGTTGCCGTTGAGCCGGTCGGCCAGGTTCTGCGGCGGTTCGTCGAAGTCGTAGGTCCGCCAGTACATGCCGTGGGCCGAGTCGTGCCGTTCCAGGATGCGGTTGAAGCGGGACACGCCCGAGCCGTTGAAGGCGGCCCGGACCACCCGTTCCTGCTGGATGTTGGCGACGGCATCGACCCGCAAGAGCTTCTCGACCTCGGTGATCGTGCCGGGCAACTGCAGCACGTCGTAGTAGAGCGGGGCGCGGCTGGCCGTGGCCACGAACCAGTCGGCCCGCACCACCGGCACCTTGGTGAGCGTGGCGACGCTGACGGCCCGGGCGGTCGTCGTGTCCTCCAGCACGCCGTAGGGGTACTCCTGCAGGATGCGGTTCCAGATCGCCGCGTCCCACTGGTACCAGCGCAGGTCCACGCGGAAGACCGTCCCGGCCGGGTCGACCGGCACCGGGTTGACGATCTTCGAACCCCACGACAGGCTGTTTACGAGCTTGTTCAGGGCGTTGCGGTAGGTCTGGAGCTCCTCCTCGGACAGGCCGGCGTTGTACAGGTGGGCCAGCGAGAAGTACCGCTGGAAGCGGCGGGCGCGGCGGTCCATCGGCTCCAGGTCGGCCAGGACGGCGCTGTACACGTCCGTGCCGGAGATCACCGGCCGCGGCTCGGGCGACGCCCCGCCGGGGGCCCCGGCCGCGATCCACCGCCTGACCCGTTCCACCTCCCCCTCGGAGAGCCGTTCCTTCTCCCCGGGTGGCGGCATGCTGCCGTCGTCGATCCGCTTGAACAGGCGGCTCCTCGCCGGGTCGCCGGGGATCACCTTCTTGCGGGCCACGAGCTTGCCCAGGTCGGTGACGTAGTTCAGCCCACCCTCGACCGCCCCGTCCTGCCCGTGGCAGCGGTAGCAGTGGGCCTTGAAGACGGCCAGGGCGTCGGCGGCCAGCCGCTTCGGGTCGTCGTCCCCCCCTCGGGCGGCGGGCAGAACGGCGAACAGGGCGGCCAGGGCGAGCGGATAGGTTCTGGTTCTGGTGGGCATCGGATCAATCCCCCCCGTCGGTGCGCGGCGGTCTCTGTTCCTATCGACGTAGCAGGACCCCCGAACGATTGCTACAGGGGCCGGTGTAACACCCCGGTAACGTCGCCAGCGCCGCCGCCCGGGTCGGGGTTGTCGGCCCGGCCCGGCCCGGCCACAATGTCGTACCTCGCTCCGGGTGGCTCGCATGTCCTACACGGTCGCGCTCGAGACGTTCCACGGCCCGCTCGACCTGCTGCTGTACCTGGTGAGGCGGAACGAGGTCGACATTCTCGACATTCCCATCGCCCGGATCACCGACCAGTTCCTCGAACACGTCCGCGTCGTCCGGGAGATCGACGTGGAGTTCGCCGGCGAGTTCCTGGTCATGGCCGCCACCCTCATGGAGATCAAAAGCCGCATGCTGCTGCCCGCCGACCGCGGGGCGGGCGGCGACGACGACGGACCGGACCCGCGGCGGGAACTCGTCCGGCAGTTGCTGGAGTATCGCAGGTTCAAGGACGCCGCCGCCGCCCTGGAAGCACGGGCCGAGTCGCAGGGGACGCGGCTGCCCCGCCGGGAGCCGCCCGAACCGCTCGCCCCCGTCGGCCCGGTCGTCAGGCCGGTCGAACTGTGGGACTTAGTCAGTGCGTTCGCCCGGCTCATGCGGGAGACGCAAAGCCCGGCGATGGCCACCATCCAGGTCGACGACACCCCGCAGTACGTCTACGAGGGGCAGGTCCGCGACCGCGTCCGGGCCGAGGGACGGGTCCCGTTCCACGCCGTCTTCACCCCGCCGTACACCAAGCCCCGACTGATCGGCATCTTCCTCGCGGTCCTGGAACTCGTCCGGCGGCACGGCATCGGCCTGGAGCAGGACGCGAGCGACGACACGATCTGGCTGGTGGAACGACCCGAGACGGACGCAGACGCCGACGCCCCGAGGCCGCTACGTCCCGACGCCGTGACAGCCGACGCCACAGCCGACGTGACAGCTGACACAACAACCGAGCCGTCAACCGACGCGACAGCCGACGCAACAACCGAGCCGTCAACCGACGCCGACGCCGCCGGCGGACCGCAGGCAGTCGGGTAGGACGGCCGCCAGCCGGTCGATCTCCGCTTCCGTGGTGTAGAAGTGGTGGCTGACGCGGATGAGCAGTCGGTCCGGCCGCTCGATCACGGGCACCTCGATGCGACGGTCCCACAACTCCTGACGCAGCCGGGACACGTTCACGCCGGCCGGCAACTCGAAGGCGGTCATCGCCCCGCACAGCCCCGGGACCGCCGGGGTGGCCAGTGGCAACCCGGTGTCACCGATCACTCGTCGGGTATGGGCCGCCAGTGCCGCGACCCGGTGCCGCACGGCGTCCCAGCCCAGATCGCCCTGGAAGTCGATGGCCGCAGGCACCGCCAGCCACGGGCAGATGTCGCGGGTCCCCTCGAACTCCAGGAAGCGGATGCGGGGCGTCGAGCCGTAGGCGTCCGGGGCGTCCGGGCCGGCCGAGCGGCCCGCGTCGGAGATCGGGTAGCGGTCCCGGTGGTAGCCCCAGGAGACGTGCAGCGGCTGGAGCCGGTCCTCGTTGCCCGGACCGATGGCGAGACACCCGGCCCCGGTCGGGGCGAGCAGCCACTTGTGCAGGTTGGCGGCGTAGAAGTCGGCCCCGATGTCGGCCAGGTCCAGCGGGATCATGGCGGGGGCGTGGGCCCCGTCCACGACCGTCAGCACGCCCCGGCTCCGGGCCTCGGCGCACAACTGCTTGGCGGGCAGGACCAGCCCGGTGGGCGACAGGACGTGGCTGAAGAAGAACAGGCGGGTCCGCGGGGTCATCGCCTTCACGGCGGCCGCGACGATCTCGGCCGGGTCGGTCGCCTGCGTGGGCAGCGGGAAGGTGCGGACGGTCAGCCCCTGCCGCTGGCCGACCCGCTCCCAGCACCACACCATCGCCCCGTACTCGTGGTCGGTCAGCAGGACCTCGCCGGGTGCGGCCAGCCGCAGGCCGGAGGCGACGAGGTTGATGGCTGAGGAGACGTTCGCGGTGAACACCAGCCGCTGCGGGGCGGTGCCCAGGAAGGCGGCCGTCCGCTCACGGGCCTGCCACAGCAAAGGCGGGGCCTGACGCACGAAGAAGTCGGTGGGGCCGGCCGCGAGCCGCAGGCGGAGTTCCGTGACTCGCTCGAACACCGGCCGGGGCAAGGGGCCGAACGACCCGGTGTTGAGCATCGTCACGGTCGGGTCGAGGAGCATGGCGGCCCGGGCCGCGAGCCAGTCGGGCGGGGCGGGGGCGTGGGGCACGGCAAGCGGGGGTCTAGGGGCGACAACCGGAGAGGAGAATTGTACGCCCCCGCCCCCGTTCGGGATCACCCGGTCTCGGGATCACCCGGTCGTCGCGATCACCCGGTCTCGGGATCACCCGGTCTCGGGATCACCCGGTCGTCGGGACCAGGCCGACCGGGACCGGGCGCGTCTTCTCGGCCACCGGCTTCGGTGCCGGGGCCGGCTCGCGGGTCGCCAGGAACGCGACCACGGCCCCGATGCACGACGCCGTCACGAACATCGTCAGCGCGATCAGGCCGGACAGGACGATGATCTCGCCGTGGGCCAGGTCGTTCAGGAAGGTCATGGTCGTTCCTCCAGCCACCCAGGGGGAGTCGGGAGGGGGGCCGCCGGGGTGGCACGTGTCGGCCCGCCCGGTCGTCGGCAAGTCGGCAAGCGG
>Ga0308411_10002570_pt1 | contig 12248 bp, 11 predicted proteins | sample HotsprottomLayer_2_FD_203530 | JGI IMG/M metagenome (GOLD analysis project Ga0308411, IMG submission 203530) | Hot spring phototrophic mat microbial communities from Octopus Spring, Yellowstone National Park, Wyoming, United States -... | ecosystem: Environmental > Aquatic > Thermal springs >... | reverse complement strand
CTTCGGTAACGTCCTGGGTAGTTTTAGCCATCGGCAGGCCGCCGAGCAACTGGCAGCCTTGTCGCCGCACTCGCTGAACATCCAGGAGATCATCGACTTCCTCTATTTCACCGATCTGGAACCGACTCTGGAACTGGGCCGACTACCCGCCAACGGCCTGCTCAACCTACTCCGACACCGCTACGACCTACGCGGCAGCGACGAAGCCATCCGCACCGCTTATGCTGACATGTTCACGCCGTTGCACGCCAACTGCGCCCTGATTCCTCTGCTCAAGCAGCGGTATCAGTTGCTCCTGCTCAGCAACACCAACGAACTGCACTACGAGCAATTTCGCCAGCAGTTTGCCGACACCTTGAGCCACTTCGATCACCTGATCGTTTCTCACGAGGTCGGCCTACGTAAGCCCGATCCCCGACTGTATCAGTACGTCGAGCAGATCGCCGGCAGCCGTGGCCAAGAGATTCTCTTCATCGACGATCTGCCCGGCAACATAGCTGGTGCCCAGACGCTGGGCTGGCGAACGCTGCTATATCCACGCGGCGGCGACCTTAGAGCGATGCTCTTGCAGGCCGGCGTGGAATTCGTCACTCGCGATTGACTCCTTCTCGCCCTTTCGAGGTGGATATGCATCCGATTGAATCGACTGATCCGCAAGTCTGGGCCGCCCTCGTCGCCGAGCGTCAGCGTCAGCAGACCGGCCTGGAGATGATCGCCTCGGAAAACTACACCAGCCCGGCCGTGCTGGCGGCGCAGGGGAGCGTGTTGACCAACAAGTATGCCGAGGGCTATCCCGGCCGACGTTACTACGGCGGCTGCGAGTTCGTGGACGTGGTGGAGAAACTGGCCATCGAACGGGCCTTGAAGCTCTTTGGTGCCGAGGCGGCAAACGTCCAGCCACACTCCGGGGCAGCAGCCAACATGGCCGTCTACTTTGCCGCTCTCAACCCCGGCGACACCATCCTGGCCATGAGCCTGGCCCACGGTGGGCACCTGACGCACGGTATGCCCCTGAACTTCTCCGGCAAGCTCTACAAGGTCGTGTCCTACGGCGTACGTCGCGACACGGAGCGGATCGACTTCGATCAGGTGCGAACCCTGGCGCGGGAGCATCGGCCGAAGATGATTGTCGCTGGAGCTAGTGCCTACTCGCGGGTCATCGACTTCGCCGAGTTTGCCGAGATCGCGCGTGAGGTGGGCGCGTTGTTGCTAGTGGACATGGCCCACATCGCCGGACTGATCGCAGGCGACCAACACCCCAGCCCAGTGCCCTGGGCCGACTTCGTCACCTCAACGACTCACAAGACGTTGCGTGGCCCACGCAGCGGTTTCATCCTGTGTAAGAAGGACTGGGCCAGCAAGGTCAACCAGGCGGTGTTCCCCGGCATGCAGGGTGGCCCGCTGATGCACGTGATCGCGGCCAAGGCTATCGGCTTTGGCGAGGCGTTGCAGCCGTCGTTTCGTGCTTATGCCGCTCAGGTCGTCGCCAACGCTCGCACTCTGGCTCACGAACTGATGATCCGGCAATTCCGGCTCGTCTCGGGAGGCACCGACAACCATCTCGTGCTGGTCGATGTCACCTCGCGCGGACTGTCCGGCAAGCAGGCTGAACGCGCCCTCGATGCGGCCGGCATCACCGTCAATCGCAACGGCATTCCCTTCGACACTCGCCCACCACTCGATCCCTCGGGCATTCGCATCGGCACTCCCGCGCTGACCACACGCGGCATGCGCGAACCGGAGATGCGGCAAATCGCCGACTGGATCGGACAAGTTCTCAGCCAACCCGACGATACTGCCTTGCAGGCACGCATCCGTCAGCAGGTCGAGGAACTGGCCAGCCATTTCCCGGCACCTTCGGATGCCGAGTTGGTTCCGGCCGCCACCTGAGCGGGCCGGTTGCCTTCATCCATCGAGGAACCGCTGCCGCAGTTCAGGCGTGATGAGCCGACACGCCTCGCTCTGGCCAAACCAGCGATAGCGATTGCTGGCGACCAGATCGTAGCACAGATCGCGCAGGAACGCGGGCACGAGCAGGAAGAAATAGCCGAACCGCCACAGGCCATCTAGATAGCGTGTCAACCGCAACGCCGCCGTCGAGCGAAGGAAGTGGCGATCGCCCTCGATCAGCACCAGCGAGCGGAACTTATTGCGATCCAGGCCGAACCGCTCGAGCAGTTGCTGACCGACTGGGCTTTGTAGCGAGGCGAAGCGAATCCGACCGCGCGAGTCGTGGTCGATGAGGAACTGCACGCTGCGATTGCACAGGTTGCAGACCCCATCGAACAGAACAATCGGGCCAGCTTGAGCGAGCTGGCTCGCGTCAGCGGCCGGAGAGTTGGCGGCACTCCACCCGCTAACGCGGGCTGGCTCGCTACGTTCGCCAACCGGCCGAGTTCCGGCATTCACAACCAGCATCTCCTTGACGACGTAGTGCTTGCTCGGCCAAACAAGCCGGTTCACTGCTAGCAGTCTAGCGGAACGCCGAGCGGAGGAAGAAGTCCTTTCCGGGAGTTTTCCCAACCCGGACAGCCTGTCTCAATAGCGCGCTTCATGTCGGCAGGTCACGGTGGTGCTGATCCCTCCACGCGGCGTGAACGCGCCGATAACCTCGCAGCGCGTCGGCTGGGCGACGGCGACGAAGTCATCGAGCAGACGATTGACCACGCTCTCATAGAAGATGCCCTGATTGCGATAGCGTTGCAGGTACAGTTTGAGCGATTTCAGTTCGATGCACACCGCACCGGGCGTGTAGCGAAAGGTGATGGTGCCGAAGTCTGGCTGTCCGGTCTTGGGGCACAGAGTGGTGAATTCCGGGCAGACGATTTCGATGGTGTAATCTCGGCCCGGAGCGGGATTGGGAAAGGTCTCCAATTGCTCACGCGCTGGGGACTCCTGGATGCTCACGATGGATCTCCTCTGAGGGACAGTCGGTCAACGCTACATCTATAGTAACGGCAGGCGAAAACGACAGAAGCGCAAAGAAGCGTCCTGTTACAACAGGGATAGTGCTGAGAGCATTCCAGGGGGGGCAGCGTCGGTATCGTCCGTCTGTTGGACGAACAGACAACCGTACTACGCGGTTTCCACGATCGGCTTTGCTGCTGTTGTCACTGCACCTGTTCCAGCCGTTGCTTACGGTCATGGTCGCGCAGTGCCTGGATGAGTTCGGCCATTTCGCCGCGAATGATGGCATCGAGTTTGTACAGCGTCAGATTGATGCGGTGATCGGTCAGACGATTCTGGGGGAAATTGTAGGTGCGAATGCGATCGCTGCGATCGCCAGAGCCGATCAGTGTGCGGCGTTGTTCGGCGCGAGCGGCGTGTTTTTGTTGTTGCTGGCGTTCGTAGAGTCGGCTGCGGAGGATACGCATAGCGCGTTCATAGTTCTTGCTTTGGCTGCGTTCATCCTGGCACTTGACCTCGAGTTCCTCAGGCGTGCCCTTCTTGTACCAGAGGCGAACGGCACTTTCGGTTTTGTTGACGTGCTGACCGCCGGCACCACCAGCCCGCATACGTTCCCATTCGATGTCCTGGTCGCGGATCTCGATCTGCGTTTCGTCGGGTTCGGGCAAGACCGCCACGGTCGCCGCCGAGGTGTGGATGCGGCCCTGAGTCTCCGTAGCCGGCACCCGCTGGACACGATGGCCGCCACTCTCATAGCGTAGGTGTTGATAGCAGCCCTCGCCACTGACGGTGAAGACGATTTCCTTGAACCCACCAGCCTCGCCGGGACTGAACGAGATAACTTCGACCTTCCAGCCCTGATCGCGGGCATAGTGATCGTACATGTCGTACAGGTCGCCGGCAAATAGGGCGGCCTCGTCGCCCCCTGTGCCCGCGCGGATTTCGATGATAATGCTGTCGTAGTCCTCGTCGCCGGCGAGCAGGAATTCTTCCAGGCGATTCGTCAACGCTTCGCGTCGAGCGTACAATACCGCTAGCTCTTGTTCAGCCAGTTGCCGCATGTCGGCATCGCCCTCACGGAGAGCCTCAGTGCTGGCAATGTCGGCTAGCACCTTCAGATATTCCTGATAGGGCCGAACCTTGCGAGCCAAGGCACCATGTTCGCGAGCGACACGCGCATAGCGGACACGGTCGGCTGCCAATTCTGGGTCGGCCAATTGGGCTTCTAGTTCTTTATAGCGAGACAGTGCTTGCTCGAAGTAGGGCCACATGCAGAGAGCTTTCTGCCGGATCGACCGAAGGCGGAGAGGTCGATCGATCCGGTGCATCGACACTCGCCGGCGAGTAAGGCGAGTCATACAAACTGTCGCTCGCATCATCCATCCGAGCGACCGTCTCGCCTTACAAAAACGACAACGCCCGCGGCCAACTCCGCATCCTGGAGCCGAACGCGGACGCATGCCTACTTGCCGGCAGTCTCGCCTTCCTTCTTGTTGCGCTTGTCCCAGTTGTATTTCTTCTGGAAGCGTTCCATACGACCAGTCGTGTCGATGAACTTCATCTTGCCGGTGAAAAAGGGATGGCACACGGAACAGATTTCGACCGTGATGACCTTCTTGGTGCTGCGTGTGGTGAACTTATTGCCACAACCGCAGGTAACCGTGGCCTCTTCGTACTTGGGGTGAATACCTTCCTTCATGTCCTCAGCCGCTCACTACAAGGGAATCTGGATGTACTGCAGAAAATTCTAGAACCGACGACCGGGTAGCGGCAAGAGCAGTATTGGTGCCCCTCGAAAGAGCAGCAGGGCAATAAGATCCGTGCCGGCAACACTGCCGCGATCAGTAGCAGACAATGGGATTCGTTCTGGGGCCACCGCTGTTCTGCCTCTTTGGTCGACCCGTTGCCGTTGCGTCGAGGCGTTCCCTTGCTCGCCAGTGCCGAATTATCCCAGCACGTCGGCCAACTCGTTCAGGTGCAAGGCATCGTTGCCACGGCCTAGCTGCTCCGTCGGCAGCGACGGCCCATCCAGTTCGTCACCCTGGAGGACGAATACGAGCTGGCAGAAGTCATTCTACTTAGATCCTTCACAAATTTTACTCAAATAGTTTATATAGCCGTCATTCATTACTCATGTGGGATACATAAGATTACATAGCATAAGCAGGAAATGAATCGCCTCAAACCCCATGAGTATCGCTAATGCGTAAATTTTGGCTCGTACTATTGCTGGCTGCCTTGACAACCACAGGATGCGGCAAGCCGACGTTGTATCCGTTGAGCGGCAAGGTGACGCTGGGAGGCAAGCCCCAGGAGCGATTGCTCGTCTACTTCCGTCCAGTGAGCGGAGTGGTCACCGAGTACAACATGGCAGTCGGTGAAACGGACAAAGAGGGTAACCTGCGTATCTCCTCATCGGCCGGTCAGGGACTGGCGGCTGGGGAGTACAAGGTGACCTTCACTTGCAAGAAATTGAAGAGTGGTGCGGTAGTCGGTTCCAGCGACAAGCCGGACGACTATGGAAACGTGGTCGTGCTGGAGTTAGTGGCCGATGACCACGTCGATGGTCTGGCCAACGAGACAACCCCGGTGCGTTTCACGGTCAAGCCCGAAGCGAATGTCTTCAACTATGACGTTCCTCTCAAGAAGAAGTGAGCGGCCCCTTGGGCAACAAGCGGCGTTCATTTTCGAGTTGTGATGTTACTTTTATCCTCGGAGGTAGACTAGTGCGTACTCGTCGTGGTTTCACCTTGATCGAATTGTTGGTGGTGATCGCCATCATCGCCATTCTCATCGGCTTGCTCCTGCCGGCTGTCCAGAAGGTTCGCGAGGCGGCCTCGCGGATGCAGTGCAGCAACAATCTCAAGCAATTGGGCATCGCTATCCACGCCTTTGCTTCGGCCAACAACGATAAGATCCCAATGCTGGGCGAGGCGGAGGAAGGCGGTCACTGGACGGCCTTCATTCTGCCGTACATCGAACAGGACAACCTGTTCCGCGCTTTGACCTTCGGCAGCACCGACTTCGCCATTTCAGTACCGTATTCCGATCCGCAGATCAACTCGATCTACGCTGTCGAGCGGCAAATGGCGGCCTGCAACACGCTGGTCAAGACGTTCCGTTGCCCCTCCAGCACGGCTCCCGAGCGGATCATGGATGCCTCGTGCTATGCTCCACCGTGGTTCTGCATGCGAGTGCCTGCCAACTATCTGGCAGTGGTGACGGGTCTCCAACCGCACGACGGCAAGCCGGCTAGTCCAGATGGCTGGGGGCGCAATCCAGGAGTCTTCCCTGGGGCACGTCACCTGTCACAGATGGATGGCATGTTTGTGGTGCGTCCGCGTGGTGCGACTCGTATCGCCAATGGCGGTATGGGTGGCCCGGTCACGCTGGTGACGGTCACCGATGGCCTGTCGAACACGCTGATGATCGGCGAAGCGGAACCTGATCCGCAGTTGCTGAGTCTGGCCAATGTGCAGGAGAATGCCAACGCTGGCCGCAAGGATCACTGGGCCATCGGCGGCGACGACATGGACAACTGGGAGGGCACCGACTGGTCGGAGTGCGGCGGTTCGACGGCTGTCCGCATCAACTTCCCGCGACCGACAACCGGCAGCCCCAACGACCCCGCTAATGACTCCAATCCAGCCTGGGCAGCTTACGAAGTCAGCTTCAGCAGTCGGCACTCCGGCGGTGCCAATTTTGTGCTGGGCGACGGCTCCGTGCGGTTCGTCCGCGATTCGATCAACCAAGCCGTTCTCAGTGCCCTGGGCACGCGAGCCGGCGGTGAGACGATCAACAGCGGCGAATTCTAAGCGATTGCTCAAGTAATCCGCATCAGCGACCGGAGGATCTGGGAAACTTCGGTCGCTGACACTCCCGGCTCGCCTAATACTTCACAACCTCTCACTCCGTCGGCCCGCGCTGGATCTTCTCGCGCAACGCCTCGGGAATCGGCATTGTTTCCAACTCGCCATCGGCTCGCACTCGACACAGCACGGCTGTAGTCTGCCCACGAGCCACCACCTCCGGCCCCTTGTAGAAGGTGAAGGCGTAGCGAACCGAACTGGTGCCGATCTTCTCCACCGTCACCTCCACCTCGACCGTGTCGGCAAAGCGCACGGGCCGAATGTAGTCGCATGAAGCACTCACTCGCGGAAAGCCGATCGCCTGGCCTTCCCAGGTGCCGACCACCGACAGGCCACAGTTTCGCAGGTAGGCGTGTTCGGCCGCTTCCATGAAGCGGAAGTAGTTAGAAAAGTGCATGATGCCGGCCAGATCGGTGTCGCAGAACTCGATCATTCGGCTGTAGCGAAACGCGCTCATACCCTGGCTCCAGTAGTGAGATAACGCTGATAGATCACCAAGGTGGCCTCCGCCATCGCCTGGGCCTGGAACCGCTGACGCACTACTTCCGCGCCGCGAGCGGCCATGTCAGCACGCCGTGTGGGGTCGGCGGCCAGTTGTCGCCAAGCCTCGGCCAGTTCAGCGATGTTGCCCGGTTCTACTAGCAGACCTCCACCGGTCATCTCGACCAGTTCGGGGAACGAACCGTGGCGCGGCTGTACCACTGGTGTGCCGTTGAGCAGAGCTTCCAGCACATACAGCCCTTTGGGTTCGCGGTAGGTCGTCGGCACACTCAGCACGTCGATGCTCTTGAGAAAGGCCACTTTGCTGGCGTGATCGGGACATTCGCAATGCAAGAAATCGCTGAGCAATCCAGCTGCCGCGATGCGAGCGCGTTGTGCCTCGAAGAATGCTCGATTGTTGTCGCCCAGCCAACCGGAGACATGCAGCCGGGCGCGTGGGGCGTCAGGTTGCTGCCGCAGGTACAGCCAGGCATCGACGGCCTGATGAAAGCCCTTCTCCGGGCAGATGCGTGCGAAGTAGCCGATGGTGAACGGTTCGCCGCTGCGGTCGGGTCGTGGGCCACCGTGACCGGCGAGATTGAGGCCAGGATAGACAACGTGAATCCGTTGCCGGGGCACGGCGAAGTAGTCGGCCATGAAGTCGGCGTAATACTGGCTAGTGGCGATGAAGGCGTCGATATCCTGGCAGTGTTTGCGGATCAGTTCCAGGCATCGCTCGCGGTGCTGCGGCAGGAGTGACTCGGTGAAGATGTCGTCGCCTTGCAGCGAGCAGAACACCGGCACGCCGGGCAACCGACGTTTCAACTCGCCGACCATGCCGGACAGCAAGGCATTGGTCAGGTTGACCACGTCGGGCCGCACCTCTTGAGCCAGCCAGTTGACCAGTTTGTCGATCTCCTTTTTCTGATTGCCGTGCGTCCCTTTCAGCATGGACAGGGTCAGTTCGCCCAGTTCGCTGGCCTGAGTCTCGACAGCGAAGCGCGACACCCAGCGTAGCAGAGCCGGAAAGTTGAAGAGGCGATCGATGAACCAGGGGGTGTAGCGGAACAGGGCGAATTTCTGTTCGAGATAGACGTTGATGCCGCCGAAGAAGATCCGCGACTGACTGACATCTTGCTCGTCGGTGCGGATGGGGGTGTAAGTCGGGATGAGCAGCGATTGGTGACCGAGACGGTTGAGGGCGGCGACGAGCGTGTTGTCGCGCATGCAGGAGCCACAGAACATGCCTGCGGCACCGGCAGTGATGTACGCAATCTTCATGGAGACTCGGTGGGGTTCCTCAAGAGCGAAAGCGTGATCCAGTCAGGCAAACCAGTCTGCCAGATGGCCGCGTTGATGATTGTGTGCGATTTGTTCGACGAGGGCAAGGGGCGATTCGCCGACAGCTACGACACTTCCGATGTGGGTTCTCAACCCACACCGGGCGGTGGCGGCACCGTACTGGGCGGTGGCGGTATCGGCACCTCTCCAGGTATCAGGCTGGGATTCTCGGAGGGCAACGGCTGTGTGGGAACGGTCGGCACCGGGCCAGGAGGTGGCGGTGTAGGATTAGACGGTGCTGCCGGTACGGCAGCAGGGGATGGCGCGACAGGTTGCGGTGCCATCGGTGCAGGCAGTTGCCCTACCACTGCCGCTGTCGGCTGGACAACGGTAGCGGGCGGTGGGGGCACAGGTGCGGCCGCTGGCGGATTGACTGCCGGTCGAGCCTGGGGCGGTGGGGCCGGCAACGGTTGCTGAGTTGCTGAGGGCGCGTGCTGGGGCGGTGCCGCTGGCTTGGACGTCGCCGGAGGGAATGAACTTGTGGAGTTCGACGGATTCTCGCCGGACTCTGGCCCTGTACCACCGCTGGGCGGGGACGATTCGGGCGTGACACTGGGATTGACCGTGATATCGACCACCTTGGGAATGCTCAGATCGACTTTAACTAGATCGCGTGTTTGGGCGTAACTCTTGTTGCCGGCCCGATCCACCGCTTCGATCCGTAGGTAGAACTCGAAGGGCAGATTCTCTATCGAGCAGTCCTTGACACCGCTGTTCTCCACATCTTTTTCCAGAAGTTGCCACGGCCCCTGGGGATTCGTCGAGTAGTAGATGGTGATGGGGTTGTCGGCCAGGAATTCGTCGCTAGCCCGCCACTGCACGCGGATGGTGCCTTGCTTGTCGCCCTCACCGACGATAACCGGCCCTAGTTCCACCTTGGGCGGCGTCTCATCAACCTGCACCCAAATTTGCGGCCGATCGCGCGTCGCGGCACTGGGTTGGGGCAGAGCTTTGCCTACGCCACTGACGGCTCGCAAAATGTAGCCGTACCTTCCCGGTGTCATCACACGGATCTGCGTCGGCCCTTCCATGCGAGCGTTGGAGTTGACCAAGCTCCACTGCGTCATGTCGCGGGTTTGCCAGACCTCGACGTGTCGAATCTTGGACGGCCCAGCATCGGCGATCTTGTAGTTGAGATTGAAGACCCGCTTGTTGACATAAAATACGTTCGGTTCTTGAACGGCAGCAGTTCCGTAGTTGCCTGCCCCGGTCGAACTGAACGTCTGAGAGGGATCGGCAGCAACCTGGACGATGGCGGAGGCTTCGTTGCGTGCCTTGTCTGCAACGCTCAGCCGAACTTCCCAGGGGCCGGCCCCCTCTGGACTCCAGCAGAACTGCGCTCTCTCTAGTTGGCGAATCACTCGAGGAATCCACTGCTGGCTCTGCACAGCGCGGTATTCCAGACGCAGCGTACTTAGATCCAGATTGGCATCGCTCACCAGCCACTGCACAGCCACTCTGCCCTCGCGTGGTCGAGTGGGTTCCAGCTTGATCTCCGGCTTGCGGGTGTCGATGCAGATCCGCATCTGGGGCGGAATCGTCTCGTTGAGTTGCTGCGGATACCAGCGATCGTCCGTATCCTGCACCTGGAGCAGGAAGCAATACCAGCCATCGGCATCGAACTTGTAGTTGAAAGTGCCTTCACGACGGGAAGTAACCCCAACTTCTCGATAATTCCGACCGTTATCATCAGAGACGCACAGACGCATCTGCTTGAACTGCTGGGTGAGCGGAGCCGAATACGGAATGTCCACGCCGCGCTGCGACAGGTAGTAGACCGGAGGAGCCGGGGTCTGGGCCAGACCTTGTGAGGTACAGAACACGATGACCAACAGCAACAGCGTTGCTCTGCCTGCTCGGAACCAGTACTTCTCGAATCGCGCCACCATGTCGCTCGAGTTCCCGCCCACATCTTGCGGACGACTGGATTGCCCCGCATGTTTTCAGAAACTACCCCTGCTGGAATCCACCGTGTGGTTAAGATCGACCAGTTGGTCTATACGACTTGAGACGAGTTTGCCGCGAGGAAAAAGCCCCCCTTGCCCAGCTTCCCAGGTAGAACCCGTCGCCGACGACGAAGGCCGCAAGGGGCCGACGGTTCCCGGTTGCCGGCTCTTCTCCAGCTCCTGCATCTTTCTGCGCTTGCACGCTCGGAGTGCAGATTACTTCCGTCCGGCCACTTCCGGGTTGACCCAGGCGGGCAGCGGTTCACCACGCAGCCCAGCCAACAAGTTGCGGGCGCAGATGTCCGCCATGGCGTTGCGTGTGCCGATCGTCGCGCTAGCGATGTGGGGAGTGACAATGAGATTCGGCACTCCATACAGCGGAGTGCCAGGCACCGGAGGTTCCGGGTCGGTCACGTCCAACCCTGCGGCGAAGATCGTTCCACTACGCAGGGCCTCGATCAGATCGGCCTCGACGACGATTGGGCCACGCGCCGTGTTGACGAACACAGCAGTCGGCTTCATGCGAGCAAAGGCAGCCCGATTGAACAGCCCACGGGTGCTGTCGTTGAGATCGGTATGGACGGAGACGAAATCCGACTGGGCCAGCAGTTCGTTCAGTTCCACCCGCTGTGCCCCGAGATCGGTTTCGGCCTGCGGGTTGGGGCGAATATCGTGGTAGAGAATCCGCATGTCCCAGCCGAAGCGACAGCGACGCGCCAAAGCCTGGCCGATGCGTCCCATGCCGACCACGCCCAGCGTTTTGCCGACCAGATCCTGACCGATGTGGCCGAGCGCCTCCCAGGTCTTCCAGCGGCCGGCTCGCCCGTACTCGTGACTGTCCACCAAGCGACGAGCCGCTCCGATGAGCAGACAGAAGGCCAGATCGGCCGTCGCCTCGGTCAGCACGCCGGGCGTGTTGCCGACCGAGATGCCCCGTGCCGTGCAGGCCGGCACGTCGATGTTGTTGTAGCCCACCGCGTAGTTGCTCACCACCTTCAGCCGTCGTGCCGCATCGAGCAGGCCGGCATCGATGCGGTCGGTCAACAAACTGACCAGACCATCGCACTGGGCTACTTTTTCCCGGATCAGCTCGTAGGGGGGCGGCAACTCACCGGGCCAGACCTCAGCATCGGTCTGAGCCAGGATAGCCGACAGCCCCACATCAGGAATGTGGCGGGTCACGAACACTTTCGGCCGGTCAGACATGGATTTCGACTCCTGGGCCAGCGGATGGACAACGCTTGGAGTATGCTTACAACAGGCACTGGTCACCGACCAGCAGGAGCAAACCGACAATGTGGCACCTCTCCGCCGATGCCCAGGCCATCTGGCAAGCCGCTGTCCAGGCGGCCGATCCCTTCGAGCGGGTGTGCGCCTACCTGGCGAATACGGAGGGGCCGGCCAGAAAAACCCTGGCAGCGGGAGGACGGATCGCCGTGCTGGGCGGTGGCAAGGCAGGAGCCGCGATGGCCGCTGCCGTCGAAGCCGCTCTGGCCGATCATCTGCCCCGTCTGCTCGGATTGATCAACGTGCCCCAGGGCCAGTCCGCCGCGCTGGCACGATTGCGCTTGCGCGAGGCGCGGCCGGCAGGATCGAACCATCCCACCGAGGCGGGCGTGGCCGCCACCCTGGAGCAACTCGAACTCGTCGAGACGCTCGGCCCCGGCGATCTGGCCATCTGTCTGCTCTCGGGAGGCGGCTCGGC
>Ga0308411_10002567_pt1 | contig 12250 bp, 10 predicted proteins | sample HotsprottomLayer_2_FD_203530 | JGI IMG/M metagenome (GOLD analysis project Ga0308411, IMG submission 203530) | Hot spring phototrophic mat microbial communities from Octopus Spring, Yellowstone National Park, Wyoming, United States -... | ecosystem: Environmental > Aquatic > Thermal springs >... | reverse complement strand
CGATGTCAATCTCCTCTGCGCCCATCTCGATCGAGTATTCGATCTCCTTCACGCGCAGCTCAAACGGGTTCATGCCGGCGGGGAAGCCGGTCGAGACTGCCGCGACAGGGATGCCCGAACAGGCCAGTGCCTTTACCGCGGTTGGCACCATCTCGTGATATACGCAAACGGCGGCGACCTTGATGGGGAGTTGAGTGGCGCCAAGTGCTTCGAGCAAGTCTTCGCGCACCGGGTGGCGGGCTTTGGCGCACAGGCGCTGCACGTTGCCGGGGGTGTCGTCGCCCTGTAGCGTGGTGAGGTCCATCAGGGTAATCGCACGCAGCAGCCAGGCGGCCTGCCAGTTCTGTTTGACCGTGCGCCGGCCGGGCAATGTGGCCACGCGCCGTTCGACGGCGCTGCGGTTCACGCGGGCTGCATTCACCCAGGCGAGGTCCAGGGAAATGCCGGGGTTGCGCGGGTGGTCAGTGCTCATAGTCAAGTGTGCGTTCGAGCCTGCCTGTAAGCCGGATTCTGTGGCGCTGCGCAGGACGCAGCGCGGCGGTCATCTCTCTGGGACGTCCATTGCTGGGCGCCTCTAGCCGCCTACCTGCGCATCAGCGAGCAGCCTCATCTGCGCGTCTCGGCGTTGCTCCCGGTGGGGTTTGCCAGGCCGCCGCATCGCTGCGGCGCCGGTGCGCTCTTACCGCACCTTTTCACCCTTACCTCTCTGCTTTGCAGAAGGGCGGTATGTTTTCTGTTGCACTTTCCGTCGGGTCACCCCGCCTGGCCGTTAGCCAGCACCGTGCTCTATGGAGTCCGGACTTTCCTCATCCCGCCAAAGCGGGACGCGACCGCCCGGCAGACTCGAACTACTCCCTATTATCTCACTCGCTGTCCCAGGCGGGTGCATTTTGCATTTCCCAGAATCGGGCAATGCTACAATCGGCGCGGTTCGAAGGAGAGCAAGCAGATGACGATGAGCAAGAATGGCAGCAACGGCACACACGATGTGTATGATGTGACGATCATCGGCGCCGGACCCTCTGGGCTGTTCGGCGCATTCTATGCCGGGCTGCGTGAAATGAAGGTGAAAATCATTGATGCCCTGGATGAACTGGGCGGTCAATTGACGGCGTTGTATCCAGAGAAGTTCATCTACGACGTCCCAGGCTATCCGAAGGTGTTGGCGATAGATTTGGTCAAACATCTCGCCGAACAAGCTAAGATGTTCGAGCCGACCATCGTGTTGGGTGAGCGCGTGGAACAGTTGGAGAGGCAGCCGGATGGCTCGTTCAAGCTCATCACCAACAAAGGCGAACACCACACGCGCGCCGTGGTGATTTGCGGTGGCGTGGGCGCCTTTCAACCCAAGAAGCTGCCCAATCCCGAACTTGTACCCTATGAAGGCCACGGTTTGTATTACACCGTGAAGGAGAAGGCCGGCTTCCGCGGTAAGCGCGTGTTGATCGTCGGTGGCGGCGACTCGGCGGTGGACTGGGCGCTCAACCTCAAGGACTACGCCAAACACATCACGTTGATTCACCGGCGTGACCAGTTCCGCGCCCACGGCGCATCGGTGACCGAGCTGCTCAACTCGCCTGTAGACGTCAAATTGTTCTACGAGCTGAAGACGGTGGGCGGGAATGGCAAGGTGGAACATGCCATCATCTTCGACAACCGGACGAAAGAAGAGATGACCCTGCCGGTGGACGCCGTCATCCTGACGCTTGGCTACAGTGTTGATCTCGGCCCGATCAAGAACTGGGGCCTGGAGATGGAAGGCACGCGCTACATCCGCGTGAATACCAAGCAGGAGACCAACATTCCTGGCGTGTATGCCGCCGGCGACATCTCTGCTCTACCTGGCGAGGAGCCGCTCAACCTCATCGTCGAGGGCTTCGCCCAGGCCACGCGCGCAGTGAACTTTGCCTATCAATACTTGCATCCCGGCGCGAAAGCCTTCCCCGGACACAGCTCGGAGAAGAAACTCTGACGAGAAGCCGGACATGGCGCGGGCGAGGCCACCTCGCCCGCTTTTCTTTTTATTCGCCAGGTCTTACGATAGCTTCATGCACATCGTCCACGTTCATGTTCATGTCAAACCGGAGTATGTCGAGGCATTCAAGGCAGCGACGATCGAGAATGCCCGCCACAGCATCCTCGAACCGGGCATCTCGCGCTTCGATGTGATCCAAAGCGCCGATGATCCGGCGCGCTTCGTGCTCATCGAGCACTACAAGACACCGGACGACCAGTTGAAGCACCGCGAGACGGCGCACTACCTGCGATGGCGCGATGCAGTGGCCGACATGATGGCAACGCCGCGTCAGCCGTTCAAATACATTCCCGTCTTTCCGGCAGCGGCCGAGTAGTTGCATTTCGCCGACGCGCACCGCGAGGTAAAGGCATATGACCGGGTTCGAATTTGCTACGGCGACCCGCATCGTGTTTGGCCTTGGCGCGCTCGATCAGGTCGGCGCGATCGCTGCCGGCTTCGGACGAAGCGCGCTCGTGGTGAGCGGCTCGCACAGCGAACGCGCCGAGCCGCTCCTGGATCGGCTGGCGGCCCACGGAGTCGGTTGCACGGTCTTCTGCGTTGCCGGCGAACCGACGGTTGGGCTGGTCGGACAAGGTGTGAGTCGCCTGCGCGATGCGGGCTGCGACCTGGTCGTCGGCTTTGGGGGCGGCAGTGCGATTGACACCGGCAAAGCGATCGCAGCGCTGGCGACCAACCCCGGAGATGCGTTCGACTACCTGGAAGTCATCGGCCGCGCACAACCACTGCGTCATCCGCCCTTGCCTTTCATCGCCGTCCCCACTACGGCGGGCAGCGGCGCCGAAGTGACCCGCAACGCGGTGCTGACATCGCCCGAACATGGTGTGAAAGTCAGCTTGCGCAGCCCGCTCATGTTGCCGAAGGTGGCCTTGGTGGATCCGCAGCTGTGCCTCAGTCTGCCGCCAGACGTGACGGCGGCGACGGGGATGGACGCGTTATCACAACTGATCGAGCCGTATGTCTCGCTGCGCGCCAACCCGCTGACCGACGCGCTGTGCCGGGCAGGCATTCCCCGCGCGGCATCTGCCCTGCGACGCGCGTTTGCCGATGGCAACGACCTGTCCGCTCGCGAGGATATGAGCCTGGCTAGTTTGTTCGGCGGATTGGCGCTGGCGAATGCCGGATTGGGCGCCGTGCACGGTTTTGCGGCCCCCATCGGTGGAAGGTTCCCCGCGCCGCATGGCTCGGTGTGCGCGCGGCTGTTGCCGTTGGTCTTCGAAGCCAACGCGCAGGCGCTCTGTCAGCGCCGTCCCGATAGCCCGCTCCTACCTCGCTTCGACGAAGTCGCCCGCTTGCTCACCGGTCGGCCCGATGCCACGGCGCAGGACGGCGTGCAATGGCTGGCCGAGCTGAGCGAGTGGCTGAAGATCCCGCCCCTGAGCGCATATGGTTTGACCGATGACGATGTGCCGGCGTTGGTGGAGAGAGCGGCGCGGGCCAGCAGCATGCAGGCTAACCCGATCCCCTTGACCGACGAGGAGATGATGGAGATTTTGCATCGGGCGATGTGAGGGAGGTGCTCGGAGTGAAGGCTTGAGGCGGCAGACGCGCCCGCGCCTCCACTCCATGCGTCCGTTCAGTTCACGAGCCTGATGTGCAGCTCTTTCAATTGCTGATCGTAGACGGGCGAAGGTGCACCGGCCATCACGTCCATCGCTTGCTGGTTCTTTGGGAAGGCCATCACCTCGCGGATATTCGGCTCTCCGCAATATAGCATCGTCAGCCGGTCAATGCCGGGCGCGATGCCGCCGTGGGGTGGGGCGCCGTATTCGAATGCTTCGAGCAGGTGACCGAACTTGCGGCGTGCATCTTCCATCTCCAGGCCGATCAGGCGCATGATGATTTCCTGCACTTCGCGGCGGTGGATTCGGATGCTGCCGCCGCCCACCTCGTAGCCGTTGCACACCAGGTCATACTGTTTGCTGCGCACGCTGCCGGGATCGGATTCGAGCACGGCCAGATACTCATCCTTCGGGGCAGTGAACATGTGGTGCGAAGGATCCCAGCGCTTCTCCTCGGCGTTCCACTCGAACAAGGGGAAGTCGAGGATCCAGGCATAGGCCAGGACGTGTGCATCGGCCAGCCCGAGCCGCGTGCCCATTTCCTGGCGCAGTTCGCCGAGGGCCTCGTTCACTATCCGACGGTCGTTGTCGGCGATTAGCATGATGAGGTCGCCGGGCTTCGATTGCGCTGTGGTGACGATGGCATCCTTCTCGCGCTGGCTTAGTTTGGCGCCGGCGCCGGTGTTGCGAATGCCGTCGGCGTCATGCCACAGCACCACCAACCCCTTCGCCCCGTTCTTCCTGGCGAATTCGGTCAACTCATCGGTTTGCTTGCGCGTATAGGAGGCGCAGCCCGGCGCACAGATGCCTTTGACGTGAGCAGTCTGGAAGGGCAGGAATTCCGATCCCCGCGTGACCGGCGTCACATCGAACAACTCCATGCCGAAGCGCAGATCGGGCTTGTCGCGACCGAAGCGCTCCATCGTTTCTTCGTATGTCAGGCGCAGGAATGGCTTGAATAGCAGCCGCTTGCCGTGGAGTTCGGCGTGTGCCTCGGTGAACTCGGTCAGCAAGCCTTCGATCAGATTCAACACGTCCTCGCGATCCACGAAGCTCATCTCCAGGTCGAGCTGGGTGAATTCCGGCTGGCGATCGGCGCGTTGATCTTCGTCGCGGAAGCAGCGCGCGATCTGGAAATAGCGTTCCACGCCGGCCACCATGAGCAACTGTTTGAGCTGTTGTGGGCTTTGGGGCAGCGCGTAGAACATGCCGGGATGTACGCGGCTGGGCACCAGGTAGTCGCGCGCGCCCTCCGGCGTGGTCTTGAACAGGATCGGCGTCTCGACTTCGAGGAAGCCGCGCGCGTCGAGATAGTCGCGGATGAACTTGACGAAGCGATGTCGGATGATCAGGTTGCGCGTCATGCGTTCGCGCCGCAGATCCAGATAGCGATATTTCAGGCGCAAGTTTTCGTCCACATCACGCCCGGTGTCGTCTATCACAAACGGCGGCGTCTTGGCCGAATTGAGCACGACCAGGCGCGAGACCATCACCTCGACTTCGCCGGTAGCCATCTTGGGATTGGCCATGCCGGCCGGACGATGGGTGACTACGCCCTCGATCTGAATCACGTATTCGCTGCGCAGCGATTCGCCCAGCTTGAACTGATCGGCCGAAACGTTGGCCGGGTTGATCACGATCTGCGTAAGGCCAAAGCGGTCGCGTAGATCAATGAAAATGACGCCGCCATGATCACGCCGGCGGTGCACCCAGCCCGCCAGCTTCACCGTTTGGCCGACATGTTCGCTCCGTAATTCGCCGCACGTGTGAGTCTTGTACATCGTTCGCTTCCTCGAATTGCTTTTCAATGTGATGACAAACAAAAAGGCCGCCCTTATCAGGCGACCCTCAGTCTCAGGCTTGGTTTGCGCGCGACGACTCAGGCGACGCCTGTGGGAGGAGCACCGTCGTTATCGTCGTAATTGTTTGCGCGCAGCATCCGCTTCATCAGAGCGCAACTATACCTCAGAATTCCACCATCGCCTTGACCATGCCACTATCCGGGCGCAGCCAGCTCTCGAAGGCTTCGATCATGGCCTCGGCCGGCGCGCGATGGGTGACCCAGGTCGTGGTGTCCACCCGGCCGTCGCGGATCAAGCCGATGATGCGATGGAAGTCGCGCGCGGTGCTGTTGCGCGTGGCCAGCAGCGTCATCTCGCGCCGGTGGAAGAACGGATCGCTGAAGGTGATATCGGCGTTGACCAGGCCGGCGAAGACCAGCCGGCCGCCGTGGGCGACGTAGCTGAAGGCATCGGTCATGCTTTGTGGGTTGCCGGTAGCATCGAAGACGACGGCTGGCAAGTCGCCGTCGGTGATCGCTTCGATCTGCGGCAGTGGATCCCGGTCGGCGCGCAGGGCGTGGACGATGTGAAAGTGCTCTCTGGCAAAATCGAGCCGAAATGGGTTGATGTCCATCACGATGATGCGGGGCGTGACCAGCCGGGCGAATTCGATCACCGTCAAGCCGATCGGCCCGGCGCCGATCACTAGCACCCATTCGTCGGGCTGCACCTGGCCGCGATCCACGGCGTGTGCGCCGATGCCGAGCGTCTCGACCAAAGCGAGCTGTTCGTAGCTCAGGTCGTTGGCCGGATGCAGCTTGTATGCCGGTACGACGATTCGATCGCGCATGCCGCCGTCGGTGTGCACGCCCAGGACCTGCAGGTTGATGCAACAGTTGGTCTTGCCCGCTCTACACGCCGCGCAGCAGCCGCAGTTGAGGTAAGGTTCGACGGCGCAGCGATCGCCAATCCGCACTTGCGTCACACCCGCACCCACAGCGATCACTTCGACCCCTAGCTCGTGGCCGAGGATGCGCGGGTAAGTGAGGTAGGGCATCTTGCCTCGGTAAGCGTGTATGTCGGTGCCGCAAATGCCGACGCGGTGAACGCGCACCAGCGCTTCGCCTGGCCCCGGCGAGGTGGGCGGTTCCGATCGGCCCAGAACGAACCGACCGGGTTGTTCGAGGGTAATGGTCTTCATCTTGTTCGGCCTCTTGATCGAATTGTAGGTGCGCATAGAATGCGACCTCATGACATCGCCGAACTTCTACGCCAACGCACGCGCCTACGACATCGCCTTCAGCGATCGCGATTTTGTGGATGAGTGTAATTTTCTCGAGTGGTGCCTGATTCGCCACTCGACGCTCGGTGACCGGCGCTCGTTTTTGGAACTGGCCAGCGGCCCGGCCCGCCACGCGCGCGAGTTTGCCAGGCGCGGTTGGCGCGCCGTCGCACTCGACCTTTCGCCGGATATGCTCGACTATGCCTGCGCAGGGGCGAAGCGTGATGGCGTCTTCCTAGAGCTCGTCGCCGCAGACATGACCGACTTCACGTTGCCCGAGCCGGTGGCGCTGGTGGCGAACCTGATGGAGAGCCTGTCGCACCTGGTTACGAACGAGCAGGTGGTGTCGCACTTGCGAGCGGTGGCGCGCAATCTGCTACCAGGCGGTGTCTTTGTGATCGAGATGGCGCATCCGAGCACGATCTGGCGCGATAGCCTGCCCAATACCTGGGTGTCGCGCACGACCGATACGCCTTACTTCGCCGGCGAACCCTATGCCGAGGTGGAAGTGTTGTTCGGCGCAGCCGACGATCCCTACGATTGGATCACGCAGCAGTGGCTGGTCACCGCCCGTCTGACGGTGCGCGAACAAGGCCAGCCGGAGCGCGTGATCGAACATCGTCACCCTCACCGATGGTATCAGGCTCAGGAGCTGAAAGCGTTGATTGATCTCTCGGGCGCCTTTTCGCAGGTGTGGTGGTACGGCGATATGCTCGTTCCCCCGCCGCCGCTGGATAACAGCGAGGCCTCGCAGCGGATGGTCGTGGTGTTGCGAAAATAGGCGAGGGCTGATCATCTACACTAGAATCTGCGCCATGGCACTCACCACACCCCATGGCTTGTATTTCGAGGACTTCGTCGTCGGCGACAGGGCCACCTCGCCCACGCGCACGATCACGGAAGCCGACATCGTGGCATTCGCCGGCCTGAGTGGCGATTACAACGAGATTCACACCAGCGAGATGTTTTCGCAAGGTAATCTGTTCGGCCGGCGCATCGCACACGGCTTATTGGGTCTGAGCATCGCCAGCGGCCTGGCGTTTCAGATGGGCTTCTTGCTCGGCACGGTCGAGGTCTTTCGGGGGATCGAGTGGGAATTCACCGCGCCCATCTTCATCGGTGACACGATTCACCTGGAAGCCGAAGTAGCCGAGGTGAAAGCCTTTCCCCGGCTGAACAACGGCAAAGTCACCTTCAAGGTAAGCGTGAAGAAGCAAGATGGCAGCGTAGTGCAACGCGGCACCTGGACGCTGCTGGTGAAAAGTAGGCCGAAATCGGCGTAAAATTGTTGCGTGGGATTTACCGTCAGCGATTTTCGCGATCTGGTCGAGCTGCTTGAGCAAAAGCCTCAATGGCGGCAGGAATTGCGTCGCCTGGTGCTTACCGACGAGTTGCTCGATCTGCCGCGCCTTGTCGCGGAGCTGGTCGAGGCGCAGAAGCGCACGGATGCCACGATTGCACAGCTGGTCGAGGCGCAGAAGCGCACGGAAGAGCGGCTCGATCGGGTGGACGCGCAGATTGCGGAGCTGGTCGAGGCGCAGAAGCGCACGGATGCCACGATTGCACAGCTGGTCGAGGCGCAGAAGCGCACGGATGCCACGATTGCACAGCTGGTCGAGGCGCAGAAGCGCACGGAAGAGCGGCTCGATCGGGTGGACGCGCAGATTGCGGAGCTGGTCGAGGCGCAGAAGCGCGCGGAGGAGCGACTCGATCGCGTGGATAGGCAGATCGCGGAGCTGGTCGAGGCGCAGAAGCGCACAGAAGATGCAGTAGCCGAGTTGGCTGTATCGCAGCGCCGCATGGGCGAGGACGTGGGCTTGCTCAAGGGCTTCGCCATGGAGAATTCGTTCCGCACTCGTCCGCTGGTCTGGTATAGCCCGATTCTTCGCCGACCTCACGTGCTGTCCGATGAGGAGCTGATTGAACTGGTCGAACCGGCAGTCGAGCGCGGCCTATTGAGCGATAGCGAGTTTCGTGATCTGTCCTTAGCCGATGCAGTGGTCGTTGGTCGCCTGAAGCGAGATGGTGAGCAGGTTTATTTGGTGGTTGAAGTGTCGTGGGGTGTAGGCGAATCCGATTTGCAACGAGCTGTGAGGCGGGCGCAATACCTGGCGCGGATTGGGGTCCGCGCGCAGCCGGCACTGGGCGGCAGATGGATTACCCCTCAGGTCAAAAGTGAGGCCGCGTCCGTCCAGGATATTCATCTCATCGAGTGGAAAGGCGAGCTAGCCGAACTATACGGATGAGCATGCCTGCCTCGCAGCGCCGGCCACTGCCGATTCCCCTCGCGTTCGCTGCCGCGGCATGCCTGGCCGGCTTGATGATCGCGCTGCTGCCGCAATCCCAGCTCGTCCTGGTCGCTGCGATTGTGCTCGTGCTCGTGATGCTGGCCGTCATCCTGGCCGAGCCGGTTGTGGGTCTGGCGATCGCGTTGATCGTCGGGCCGTTTCAGCCGCTGGAGCGCGTGACGCTGCAACTGCCGCTCGATAGCGGTCAGATCGCGCTAGCCGTGACGTTGCTGGCCTATGGCTTTCGCTGGCTCGCTTCGCGCTCCGGTAGTCTCTCATGGTCTTCAGCCGCCGACCCACAATCATCTCCGCGACGCCCCCTCGCGGTTATCTACGCCCTGATGGCCTTCGTCGCTGTTTGCCTGTTGTCGTTCTTTCCGGCGCGCGACTTTCGCGACTGGGCGACCGAGTGCATCAAGTGGTTGCAGATCGGCATCGTAGCGCTGCTGATAGCCGGCGAAAGTGACCCGGCCAAGCGTGGGATTATCGTTGGCGCGATCTTGGTCTCCGCCGCCGGCCAGGCGGCCTTCGGGTTGATTCAGGCCGATGTGCGTGGGTTCGGGCCGGCGGAATTCCGCATTCGCGGCACGGATGCTTACCGCGCCTACGGCACGTTCGAACAGCCCAATCCGTTTGGTGGCTTCATGGGGCTGACGTGGCCGGTCGCGGCGGCCGTCGCAGCCTGGTCCTGGTGGCGCGTGTGGCCTTCGCTACATGCGCTTATTTTGTCGCTGCGCCCCGAGTCGAAAGGCCGAGACGCCATTCGCCCGGCCCCCATGCTGGCCCTGGCCCTGGCGACCACGCTTGTGACGGTGCTGTGTCTGGCGGCGCTGAACGCTAGCGGTTCGCGCGGAGCGTTGGTAGGCGCGACTGCGGCAATGCTGGTCGTTGTTCTTTCGTCGTTCCGGCGCGTGTGGCCATGGGCCGGCGCGGCGCTCGTCCTGGCATTGGCGTTGTTGGCCTTCGACGTGGTGAACATTCCGCCGTCGCTCGAAGCGCAGTTGCAGTGGTTCGACAACGCCGGTGTCACGTTCGGCGTGGACGTGCGCAATGCGCATGTCACGCCCATCACCTTCTCCACCATCGAGCGGCTGGCGCACTGGCAAGCCGCCATCCGCATGGCCGAGTCCAGCCCGTGGTTGGGCGTAGGGTTTGGCAATTATGCGGCCGTCTATCCGGCGTTTCGCTTATTGCCCTGGGAGAATGCGCTTGGCCACGCGCACAACTACTACTTGAACCTCCTCGCTGAGGTGGGGGTGATCGGCTGTTTGCTCTATCTCGTGCTGTGGACCACGATCATCGTCGTCACCTGGCAAGCTGCGCGGCGCTCTGGGCTGCGAGCGTTGCCATCCGCGCTGTGCGTCGGTATCCTCGGCGCGTGGGCACACCTCACCGCCCATCATCTGTTCGACAAGCTGTACGTCGCCAACATGCACCTCTACATCGGTACATACCTCGGCCTGGTCCTGGCAGCACGCCCTGATGGAGAGCGCGAGAGGGGAGAGCAAAGATGAACATCCCCTGTGGACGCGACTTCATCTTTGCTTCTTGCTCAGCCATGCCCCAAGGCAGGGAGATCCGGGTTGGTCGGCGGCCTCCGTGACTTGATGAGCTTGATAAGATTGTAGATGCAGGATGCGCATGGTTGGAGGTGAATGATGAGCAAGCGTGTGATGATTGGCAGTGCGGCGGATGTGCCAGCCACCGGCGCCAAGACGTTCGATGCTGAGGGCATAACGCTGGTCGTGGCAAAGGTCGGAGATGGCTACTGCGCAGTGGTCAACAAGTGCCCGCATCTCGGCCTGCCCATCGCGGGCGGCAAGGTCGAAGATGGCACGATCACCTGCCCCTTCCACAACTCGCGGTTCGATATGTGCACCGGCAAAAACCTGGATTGGGTGCAAGGTGTGATCGGCGTGAAGTTGCCGGAATGGTCGCGCCGGATTTTGGCGCTGGGCAAGGAACCGACACCCATTCAGAGTTTTAAGGTCACGGAAGAGGACGGCAAGCTGTTCGTGGAGATGTGAACGAGCAGTGTTCCTGAGCGTTTATGATAGCTCACCATGAACGCTCAAGCCTTTGACGCCTATCTCCTCGAACATCGCGAACGCCTGCTCGAAGATTACAAGGATTTTCTGCGCCAGCCCAGCGTGGCCGCCACCGGCCAGGGCATCACCGAAATGGCCGCGCTGGTCGCGCGTCGCCTGGCGTCGCTCGGCGCAGACGTGAAAATCGTGCCGACCGAGGGTGGCGCCCCACCTGTCGTCTGGGCCGAACTTGGCCAGGGCGACCGCGAGCTGCTGATCTATAACCACTACGATGTGCAGCCGGCCGAACCGCTGGAGTTGTGGGAGTCGCCGCCGTTTGAACCGACCATTCGCGATGGCAAAATCTTCGCGCGTGGCGCGGCGGACGACAAAGGCGAACTGGTGACCCGCATCCACGCCATCGAGGCGTGGTTGGCCACTCAGGGGCCGCTGCCCTTTAAGATCAAATGGTTGATCGAAGGCGAAGAAGAGGTCGGCAGCCCCCACATCCATGCCTGGGTGGAGAAGCACCGAGACTGGCTGCACAAGCCGGATGGCCGGCCGATGGATGGCTGCTTGTGGGAGTTCGGCGGCTTCGACGAGCGCGGCCGCTTTCAGCTCACCATGGGCGTTAAGGGCATCTGCTATGTCGAGCTGCATGCCAGAGGCGTCAGCCACGATCTGCACTCTTCTCTCGCGGCCATCGCGCCGAACGCTGCCTGGCGGCTGGTGTGGGCGCTGAATACCATCAAGGATGCGACCGAACGCATCTTGATCGAAGGCTACTATGATCACGTGCGCGCGTTGACGCCGGACGAAGAAGCTGTGTTGCGCGTCATGCCCTTTGACGAAGCAGAGGTCAAAGCGAAATGGGGCATTGCCGATTTCGTCACCGGCGTGACCGGCTTCGACGCCGTGAAACGGTTGTACTTTCAGCCCACCGCCACCATCTGCGGCCTTACCAGCGGCTGGCAGGGCACGGGCACCAAGACCGTGCTGCCCGCTTTGGCCAGCGCCAAGGTGGACTTTCGCCTGGTGCCGAATCTCACGCCGGAGATCGTGCTCGACCTGCTGCGCAAACATCTGGACAAACACGGCTTTGGCGACATCGAGATTGTGTTTCTGGGCGGCTATCGCGCCGCGCTATCGGACGTGAACGCTGCGATCGTGCAGGCCGCTGCGCGTGCGTGTCGGCGCATTTACGACCAGGAGCCGGTGAAGGTGTTGCTCAGTCCGGGTTCTGGCCCGATGTACTCGCTGTCGTCCTTTATCGGC
>Ga0308411_10002566_pt1 | contig 12254 bp, 19 predicted proteins | sample HotsprottomLayer_2_FD_203530 | JGI IMG/M metagenome (GOLD analysis project Ga0308411, IMG submission 203530) | Hot spring phototrophic mat microbial communities from Octopus Spring, Yellowstone National Park, Wyoming, United States -... | ecosystem: Environmental > Aquatic > Thermal springs >... | reverse complement strand
ACGCCGGGTTTCTCCACGCCGACCGCCCCGGCAAGCCGAGTCTCACGCTCGACCTGATCGAAGAGTTTCGCCAGGCGGTTGTTGACCGCACCCTGATCGGGCTGGTCAACCGTCAGGTCGAGATCGGCCAGAGTGATGACGGTTTGCTCGACACAGCGACACGCAAACGCATCGCCGAGAAGATTCTTGAGCGATTGAACAGCACTGAGCCGTATGAAGGCAAACGGCAGCCGCTGCGCCACATTCTTCAGTGCCAGGCGCGGCATATTGCCACATTCGTGCGCGGAGAACGCCCAACCTACGAACCATTCGTGATGGGATGGTGAGACCATGCGTTGCCTGCTGATCTACGACATTCCCGACGACCGTGTGCGGCAAAAGATCGCCGACGCCTGTCTCGACTACGGGCTGCAACGGATTCAATACAGCGCATTTGCAGGCAACCTGAGCCGCACCCACCAGCGCGAACTGATGACCGAAGTCAGGCGGCGGTTGGGCAAACACGCTGGCAACATCCAGCTCTTCACCTTTCCCGACGACGTCTGGAAAACGCGACGCAGCATCGAACAGGGGGGAGAATCATGAGTGACCCGACCTTCGAAGTGACCGATCTCCGGCAATGGGCATACTGTCCGCGAGTGGTCTACTACCAATACTGCCTGCCCGACATCCGCCCGGTCACCAGGCTGATGGAAGCCGGGCAGGAAGAGCACCGGGCGGAAAGCGGGCGTGAAGAGCGTCGTTCACTCCGCACCTATGGCTTGAAAGCTGGCGAACGCTTTTTCGATGTGCCCTTGCGGTCGGAGACGCTTGGACTGCGCGGGCGGGTCGATCTGGTCATCGCCATTCCCGACCGCCGTCAGGCGACCGAGCTCGTCGTGGTGGAATACAAAAGCACCGAAGGCAAAGCGGGTCCGCATGTCAAACTGCAACTGACCGCCTATGCGCTCATGATCGAAGAAGCGTGGGGTATTCCGGTCAAACGCGGCTTCATCTACCACATGCCGGAGCGCAAAGCCGAAGCAGTGACCATCAGCGCAGCATTGCGCACGCGCGTCAAAGAGACCGTTGCCGCCATCCGCGACGCCGTCGACTACGAGCGCATGCCACCACCGCCGACGTCGCGGCGGCAGTGCGCCGTCTGTGAATTTCGTCGGTTCTGCAACGACGTGGTGTGATGGCACATGCGTTCGACGCCCGATCCCCGATTCTGGGGCATTATCAGCGTCGTTCTCGCAACCCGTCCAACACAGGGTCAAAACAGCGGCGCGTCTGATCGGGGTGTCAACCGTTTTTGCAACGTTTTGCTGATTGGAAAGGGAAGCGGCGTGTTTCGCAACTTGACGCGGTTCTGGCGCAAAAATCGAGTTGCGAAACGCGCCCGTCCATGCTAAAATACGAGTGTTGAGATGAAACACCAGGAAGGCTCAGGAGCGACGACGTGCAGGTATCGGGATCTGGGACACGGGTGGGGCAGGGAGCGGAGGTCGGATTTCAGCAATTTCGGCTCGTTGAAGAGCACTGAAACGGTCGATGAGACAGGGACGGGAAAGGACGAGAAGGATTTCAGCAATTTCGGCTCGTTGAAGAGCACTGAAACCAGCAAAGCGGCACGGCCCGCGCCGGCATCATCGAATTTCAGCAATTTCGGCTCGTTGAAGAGCACTGAAACTCGTTCTCGCTCCTCGCGTGCCGTCATACGTCTCGATTTCAGCAATTTCGGCTCGTTGAAGAGCACTGAAACTTGTACGTTAGCGGGGCGTCTTTGTAATCCTTGGGATTTCAGCAATTTCGGCTCGTTGAAGAGCACTGAAACCGCAAAGCGTTGACGAACGCAAAAATTGCGGTCTCGTTTCAGCAATTTCGGCTCGTTGAAGAGCACTGAAACGCGGCCTACGGCGACGCCGGCGTTGTTGCGGATGGTGTCTTTCAGCAATTTCGGCTCGTTGAAGAGCACTGAAACTCCGCCAGCGCCACCGCAACCGGCGTGAGATAGGGGATTTCAGCAATTTCGGCTCGTTGAAGAGCACTGAAACACGTTGTCGCGCGGCTTATCTCGTTGTTTGCTTATTATTTCAGCAATTTCGGCTCGTTGAAGAGCACTGAAACACGAGAACCGACTCAGGCGGGCCGCCGCGGAAAAATTTCAGCAATTTCGGCTCGTTGAAGAGCACTGAAACTCGAAGGAGATCAGGTACACCCGCGCGTCGCCCGCAGCATTTCAGCAATTTCGGCTCGTTGAAGAGCACTGAAACGCGAACTCACGCAGCGCCCACGCAAGAATGACAACGATTTCAGCAATTTCGGCTCGTTGAAGAGCACTGAAACTGAATACGCTCGCGCGCGAACTGCACAGTTACGCGCAATTTCAGCAATTTCGGCTCGTTGAAGAGCACTGAAACTCCCGAACCGCGCGAAGCGCGTAAGGTTATCGATCTCGATTTCAGCAATTTCGGCTCGTTGAAGAGCACTGAAACTTCTCTGTAAAAGTCAACCTTCAGCGTCTACCTCGCTTTCAGCAATTTCGGCTCGTTGAAGAGCACTGAAACCCGACGCGAACACCAGAACCGCCGGACGCGCGTCCGTTTCAGCAATTTCGGCTCGTTGAAGAGCACTGAAACGTCACCCGCACCCGCGCGATGATGCCGGTTGCGGTCGTTTCAGCAATTTCGGCTCGTTGAAGAGCACTGAAACCCTCACGGGCGCGCTCAAGCGCCTGGTGCTCAATCTTTCAGCAATTTCGGCTCGTTGAAGAGCACTGAAACGCGAACCGGAACGCCCCCAAACGATTACCGATTCAAGAATTTCAGCAATTTCGGCTCGTTGAAGAGCACTGAAACTGAAGCGCTTTCTGCTTGACATCATCAAACGACAGTTTCAGCAATTTCGGCTCGTTGAAGAGCACTGAAACCTGCCGTTGCTGACGCGCGACGCGGTGACGCAACCGATTTCAGCAATTTCGGCTCGTTGAAGAGCACTGAAACCGTCTTTCCGTCGCTGGGCGGAGTAAACGGAGCGGTTTCAGCAATTTCGGCTCGTTGAAGAGCACTGAAACTCCGGCACGTTTGCGACTCCCGCGCGCGTTGAGCGATTTCAGCAATTTCGGCTCGTTGAAGAGCACTGAAACATGACATATCACTGCCGTCGGGGGGCGGCGTAATCGTTTCAGCAATTTCGGCTCGTTGAAGAGCACTGAAACCATTGAACACCGCGAAGTAGCGGCTCGTAATCATCTTTCAGCAATTTCGGCTCGTTGAAGAGCACTGAAACAGTCCAGGAGCCAGTAGCAGACGCGCTCAACGCGCGCATTTCAGCAATTTCGGCTCGTTGAAGAGCACTGAAACAGGGCATTCTGCGCGGGCTGACGGAAGGGCTAGCGCCGATTTCAGCAATTTCGGCTCGTTGAAGAGCACTGAAACACATCCTCTGGGACTACGCGCGCTATCGCTCGTCGGCTGATTTCAGCAATTTCGGCTCGTTGAAGAGCACTGAAACACGCACACGCCGCGCCCGACGTCCGCGCCGTCGTGTTTTCAGCAATTTCGGCTCGTTGAAGAGCACTGAAACGCGAACGACGCCGAAGCGTCAACCGACGCGCAAAATTTCAGCAATTTCGGCTCGTTGAAGAGCACTGAAACTGATAGATTTCGCGCAAAAACGTGTCCAGATCGCGCTTTCAGCAATTTCGGCTCGTTGAAGAGCACTGAAACTTGAAATCTTGTCGTTTCGGATAGTACACATATTGATTTCAGCAATTTCGGCTCGTTGAAGAGCACTGAAACGCGACGCGGTGACGCAACCGCCCGCAGCGTCAACGGATTTCAGCAATTTCGGCTCGTTGAAGAGCACTGAAACTTTTCGGTCGAGATCGCGTTTCGGCGCGCGACGCGCTTTCAGCAATTTCGGCTCGTTGAAGAGCACTGAAACATCAACACGCTGGTGATGCCGCTGATCCTCATCCCAATTTCAGCAATTTCGGCTCGTTGAAGAGCACTGAAACCGCCCCAATCGTCCAGCGCCTTCAACAGCGCGTCGGTTTTCAGCAATTTCGGCTCGTTGAAGAGCACTGAAACCGCGACGAGTTCCGGCAGTCGGTCTCTGACGTAGTGAATTTCAGCAATTTCGGCTCGTTGAAGAGCACTGAAACTCCGCAATAAACGCGAGCATCACAAAACCCGACGCAATTTCAGCAATTTCGGCTCGTTGAAGAGCACTGAAACGTCGCCGGGGATGTAGCGCAGCAACGTCTCAATCGTTTTCAGCAATTTCGGCTCGTTGAAGAGCACTGAAACCGCCGATTGCGCCGAAGACCGCGTTCCAGACGTAATCGTTTCAGCAATTTCGGCTCGTTGAAGAGCACTGAAACGCGCAGGCGATGCCGTCCATCCCGGAGCTGCGCTGGGTTTCAGCAATTTCGGCTCGTTGAAGAGCACTGAAACCTGTGGGCGCTCCCGGCGGCGCTCGTGCAGCTGGCTTTCAGCAATTTCGGCTCGTTGAAGAGCACTGAAACTTCCCGTATTGGGCTATAGGTACAAAGATTTGGTCATTATTTCAGCAATTTCGGCTCGTTGAAGAGCACTGAAACGTTGGGTTGCTCGTTGGCGCGCTCGCTCGGTCTCGTTTCAGCAATTTCGGCTCGTTGAAGAGCACTGAAACCCCCACGCCCGCTCCCGCGCCCGCGCCCGCTCCCGCGATTTCAGCAATTTCGGCTCGTTGAAGAGCACTGAAACTGACGTACACGTACTGGGTGAGCCGTCGGAGCCGCTTTCAGCAATTTCGGCTCGTTGAAGAGCACTGAAACTCGATTGGGTTTAGTAGTTTGCGCGCCATATGGCTATATTTCAGCAATTTCGGCTCGTTGAAGAGCACTGAAACGGTCGAGCGCCAACTCGAACAGCGCGGCTGGCTGCATTTCAGCAATTTCGGCTCGTTGAAGAGCACTGAAACGACAATCGATTTTCGTACAGACAGTACGTTAGTTTGGATTTCAGCAATTTCGGCTCGTTGAAGAGCACTGAAACGCCGGATCGCGCTACCGGCGAACGGGAAACTTACGATTTCAGCAATTTCGGCTCGTTGAAGAGCACTGAAACACACGTGCACCTCAGGCAGCGCACCATCCCCGGCCTCGAATTTCAGCAATTTCGGCTCGTTGAAGAGCACTGAAACGCGGGCCGGCATCGCGCGGATCGAGATACACACCGTACATTTCAGCAATTTCGGCTCGTTGAAGAGCACTGAAACATCGCTGGCACTATGTGGGCGTCTGGCATTTCTCCGGATTTCAGCAATTTCGGCTCGTTGAAGAGCACTGAAACTCTTTGCGCGAGACGAACTCCCGATACGACGCAACCAATTTCAGCAATTTCGGCTCGTTGAAGAGCACTGAAACTTTCTGTTGCAGATCGACGTAAAACATTCGTTCTACATTTCAGCAATTTCGGCTCGTTGAAGAGCACTGAAACATGGGCTCGGCGCCCGCGGGTACTGGTCTCCCGCGATTTCAGCAATTTCGGCTCGTTGAAGAGCACTGAAACACGACGACCAACGGTTGCCCGCAGCATCGCGGTACGATTTCAGCAATTTCGGCTCGTTGAAGAGCACTGAAACATACTCCGGCGCATCGGCCAACACGGGAACCGGCAAATATTTCAGCAATTTCGGCTCGTTGAAGAGCACTGAAACGGGGCGCAGGGCAGTTCGAGGGATCCGGCGACGTCGATTTCAGCAATTTCGGCTCGTTGAAGAGCACTGAAACGCAAACAAGTCACGCAACGCAACTTGTCTGAGGTCAATTTCAGCAATTTCGGCTCGTTGAAGAGCACTGAAACTCAACATCAGTTCCGCAACCGCTTGCGCGTCGTTGCGATTTCAGCAATTTCGGCTCGTTGAAGAGCACTGAAACCGGTCGCGCTCGTGCGGCGTGCTGTGGCGACGCTCCATTTCAGCAATTTCGGCTCGTTGAAGAGCACTGAAACCGTATCACTGGCACTATGCGGGCGTCTGGCATTTCGATTTCAGCAATTTCGGCTCGTTGAAGAGCACTGAAACGCGCACCCGCCGCCTCGATGTAGTAACAGACGCGATCATTTCAGCAATTTCGGCTCGTTGAAGAGCACTGAAACTAGCATCACCCCCCTTCTTCCGCACGACGTGTGACAAATTTCAGCAATTTCGGCTCGTTGAAGAGCACTGAAACGCTGGTTTTGCCCCTACCGCTCTGTCCGAAGCCAGTGGATTTCAGCAATTTCGGCTCGTTGAAGAGCACTGAAACCTTCACGCATTGCTTGGTAACGGCTTTCCACGTGATTTCAGCAATTTCGGCTCGTTGAAGAGCACTGAAACTGCGCTTCCAGAAATCGGATCCAGTTGTGTTCCGGCGATTTCAGCAATTTCGGCTCGTTGAAGAGCACTGAAACTGGCGCGACTACGAAGGCCGACATTGGGGTCCGGCTGAGATTTCAGCAATTTCGGCTCGTTGAAGAGCACTGAAACGTAGCGTCCAGCCTGGGGCGCAGGGCAATTCGAGGGAATTTCAGCAATTTCGGCTCGTTGAAGAGCACTGAAACTTAGACTTCAACCCTCCAAACGCGCTCACCCTCGCGATTTCAGCAATTTCGGCTCGTTGAAGAGCACTGAAACTTCTGAACCTCGTTGGAAGAGAAAGGAGCGAGACGATTTCAGCAATTTCGGCTCGTTGAAGAGCACTGAAACGCAAGTCGCAGCGCCGTCCTCGGATCGAGACCGGCGATTTCAGCAATTTCGGCTCGTTGAAGAGCACTGAAACTCCGGAACTGTTTACGGCCCGCCGGGCTTTGTTTCAAATTTCAGCAATTTCGGCTCGTTGAAGAGCACTGAAACGATGTCATACTGCCGCGTATTTTTCCTTCCCCGCGTTCGATTTCAGCAATTTCGGCTCGTTGAAGAGCACTGAAACCGACGACGATTACCCGAACATCGTCGTCATCAAATCGATTTCAGCAATTTCGGCTCGTTGAAGAGCACTGAAACGCACCGGCGCGACTTCGGCGACTAACTGCGGTTCGCGATTTCAGCAATTTCGGCTCGTTGAAGAGCACTGAAACGTGAACTCCACTTCGGTGATGCAGGAAACGTCGTTCCATTTCAGCAATTTCGGCTCGTTGAAGAGCACTGAAACCGTCGCGGCGCGTGTCTGCAATCGATTTTGTGTCGTATTTCAGCAATTTCGGCTCGTTGAAGAGCACTGAAACTCTCGTTCAGCAGCGCTGCGAACCACAGACGCAGAATTTCAGCAATTTCGGCTCGTTGAAGAGCACTGAAACTCTTGAGATGTTCCATCAATGCGCCGAGCGCCTGCAATTTCAGCAATTTCGGCTCGTTGAAGAGCACTGAAACACCGCAAACGGTCATCGATCTTCAAAACGACAGTACGTATTTCAGCAATTTCGGCTCGTTGAAGAGCACTGAAACGGCGCATCAGAAAGCGCTGGGACAGCGGGGACGGGATTTCAGCAATTTCGGCTCGTTGAAGAGCACTGAAACCTTATTATACTCCAACCCGTCGCCTGGAATATACTTCATTTCAGCAATTTCGGCTCGTTGAAGAGCACTGAAACGCCAAAAACGCCCAGATCGGGGGTTTTTCGGAGTGCGGATTTCAGCAATTTCGGCTCGTTGAAGAGCACTGAAACTTTGACTTCGACCGGGCGCGTGGGGCACTTGACGCGATTTCAGCAATTTCGGCTCGTTGAAGAGCACTGAAACTGTTGGTCGGTATAACCGAGGGCGTACCTTTTTCGGCATTTCAGCAATTTCGGCTCGTTGAAGAGCACTGAAACGATCTCTCCAGTCGTGAGATTAAAGACAGGTACGCTATTTCAGCAATTTCGGCTCGTTGAAGAGCACTGAAACCTGTGTGTCAACCACCAAATCGGTGTATTTGTATCCTATTTCAGCAATTTCGGCTCGTTGAAGAGCACTGAAACGCAGACAAGATCGATGTTCGGGATGTCATCCGAATGATTTCAGCAATTTCGGCTCGTTGAAGAGCACTGAAACCGTTTTTGTACGCCAGATCGCGGCAAGCGCGGGTGTATTTCAGCAATTTCGGCTCGTTGAAGAGCACTGAAACCTGCCAACGGTGACCGGCGCGGGATCGCTCATCCTCATTTCAGCAATTTCGGCTCGTTGAAGAGCACTGAAACGGCGGGCTGAGTAGTACTGCGCGGTTTCTGGCAACGTATTTCAGCAATTTCGGCTCGTTGAAGAGCACTGAAACACGCGCCTGGATGCAAAGCGCCGGAAGGGGCGTATTTGGATTTCAGCAATTTCGGCTCGTTGAAGAGCACTGAAACCGTGACGGTCAAGCGGCGCGTCTGGCGGAAGATGTGCGATTTCAGCAATTTCGGCTCGTTGAAGAGCACTGAAACAATCGACCGCGCGCTTGAGGTTGTCGCTCAGATCAAGAATTTCAGCAATTTCGGCTCGTTGAAGAGCACTGAAACGCATGCTCGGTCGCATCGTCAACTTGTTCTAGGTCGATTTCAGCAATTTCGGCTCGTTGAAGAGCACTGAAACAGCGGCGCGCTTTGAGCGCATCCCGCTGTTCGTTCTGGATTTCAGCAATTTCGGCTCGTTGAAGAGCACTGAAACAGGCGCGTACTTGAAGAGATCGTCGGAAAGGAGCGGAAGGATTTCAGCAATTTCGGCTCGTTGAAGAGCACTGAAACTGGTGTCTAACAGGGTAGTAGCGCGTTTGTTCTGGAATTTCAGCAATTTCGGCTCGTTGAAGAGCACTGAAACGCGTGGTGTAAGAACTGAGTGCAAGACCTCGTAAGCCATTTCAGCAATTTCGGCTCGTTGAAGAGCACTGAAACTTCTCAGTTTCTTCTTCTGCATAACCGGCGTATTCAATTTCAGCAATTTCGGCTCGTTGAAGAGCACTGAAACAGCCCGGTTCCGAGGTATACGCTCGTACCGATCACGATTTCAGCAATTTCGGCTCGTTGAAGAGCACTGAAACGGGGCGCCGGTGCAGGGCCGTACCGTCGCACGGTCAGCATTTCAGCAATTTCGGCTCGTTGAAGAGCACTGAAACCATTGAGCAAGTTTTACAGCGCTCTGCTTCCAGGCAGATTTCAGCAATTTCGGCTCGTTGAAGAGCACTGAAACGCGACCCGCGACCAGCGCTCCGCCAAAGCGACGGAGAATTTCAGCAATTTCGGCTCGTTGAAGAGCACTGAAACTACGACATAGACAACCATCGTGCGTTAGGGCCGTTTCGATTTCAGCAATTTCGGCTCGTTGAAGAGCACTGAAACGGATATCAGACTCCGTCAGGGTTGCGAGATCGCGCAAAATTTCAGCAATTTCGGCTCGTTGAAGAGCACTGAAACAGGTTGCCGCGCTGCAGAGTTTGGTTGTGCAGATCCATTTCAGCAATTTCGGCTCGTTGAAGAGCACTGAAACGCACGGGAGTTGTACCGTCCACGACCGGCGTACCGGCGATTTCAGCAATTTCGGCTCGTTGAAGAGCACTGAAACTTGCTTCTATTTGGATGGCTGGTCTCCCTCTTTTTGGATTTCAGCAATTTCGGCTCGTTGAAGAGCACTGAAACGAGCGACGCGAGGGCCGCCGCCTCGCGCGCGCGCTCGAATTTCAGCAATTTCGGCTCGTTGAAGAGCACTGAAACCTAGCTCAACGACCGGAACACCCTCCATGCCGTCCAGAATTTCAGCAATTTCGGCTCGTTGAAGAGCACTGAAACCGCCCTGCGGTGCGCGCGCCACCATACGCGCTTTAGAATTTCAGCAATTTCGGCTCGTTGAAGAGCACTGAAACGGACCACCAAAGCCACCCGGACTGCACCTCGAGCCAGTATTTCAGCAATTTCGGCTCGTTGAAGAGCACTGAAACTCATAATCGCGAAACGGCCCAAGCACGCGATGGTTGTCTAATTTCAGCAATTTCGGCTCGTTGAAGAGCACTGAAACCTCGCATGGCTTGGTAACGGCTTTCCACGTGCAAGATTTCAGCAATTTCGGCTCGTTGAAGAGCACTGAAACGCGCGACGCTCGCGGCCGCGTTGGTGCGTGCTGTCGATTTCAGCAATTTCGGCTCGTTGAAGAGCACTGAAACTCGTAGTCGCGCCACGGACCGAGAGTACCGTGGTTGATTTCAGCAATTTCGGCTCGTTGAAGAGCACTGAAACATACTCGCACCGCAGCCAATCCCGGAAATACGCAATTGATTTCAGCAATTTCGGCTCGTTGAAGAGCACTGAAACAACAGCTCCTGCGCGCCACGCGCGCCCAAGGAAAAAAATTTCAGCAATTTCGGCTCGTTGAAGAGCACTGAAACTTTCAGAAGGTGAAGTGTTCACTGTTCGCGTCTACAATTTCAGCAATTTCGGCTCGTTGAAGAGCACTGAAACCTGAAACGCCAGACACCCACATAGTGCCAGTAATAGCCATTTCAGCAATTTCGGCTCGTTGAAGAGCACTGAAACCTTCAATGTCGTACGCCGCGCGCATCATCAGCCCGATTTCAGCAATTTCGGCTCGTTGAAGAGCACTGAAACCCGCGCTGGAAATAAAGCACGTTGATGATTTCACCAGTATTTCAGCAATTTCGGCTCGTTGAAGAGCACTGAAACCAATTATCACAAAAGTTACAGCCTGCGCGTGCAGGCATTTCAGCAATTTCGGCTCGTTGAAGAGCACTGAAACATGCTGGAGCCTGCACCCACCAACAGACCTTCAACATTTCAGCAATTTCGGCTCGTTGAAGAGCACTGAAACTTCCTGTGGTAGGGTACAGGTACAAAGATTTGATCAATTTCAGCAATTTCGGCTCGTTGAAGAGCACTGAAACGTTAATTCTGTTACGGCAATTGAGACGCTTGCTTCTATTTCAGCAATTTCGGCTCGTTGAAGAGCACTGAAACTGGTTGTCTGGGAGAAGCAGACATGTCTGCGTTGGGATTTATTTCAGCAATTTCGGCTCGTTGAAGAGCACTGAAACCGCCCCGCCTCTATGAGCGCATTGCGTCCATCGTCGATTTCAGCAATTTCGGCTCGTTGAAGAGCACTGAAACTCGAGCGTCAACAGAGTCACCATATCCGCCTCCATCAATTTCAGCAATTTCGGCTCGTTGAAGAGCACTGAAACCGTCGTAGACGACACCCCACACGACGCGCCGGCCGCATTTCAGCAATTTCGGCTCGTTGAAGAGCACTGAAACTGATGAATGGCGCTTTCGTTTGGCGTTACCATGCCGATTTCAGCAATTTCGGCTCGTTGAAGAGCACTGAAACCAACGACAGTACGCTGGTGTGGCGTTTTCCCGAAACAAATTTCAGCAATTTCGGCTCGTTGAAGAGCACTGAAACAATCGAATCGCCATTCACATTCTCTGCTGGTCTCTTCATTTCAGCAATTTCGGCTCGTTGAAGAGCACTGAAACTCAGGCGGCCCGGAACTGGACGCCTACCCGATGTGGATTTCAGCAATTTCGGCTCGTTGAAGAGCACTGAAACATACACGCTTGTCCAATCGCTGAAACCGTAAACCGTTATTTCAGCAATTTCGGCTCGTTGAAGAGCACTGAAACACCGACTCGGAAACTTGCATAACAAACGGGTATGTATTTCAGCAATTTCGGCTCGTTGAAGAGCACTGAAACCAATCCGCCGGCGGGGGGAGCGGGTCGGGCAGATCGTATTTCAGCAATTTCGGCTCGTTGAAGAGCACTGAAACACAGTAGGGGGGTTTCGCTTGACTCGCTCGCAGCGGCATTTCAGCAATTTCGGCTCGTTGAAGAGCACTGAAACGCCGGACGACAGCTGCATAGGCGACGTAGTCAACGAGCATGATTTCAGCAATTTCGGCTCGTTGAAGAGCACTGAAACGAAGACAAATCCGACGACGAGCAGCGTCACCGGAAAATTTCAGCAATTTCGGCTCGTTGAAGAGCACTGAAACGTCTTGACGCGGAGGGCGCGCGCAGCACAATTAAAATTTCAGCAATTTCGGCTCGTTGAAGAGCACTGAAACCGGTACTCGACCGCGTAATCTTTTGTTTCGCGGTCGATTTCAGCAATTTCGGCTCGTTGAAGAGCACTGAAACCTCAATCGGAACTCTGCACAGTTCCTTGTCTTGAGAGATACCTTGATTGCTAGTTGACGACCATCGACACCTCTGGCATGATCGCGGTTGCTGAACCAACATCATCGCCAGGAGGAGCCGATGGACGCCTATTGGATTATAACT
>Ga0308411_10002557_pt1 | contig 12272 bp, 10 predicted proteins | sample HotsprottomLayer_2_FD_203530 | JGI IMG/M metagenome (GOLD analysis project Ga0308411, IMG submission 203530) | Hot spring phototrophic mat microbial communities from Octopus Spring, Yellowstone National Park, Wyoming, United States -... | ecosystem: Environmental > Aquatic > Thermal springs >... | reverse complement strand
CATGGAGCTGGCGCGATCGAGCATGCGGAAGTTGTCGGTCTCGCCCCAGACGATCTGCTGGCGGCCGGCGCGGATGGTGAGGGGCACACCGCGCAGCTTGAGATCGATGTAGGCCTCGCGCAGCGTGTTCTCGAAGGCGTAGGCGTCGAGTGCATCGTCGCCGAGTCCTTCGAGGCCGAGCAAGTTGCGCGTAAACCGCCGGCGGACAGGAGGTTTGCCCGGACGCTCGACCGTGATGCCTTCCTGCGTCGCTGCTTCGAAGACGTTCTTGTCCGCGTTCAGCCCGTAGACGTTCCCATGAATGTCGCGCTTCTGTGAGACATCGGGCGTGAAGGTGTAAATGCTGTCGTAGATGCCCCGCCAGAGCACCGTCAGCTGCGACCGCTCGACAAAGGGGATGTCGTACTTGTCGATGAGCTTGCCCCCTTTGAGCCAGTTGTACTCGAGGCGCAGCCGGGCGACGTTGCGGTTCTGGACCAGCTGGTACGTGCTGGCGTCGGGATGCCGGATGAGGTTCTGCGACTGCAGGTTGCCCGAGACCTGCAGGTCGCCGAAGCGCAAAGTCGCCTGGGCCCTCTGCCCCGTGCCGCACAGGCCCACCCCGGCCATCGCGACGACGACGATCGACCGCCACCGGAAACGCGTCATGACCCCTCCCTTCGCGAGAGAACCGCCGTCGCCTCTACCAAACTTCCCCCCCCGGAGGCCAGCGCTGCGTGCGGAATCTGGTACGAGGGCGGGGATGTCCACGCTCCCCCTTGCGGCCACGGTCCTGCTGCTCGCCGCGGGCTGCGGGCTCCAGCGGCTCGAGGACCGGACAACAGCCCCGCTCCTGCCTCCCACGGCCCTCGAGGTCGTTGCGGACCTGGAGTACCCGCCGGGAAACGTCGCGGTGTCGGCCGAGGGGCGGATCTTCTTCACCTACCATCCCGACGTCAGCCCCCCCGTGAACGTGCTCGAGCTCCGCGGCGGGACACCGGTGCCGTACCCGCCCGGCAACCTCGTGGCCTTCGAGACGGTGCTCTCCCTCCGCATCGATCGCCAGGGTCGGCTGTGGACCCTCGATCATGGTCGCTTCGGCTGGGGACAACCACGACTCACCGCCTTCGACCTGGCGAGCGACCGGGTCGTCCACGTCTTCGATTTTCCGCGGGCCGTGGCCGGGTTCCCCTCGATGCTGAACGACTTCCAGGTGTCGCCAGATGGTCGATGGATCTACATCGCGGAGTCCTCGCCGCTGTGGAACCGCCCGGCGCTCGTCGTCTACGACGTCGAGCGCCGCGCGAGCCGCCGGCTGCTCGATGGCCATCCCGCGCTGGCGCCCGCGAACTACCTCCTCCAGGCGCCGGGCCGGGAGATGTGGATCTACGGGCTCCTCCCCCTGCGGATCGGCCTGGATTCGATCGCGCTCGACCGCGCCGGGGAGTGGCTCTACCTGGGGCCGCTCAGCGGGGACCGGCTGTACCGCGTTCCCGCCGCCCTGCTCCAGGACGCGAGCGTGCCGGCCTCGGTCCTCGCCTCCCGGCTCGAAGACTGGGCGCCGAAGACCATCTCCGATGGGCTCACGACCGACGACGCCGGCCGCGTCTACCTGACCGACCCGGAGCACTCAGCCATCCTGACGATCGGGCCGGAGCGGGTGCTCACGACGCTGCTCCGCGATAGCCGCCTGCGCTGGCCCGACGGGCTCTCCTTCGGGCCGGATGGTTGGCTGTACGTCACCTGCAGCGCGCTGCACCAGGTGCTCTTTCGCTCCGCGTCCGCGCGCGCCCAACACGCCCCCTACCAGATCTATCGGTTCCGTCCCGGGGCGACGGCCGCCCCCGGGCACTGAGCGCCTCGGGGCCGGGTAGCAAGGGGGCGTCCCGCACTGTAGAAACCTCCGCGCATCATGACGGGTCTCGAAGCCCTCGCGCTCGCCAACAAGGACTACGTCGCGGACCTCTATCGTCGCTGGAAAGCCGACCCGCGATCCGTAGACGAGCGCTGGGCGATCTTCTTCGCGGGCTTCGACTTCGCAGCCGAGGGCGCAGACGGCTTCGTCGCCGAGACGGCCGCGAGGCCTGAGGGCGCTGTGCCGGGCGGCGAGGCGTCCGCACCGGTGCTCGGCGTGTACGACCTCGTGCACTCGTACCGGGAGCTCGGGCACCTGGTCGCGGCGATCAATCCGCTCGCCCCGCCTCCGCCGGGGCATCCGCTGCTCGATCCCGCCATGTTCGGATTCCACGAGGGCGACCTCGACCGCGTCGTCGACTGGGGGGGATTTCTCGGCGGACAACGGGGCCCCCTGCGCGAGCTGATCGCACGACTGCGCACGACCTACTGCGGAACGATCGGCGTCGAATACCTGCACATTGCCGATGCCGAGCAGCGCTTCTGGCTGCAGGAGCGCATGGAGCCCACCCTGAACCAGCCGGCGCTGTCGCGGGAGGAGCGGAGTCGCATCCTGGACGAGCTCGTCTGGGCCGAGGGCTTCGAACAGTTCCTGGGGGCGCGCTACCCGACCGCCAAGCGGTTCTCCATCGAGGGCGCCGAGTCGCTGGTCTGCATTCTCTACGAGCTCATCGAAACCGGCGGCACGCTCGGTGTCGAGGAGATGGTGATCGGCATGCCGCACCGCGGACGGCTGGCGGTCCTGGCGACGGTCCTGCGGAAACCTTACGAGATGCTGCTCGCCGAGTTCGAGGGCAGTCTGCTGGCTCGGGAATTCCAGGGCGATGGCGACGTCAAGTACCATCTCGGCTACTCCCGCGATTACACCACCCGCGATGGTCGGCGGGTGCATCTCTCCCTGTCGCCCAATCCGAGCCATCTCGAGTGGATCGACCCGGTCGTCGAGGGGATCGTGCGTGCCAAGCAATGCCATCTCGGCGACGCAGACCACAGCCGGGTGGTGCCGGTGCTCCTCCACGGCGATGCGGCCTTCACCGGGCAGGGCATCGTCGCGGAGACGCTCGGGCTGTCGGAGCTCGCGGGCTATCGCACCGGGGGCACGATCCACGTCATCGTCAACAACCAGATCGGCTTCACCACGCCGCCGGAAGCGCTCCGCTTCACCCGCTACGCGAGCGACGTGGCGAAGATCATCGAAGCGCCGGTGTTCCACGTGAACGGCGACGATCCCGAAGCCGCCGTCCACGTCGCGCGGCTCGCCATGGCGTTTCGCCAGCGCTTCAAGAAGGACGTGTTCATCGATCTCGTGTGCTATCGCCGCCACGGACACAACGAGCTCGACGATCCGACCTTCACGCAGCCCGTCATGTACCGGCAGATCGCCGCCCATCCCACGACCCTCGCCCTCTATCGCGCGAAGCTCACCGCGAGCGGGCACTTCGATGCCGCGGAGATCGATCGCCGCCAGGCCGAGTTCCGCGAGCTCATGGCGGATGCGCAGAGCTACGCGCGGGATTTCATGCCGCGGCAGCCGGTGTTCGCCTTTGGCGGATTGTGGAAAGGCCTCGGGTGGGCGGGCGAGGACTGGAGCGCCGAGACGCGCGTCGGCCGGGACGTGCTCGAGGAAGTGGCGCGTGGCCTCGTGCGACTGCCCGAGGGGTTTCGGCCCCATCCGAAGGCGATGAAGCTGATGGAGCAGCGCGCCACCATGGTGCTCGAGGGCGGGCCGATCGACTGGGGATGCGCCGAGGCCCTGGCCCTCGGCTCGCTCGTGCTCGAGGGGACGCCCGTGCGCTTCACCGGCCAGGACGTGGGCCGGGGGACCTTCAGCCACCGGCATGCCGTGCTCTACGACCGGGAGACCGGCGCCCGCTGGGTGCCGCTGGCGCAGCTCCGCGCCGGCCAGGCCCGTTTCGAGATCGTCGACAGCATGCTCTCCGAAGCGGGCTGTCTGGGGTTCGAGTTCGGCGTATCGCTGGCCGACCCGCGGACCCTGGTCGTCTGGGAGGCGCAGTTCGGCGACTTCGCCAATGGGGCGCAGGTGATCATCGATCAGTTCGTCGTGAGCTCGGAGTCCAAATGGCAGCGCATGAGCGGTCTAGTCATGCTGCTGCCGCACGGGTACGAGGGACAAGGCCCCGAGCATTCGAGCGCACGGCTCGAGCGTTTCCTGCAGCTCTGCGCCGAGAACAACATCCAGGTCGGCAATCTGACGACCCCGGCGCAGTACTTCCATGCGCTGCGCCGACAGATCCACCGCCGCTTTCGCAAACCGCTCGTCCTGATGAGCCCCAAGAGCCTGCTGCGCCACAAGCTGGCGGTCTCGCGCCTCGAGGACTTCACGGCGGGCGAGTTCGCGCCGGTGCTGGACGATCCGGCCGCGGCAGCCGGGGCGCACCGCGAGGGGGAGTGCATCGATCGCGCGCGCGTCCGGCGCATCCTCCTGTGCAGTGGCAAGATCTTCTACACCCTGCTCGTGGCGCGCGACGAGCGCGGCGCCGATGGCGTGGCGATCGTGCGAGTCGAGCAGCTCTATCCCTTCCCGCAGGAGGAGATCGGCAGGATCCTGGCCGCCTATCCGCCCGATGCGCAGGTCTTCTGGGTGCAGGAAGAGCCCGCCAACCAGGGGGCGTGGCTCTTCATGTCCCACGCCCTGCAGCCCGTGCTCGGTGACCGCGGGCTCGTGTACGTCGGACGACGGGCCGCAGCGAGCCCGGCGACCGGCGTCTTCAAGGTCCACCTGCAAGAAGAGGCCGACCTGGTAAACCGCGCCTTCGGTCGACTCTGAGCCGCGGGCAGCGCGCGGAGGCACTCTATGTTCGAGCTCAAGATCCCGACCCTCGGCGAATCCGTCACGGAAGGCGTCATCGTGCGCTGGATCAAGCGCGATGGCGAGCTGGTGGCGCCCGACGAGATCGTGCTCGAGCTCGAGACCGACAAGGCGACGACGGAGATCCCGAGCGAGCGCGGAGGTGTGCTGCACATTCTCAAGCCCGAGGGCGAGACCGTCGCGGTCGGCGAGGTCGTGGCGACGATCGACGAGGCGGTGGCCGGCGAGCGCGCGGGATCGCCGCCAGAGGAGACGACGGCAGCGCGCGCCCCGGCGCCTGCAGCGCCCCCGTCGCCAATTCCGGAGTCCGCGGCGCCGCTCAGCCCCGCGGTCCGTCACCTCGTCGCCCAGCACGGGCTCGAGCCGTCGGAGATCCCGGCGACGGGGAAGGGTGGGCGCCTCACCAAGGGGGACGTCCTGGTCCATCTGGAAGCCCGGACGCAGCCGCGAGGGCCGTCGGGGCCACCCTCGCGGCCGCAACCCCCGACGGAGCCGCGAGGACCGGCCGCCGTAGGTACGGCCGAGGAGTCCGAGGAGCGGGTGCCGATGAGCCGCCTGCGCAAGCGCATCGCCGAACGGCTCGTGGCCGCCCAGCGCACGGCGGCCATTCTCACGACCTTCAACGAGATCGATATGAGTGCCGTGCTCGCGCTGCGTACTCGGTACCGCGACCGCTTCGAGCAGCGCCACCGTGTGCGACTCGGCCTGATGTCGTTCTTCGCGCGCGCCTGCGTGGCGGCGCTCGGGGAGATCCCGGTCGTCAATGCGGCGATCGACGGCGATGATATCGTGTATCACCGCCACGTCCATCTCGGCATCGCGGTCGGAACCGACCGCGGGCTCGTGGTGCCGGTCGTGCGCCACGCCGAGCAACGCTCCTTTGCCGACCTCGAGCGCGAGATCGAACGGTTGGCGGGCCTCGCGCGCGAGGGCAAGCTCGCCCCGGACGATCTCCAGGGGGGGACCTTCACCATCTCGAACGGTGGCGTCTACGGTTCGCTGCTCTCGACGCCCATTCTCAACCCACCCCAGAGCGCGATTCTCGGCATGCACAAGATCGAGAAGCGCCCGGTGGTCGTGGACGAGCAGATCGTCGTTCGGCCGATGATGTACGTCGCGCTCTCGTACGATCATCGCCTGATCGACGGCGAGCAGGCAGTGTCGTTCCTCGTGTGCGTGAAGGAGCGGCTGGAGGACCCGGCCCGCCTGCTCCTGGACGTGTGATGGCTCCTCTCGATCTCGTCGTCATCGGCGGGGGCCCCGCGGGGTACCAGGGCGCGATTCGTGCGGCGCAGCTCGGGATGCGCGTGGCCTGTGTCGAGCAGCGCGCGGCGCTGGGCGGGACCTGCCTGAACGTCGGCTGCATTCCGTCGAAGGCGCTTCTCGACTCGAGCGAAACCTTTCACCGCGTCCGACACGGGCTCGCAGGGCACGGCATCCGTGTCGGCACGGTCGAGCTCGACCTCGGGGCCATGATGGCCCGCAAGGATCGCGTGGTGCATGGCCTGGCGCAGGGGATCGTCGGGCTCTTCAAGAAGCACGGGATCGTGCACGTGCCCGGCAGAGGCCGCATCCTCGGGCCGGGGCGCGTCGAGGTCCGGCACGAGGACGGGGCTCCGACACTGCTCGAGGCGAAGCACATCCTGATCGCCACGGGCAGCGAGGCGACGCCGCTGGACGCCCTGCCTTTCGATGGCGAGCGCATCGTCTCGTCGACCGAGGCCTTGGCGCTTGCCCGCGTGCCCGATCGACTCCTCGTCGTCGGCGCGGGGGCCGTGGGTCTCGAACTGGGGAGCGTGTGGCGGCGGCTCGGTGCTGAGGTGACGGTGGTCGAGTTCCTGCCGCGCATGCTGCCCTGGGCCGATCCGGCCTGTGTCCGCCAGCTGCAGCGTGCGCTCGAGCGGCTCGGGATGCAGTTTCGCTTCGGTGCGGCAGCCGTGGGCTACGAGCAGGGGAGCAGCGGCCTGCGGGTGCTCGTCGAGACGGGCGGTCGGCGATCGGCGATCGAAGCGGACGTCGTCCTCGTAGCGGTCGGGCGGCGACCGTACACGGCTGGACTTGGTCTCGAAGAGATCGGCGTGGCGCGCGACGCGCGGGGCCGCATCGTGGTCGATGGCCGCCTGCAGACCAGCGTGCCCGGGATCTTCGCCGCGGGCGACGTCATCGCCGGCCCCATGCTGGCCCACAAGGCCGAGGAGGATGGGGTGGCTGCTGTGGAGGGCATGGCGGGCCTGCCCGTGCAGCTCGACTGGGAGCGGATCCCGAACGTGGTCTACACCTGGCCCGAGCTGGCTGTCGTCGGGCTGACCGAGGACGAGGCGCGCCGGCGGGGGCACGAGGTCAAGAGCGGGACGTTTCCCTTCACCGCCAGCGCGCGAGCCCGCTGCATGGACGACACCGACGGCAGCGTTCGGGTCGTGGCCGACGCCGCCAGCGATCGCGTGCTCGGGGTCCACATGGTGGGCCCCCGCGCCTCCGACCTCATTGCCGAAGCCGTGCTCGCGCTCGAGTTCGCGGCGAGCAGCGAGGACATCGGCCGCACGCCGCACGCCCATCCCACCCTGCCCGAAGCGCTGCGGGAGGCTGCCCTCGCCGTCGACAAGCGCGCGCTGAATATCTGAGCCCGGCGAGCGGGCTGCGGGGTCAGTCTCCCCCGCCGCCGGGCCTCCCCGGGGTCGGCAGCGCGCGCTCGGCCGCAAGGGGGACGGCCTCGGGTGGGGGTCGAAAACGGGCATGGGCGCCGGTTCCGAACACCTCCGGCGGATAGGTGCGCAGCGGCGGCAGCTCGCGCAGCATGCGTGCAGGATTGCCGGCCCACACCGTGTCCGGCGGGATATCCTTGGTCACCACCGAGCCTGCTCCCACCACTGCCCCACGTCCGATGCAGCGGCCAGGCAGGACGATCACGCCGGCCCCGAGCCAGGCCCCGTCGCCGATCACGATCGGGTCGTAGCGCACCGGGCCGAGGCGGCAGCGCACGTCCTGCATCTCGTGATTGTCCGTGAGGAGGCGCACGAAGGCGCCGATCATGACATCGCAGCCGAGGGTCGTGCGCGGCCGGATGTAGACGTGCCGGTTGATCCGCGTCCGGGCACCGATGACGATCGGGCCGAGCAGCTCGCCGTGCGCTCGGATGCGGACCCAGTCGCCCATCACGATCGGTTGCGGGTCGTCGCTGACGATGAATTCGACGGTCGGATCGAGATCGCAGAAAAAGCCCGCGCTCACGTGCGGGGGCAACCGTCGGTGCAGGCGAGCGCGACGCCAGCGGGCCAGCCGGAGACGGACGACGGCTCGAAGCGCCTCGAGGGCCATGGCCAGGCGTTCCACCTACTCGGTCCGCTGCATATCGTAAAGGTACAGGGCTGCAGACGAATCGCCCCGCTCGTCACCCTTCACTGCGGTCTTGTCCAAATGTGCGATGATAAACTCGCGCTCGTTCACGAGGCATGACGCGCAATTGTGCGTAAATACGAACCACACGCCTGCCCGATCTCGGAGCGTTTCGATGTCAGCAAGGTACCGCTCGGGTTGGTCCCGTGCCAGCTCGCCCAAGACGACCTCCCTCCTCTCCAACCCGTAGAAGGGTGCGTAGAACCGAAACGCGGGTACGGCCCCATAATACACATACACTGTATCGCCTTCGAGCATGTGTTGCCGCAGATGCGCCAGGATCGGCTTGATGTTTTCCCGCCCGGGCAGCGTATCCAGCGTGCGACACGCTGCTGCCGCGACCCCATATGTCATGAATCCGGCCATGCCGGCCCACATCATGCGAGCGGCCATGGGATGGATCGTCCACACGAGAAGACGGCAGCGTTCGATGCCCTCGGCGACCAGCAGATACGATACTGGGACCCAGAATACGAGGAGCCGGCCGGTGAACGGGTAGAGCGCCAGAGTGGACGCGAGGACGCACAGCGCGAGCGATGCCGTGAGGTAGAGCGCCGGCTGCCAGTGACGTCCAAAGAGGGAGATCGCGCCCAACAGCAGCACGATCACCGTGAGGATGGTGACCGGGAGGCCTGCTGGTTCATTCAGAAAGCTGGCTATGGTCTCGTAGTACCAGCGGAGATTCGTCCACCACGGCCAGGGGGCGAAGGCGAAGCTCCAGTAGTGTTGGAGGAACTCGCTACGCGATTCGCGCAGGTGCACGACGTACAGCGCGGCAGCGGTCAGCGCCACGACCATACTTGCGCAGAGGATCCAGGAGCAACGCCGCTAGTCGCGACGGGAGGCGTGGGCCAGGAGGAGCGTCCCGAGTACCGCCGCGCACACGAACACGGCGGGGTACGAAAACCAGAGGCTCGCCGAGCAGGTGATCCCGAGGAGCAGGATCTGCGAGCGCGTGGCTGTCGGAGACAGCGAGCGGAGGGCGAGGAGGAAGATGCCCACGGCGACGGTGGCGTCGGTCCCGTACGGCTTCGCTTCGAAGGCGTAGCGGATCAAGGAGGGAGAGAGGGCGACAAGGCTCGTGGCGACGACGGTCACCGGGAGGCGGGATGGTGGAGGTGCAAGCTGTCTCGCCAGAGCATGGCTGAGCGCGATGGTCGCGATACCGGCGAGCAGCGGGAGGAGACGGAGGGTCCAGTCGTGAGAGCCGAGGAGGGTGAAGAGCATCTTCTGCACGAGGAGGAATGCCGGGGGCGCGGCCTGCTCGTAATCGAGGCGATGGAACAGCTGGAGGTAGGAGCGGTCACGGATATTGAGCGCCAGAAAAGCCTCGTCGACCCACAGGGACGGATTGAGAGCGAAGAGGTACAGGCGAAGAAGAACCCCAGCCGTGGCCGAGACGAGAAGCGCGGCGAGAAGCCAGGAGCGAGGGCTCGGTGCTCGCACAAGAGGCGCTTCGAGGGTCAAGGGCGCTACCCCCAACACACCAACGAAGCAGTAGCAAGGCGGCGGCCGGTGCGGAAGCCTCGTGCGGCGATCGCGCGCCGGACGAGGTCTTCAGCGACGACGCGGCGAGCGGCGGCGCAGGACCGATTTGCCGCATGACACCGTGCCCCGGTCGACGGCCTCCTGGAGCCGGCGGACCTCGTCGAGGATGCGGAGAAAGCGCCGGCCGAAGGCCGTCAACCGGTACTCGACGTGGAGCGGCGGCTTGTCCCCCGCGACGCTTCGCTCCACGATGCCGAACCGGAGCATCTTGCGCAGGCGCTGGTTCATCACCTTGACGGAGAGTCCCGGCAATGCCCGTCGCAGCGCGCTCGGGCGGGCGCAGCCGTCGGCCAGGAGCCGCAGAAGGCCCACGGACCACTTACAGCCGACGATGCTCTCGACCATCGCCGCCACCGGCAGTGGCTGGCCATCCTGCACGATCGTGGGGCACGGGGCTGTTTTCTCGGGCGAGCTCATGGCGCTAGCGCCGAGGGTAGCAGAACGCCCGGGCCGGGCGGCAAGCGCCACCAGAGGGCGGGAAGCGCCCCGCAACTGGCCGGCACTCTCCCGGGCGCTCGAAGGCAACATCGTCCCCGACTTCCCGCTGTGCAACAAGTCGTTCAACCAATCGTATTCCGGCAACGACTTGTGAGCCGTCGGTCGGTTTCGACCGGAACGCCCACCGCGAGCAGGAGAGAATGCGCCGATGCTTCCCCGACGTTTCATACAAAGGCGGAAGGTCCAGGAGCCACTCCTAGCCAGCTTCCGCTACTGGCGCGACACGTTCCGGGCACACAACCCGGACTTCGATCTGCTGCTCTTCGACGACGGCGACAACGCGTCCTTCATCGAGCGCATTGTCCGCGGTACCGGGCCGTGTACGACGCGTTTCCAGGGGAAATCTACCGCCAGGCGTTTGGGCGGAGGCTGCTCCGGAGCCGCATGATTTTGCCCCCGGTACGGTCGCGGGGAGCTGTTTCCGAGGAGCACTGCCGTGGCCTACTGGACCGGGTCGTGGCACGAAGCGAGGACGCTTCGCCCGTTGCAGATGGGGACGCGACTGCGAGCGCGATTGGCCGCTGCCGTGTTCGGGCTGCCGTGAACGTCTGCGTCGTCGGGCGGGCGGATTCAAAGGGGGCCGCTGGTGGCAACCTGTCGTTCATGGCAACTCCCGAGGGTGATGCTCCGGTCGACGACCACCGCTCCGACGGATCGGCGTGCCGTCGGGCTCTGGCTTCTCGCCCTGGCGGCAGCGACGCTGGTGCAGGTCGCCCTGGGGGGAATCACCCGGCTCACGGATTCCGGGCTGTCGATTACCGAATGGCAGCCGCTTCTCGGGGTGGTGCCGCCGCTCGACGAGCCGGCCTGGCGGGAAGCCTTCGCCAAGTACCAGCGACTGCCGCAGTACGTACAGCTCAAGTCGCATCTGACGCTCGAGGAGTTCAAGATCATCTACTTCTGGGAGTGGCTCCATCGCCTGTGGGGGCGACTGTTGGGCATCTTCTTCGCTGTCCCCTTCGTGGTGTTCTGGTGGCGGGGGCAGCTTGCGGGGCTCGGGGGGCGTCTCGCGCTCGTGTTCGTGTTGGGTGGACTGCAGGGGGTGCTCGGCTGGTTGATGGTGCAGAGCGGTCTGCAGGACCTCGTGTACGTGAGCCACCTGCGGCTGACGGCCCATTTCCTCCTCGCCATCGGGCTCCTCGGTGCGCTGCTCTGGCTCGGCTGGCCGTTGGTGCAGCCGCGCGCTGTTCGGCCTGCGTCCGCCGGCGTCCGCCACGCGACGGTCGCTCTGCTCGCGGTGCTGGTCGTGCAACTCGCCTGGGGGGCGCTCACGGCGGGCCTCAAGGCTGGGGCCTGGGCCCCGACCTGGCCGACGATGAACGGCGTGTGGATTCCGCCGGCGCTGCTCGAGCGGTCCTGGGTCGACGATCCCCTCGCCGTGCACTTCGTGCATCGCACGCTCGGCACGGTACTGCTTGTGGCGTTCGCAGGTTGGTGGTGGGCTGTGCGCCGGGCGCTCGGGCTCGAACGCCATCTCGTCCTCGGCCTCGCGGTCGCGCAGGTGGGGCTCGGCATTGCGACGGTGCTCCGGACCACCGTCCGGGACGAGCTGCTGGTGCTCGGCGTGACCCATCAGGTGGTCGGCACGTTGCTGTTTGCCGCGCTGCTCGTGGCCCTGCGCGCCCTCGCGCGATCCCGAGCCGGGACGACGACGCCGGCCAGGACCGGCTAGGCTGCCATGCAGGAGGGGCTGCGGGCCGTCGCCGAGAATCTGTGGGTGGCCGATCGGCCCCAAAGGTTCTATGGTCTCGAGGTCGGAACCCGGATGAGCGTCATTCGACTCACCGGGCGCCGTCTCCTGCTGCACTCGCCGGTCGTGCTCGACGCTGCGCTGCGCAGCCGCCTCGATGCCCTCGGCGAGGTCCGCTATGCGGTTGCGCCGAGCCGTCTGCATCATCTCTACGCCGGCGAGGTTGCGCGGTATTACCCCGGCGTCCGCCTGTGGCTCGCCCCGGGCCTCGAGCGAAAGCGGCCCGACCTGCGGTACGAGGCCATCCTCGGGGACGAGGCCCCTGCGGAGTGGCGCAGCGAGGTCGAGCAGGTGTTCTGTCGCGGACGGCCGTACGAGAACGAGGTGGCGTTCTTTCACCAGGCCAGTCGCACGCTGCTG
>Ga0308411_10002556_pt1 | contig 12276 bp, 8 predicted proteins | sample HotsprottomLayer_2_FD_203530 | JGI IMG/M metagenome (GOLD analysis project Ga0308411, IMG submission 203530) | Hot spring phototrophic mat microbial communities from Octopus Spring, Yellowstone National Park, Wyoming, United States -... | ecosystem: Environmental > Aquatic > Thermal springs >... | reverse complement strand
CTCGGATCCGGGGTCACTCGTCCGGGGTCACTCGTGGCGGTCCTTGACCAGCCAGGGGTCGAACGTCGCCTTCCGCCAGGCCGCGAGCTTCCCGGATAGCTCCTCGACGGTCTTCGCGTGCTTCGGGTCGTCGGCGAGGTTCTGCAGTTCGTCGGGATCGTTCCTCAGGTCATAGAGTTCGAGGCGGGGGCGGTGCAGGAACGACTTCAGGTCGCGGCGACCCATCCGGGTGTCTTTGCGTCTTAGCACGCCTTGCCAGGTGTCGGAGTTCCACAGGTCCGAGGCGAACGGGTACTCCAGCGGGTGGGCGAGGTTGAGGATCAGCTTGAAGTCGCGGGTGCGGACCATCCGCATCGGGTAGTACATGGTGATCTCGTGGAACTGGTGCGAGGCGTACACCTCGTCCCAGCCGGCGGGGCGAGGTTCTTCCAGAACGGGCAGCAGCGAGCGGCCGAGCGGGGCGGCGTTCTTGCCGAACTCCGGATTGACACCGCACCAGTCCAGGATCGTGGGCGTGATGTCGGTGAAGCTGACCAGGGCCTCGCAGGTCTGCCCCGGCTTCTGGCCCGGCTTGCGGACGAGGAGCGGCAGGTGGATGCCGCTGTCGTACAGGGTCGTCTTGGCACCGGGGAAGGGGATGCCGTTGTCGCTCAGGAAGATGACCAGTGTCTCGTCGAGCTTCTTGGCCTCGGCCAATTCCTTGAGCACACGGCCCACGCCGTCGTCGAGTCGCGTCACGCTCTGGTAGTATTCGGCCAGTTCCGCCCGGACCTCGGGCTGGTCGGGCAGGTGGTACGGCACCGGCACGGCCTTCGGGTCGGGTCGGCTCGCCGGGACACCGGCGGGGTACTTCACGTCGTTAGCGAAGCCCTTGGCGGCGCGGTGTGGGTCGGTGAAGCCGACCAGCAGGAAGAACGGTCTGTCGCCCGTCTCGGCCAGGAACTTTTTCACCTCGTTGGCGATCGCCACCGGGTTACGGCCGGCGTTGGCTACCTCCACGTCGAACGGGTAGACCTGCTTCGGCTGGACGTGCAGCTTGGCGATGACGCCGCAGCGGTACCCGGCGGGGGCTAACAGGGCGGGCAAGCCCTTCACCCTGCCGAAGCTGTGGACGTTGTGCTCCGCGTGGGCCAGGCCGTACTGCCCGCACTGGTGCGTGGGCAGGCCGGTGAGCAGGGTCGCCCGGCTCGGGCTGCACGACGAGACGGAGGCGAAGGCGTGCGTGAAGCGGGTGCCGGACGCCGCCAGCGCGTCGAGGTGCGGCGTCTTCGCGACCGGGTCGCCATAGCAACCGAGTTGCAACCCCAGGTCGTCGGCGATGAGTAACACGACGTTCCTTGGGGCGGCGAAGGCCGGCACCGCCAGGACCAGCAGAAGGGCCAGGGTCAGGAGCGAACGCGACCAGGGCGAGGAGGTACCCAACCGGGGCAGCAGGGAGCGGAACATGGCGCGGACTCCGTAGCGAGACGACGGGACAAGCGGGAGTTTACCCCGGCGAAGAAGGCCCGTCATGCCGGCGAGCGAGGATTTCCCCGCCGCCCCCGTGACCGGGCTGGCCCCGGCGAGTAAACTGTCGCGGGCTTGAGCCGACCGATCGACCGTCTTCGTCCGCGTCCCGGAGCCTCACCCATGAACCGTCGCGAATTCCTGGCCAGCGCCGCCGTCGCATCGACCGGCCCGATCCTGCTGGGCATGACCCGTAAGGCCGACACGGCCAACCCCGTCATCGGCTCGGGGCAATACCAGTATCAGTGCTTCCACAACTGGGGGGAGTTGCCGAGCGGTTTCACCTGGCAGACGACGCACAACGTCGCCCTCGACTCGGCCGGCAACGTCTACATCACGCACCAGGGGACCGGCACCAAGACGGACACGGTCCTGGTCTTCGACCCCCGAGGAAAGTTCGTGCGGTCCTTCGGGAAGGACTGGCACGGCGGGGGCCACGGCATCGAGATCCGCCGGGAAGGCCGCGAGGAATTCATCTACCTCTCGAACACTTGGACGCCCAAGATGAAGCTGGTCAAGACCGACCTCAAGGGCGAGGTGGTGTGGGCGAAGGGGCGACCGGAATGCCAGGAGTACGAGGACCCCAAGACCCCGTACAACCCCACGAACATCTGTTGGCGGCCGGACGGCGGGTTCACGGTCGGGGACGGGTACGGCTCACACTACATGCTCAACTACGACAAGGACGGCCGGCTCCTGAAGGTCTTCGGCGGCAAGGGGACCGAGCCGGGTCAACTCCAGACCCCCCACGGCCAGTGGCTCGACGACCGCGAGCCCCGGAAGCCGGTGCTGGTGGTGTGCGACCGGGCCAACGCCCGCCTGCAGTGGTTCGACCCCGACGGCAAGCCCTTGCGGGCATCCCGGCCGCGGGAACTCGTACTCTTCCCGGCCCATGCCAAGACGCGGGGCGACGTGCTGCTCGTGCCGGACTTGCACGCCCGCGTCAGCATCCTGGACCGGGCGGACCAGCCGGTCGTCCACCTCGGTGACGATGAGGCCTGGCGGAAGAAGGTGCTCGACGGCTTGAAGGTCCGTACCCAGCCCAAGGAGTGGCCGGCCGGGAAGTTCGTCCACCCTCACGACGCGGCCTTCGACCGGGACGGCAACATCTTCGTCGTCGAGTGGGTGTCCACCGGCCGGGTCACGTTCCTCAAGAAAGTCTCGTGACCCGCGCGTCTCGTGATGACGGCCGCCCCACGCGCGCTACTTCGCCCGCAGCACGGAGTCGAGGAGTTCGTAGGCGGCCTGACGCGTCGCGTCGGGGAAGTCGTGGCCGCAGTCGGGGTGTTCCACCCGGAGGTTGTCCGGCTTGCCGAGTAGCTTGAACACGGGTCGGGCGGCCGTCGCGATCCGGTCCACGCTGTCGGCCTTGAAGTTCGTGTCGCCTTTCGGGGCGACGATGAGCACCGGGCGGGGGGCCAGGGCCGCGACCAGTTCGTGAAAGTCGAAGGGGATCTCGGCAAGTCTGCCCCGGTACTCGGCCAGCTTGATCATGTACCGGGTTTGACACCAGCCCCGCTCGGGAAACCAGTGCTTCTCGTCGCCGCCGTAGTAGTCGAGGAACGAGTCCAGCCCGCAGCTGGAAACCACCACTTTGAGACGGTCGTCGAAGACGGCGGTGAAGACCGAGTTGTGCCCGCCGAGCGAGTGACCGATGGTGCCGAAGCCCCGTGGATCGACGAAAGGGAGCGTTTCGAGGTAGTCCAGGCCGCGGATGTTGTCCCACACGGCCTTAAGGGTACCGCTCACCCAGCCGAGCTTCTTCAGGTCGGGCTGGTACTTGGCCAGCAGGGGGTAGTTCGGGGCGAGCGTGACGAAGCCCCGCTCGGCCAGTTCGGCCGCGTAGTGGCGGTTCGGTCGTTTGCCCAGGCCCACGACCGTGCCGTGGCCGACCTCGTTATCCGTGGGGTGCAGGCACAGCACCGCCGGGGCTTTCTTCGGCCCCTTGAGCACCTCGTGGGGCACACACAGGTACGCCGGGACCCGGGAACCCGGCTCGGATTGGTAGGTGACGAGCCGACGGACGTACTTGCCGCAGTCCTGCTCGTCTTCAACTCTCACGTCCAGCGGGCAGCGCTTTTCCGCGCCGGGAAGTCGGCCCATCACCGCCTCGGCACCGCGAACGATCTCGGCCCGCCGTTTGGCCCAGTCCTCGGCCGTCTTCACCGCGCGGGGCTGGTTGTCGTCACCGCGGTAGAGCAGGAGGTTGTCGCGGGGCAGCCGGGGAGTGGCCGGCGGCTCGCTGGCGAGCGCGGGAAGAGTGACGAGGGCGGCTACGACGATCGGTCGCATGGAGTCTCCCCCCGAAGCGGCCAGCGGCTTCCCCACACATAACGAGCGGCTTCCCGCCCATCACACAACGAGCGGCGACCGTGAGGTCGCCGACCAACCGACCCTCGGTCGCCGCTCAGGGGAGCGTCTTGCGGATGCGGCTCAGCTCAGGATGCCGCTGACGACTTCGCCCTTGACCAGCTCGCGGGGCTGGTTGAGGTGGTTGTAGACGATCGTGTCCGGGCGGATGCCGACCGAGTGGTAGATGGTGGCGAGGAGTTCGGTGGGGTGGACCGCTCCCTCGACCGGGGCGCTACCGGTCTTGTCACTCTTGCCATAGACGAAGCCGCGGCGGATGCCGGCCCCGGCGATCATGCCGGTGTAGCAGTACGGCCAGTGGTCGCGGCCGTCGTCGTTGTTCTGGTTACCGGAGGTGCTGACCCCCCGCTGCGGGCTGCGGCCGAACTCGCCGACGACGACGACGAGGGTCTCGTCGAGCAGGCCGCGCTGGTGCAGGTCCTCGATGAGGGCGGAGACGCCGGCGTCGAGCATCGGGGCCGCCTCGTTCTTCATGCGGGAGGTCAGGCCGACGTGAACGTCCCAGGAGTGGCGGTCACTGTTGGCGACCTTCGGCCAGACGACTTCGACGAAGCGGGTGCCGGCCTCGACGAGCCGACGGGCGAGCAGGCAGCACTGTCCGAAGGTGTTCTTGCCGTACCACTCCCGAACGGCCGGTTTCTCGGCGGTCAGGTCGAAGGCGGCCTTGGCCCGGCCGCTGGTCACCAGTCCCAGGGCCTTGTTGTAGTACTCGTCGAGCTGGTGCTTGGCGACCGCCTGCTCGATCTCCGGCATGCCCTTGGAGATCGTCTCGCGGAGGGTCGCTCGCCGCTCCATGCGGGCGGTCGTCAACTCCTCCCGTAGCCGCAGGTCGTCGGTGCGGATGCGGTCCATCTTGTTCTGGTCGAGGTCGTCGCCCGGCGGGAAGAGCAGGTACGGGTCGTAGGCCTTGCCCAAAAACCCGGCGGTGCCGCCCTTGCCCACGACGTTCGACTCCTGCAGCGGCCGGGGCATCATGACGAACGGCAGCATGGGGACGGTCGGCGGCTTGAACTTGATGATGTTGGAGCCGAGCGTCGGGTAATCCTTGGGGCTGGGCGGCTCGAGCTGGCCGGACGGACTCACCTTGTCGGTGGTGTAGCCGGTGTGCATCTGGTAGATGGCCGCGGTGTGGTTGAACAGACCGTTAGGGGTGTAGGCGATGGCCCGCAGCAGCGTGGTCTTGTCCAATACCTTGGCGATCCTCGGGAGCAGTTCGGTGACGAACGTGCCGGGCAGAACGGTCTGCTGGTGCTTGAAGGCACTCTTGACGTTATCTGGCACATTGTCTTTGGGGTCCCAGAGGTCGAGGTGACTGGGGCCGCCCTGCAGGTAGATGAAGATGACGCTCTTGGCCTTGCCGAAGCCGGGGCCGTTGCCGATCTCGCCCTTGGCGTTCGCGGCGGCCGCACTGGCCTTCTGCAGGGCGAACAACTGGCCGAGGCTCACCCCGAGTACGCCGGACCCTCCGACCCGGAGGAGGTCACGGCGGGTCACGCGGTCGCAATCGTTCGCGGCGGCCGCACCTGGTATCACAAGCATCTCTTGACTCCCCATCGAGAAGGCGGGCGGTGCGCGACGGGCCGGCACCGGGACCGGCCTCGTTCAGGTAGGTATTCTGAGCTTAACGGAAAGCCGAGCGGCGGGCAAATCGAAAGTCGCGCGGCCGGAGTGAAAGTCGAGGACCGATGCAGCACCGGTCCGGCGATGACTGCTTCGTGTCGCCTCGGCGGCTCACGCCCCCCACACGTCCGCCAGTCGCACGACCTGGTGTTCGCGGGCGGCCCGCAGGACGGCCTCGCAGAGGGCCACGGTGTACAAGTTGTCCCGGCCACTGATTTCCGGCTCCGTGCCGTCCTCCAGGGCGACGAGGAGCTGGGCCATCGTGCCCGCGAAGGCGTCCGGGAACCAGACCTCCGGCCAGCGGGGTTGGAACCACATGCCGGGCTGCCGGGCGGTGCTGAAGTCGAGGGTGCTGGGTTCCCGGGCCGGGTACTTCGGCCAGCCGATCGTCCCCCGCATCAGCCCCTCGGTCCCCTCGACCCGCCAGCGGATGCCGGTATCGCCGGCGACGCCTTCCTGACACGGCCCGGCCCAGACGTCGTCCCAGGCACTGGCCCGCGGGCCGGAGTCGTACTCCAGGATGTAGAGGTTGATGCCGTCGACGTGCGGGAACCGGGTCCGCGGGTCCGGGCGGGTGCTGGCCAGCACCCGGTCGGGCGTGCCGAGCCAGTACCGGAAGGTGTCGAGGTGGTGGACGCTCATGAGGAATGTGGACAGGCTCGGTTGCTGCCGGGCCCACGGCATCCAGTGGGGGACGGCCCGCATGTCGATGGTGGCCAGGACGACCTCGCCGAGCCAGCCCCGGTTGAGTACGTCCTTGGCGGCCCGCACCGACTGGTCGAACCTCATGTTCTGGTTGACGGCCAGGACGACCCCGGCCTCGTCGCAGGCCCGGACCAGTTCTCGGGCGGCGGCTAACGAGAAGGCGAGCGGCTTCTGGGCCAGGATGCCCCTCAGTCGGCCCCTGCCCCGCTCCACGGCCCGCAGGATGATCTCCGGCTGTCGGTCGGGTGGCACCGCCACGTCGAGGACCTCGACCCGCGGGTCGTCGAGCAAGGCGTCGAGGCTGTCGTGAACGACGGGAAGGGCGTGCAGGTCGGCGACGGCCCGGGCGGCGGCGGGGTTGCGGGAGGCGATGGCCAGGGGGTTGAACCCGGCCCGGCGGTAAGCCGGGAGGTGGCAGTCCCGCATGATGAAGCCGGCCCCCACACAGCCGATCCGCCAGTCCTTGCGGCGGGGCATGCGGGGGTGGATGTCCAGGGCCAGACCGGGAGAGAACGGCTGGGACATCGCTCGGTCACTCCGCCGTCAGGGGTTCACCAGTACCCGCAGCTCGCGGGGAAGCAGGAAGCTGACGTGTTCCTCGCGGACGACCCGTGATTCCACCTCGGCCCCGAACTTCGCTCGCAGGTACTCGACACAATCCTGAACATGGTCTTCCGGGGCACTCGCCCCCGCCGTGATCAGTACCGTGTCGGTGGGGCGGAACCACTCGTCACGCAACTCGCTGACCCGGTCGATCAGGTAGGCCGGCCTGCCGAGCGAGCGGGCCAACTCGGCCAGCCTTTGACTGTTGGAACTGTTCTGGCTGCCCAGGACCAGGACCACGTCGGCCGCGGGGACCAACTCCCGGACCGCCTCCTGACGGTTCTGAGTCGCGTAGCAGATGTCGTCCTTGCTCGGGCCGACGATCTGGGGGTACTTCCGCCGCAGAGCGTCGATCACCACCTTCGCCTCGTCCACGCTCAGCGTCGTCTGCGTCAGGAACGCCAGCTTCGCGTCGGCGGGCAGGGTCAAGGCTTCCACATCGGCCACGTCCTCGACCAGGATCATGCTGCCCGGGGCTTCGCCCATCGTGCCGATCACCTCGTCGTGTCCGGCGTGGCCGATCAGGATGATCGTGTACCCCTCGCGGGCGAAGCGGACGGCCTCGGTATGGACCTTGGTGACCAGCGGGCAGGTGGCGTCGATGGCCCGCAGGTTGCGGGCGGCCGACTGCTGGCGGACCGCCGGGGACACCCCGTGGGCACTGTAGAGCACGGTTGCCCCGGTCGGCACCTCGGCGATGTCATCGACGAAGACGACCCCGCGGGCCCGGAACCGCTCCACGATCGGCCGGTTGTGAACGATCTCGTGGTAGACGTAGAGCGGGCTGCCGAACAGGGCCAGGGCCTGTTCCAGGCTCTCGATCGCCATGTTCACCCCCGCGCAGAAGCCCCGCGGGTTCGCCAGGATGATCCGCATCGCTGCCCCCTCAGTTCGCCCGTCATGGTACGGCCTGACCACCCGGCCTGCCAACCGCAACCCGGCGGTCCCGGGCAACCCGGCGGTCCTGAGCCACCCGGCGGTCCCGGGCCACCCGCCGATGAACCCAACGAACGAACCCAACGAACAACGCCACCCCGGGCGGGGTGGCGCGTTCCGGCCTTTTCGTGTCTGACCCGGGTGACCGTTCAGTTCTTCGGCAACTCGACCTTCGGGGACTCGATCATCTTCTTACCGTCCTTCTCGACGATCTTGCCGGAGACCTTGGTGCCGGGCACGTCGGCGGTGCAGCACTTGGCGTGGTACGGCTCCTTGCCGCCCTTGTCCACCAGGTAGTAGGTCACCTTCTTGTCGCCGTCCGTAACGATCAGGGCGTGGCCGCAGGCCTTGGTCTCGCCCAGGGCGCACTTGGTACACGTCAGCGTCCCTTCGAGGGCCTTGGCCCCTTCCTTTTTGTCCTCGGCGACGGCAACGCCGGTCGCGCCGCACAGGGTCAGCACGGCCAAGCCGAGCAGACCCGATAACAGAATCCGGAGCATGAGAGGAACCCTTGAATCGGTGTGGATCGGTCGAGCGGCCGCCGCGCGGCGACCCGGACCCGACCGACCCGGACACTATACCGAAGGGCCGATCGGGCAGCAACAACACGCAGAACCGTCGCGCCGTCGCCGGGCCGATCACGGCCCCGCAAGAAAGAAGGTTCGGATGAATGGAAGGCCCGAAAGGATTCGGTCAGAATCCGGTCATTCGAGTCGAACGTCCGCCAACGTCAGCCAGCCGACCGCGTCCGCGTCTTGGGTCTTGTTGGCGAACCGCAGGGGATGACCGGTTTTGAGCGGGTTGGGGACCCGCACCGCGAGCTTGTAGGTTCCCGGATGCAAACCGCTCACATCGAGGGTGTCACTCCAGACCCGGGGCGGGTCGCCGGGCAGCAGGCCGGTCAGTCGGCCGCTCACCGGGGTCGTCCTCACGGGTCGGCCGTACGCGAGCAGCCCCCACTCGGCTTTCCAGTCGTAGTAGAACGGGGCGACCCCGCGGTTTTCGATTTCCAGCTTCACTTCGAGCTTGTCGGCTTTGACCCGGCGAAGCGTCACGCAAGGGCAATGAAACTCGTACCCCATCCGACGGACTTGCTCCTTGGCCCGCCGGATGCGGTCCGGTTTCTGCCTGGGTTTGAACATGCCGCTGTCCATCAGCCAGGTCACATGGGTGGCTTCCACGCACCGGATGAAGTTCTGGACCCGTCTGTTCGCCGGCTTCTCGTCGAACACCTGGCCCCACGCCTCGGGACGGATTTCCCCCCCGATGGGGCGAGTCTTCCACTTCTCCTCGGCCCCGGCCTGGCGAAGTGCCGTCATGAAGAACCACTCGTCGCCCTTTCTGCCGGTGTGCAGCGTGGCCCAAGCGAACGAGTCGTCGTGGTAACCGAACGGGCGGTCGGAATTCTTGGCCATGTGGGACCCGTCACCGGCCGGGTAGCGGAGCAGGACCGGGGTCACCTTGAAGGCCGCCTCATAGGCGTCCATGACCTCCTGCTGCACGACCGCAGGGGCGAACAACTCGCTTTTGGGGTAGGTGTGCCACTCGCCCCAGAGGCCCAGAAGCCCGGCCGTCAGGAAACCGATCCGTGGGTCGCCGTCGTATTTCTTGCCGAACGCGGCGATGAAGGACTGCAGCGACCTTCGCAGTTTCGTGTCCTGGTAATCGGGTGTCTCGACCGGGGCCGCCGGGTTCGGGTCGTCGGCATGCACCCACTTGTGGACCTTGAGGCCATCGCGGATCAGAAAGTCGGGAATGACCCCGGTCTTGCCGGGGTACTCCAGAAAGATGCGGAGAACGGCCTGATGTCCCCGGCCGGCGATGTCATCAAGCATCCTCTCTAACGGTACCCAGTCGAACTGCCCGTACCCTTTCACTAACGCCGAGTACGGCAAATAGTTGAACTCCAGGCTGTGCGGAAAATACTGTCGCACATCACCCTGATACGGCACCAGACCTTTTAGCGGGTTGTCTACCGGTGCGGGGGCATAATCGAGTGACAGGCGTGAGTCTTGTCGTGAGTCTTGCGCAGGACAGGGGGTTAATGTCGTCAACAACAGCAGCCCGGACGGCACAATAGTGGAACGAACCATGATGGTCTCCGTTATGCATACCGTGATGTATGCCGGTGCTATTATCCGGTTAGCCGGATATCCGAACCGCCCGGTCGTGTGAAGACTCCTGGGATCGCCTCACCAGCGGTAGGCGTAGTGCCGGTGCTCGGAATGAGCCACCATGTGGTAGGCGAGCATCGGAAGCCGGTCGCCAGCGCACTTAACCCCATTGCATGTGCGTGGCGGCCGGCGTCCCGGCCACGGCATCGCCACCTCAGCGTCCCGTCCCGGCCACGGCGCGTCGGCCTGGCGGCTGGGCACACCTGCCTCTCTCGGGCTGCTTCCCCCCTCCATCATCTCCATCACCGGGGCCACTTACGGCGACAAATCACCCCCCCGGCAGCTATAGACCATCCCCCCGGCGGCTACAGGTCGTCCTTCGGCGGCGGCGGGAACTTCTTCTCCAACTCCGCGAGTAGCTTCTGGAAGTCTTTGCGTTCCCGAAGGGGGTCAAGGGCCTTGTCTACTTTCATGTGGGCCACGTCCTTGAAACCGGCCTTCACCGCCCGCTGCAGCAACTCCAAAGCCCGGTCGGCGTACTCCTGCTTCTTGTCGGCGATCTGGTCGGACGCCACGGCGTAGACGCAAGCAAAGTCGTACAGCACCGGGGCGGGAGGGTCGGGTAACTTCGTCAACTCCGCGACTTCGGCGACCGCCTCGGCGACCTGCCCCGCTTTCAGACGTGATATGGCCCGGGTGACGCGAAACGGTGGTTGTTCGGCCGGCGGGCTGAGTTCGATCACCCGGTCCCAATCTTTCACTGCCTCGTCAAACTTGCCGAGTTGGTCATGGGCCGTGGCCCGGCCGGCGTGGCTGCTCCGCAGGATGGACTTGACCGTCTCGTCGGCCGACCCGGCCCGCTGGATCGGGCTGAGCGTGGCGACGGCCTTGTCGTACCACGCCAGGCTGTCTGCCGCCCGCCCGCCGGCCCGGAGCCGATGGCCCAGGTTGCAGCAGCCCCCGGCGAAGTCGGTGCGGTAGCCGAGTACGGCGGGGAACTCGGCCACGAGCTTCTCGCGGATCGCGAGGGCTTTTCGGAACTGCTCCTCGGCCTCGGCCGGCCGGCCCGAATTGTAGAGCAGCAAACTCAAGTTACTGTAGCTGGTAGCCAGGCTCAGGCGGTAACCGGGGATGGTGGGGAACTCGGCCACGAGCTTCTCCCAGATCGCCAGACCCTTGCGATGGTGTTGTTCCGCGCCATCCGACTGCCCGAGGTTCACGAGCAACAGTGCGAGGTTGTTGTGGCTCCGGGCCGGGTCACAGCGGTGGTCGGGCACGCCGGGGAACTCGGCCACGAGCTTCTCCTGGAGGGCCAACCCCGTGCGGTAATGCTTCTCCGCCTCGGCCGGCTGACCCGCCTCCTTGAGGACGTTCCCGAGCTGGGTGTGGCTGGTGGCCAGGTCGCGACGGAAGTCGGGCACGCCGGGGAACTCGGCCACGAGCTTCTCCTGGAGGGCCAACCCCGTGCGGTAATGCTCCGCCGCTTCGGCCCATTGACCCGTCTCGGCCAGCAGAAGCCCCAGGTTAGCATGAAGCCCGGCCCAACAGCTGCGGTAATCGGGGTTGTCGGGAAAAGCAGTCACTAACTTCTCCCAGATCGTCAGCCCTTTGCGGTAATGCTCCGCGGCTTCGGCCCGTTTCCCCGCCTCCGCCAGCAAGATCGCGAGGTTGTTATGACAGTTGGCTAGGTCACGGAACAGTTCGGCAGCGGCGGGGAACTGGGCTGCCAACTCCTCCCAGAGGGCCAGTGCCTTCCGGTAATGCTCCTCCGCCTTCGTGCGTTGACCCAGGTACAGCAGCAGGCCGCCGAGGTTGAGGTGGCTCGCGGCCAGGTCGCGGCGGTAGCCGGGCACGGCGGGAAAGTCCGTCACCAGTCTCTCCTGGAGAGCCACCGCCCGTTCGTATTCGGCACGGGCCTCCTCACGCCGTCCGAGCCGCTGCCAAAGCAAGCCGACCCGGAAGTAGCCCTCGGCGGCAATGGCCCGCGACTCCTGGTCGGTCCCCTCCTGCCGGGCCAATTCCTGCCAGCGTCGGACGATCGCCTCCAGATAGGCCCGGTCCTGGGCGGTCAACTCCTTCTTAGCGGCGAGATATTTTTCCACGTCCACCCCGGTGGTCGCCCGCAGGGCATCCAGGGCCTGATCGCGGAAGGCGATCGCCCGCTGCTTCTCCGCCTCCGCCAGGAGCTTGGCCACGCGCTCCTGCTGGGCATTGGCAACCGCCCGCTGCTCGCTCTGCCGGGCCAGTTCGGCATTGGCCATCGCCCGCTGCTCGCTCTGCCGGGCTTCTTCCTCGGCGGTCATGGCCCGGCCCATCTGCCACAGGCTCGCCGCCAGGCCCGCCAGCAGCACTGCCGCGACCACCCCGATGGCCAGACGGGCCTGCCGCCGTCGCTTGCGTTGCTCCGCCTCGCGGACCGCAG
>Ga0308411_10002554_pt1 | contig 12279 bp, 6 predicted proteins | sample HotsprottomLayer_2_FD_203530 | JGI IMG/M metagenome (GOLD analysis project Ga0308411, IMG submission 203530) | Hot spring phototrophic mat microbial communities from Octopus Spring, Yellowstone National Park, Wyoming, United States -... | ecosystem: Environmental > Aquatic > Thermal springs >... | reverse complement strand
ATCGCTTGGACCATCCGGCCATCCTCCGAGTTTATGAGACGGGCGTTGTCGGCGGTCGGCCCTTTCTCGCCCACGCCTATGTCGACGGGGAACGCTTGATCGAGCGGTTGGCGCGAGGGACTATTCCACCACGAATTGCTTGGGACTGGACACGTCAATTGGCCGAGGCTCTTCTATTTGCTCATGATCGAAATAGCCTTCACGGATCACTTCGGCCCGAAGTTGTTTGGCTCAGTCGACAGGGTGAGGTGCGACTGGGGGGATTTGGCAACCCCATCTTGTTCGAGAATTTGGCGTTAGATTCTTCGGCCTCTTGGGCGGGCTATCTGGCTCCCGAACAAGCCGGCGGTCGGGGAGTTGTCGGTCGGTTGACCGATGTCTATGGCTTAGGCGCTTTGCTCTATGCGATGGTGACTGGTGGGCCACCCTTCCGCGGAACGACACTCGCGGAAACATGCCGGCTCATCCGAAACCACCCGCTGATTTATCCATCCAGGCTCCATCCCGGTTTGTCCGAAAATGTTGATCGGATTTGCTCTATGTGCCTCCGGAAGGAACCGAGTCGCCGCTTTTTTAACGAGCATCGCCCCTTAGAGAAACTGCTGAGTGAACTTCGGTCATTACGACCATCGAATACCGCACCGCCAAAAACCTGGCAACGCTGGTTGCGCCGGCATGTCTCCATGGTCAGAGCGGCGGTTCTGATTATTCTTTTCGCGTTATTGCCGCTGAGTGTTGATCAAATTCGGCACCGCAGACATTGGGAAACGTTAATGAATCCCCGTGCTAGTTTGCGGGAATTCGAGCAAACGGCTCACTACTTTAGTCGTCGTGCCGTGGACCAACCCCGTTCACACGAATTGCATGCCGCAAGTGAGTTGAGTCGGGTTCGATTGGGGCGGGTTAACGTGCCGAAAGTGATGACCTGGCAGAAGCCAGCGAATCAATGGCAGGCAGTTGTCAATCTAGCTTACGTCTTGGCGCTCGCCTCCCAAGGGCAAACCCAAGCCGCCCGTAACATGCTGGAGCAAGCGCAATTTGAGGGCTATACCCCCCAGTCCGACTTCGAACAGCGTTTGTGGCAAGAGTGCCTTGCCTTGACGGCGGCGCCCCAGTGATGAATGTGAGGCCACTTCGAGATGAAGCCTTGAAGAAGCACGCCTCAGGGTTTTTGGGGCGGTTCGCCAGGCTCCTCGTGACGTTGATAAATGGGCAGAAAGCGATACTCGACGGTTAGGGCCAGTATGGCCATCGCCGTGCAATAATTCGCTCCAAATTGGGCATCGTCGCTGACCCGTCCCGTCCATGAACCGTTCGCGTTTTGCGAATTCAAGAGTTGGGCATGAAGGCGTTCACGAAAGGAGTTCCAGTAATTATCGCCCAGCTGAAACATCGCCTGCGAACAGTAATAAATGCCGTAAAAGTAATGTGCCCGTGAACGCGATAATTCGTTCTTCAGGATAAAGGCCCCCGCACGGAGGGCAGCCGGGGATCGGTGATATTCTTTGCCACACAATTCCAAAGCGAGAATACTTGTGCCGGTGCAGGCGAGGGTAAGTTGAGCACCCGGCATGTACCGGTAGCCGCCACTACTCGGATCGTGGCACTTATTGATGAATTCCACCGCTTGATCAATCGCTGTTGGCGGCACATCACAGCCGACGTTTCGAGCAGCACGCAGTGCCATGAGTTGCCAACCCGTCACACTGATATCGCCGTCGTCACCTTGCACGCGGTACCGCCATCCCCCCCGATGGTATCCACTTTTGCGTTGGGCCTTGAGGATAATCTCCACAGCTTTTTCTAAACAACGGCGGACATCGTCGGCGCGCTTTCCCTCGCACATTCCTACCGCCTCGGCCAGCATCAACGTACAGATGCCATGCTGATACATTTCATAATGACCTTCACTCGCGATGAGACCATTGGGAGCCTGTGAGCGGAGGACAAACTCGATGCCGCGCTGAACGATTTCACCATATTTCCCTTCTCCGGGGACATGGCCCGCGGACAAAAATGCCATTACGGCAAGGGCTGTGATCGCTGGGTTTCGGCCACGAAAACTCGCGGTCCAGGCACCTTCCCGATCTTGGGTCTTCGCGAGGTAGGCTAATCCCTGATCGATAGCGGTTTCCAAAGGCGACTTCGGTGGAGAGGCGTCAGCGTACCCGCACGTGGCACTGCCGAGCCAACCAATCACACACCATGTAAGGATGCGGTATCGTCCGATCATCGTCGTTCCGTGGCTTTTCGGTCAGCCATTTGCTCGAAATAGAGTTTGATCATTCGACCGTAATCTTCACCGAATTGAGCCTTCATGTCTTGGATGATCCGCGTTCGTAACTCTCCCGGGAGTTCGCCCCAGGGTTTCCCCTTGTAGCGAGTGGCATCCGGTCCGTAACGCGAAAGGTCAATTGCGGCTCCCGCAGCGCTGCCGTCGTTTTGCGGTTCGCCGGCAATTTGTGACGGAGGTTGACCCATTTGACCACGCCCATCGAAGGACCGCGCCGCTTGCTGCAAGGCTTGGGCCGCTTGTTGCATCGACTGTTGCGCCATTTGCGGAGGACTTTGTCCGAGCTGCCCCCGAGCGTCTTGCATCTTGGCTTGTGCCTCCTGCAGTGCGGCACCGAGTTCTCGGCGTGCTGCGGGAGCTTGCTCCTCGTTCGCTCGCTGGCCGGTTGCGCGTTGAGCATACTGCGACGCCTGGTCCAAATCGCGTGCGGCGAATCGTTGGGCGATCCGTCGGCCGGTGGCATTTCCCTCTTGCTGGCGTTGCTGTGATTGTTGCATGAAATTGTTGGCACGCCGCGCCGATTGGGCCGCCTGACGCAACGCCTCTTGCGCCGCACCGGACGATCGATCCGCCTGACGCGCCAATTGTTCGGCAAGTTGTTGCGCTTGTCGCTGCAAGTCCTGCTGCCGCATGGCCTGCTGCGCCTGCTGAGCGATAGAGTTATCTCGAAGTTGGGACAGCCGTTGATTCATCGCGTCTTGCCGACGCGCCAGACTCGCCGCATCGAGAGCATTCGTACCTTCGGTCGCCTGGGCGAGGCGGCGGAGTTGCTCGCTTGTCGTCTCTCCTGCTTGCCGAGCCGAATCGAAAGCTCCGTTTTGCAATTGTTGGCCGGCCTGACGTGCGGATTGCGCTGCTTCGTTCGCCCGTTGGTGTTGGGGCGCCTGAGCCGGCTGGCGCTGTGCCAATTGCGACGCGGCTTCCGCAATACTCTGTTGCTCCTGTAAGAGTTCCCGAAGTAACTTTTCGGCAGCCTCCCGGTCCTGCTGCACGCGATTGCTCAATGCCCGCTGTGCCGCATCGCGCAACTCCCGCTGCTGCTGGGCCAATTGTCGAGCCTGTTCGACTTGTTCCGATCGGGGCAATCTGGATGCCGGGTTGCTGCCATGTGATGCGAATCGTTGGGCTGCCTCTGCGAGTTCCTTCAACGATTGTGCGGCGGCTTGCTGTTGCCGCTCCCCTTGTTCCCAATCCCCACGCTCCAAAGCCCGCTCGGCTCGGCGCATCGCCTCCCGCGCCTGCTCTAATCCGTCGCCCCGTTGTGTTGCCGGCAAACGTGACGTTTGTTCGCGGAGTTGTGCTTGGCGGCGTGCCATGTTCTGGGCGTCTTGGTTCGCTTGCTCCGCTGAACGACGGCTTGCTTCCCGCCGCGCTTGTTGCGTTTGCCGAGCCAGCCGCTCTTGCTCCTCGGCAAATTCTTGAGCGGTTCGAGGGAGCGTTCCTTCGGGCGACTGCTGTTGGGCTGTGCCTTCATCACCACGCGACAATCGACGGGCTAATTGCTCCAGCGCATCGGCGGCAAGTCGCTGCCGGGACGGCAACTCTTCGGGACGACTGCGGGACAGTTGTGCGAGAGCCTCCGCCGCCTTTTGTTTTTCTTGGCTCGCTTCACTTCCACCACGAATCTGCCGAGCCTCATCTTGGACCGGTTGCTGTTTTCTTCGTAATTCGTCCAGACCCGTTGAGTTTGCGCGTTGACTTTCGCTTTGTTGTGCCAGTTCCCTCAAGCGTTTCGCCAGACGGTCTGCTTTCGCGGCGTCGCTTTCACCTTGGAGGAGTTGTTTTGCCCAGTCCTCAAGACGTTGCGCTGCCTGCCGCGACATCTCGCCAAATTGCCGTGGTTCCTGACGTGACTTGGACTCTGCTTGACGTGTTGCGTCGACAGCTTCATCCTGCCGCAGAGCAGCTTCTGTCGGCGGGATGGCCGCCGCTTCTTGAGCAAGTCGCTTCTGTTCGGCAGCGAGTTGTTGCAGCGTTCGATCTCGGTCCGCTGCGTTGCCGTTAGCCCGTTCCATTTGCGCCACACGTTCGGCCAAAGAACGTTGTCGGCTGGCCAGATCGGCGACCTTTTCATCAACCGGTTTTTGCCCGTTGAGTGCCTGTTCAAGTCGCTCGAGTTGCCTTTTGGCCTCAGCTTGGGAATGCGTCGCCTCTGAGAAACGCCCAGCATGCAAGTCATCCAACGCCCGTTCCATCGCGTTGCCGATTCGTTGCTGTCGGCTTTCAAATCCTGGAAGATCGAGGGCATTCAAACGATCGAGCGCTTCGGCCTGCCTCCGAGCGGCATCCGTCAATCGTTTATCCAACTCGGTGTCACGAGTTGATTTCTTGGTGTCATTCTCGGCCTTGGCTTGCGCTGCCTGCTCCGTTTGACGTGTTAATTCGTCTTGATCCTTCCGCAGCCGATGCACTTCATCCCTTGCTGCGGCCCAGCGCTGCTCCATCGTGGGTAGCCGATCCGCCAGACGCTCCAGGGCTTGTCGAGCTTTCTCCATATTGGTCGCAGCCGACGTGGAATCCCTGTTCGCCAGATCACTGGCCGCCTGAGACGCTTTTTGGAGTGCCTCTTGCTTTTCCTTCTGCGCCACGGGATCCTTTTCGCTGGTCGGAATGCGTCCGACCGCTTGTCGTAAGGCGTCTTGTTCTTTCTGCCAATCATCCAACCGCTCCGGATCAACCTTTGCGGGCGCGGCTTCTTGACTATCCGCGACGACCCGATCCTTCAAATCCTTTTGCCAACGAGCGAGTTGCCGGGTCGCCACTCGAGGATCGCGCGACAAATCGATTGCCCGTTGTAAGTCGTTAGCCAGTCGATCCAGATCCTGAGCGGCTTGTTCCTGCCGGGTGAGAGCATCGGGAACGTTGCCCCGTTCTAATTCTTTCGCGGCCTGCCGTGCACTCTCCGCGTCGAGAGGCCGCGATTGAGCTGAGGCCACTGCTTGTTGCGTGTCATGAGCCAATTTTTCGGCCCGTTCTGCCAGTTCCTTTTGCCGCTCGGCCAACGCTCCTAATTCGCCACGGAGCAGCTCACGCTGGGCTTGGTCGATCGCTTGGGACAACTCCCTTTGCTGATGTGCCAGTTCGCGAGCCTTCTCTGATAACTGCTGTGCTCGTTCCGCCTGTGCAGCCTCCCAGGCCTGCCGTAGTGTGTCATTCGATCGCGTCAATTCTCGAAGCTCGTTTTCAATTTGTTCTTGCTGACGGGCAAGTTCCTGCCGCTTTGCGGTGTCCAGCTCGGCAGCCACTCTCTCGGCAAGTCGCTGCTGTTTCTCCGCCAACTGCTCAACGCGCCATTGGTCCTGTCGCTGCCTGGCAAGCTGGTCGTTTTCTTGTTTTAATGCTTCGAGTTTTTTCACCGCGGCCAAGAGTGCTGCATCGGCCTTCCCCAAATGCTCGTCACGGGGTGCTGTCGCCTGCCGTTCCCGCTCGGCATGGGCCAATGACAATGCGGCTTGCCGCATGTCCTGATCGCCCACGTCGTGGAGCCGATGGGCTAACGACCGCAGTCCCGCGATTTGATCCACATCCCGGGATAGGTCAGCCAGCCGTTTTTCATTTTGTGCGTGCTCTTTACGTAGATCCTGGAGTTGGTCCGCGACGTCGGCTGTCAATCGAGCCGATTGTTGAGCTTCCGCACGGGCTTTGTACAATCGCCGCTGTTCGCCATGAAGTTCATCGATCAACTCGTCTAGGCGCTTTTGAATCGCGTCGTGCTGGGCAACGATCTCTTGTTGCCGCAAAGGTTGAGCCTGCCGCGATAACTTGAGGGCAAACCACCGATTCTCAGCCGGTGCATAAACGACCTGCGGACCAAGGTGGGCCTCGGGAATGTCACGATTGTCACTCGCGCGTATCCGGAATTGAACGTTTTCACCCTTGGTCTCAAGATCCGCTAGCTTCCACCTCAACCGCCCATGGGCTTGGGGTGTAGCGCGCCCCTCCAATGGAATGGGAAGGGTTTGGACCGGTCCCTCATTGACGCGGTATTCGAGGCTCGCTGATCCCACGCCGATGTCATCCACAACTGCCACGTCCAATTCAAACTGATCATCGGGGGATACGACACGGAGTTGCTCACCGATTCCGAGAGACTTGGCAAACGCTGGCGGCCGATCCACATTGACATGAACCGTTTGCGCTGGCATCTCCGTCATGATGTCGTGCTCTCCCACGATTGTCAGCGAAAGGCGACCGGTTTGAACGGCTGGCATCTCGAAGGTGGCACTCCGACCATCGGGTGACAGGCGAAGATCGTGGGTCCTGCCCTCGGATTCATCTTCCGACGACCAGGTCACGCGTGCTCTTTGAGCCGGCCGATCAAAACGGAATTCGTAAGTCAGCTTGCTGTATTGCAAACAGGTCAGATCAACAATACCGACATGACGGACCTGCGACCCATCGGTTTGTGCGTAGCTCGGCGGTGTGATGGAAACCGTTGGCGAATCAGGCTCCAATCCGACGGGATCCACAACATGGACTTGCCGTTCCGGTCCCAAGGCCTGTCCCACTTGAATTTGGTATCGAAACGAATCCGTGACTCCCTTCAAACGAATTTGGAAAACCCGGTGCGGATCACTCGTCATCGCCAACCGTTTGGTCCGCCCTTGCGTGTCGGTTACTAAGAGGAAGCCGCGGTCCGGAACTCGGGCGTCGTCTCGAATCGAAACGAGGTGCGCTGCCAGTGTCAAAGCGCTGCCGCGTGCAATGGCCAGATCATCCTGTGAGTACCGCAATTCATACCCGGGCATGTCGGTCAGCCACGGCATGACCAACCGACGAACCTTTTGCGGATACGATTGCGGCCAGATGGCCCAAGGCACTAGCAAAACACCGACAGCGACAATACCAGCGACCACTCGCCAACGAGTCGGACTCTCGGAGGCCGCTTGGAGGAAATCCAAGCGGGAGGCTCGAATTTCGGTTTCTCTTATTAACAGATCAATCAGTGCGGGCGAACCATGGACCTCGCCCTTGGCCTCGGCCAATTCCACGGCAGTCATGAGACGTTCGGCCAGGTTCGGGTACGTGTTTTCGATTAGGGCTGCCAATGCTTCCGCATCATACTGCTGCCGCCAAAGTTGAATTCCTTTGACGATCCCCAAACATAAACCAACGAGCCAAGATAATCCCAATACTCCACGGACCCAGGGAGCCAACTCCAATAGCGCATCCACAGCGAGAAACACGGCAACGGCCAAGGCGAGCAAGCCGATCGTGGTCGCCCAATGCCGTCCGAGCCTGAGCCAGGCCAAGCGGCGCGACAAAGTCGCCAGCTTCACGCGTAATGTCGAGGGTAAAGTCGCCATACTCATCAGTTCGACTCGCTCGGGATTTCGGCACAGATCGAATTCAGATTAAACCCCGCGTCGCGCACAAAGTGCCGGTGGGTAAATTGTTCGCTGCCAGCACCTTCGATCGTTCATGACCAGCTGCTTCAGTTTGACTTATCAGTTGAGGAACCCGTATTGCGCGAGGCGTTTGGATTCCTCGGTTCAAATTTAAGGGCGGCGGAATTCATGCAATAACGTCGGCCAGTGGGGGGCGGCCCATCCGGGAACACGTGCCCCAAATGGGCACCGCAGCGACCACAGACCACTTCTGTACGCACCATGAAATGGCTGTAATCCGCCACGAGCGACACAACATCGCTGACAGGCTCCCAAAAACTGGGCCAACCGGTTCCTGAATCAAATTTGGCACGCGAATCAAACAGAACCTGACCGCAGCAAACACAACGATAGACACCGTCCTCGTGATAATTCCAGTATTCGCCCGTAAAAGCCGGCTCAGTGCCTTTTTTTCGCGTGACATAGTACTGCAACGGGGTGAGTTGCTTCTGCCACTCTTCATCCGTTTTTTGGACACGGTCTCCCGAAACAGTCGCCTGATGTTCTTGCACGGTTGTCCACCTCGCTAGGACCCAGCAAAGCAAGCCGACCACGAGCAGCAGGATGGGGATCCACGCCCAGACAAGATGTCGCGACGGCATGCTGGGGTCTCCTTATTGGACACGGCTGACAAGCGCCACAACGGGTCGCGGCGCTGATTATCTTGCCCAGCATCCATTGTGGGATAAAATGCGTCATGTTGGCAACTGGAAATCATGGCGGCGTAGCTCAGCCTGGTTAGAGCAACGGCTTCATAAGCCGTGTGTCACTGGTTCAAATCCAGTCGCCGCTACTCGGTCGATCGAAAGTTCTTGTGACCGATGTTTCTGCTTTCGCGTCGATTTCATCGGTCCCAACGATTCCAGGGCACCTCGCTCGCGCGCAGTCACGAGCTGTACGGGAGTTACCGCCAAGATACCGTAGGTTGAGGTGCCGTGATACTGAGCTTTGGTATTGACTCACGCAAAAATCCGTACGCGCTCGGCCAATTCCCTGATGCCCTGGAGTACGCGACGCACCTTCCGGTCGTAAGTGCCTAAAGCTTGAGCGATTTCGTCCGTTGAATAACCTTCCAAACGCAATTCCAAAATTCTCCGTTCCGTTTCCGGAAGGCGTTCCATAAAGTGTTCGAGTTGGTCCAGAAAACACACCGTGTCTTCCGGCGTGGGTTCATTTGCCAAAATTTGCAAAAGCCGCTCGCGAGCATTTTCGCCTTGGGCAATCTCCTGACTCGGATCGCGTTTTGCTGCCTTGTGGTGTGCGATTTGTCGGAGGGTTTTGTGGAGGGTGATTCGGACAAGCAATCGGTACAAATCGTCCTGATCCCGAATTTCAAATTGATCGTCTTGCAAACGGGCGAAGAAAATACGAAACGCCGATTGGACAATGTCTTCAGCGTCCACCCGGCTCGCCAACCGTTGGCTGATACGCTTCCGTGCTAAAGGCAACAATCGTTCGATATAAGCATCGACCAATTGGCGGGCCGCGTCCTGGTCGCCTTGTCGGCAACGTTGTACCAAATCGTCACCTTTTGGCATTTCGCACCACCCCGTTTGTGCGCCCACCCCCGTCAGCTCGCACGTGATCAAAATCTCCGACCACGCTACGACGCCGACTGGGTGACCTCTTCCTCGGAACACATCGGTCGACTAAGATCGTGAATTGATTCTATCAAATCGGGAGAGCGCCCATGAGACGAGTTTCCCTATCGCTGCTCGTTCTCGTTGTCACGATCACGCTCAGCACGACGTCGGTTGGTGGCAAAGAACCTGCACGAATTTACGTCGTTCTTTGGTGGGATACGGAAGATTACGTTTTGCCCGCCAGCGATGATGCCGCTCTCCGATTAGCTCGCTGGCTCACACAACAAGGGATTCGTGCGACCTTCAAGGTCGTCGGCGAAAAAGCGCGAACTCTCGAAAAACGACAGCGGACGGACGTGATCGCAGCGCTGAAACGCCACGAAATCGGCTACCACTCCAACTACCACAGTGTTCAACCGACACCGGCCATGTACCTGTCCCAACTCGGATGGGACGAAGGCGTATCTGAATTTGAGCGTCGCGAGCGGCCCGGTCTTGACGATGTCAAGCGCATCTTCGGCCAGCACCCATCGTGTTATGGTCAACCGGGAAGTTCCTGGGGTCCCCAATCATTCGGTGCACTCAAGCGCTGGAAGATTCCCGTCTATCTCGACGCGGGCAACCACATCGACTTGGACGGAAAACCGCTCTATTACTGTGGCATCGCCGTTTTTTATCGCCTCACTCACACTTTACGGACCAATCTCGGTGGTCCTGATGACCTCAAAGTTGCCGAAGAGCGATTTATTAATGCTCGTCGCCAATTGTTGCAGGAGGGAGGCGGAATTGTCAGCATATACTACCACCCATGTGAATTCGTGCATCGTGAGTTTTGGGATGGCGTGAACTTCGCCCGAGGCGCCAATCCTCCTCTTGATCAACTCCGACTGCCGCCACGAAAAACGGAGACCGAGAGCGCAACCGCCTATGAGACGTTTGAATCCTTCATCAACTTTATCAAGCGATTTCCGGAAGTCCAATTTGTAACGGCCTCGGAGTTAGCCACTATTTACCGCGATACAGCCCATGGACGGGTTTTCTCCCACGAAGAAATCCAACGCATCGCAGGGCATGTTTCGCAGGCAGTCACATTCCAAGTTCACGCGGACTACTCCCTTGCTGCCAGCGAGATATTGTGGTTGTTGGCAAGCATGATGCTTGACCGGCTCGAGGGCAAGGAACTCAAGGATGGGGTACGCCTTGTGGAGACGCCCCTCGGTCCAACCGCCCCACCGCTGCCGATGCGAGACCGGGTCGTTTGTTCGTGGAGCCAGTTCCGGCGGAGCCTAGCAGATCTTCTGGATTTCATGAATCAACACGGTCGAGTCCCCTCGACGGTATGGCTCGGCAGCGAACCGATCACACCGGAGGCTTTTCTGGTCGGCGTGGCGCGGGAATACCAACGCAGGATTTCTGATTCTTCCCCAATTGAAAACATTGAATTTCGTCCGGCAATACTCGAGACAGGCAAATATGTGGCCGAGGATGCCCCCCGTTTGTGGGGTTGGATCATCTTTCCGCCGGGATTCCGCGCTCCGAAGATGATGGAGTTAGCACGTTGGCAAGCATGGACAATTAAACCCGCCATCCATCATGGACTCCATTCCAAACCCTGACCCACTCCGCTGGCCCGAATGGAAGCCACGACGACGAATCGTCGGCATATCGGCTGTCTATCTTCCGTTTGAGTCGGATGGCAGTGTATCTTGGCATTCCTTCCGACAACATCTTCAACGCACGGTAGATGCGGGACTGACCCCCGCCGTCAACATGGACACAGGCTTTGTGCAGTTTCTCGATGAACCGACTCGACAGCGTGTTTTACTCGAGACGCGAGCAGTTCTGGGAGGAAGAGAATTCGTTGCCGGCGCATTTGTACCCGATCGACCAGGAGATCCGTTTGCGTTCGATACGTACCTCCGGGCCATTGAACAGATACACAGAGCGGGCGGTCTCCCCATCATTTTCCAGTCCTACGGTTTGACTTCCCTCCCTGGAGCTGATGTTTTGGCGGCGTATGATGCGATCGCTCAACATTGTCCCAGATTCCTCGCATTTGAATTGGGTACCGCATTTGCTTCATTCGGCCGTATCTACGATCTGGCCACTTTGAGCGGCCTGCTCACAATACCGGCCTGTGTCGGCCTGAAACACTCGTCGCTTTCCCGCATTTCGGAGTGGCAACGGCTACGAATCCGCGACCAAACTCGACCTGATTTTCTTGTCTTGACGGGAAACGACTGGGCCATCGACATGGTCATGTACGGGAGTGATTACCTTCTCGGAATCAGTACCTTTGCCCCAGAGGCGTTCGCACAGCGGGACCGCTACTGGGCCGAAGGAGATCCTCGGTTCTTTGAATTAAACGACCTTCTGCAATACCTTGGCCACCTTGCGTTTCGGCCCCCCGTCGCCAGCTATAAACACAGTGCCGCTCAGTTCCTCTCACTTCGCGGTTGGGCGCCATCGGACTATGTGCCAGCCGATGTGCCCAAGCGCCCGACCAGCGACCTGCCCCTTCTCGCCGACATTCTCGATCGACTTCAACTTGCAATGGTAACACCGGCTGTGTGATGCCCGTTGCCCTCGGCGGAGCGTCTCTTCGCCATCAGGCGAATCACTAAAATGCCGCTATGGATGGTTCCATCGGCTACATCGGTTATTGCACCAATGTCCATGCGGGTGAGGATCTTCTCACCACGATGGCCAATCTCGAAAAGCATGCTACGGAAGTGCGGCGTTTGGTCTCCCCCGATCGATCGATGGGTATCGGTTTGTGGCTTTCCGCTCGCACCACGGAACGGCTCCTATCGGAACAACGGCTGGCGGCCTTCGCCGATTGGTTGAACCAGGCTCTGTTAATTCCGTACACACTGAACGGCTTTCCCTACGGCGACTTCCACGACCGCATTGTGAAACATCGTGTGTATTTCCCAACCTGGTGGGAGGCCGAGCGATTGAAGTACACTCTCGACCTTATCGCTGTACAGCACCATCTTTTGCCGCCCGGTCTGCC
>Ga0308411_10002553_pt1 | contig 12280 bp, 9 predicted proteins | sample HotsprottomLayer_2_FD_203530 | JGI IMG/M metagenome (GOLD analysis project Ga0308411, IMG submission 203530) | Hot spring phototrophic mat microbial communities from Octopus Spring, Yellowstone National Park, Wyoming, United States -... | ecosystem: Environmental > Aquatic > Thermal springs >... | reverse complement strand
AAGTCCTCTGCCATCACTGAAGGGATACATGTGCCCAATCCCGGCAGAGATTAGATTGGCATCCCTCTCCTCATCGGGGTCAAGGGCCTCCTGTATCATGTTCCTGTGGGAATAGGCCACATACACAAAAGTGATATGGCCTGGTATCAGCATATAACTCAATGTAGGCTTAGCAGTGACCGTCGCCATATAGCCCTCACCGTTTAAGAGATTGTGAGAATAAGATATGGGCATAGTAATTGTCCCATTTTTAAGGCTATAACCTGGCACCACTGAAAAGGACTGACTGAGTGAATTGTAGGCGGTCAACTTGCGATAAAATGTGGCTGAAAGGGCATATTGGGCAGCGAATAACCAGTCACCCTCAATGAAGGGATTGAAGTTGACATTAAAATTACCCATGATACCACTGTCCTTTTCATTTGATGCAGGTAGTCCTATGTCTGTGGAGGGCTTGGCGGTGACATTGGTGTCATATACAAAGGATAACCCTGCAGAGAGCCTCACAGCCCGGTAGCCCTCTATGGACCGTGAGAATACGGCCTCATACTCCCTTGCAAATTGGGCAAGCTCAGTGTTTGGATTAGTTGCCACTACCGCCTTTAGGCTCTTTATAGCAAGGGATATCTTCTTCTGCTTGCTATAGGCAATGGCTATTTGAAGGTCGGCGGCCTGAGAAGTTGTGGGGTCTAAGGCCTTTGCCCGCTCAAAGGCCTCTATTGCCTTAGAGGACTCGCTGGTCTTCATAAATATGAGCCCCTTTAAAAAGGCTATCTTGGAAGGCTCTACCTTTGCGGCCTCGGCCTTACTAATCCACTGTAATGCCTCTTTGATCTTATCAAGACCGTTGAGGACTTCTATTATCTCACCATAGGCCTCTACTACAAGTGGCTTTAGCCTCAGGGCATCTTCAAAATACTCTACTGCCTTCTCGTAATCACCAGTCTGTTTGTAGGCAAGTCCCAAATAAAAGGCAATCACTGCGGATTGCCTGTTTTGCTGTCTTGCCCTGTAAAGATACTCAAAGGCCTCTTCAAAGTTTTCGGCCCTGTATTGCTCTATCCCTATCTTTAAATCGCCCTCCCATGCCAACACTAAAGTGGGAGATATAAAGATAAAGACCAAAAATAAAACCATCACCCTCAATATTCCCATAACACCCTCAATACAATTTTCTCAAAACTATATACCAAATTAAAAAAGATGTCAACAAAACAAAACCCAAATGTCAAGGCAAAATAGAAATGTCCTATTTCTGGCAAAGTAGAAATGTCCTGTTTTATGCTGTTACCTCCAAAGGAGGATTGTTTGTCTTTGCTGCCACTTTTCTGTATGTTTTTCTCCATGGATGATCCTGCGGAGGAATATATGTTATTGGTCTGCGCCTTTTTACCTTTTGCTCTTTTGACTTCATTTCTGGTCTCTGCTGAATGCTTTTGAACTTCACTCCCTTGATGGGAGAGGGATAGGGAGAGGGTGAATAGTTCACCATTGAGGTTACTCTTCAGAGGTTACCCCTCAGAGGTTACCCCTCCCCCTCATCCCCTCCCTCAATGAGAGGAGGGTTTTACTGGATGTACAATCTTCTATCTCTGTTTTTGGGAAAGGGTGGCACATAGTTATATTAGGTAGGACATTGTAGTCCTGCCTACAAATATCCTACCACCCAGTTTTATGCTCGTAACTTATTAGCCCCCAAAAATGCAGTTACAGTGGAAGGCAAAAAGGGACAAAATGCCTTTGCCCCCTGCCGTAGCTATCTAATTGTATGCCCTCTTAGGCATCGGACAATCTCATTTATAACAGACTGCCAATTACCAAACTCATTCTGTCTAAATATCGTCATGGTTGGATACCAGGGGCTGTGGCTAATGCCTATCAACCACCGCCAGTCGGAGCTGTAGTGGAGCATGAGCCATACAGGCTTCCCCATTGCCCCTGCAAGGTGTGCCACGGCAGTGTCAATGGTTATCACAAGGTCTAAATGGTGGATGATGGCTGCTGTATCTGAAAAGTCACCTATCTGTCCTGATAGGTCAATGGGTCTGAGGTCTGAGGGTAATTGTTGTATTTCTGCTGAGAGGTCCTCTTTGCCTATGTGAAAAAACTTAATATCCTTAATGGACAGTAAGGCTTCTATGTCTGATATACACATTGAGCGATAGCGGCCCCTGAGGTTTGTCTTGCTGCCTCTCCATACAAGCCCTACCCTCCTGTCTTTTTTTGTGCAATGACTATTGAATATGGGTTCCCATTTTGTAACATCAGGGGCCTTGGCCGATATATATGGAATTTCTGAGGGGATACTCGTTGTATCAGTCTGAAGCAACAGAGGCAGATCTAATAACATGTATTGGTAATCAAAGTCTGTGTAGGGCTCGTCATAGTGTATTACCTTTTTGATATTGCATTGACCCTCTAATAGCCTTACCAATCCCCCTTGACATTGAAGGATGACCCTTATATCCCACTGAGAAAGGGTTTTTGCATATCTAACAAATTGTATTGTGTCACCAAGACCCTGTTCTGCCCTAAGCAGAAGCCTAATGCCCTTAGCCCTTCCATCCCATCTATTCTGGTTTATAGGCGTAAGTCCAATAAAGTCTCTGGTCTTCCATCGCCACTGATATTCCTGCCAACCCTCTTTGTATTGGCCCTTCATCAAGAGGGCAAGGGCAAGGTTAAAGTGCGTCTCTGCATGGTCGGCCTTGAGTTCAATAGCCCTTCTGTAATGACTAATTGCCTCATCTAAGTAGAGCAGGTCTCTAAGCACTACACCAATATTGAGGTGTATGTCAGGGTCATTAGGGGCAAGAGCCAAGGCCTTTTTATACTGCTGCAAGGCCTCAATGGGCCTCTGCCTTAGCCTCAGGCAGTTGCCAAGATTACAGTATCCATCAGGGTCTTGGGGATTTATTGATACAGCCTTTATGAGGGTAGTTTCGGCCTCCTCTAACTTGCCCATCTCAGTCAAGACAAGGCCGAGATTGATTAGTATGTCTGCCCTTTGGGGTGCCACTGCTAAGGCTTCATTGAGATATTGCAAGGCCTCATTAAGATTACCCTTTTTAAAATAATAGGTGCCGAGGTTGTAAAGGGTATCAGGCTCTCTGGGATTTAGGGCAAGGGCCTTTTTATAGCAAGATAGGGCTAATTGGAAAGCCCCGAGTCGTGTATAGATGTTTCCAAGTAGGTTGTACGCCGAGTGTTCTGAAGGACTAAGGGCTATTGCGGTTGATACACTCTTTAGGGCCCTAAAATAATCTCCCCTGCTGTATTCTTTGAGCCCCTGTAGTAATATTTGGTTTGCCAGACTTTCTGGTGAATTAGACCCCAGTGGAACCTCTCAGTCCCGCAGCTATATTGATATTGATGTTAATTAGTATATTGAGCTTTTCAGGCGAGGGATAGGCGAGTATCTCCATACTCCTCTTGTCAATAAAGGCACTGAGGCTCAGCAGGTCTTCCCTGAGTTTCTTAGGCAAGGGATTTTCAGGGTTTGCGAGTTCGGCCTGAAAGAGCGTCCATATAGCCTGGTTGTATTTTATTGCCTCTACAAGTTGTTGATATATGTCAGGGTCTGACCAGTTATTTTGGCACTCCTTCAGGGCAAGGGCGGCCTTTTGGAGCACCGAGGACTCAAGTTCCCTGCCTGATAGGGTAGATTGTTCAACCTTCTTATAGGCATCTATCGGATTGGGCATAAAGTTATATTATCTTAGCCTCACACATTTTGTCTATTGCCTATCGGCGATTACCTCTCTAAGGGCCTCTATGAATTGACTCATCTGCTCCTCTGTCCCTATGGTTACCCTCAAAAAGTTGTCTATGCGGGGGCGTGGAAAATGTCTCGTCAGTATTCCCCTTTCTCTTAGTTCCTTAAAGAGTTGGGCAGCATGGATATCGCTATGACTGACAAAGACAAAGTTTGCCTTTGAGTCCAACACATTGAATCCCATAGCCCTTAATGCCCCTTTTGTCCCCTCTCGGGTCTTTATTATCCTTTGAGTTATATCCTTAAAATACTGGTCATCCTCTATGGCTGCCTTTGCACAGGCAAGGGCAAGACGGTCAAGGGGATAGGAATTTATGGAGTCCTTTATCCTGTTAAGCCCCTCAATCAGTTCAGTGCTACCAATAGCAAAACCTACCCTCATGCCCGCTAAGGCCCTTGATTTTGAGAAGGTCTGAACCACAAGTAAGTTAGGGCAATCTCTGACAAGGGTAACGGCACTCTGGCCACCAAAGTCCACATAGGCCTCGTCAATGATTACCACATTATTTGGGTTTGATCGCACAATGGTCTCAACCTCTTTAAGTCCTAACAAGAGGCCTGTAGGGGCATTGGGATTGGCCATAATTACCCCTGCCCTATCGGTGCAGTATGGTCTGATATCTATTGTGAAGTCTTCTCTTACAGGTATGGTAGTGGCCTTTACACCAAAGAGTGAGGCATAAACCTCATAAAAGGTGTAGGTAATGTCGGGATATACAACAGGCCGGTCAGGCATAAAGAAGGCCATAAAGGCAAAGGCAAGTACCTCGTCAGAACCATTACCTACAAAGACCTCTTGATGACTCAGGCCAAAGTGCTTGGCGATTGCCTTTCTGAGTTCTAATGCCTCTGGATCAGGATAAAGCCTTAACAGTGAGGCTGCGTCCTGAATTGCCTCAAGGACCTTCGGCGAGGGGGGATAGGGGTTTTCATTGGTGTTGAGTTTTATATACTGTTTGTCTTGGGGCTGCTCGCCGGGCACATAGGGAGTTACACCTTTAGCGGTCTTACTCCAGAAACTACTCATAATGTGAGGCCAAAGAACGGAAGTATTGGAACGAGGAAGATAGGAAGAACAAAGTACAGGAATTTAGATTTAAAAAACCTCCTTGCTTTCTCACTTCACCACTTCCACACTCAATTTTCCACACTCAATTAAAGAGATTAAACATGGGGAAGCCCTTGGGGAGTTTGAACCCCTTTTTGCCACCCTTAAAGACCTTGAGCATCTTTTTCATCTCTAAGTACTGCTTGATCAACCTGTTTATATCGGCCACAGAGGTGCCACTCCCTATGGCAATCCGTCTCCGTCTGCTACCATTAAGGATATTGGGATTTCTGCGCTCCTCAGGGGTCATTGAATTTATTATGGCCTCTATCTTCACAAACTCCTTCTCCTCAACCTTTACATCCTTTATAGCCTTGCCCATGCCGGGTATCATGTTAAGGAGGTTCTCAATAGGCCCCATACTCCTTATCTTCTTGAGTTGGTCCCTGAGGTCCTCAAGGGTGAACTCCTCTTGTAAGAGCTTCTTCTGAAGCCTCTCGGCCTCTTTAGCATCATAGGACTGCTGTGCCTTCTCAATGAGACTCAGAACATCTCCCATCCCTAAGATGCGGGCTGCAATCCTGTCGGGATGGAAGGGCTCAAGCATGTCTATCTTTTCACCAGTACCAATAAACTTTATTGGCTTGCCGGTTACATGGCGTATAGATAAGGCTGCGCCACCCCTTGCATCGCCGTCCATCTTTGTGAGGATAATACCGTCAATCCCAATCTTCTCATTAAAGGCCTTTGCCATATTGACCGCATCCTGACCTGTCATGGCGTCGGCCACAAGCAGGACCTCTTTTGGCTGTGTTGCCTCTTTTATGGCCTGAAGTTGCCTCATGAGGTCTTCGTCAATATGCAGTCTGCCTGCTGTGTCAAGGATCACGATGTCCCTGCCTTCAGTCTTTGATGCCTTGACAGCCTCCATACTAAGGCCCACAGGGTCCTTTGTCTCCTTTGAGTAAAAGACAGGGATGTCCAATAGCTTGCCAAGGGTTATGAGCTGGTCTATAGCGGCAGGCCTCTGGAGATCGGCAGCCACAAGCATGGGCCTCCTGCCCTCTTTTTTAAAGATACGGGCGAGCTTGGCCGATGTCGTGGTCTTGCCTGAGCCCTGAAGCCCCATCATCATGATAACAGTCGGGGGATTAGGCGAGAGTTGGATCTTTGTGTTTTGTGAACCTAAGGTCTCACAGAGGGCATCGTGCACGATCTTGACTACCTGTTGTCCAGGAGAGAGGCTCTCCAGGACCTCCTTACCGATAGCCCTTTGTCTGACGCTCTCAGTGAACTGTTTTACGACCTGATAGTTTACATCGGCCTCAAGAAGGGCCATACGGATCTCCTTGAGGGCAGTATCAACATCCTCTTCCTTTAAAAAGCCGCGACTCTTCAGCCTTGTGAATATAGCCTCTAATCTTTCGCTGAGAGTCTCAAACATTTGTTACTAACCCAATAGGGAATCAAGCTTGCTCTTTAGCTGAGACTTGGGAACAGCCCCTACTACCTTGTCAATCTCTTTGCCGTCCTTAAAGAAAATAACGGTAGGGATACCCATGATCTTATACCTTGAGGCCACATCGGAGTTCTCATCGGTATTGAGCTTGCCAATCCTCGCCCTACCTGCGTATTCCCTTGCCAACTCTTCTATAGTTGGTGCGAGCATCTTGCACGGCCCACACCATGCAGCCCAGAAATCTACCATCGTGATGCCTGTCGAGGAGAGCACCTCTTTGTCCCAATTAGCACTGTTAAATTCAAGAACACCTTCAGCCATCTTAAACCTCCTGTGAGTATTTGGTTTGGATTACCAGCAAGAAAACAAAAGAGTATAACAAACCAGATGGAATAAAGACAAATCAGTAGACCACTGTCTTTTTGAGTTATAATAGATGAATTGAGGGGCCTTAAGGTTTTCTATCACCGACTGACTGAAAGTACTTGAGTGTATGATTTAAGGAAAAGACCTTATATTGGGAGGACAGGTTGAAGGAGATATGTATTTCTAAGTCAAAGGGGCTAAGAGGGACTATAACACCTCCGCCTGATAAGTCTATTTCACACAGGGCAGTGATGTTTTCAGGCCTCGCATCAGGCAAGTGCAGGATAAGGAATCTGCTTCATGCGGGCGACACCATAAGTACGATGAAGGCTATAGGTATGCTCGGTGTGGAGATTAGTGAGAACATTTCAGAGGTAGTGGTGATGGGGAAGGGCCTTCGTGGACTAAAAGAGCCTGTAGATGTTATTGACTGCGGTAACTCAGGAACTACCTCAAGGCTATTGTCAGGGATACTTGCTGGTAATGACTTCTTCTCAGTGCTCACGGGCGATGCCTCCTTGAGACAGAGGCCTATGTCAAGGATAATAAACCCTCTTCGTCAAATGGGTGCCCTTATATTGGCACGAGATGGCGATAGGCTACTGCCCATGTCAATAAGGGGTGGGGGCCTAAAGGGCATTAACTACTCCATGCCTGTTGCCTCGGCACAGGTCAAGTCGTGTCTTATGCTCGCGGGGCTATATGCTGACTGTGTGACCTGTATCATTGAGCCCATTAAATCAAGGGACCATACAGAGAAACTCCTCTCTGCAATGGGTGTAAGGGTCGTCACTGATGAAGGCGACTATGGCCACTCAGTAACTATCTATCCACCCTCATCAGAACTCCAGCCTTTGGATATCACCGTTCCTGCAGACATCTCATCGGCGGCCTTCTTCATTGCTGCTGCATTGATTGTGCCTGATTCTGAATTGACCATTAAGGGGGTCTTGCTCAATCCTACAAGGTCAGGCTTCTTAGAGGCAATCAAATTGATGGGGGCAGAGGTGAGGGTTTCTAATACTACAGAGGCCTCAGGAGAGATTGTTGGTGATCTGTACTGTAAGACCGCCCATACTTTAAAGGCAATCAGTATTGACAAGGCCCTTGTGCCTTCAATGATTGATGAGTTTCCGATCCTGTGCGTCCTTGCCTCAAAGGCAGAGGGCATCACAGAGATTAGGGGGGCAGAAGAGTTGAGGGTAAAGGAATCGGACAGGATCTCTGCAATGGCCACTGAACTATCAAGGCTTGGCGTGGAGGTTATTGAGTATCCCGACGGCATAGCCATAAAGGGCACAGAGGTCTTAAGGGGCACAAGGGTCAAGAGTTATGGTGACCATAGGATTGCCATGGCTATGGCAGTGGCCGGTTTGGCGGCTGAGGGCACTACAGTGATAGAGGACTGTCAATGCGTCTCTATATCTTTTCCTAACTTCTTTGAAACCTTGAGTGAGAGCAGCAAAAATGGCTAAAGGGCGCGTGGTGGCTATTGATGGTCCCTCTGGGGCAGGCAAGAGCACCATAGCAAAGTGTTTGGCCAAGTCTTTAAACTTCCACTACCTTGATACAGGCAGTCTCTATAGGGCAGTGGGACTTTATTTAAAGGATAATGCCCTAAAAGATGATGCCTCTGACGAGGATCTTGTAATTGCCTTAAGGCCTCTTGGCATTGTCTACAGAGAAGGTAGCGTCTTTGTAAACGGAGAGGATTATTCCCAAAAGATAAGGACCCCAGAGGCAGGCCACTATGCCTCTGTCTTTTCAGCCAGAGGGCCTGTAAGAGAATTCCTGCTTGATATCCAGAGGGGGTTTGCAGAAGAGTTTGATCTTGTGGCCGAAGGTAGGGACATGACCACTGTGGTCTTCCCCAATGCATGGAAGAAGTTTTACCTTGATGCCTCTGAGGAGGATAGGGCACTTAGGAGGTTTAACCAGCTCAAAGAGCTCGGTAATCCCATAACTTATGAAGATGCCCTAAGGGATGTAAGAGTGCGTGACATAAGGGACAAGAATAGGGAGATTGCACCGCTGAGGATCGCTGAAGATGCCATATACATTGACACCACTGGGATTACGATTGAGGCAGTGCTTGATAGGATACTCAAAATTGTTGCCCCATAGCACTAATACCCTACAATAAGGTCGCACTGTCGTTTTAATAGCCACAGGCTAAAGGCCTTTCTTTAGGAAGTCAGTGTTGGTCAGTGGCAAAATCATTATTACTGTCGCAATATTGTAGTGTCTTTTTATTCCACTAAGGAGGGCTACACAATGGATGGAGATTTTACACCTGCCGATAATTCATCAAAATTCACAAGGTTCAAACCCCTTAAGGGCGATCTCAATGCCCCGCCATTTATGCCTCAAGACCCATTTCCTTTAGGGCCAGATGAAACCCCATACAGACACCTCACCAAAGACTTTGTCTCTGTGCACTGTTTAGAGGGCATAGAAATACTAAAGGTTCAACCCGAGGGCCTGACCTATCTTGCTTCAGAGGCCATAAAGGAGGCGAATTTTTATCTTAGGACCTCACATCTTCAGCAGCTATCGGCCATACTCGCTGACCCTGAGGCCTCAGACAATGATAGGTTTGTGGCCCTTACGATGCTCCGTAATGCCGAGGTGTCTGCAAGGGGCCAGTTGCCAATGTGTCAAGATACAGGCACTGCAACGGTCTTTGCCAAAAAGGGAGGGCAGGTGTTTACAGGCGCGCAGGATGAACACTACCTTTCCGCAGGGATTTACAAGACCTACACAGAGGTGGCATTACGATATTCCCAGACCGTCCCGCTTACTATGTATGAAGAGAAGAACTCTCGTTGTAACCTTCCTGCACAGATAGACATATACGCCACAAAGGGGATGCGATACGAGTTTCTTTTTATTGTAAAGGGAGGTGGATCGGCTAATAAGACGCAGTTGTTTCAGGAGACTAAGGCCATATTAAACCCAAGCTCCCTTGAAACCTTTTTAATAGAAAAGATGAGTAGCCTTGGCACTGCTGCCTGTCCACCATACCACATAGCCTTTGTCATTGGTGGCACCTCAGCCGAGACCTGCCTAAAGACAGTAAAGCTCGCCACGGCCCGATACCTTGATGGTTTACCTACCGTAGGTAACGAGTATGGTCAGGCCTTCCGAGACCTCAACCTTGAGCAAAGGCTCCTTAAGGCTGCACAACAGACTGGCTATGGTGCCCAGTTTGGGGGCAAGTATTTTGCTCTTGATGTAAGGGTCATAAGGCTTCCCCGTCATGGCGCCTCCTGTCCTATTGGTATAGGTGTGTCATGCTCGGCTGATCGTAATGTAAAGGCAAGGATTGATTGCGAAGGCATCTGGATTGAACAATTAGAGCACAATCCGGGCCGATTTATACCAGAGGTCTTTAGACATGATCATGATGCAGGTGGGATTAAAATTGACCTCAACAGGCCCATTAGGGAGGTGCTCTCTGAGTTATCAAAACACCCTGTTTCAACCCGATTACTCCTTAGTGGTACCATAATCGTGGCCCGAGACATGGCTCATGCAAGATTTAAAGAGGCCATAGACAGGGGCGAGGGATTACCTGAATACTTATTTAAACACCCTATATTTTATGCTGGCCCTGCTAAGACGCCCACTGGCATGGTGGCAGGTTCCCTCGGTCCCACCACAGCAGGCAGGATGGACTCCTATGTGGAGCCTTTACAATCAAGGGGGGCCTCACTGATCATGATTGCAAAGGGAAATCGTAGTAAGGTCGTCGCCGAGTCATGTAAGAGGCATGGGGGATTTTATTTGGGCACCATTGGCGGCACTGCTGCCATATTTACGGAGAAGAATATTAAAGGCATTCAATGTATTGACTATCCTGAGCTCGGCATGGAGGCCGTCTGGAGTGTTGAGGTGGTTGACCTACCAGCCTTTATACTGGTTGACGATAAGGGCAACGACTTCTTTGAGCAGAGGAGATAGACAAGGTGAATAGGTGGAGTGATTGGTCTGAACAGGGAAAAGGATTTTAAGAGGCCAGAATTAGACCTTCTGGTAAACCGGCCGATTACTTTACAGAAAGACAGGCAAGGGAGGCCATAAATGCGGCAGCTAATCTCATACGGTTTTGTGAAGGCCATCTATTTAGATAGAGACAAGGTCCTTAAGGAATTAAGAAAGTCTACAAAAGAGGCCTTAAAGAAATTTTCTGAGATAAGATCAGCTATCGCTCTATCTTTGTTGACAAATCCCTTTTTTCCTACCACAATATCCATACCATGCCTAAAAAATTACCCATAGGGATAAGTAACCTTAGAGAGATAATTGGAGACGGCTATGTCTATGTTGACAAGAGCCGATATGTTTATGAACTTGCAAGCACAGGAAAGTATTACTTCCTAAGCCGTCCCCGTAGATTTGGCAAGAGCCTCTTTGTGGACACCCTAAAAGAGGCCTTTGAGGGTAATAAGGAGTTATTCAAAGGCCTGTGGCTACATGACCATTGGGATTGGAATAAGAAGTATCCAGTGATACACATAAACTTTGCAGAGGGCAAGATTGCTAATAGAGGTGAGCTTGACGATTGGATAATAGGGCAATTAAGGGACAATCAAGAGAGGTTAGGAGTAAGCTGTGAAGCAACCACCTTTATACCGAGATGTTTTGTTGAGTTGATAAGGAATGCGAAGAAGAGGTATGGGCAATCGGTAGTAATCCTGATAGACGAATACGATAAGCCCATATTGGACAATATCACTAACACCGAAATAGCAACAGAGATGAGGGAGGGGTTAAAGAACCTGTATTCAGTGATAAAGGGGCAGGATGCAAACATAAAGTTTGTTTTTCTCACAGGGGTAAGCAAGTTCAGTAGGGTGTCTATATTTTCAGGGCTAAATAACCTAAGGGACATCACTATTGATGCGACTTACTCCTCAATCTGTGGTTATACAGAGTCAGAGTTAATAGAGAATTTTAAGGAACATCTTTCAGATAAGGACATAGAAGAAATAAGGCACTGGTATAATGGCTACAGTTGGACGGGTGCTGAGAGGGTCTATAATCCCTTTAGCATGCTCAATTATCTACAGACAGGGGTATTTCGTAACTACTGGTTTGAGAGTGGGACGCCTACATTTTTGATAGAGTTATTCAAGCAAAAGAGGTATTACATCCCTCAGTTAGAGAACCTTGAGGTAGGGGAGAGTATTATAGGCAGTTTTGACATAGACTTTATAGAGCCTGAGAACCTGCTCTTTCAGGCAGGGTATCTGACCATTGAGGGTTATAGGCAGGAGTTTGGTGAGACATGGTATAGGCTAAATTATCCTAACCGTGAGGTTAAGGCGTCGCTCTGTAACTATATTCTCAAGCAGTACTCATTTAGTGAGGGTGCAGTTTCAGGATACAAGCTAAGGCTAATAGAGGCATTAAAGAAGGGTGATATTGATGAGATGGTAGAGGTAATGCACTCACACTTTGCCTCAATCCCTCATGGTTGGTATAGGAAGAACAACATAGACCAATATGAGGGGTATTATGCGAGTGTGTTTTATGCCTATTTTGCGTCAATTGGGATAGAGGTAAAGGCAGAGGACGCAACGAGTCATGGGAAGATTGACATGGCGGTAGTGATGGCAGATAAGGTATT
>Ga0308411_10002551_pt1 | contig 12281 bp, 1 predicted proteins | sample HotsprottomLayer_2_FD_203530 | JGI IMG/M metagenome (GOLD analysis project Ga0308411, IMG submission 203530) | Hot spring phototrophic mat microbial communities from Octopus Spring, Yellowstone National Park, Wyoming, United States -... | ecosystem: Environmental > Aquatic > Thermal springs >... | reverse complement strand
CGACGGGATAAACCGTGATCTCGGCCTGGGCGATGTTTCGCGAGCCGAGTCGCAACCGAGCCGGGGCCAGGGGGCTTGGGCCAGCGGCAGCGGCCCCTGGTTGCGGGACATCCTGGGATGGCGCCGGCCCGGGATGAGGTGGCTTGACCGAGGAGGCAGGGGGAGGTGGTGAGAAGGCGGCATGGGGGTCCGGTTCTGGCCGCACCACGGTCACCTCGTCGACGCGGAGCTCCTTGCGGGTGTAAAACGCGATGGCGCTGGCGGCGTCGGTGAACCGATCCGCGACCTGGCGGTAATACTCAACCGCCTTGGCGGGTTGGCGGCGAGCGTCGTGGATTTGACCCAGGATGTAGAGGGCTTGCCATTTGTTGGGACTGGGCTGCTCGGCTCCGGAGGCGTCTTGATAGTGGGCCCGGGCGATGGCCTCCGCCAGCGTGATTGCCTGGTCATACCGGCCAAGATGGAAATTGGCCAGAGCCTGACTGTACAGAAAGCTGTCGAGATAGGTGCTCTTGGGGAACCGGGCCGCAAACTGGCCGGCGAGGGCCACGACCCGCTCGTGGTCTTCGAGCTCCAGCAGGGCTCCCAGCATGGCCAGACTGGCCTCGTCGGCCAGCGGGTTGCCCGGTGCCTGGGCGAGGAAGACCTGAATCATCCGCACGGTCTGGAGCAGAAGCTGGGACTGGGAGACCCCGGCGGCTGCGAGCTCGCGGCGGAGCTGAGGGTCGCTGAGCGCCTTGGAGGCCACCACGAACACGACCTGGGAAAGCCCGAAGAAATCGCTCTCGATGGCCGGGGTGTTGGGATAGTCGCGCCAGAGGCGAAGGAGGTAGGCGACCGACTCCAGGGTCTTGCCCTGCTGACGGAGCAGTTCTCCGACCCGGGCGTCTTCCAGCGAGCTTGCCTCGATCAAACCGCGCCAGACGATCCAGGCACGCTCCAGTTCGCCAAGATCTCGATAAGCCCGGCCGATCACCTGAAGCTTGTCAAAGCCCAGGACCAGCTCGGGCGCTTTGTCTCGAATGACCTCAAAGTAGCGTACGATCTGGCGCGGCTCGTAACGATCGATCGCAGTCCACAGGAGCATCCGCGCGGCGTCCTTCTCGACGTCGTCGCGGAGGGTGTATTCGGCGAAGAGGGGCTCCAGGGCGGCGGCGGCTTCCTCCCAGCGGCCAGCTTCATACTCAGCCTTCCCTCGGGCGTAAAGCTCATCCGGCGTTGGCCGGTAGGGGTCGGTCAGCGGTTCTCCTGCCCCCAGAACCGTCAATTCCCCTGGCTGACCGAGGTGAAACCGCCCCGGCTCCTGCACCGAACGGACAACCGCCGGCAAGGTTCGGTAGCGGCCGGGAAGGAATCCATAAACATCGTATTGAATGAGCCCAGGGTACTGACCCGGCGCGTAATACAGCACGAGCATACCGTCGGCGACCGTGTAGCTGCTGGCGGAGCACTGAACGGAGCCTTCGATGAGGGTCGTTCCGGCAGGAAGGTGCTCCTCGACCACGAGGGCGTCACGCTCGGATTCGGGAACGTTGTAAGGAATGTTGCGGTTGACCACCAGGCTGACCCGCGCCCGATTTCCGAGGGGGACCTGGGAGGCGAGGTTTTCGAACGGACGGGGGTTCAACGCCACCGAGAACCCGACGGGCAGGGGGCGACCGTCAAGCTCGCGCGGAGCGGGCAAGTACACGCGGCGCTCGACCAGAGCCGCGCGTTGGGCTCGGGACTGATCCGGCGCGAAATCGCGGGTGAAGGCGGTGAGGGTCACGGAGTAGCCGAACGATCCTCGCCCCTGAAGTTCGAGGGCGACCCGGTTGCTCGCGGCGGCCTTGAGAAAGCGCGTGGGGACGTCGAGCACCTGGCCCTCGGCTGAACCGGCCACGTCGAGGGTCGTGACCGGGAAATCGTTGACCGAGATCGTCAGGCGGTAGCGATCATCGGCGGACTCGGCCCGACCGTGATACAAGGACAAAGCGGAGACCGCCGGCCCCAGGGCGGTGCGTGGCGACCAGTTCAGCCCGATGCGGTGGTGTTCCAACCACTCCACCGCCCGCGGCAGCTCTGCGCTGCGGGGACGGGCGCGGGCCAGCGCCAGGCAAACCAGGGCTGTGGTTTCCGTCGCTCCGCGGGCCACCAAGGATTGCGCCGAGCCTTCCCAGTAAAGCCGCGGCGGCCGACCGGCTCCGGCAGACTCCGACTTGGCGCGGGGGATCAGGACGTCCAGAACCTCGGCCGCCAATTCCGGCCGCTCGAGGTTCGCAAAGGTCAGGGCCAGAAAGGCCAGCGCCGGATTGGAGAGGCTCTGACGATCCCGACTCAGGCTGTTGGCCATCTCAAAGGTCGCTGCCTTGCGGACGCTCAGGGCATGAACGATGGCCGAGCGGAGGTCCTGCTCGCGGGGGTTCGTCAGCCCGCTGAGCGCCTGGCTCAGCCAACCCACTCCGCGATCAAGGACCGTCCGATCGACAAGCAGTCCCAGCTGCTCCGCCGCGGCCAGCGCCCAGACCACGGCGGCCGAGGCGAGTCGGTCGCTCGCCAGCGCGTTACCGGCCGCCGAACCCGGAAAACCGCCGGGATCCCCAACCGGCGGACGCACCCAAGGCCATCCGCCGTCGCTGTTTTGCCGGGTAATGAGTTGGGCGACCAGACCCTGGATCCGAGAGGTCAGCCGCTCGACGTCGGGCGATCCGGCGGCCCGCAGCTCTCGCAGATACGCCAGGGCCGAAGTGGCCGCCAGCAATTCCGACCCCCGATCTGCCAGAGTCTCGGAGGGGGGCGGATAGATCCGCGAGCTCTGCCAGGTCGTCGGCATCAGCCGGTCATCGCTGAGCGCCAGCTCGACCAGGAGCCGGCGAATCGAGGGAGAAAGGACGATCGTCATCACCGGGTGTTCGTAGGTCCGGCCCGCCGGCAGGCCGACAAACACGGTTGTCCCCTCCCGGCTTGTCCCCGACACCGAGGCCATCGCCTGGACTCCCCAGGGCTTCACGGGAAGCTCCTGAACCAGCTCGTCGGTCCGGTCGCCAACGGCCGCGCGAAGAGCCACCCGCAGCGGGTCGGCACCGACGATCTCAACCGGGTCGAAGGACACTTCCGTCACCCCGTCGCCGTCGACTTCAACCACTTTCGGATCCACCTGCTCGCGCCCCGCGTCGTAAACCGTGAGCCTCAGCTCGACTTGCCCGCGAACACCGGTGTGGTGAATCCGGGCGATGAACCGTGGTCGATCCCCCTGGGTCAGCACCGCCGGCGTTTTGAGATCGACAAAAAAGTCCTTGCGGACCGTCAGCGACGAGGTGGCCTGGCCGACCAGAGTCTCCCGGCCAGTGACACCGCGAGCGATCAGGCGGTAGGTCGAAAGTGCTCCCGGGGCCTCGAAGGCCACCACGGCCTTGCCGTCCGTCCCGGTCACGACGTTCGGGTTCCAGTAGGCGGTCTCGACGAATCGCTGCCGCAGAGGCTCTGCCGGCTGGTCCGCTTTCGCATGCATCCTCCCGCCAGCAGCCCGGAGTTCCTCCGCGATGGAGTCGACGGCCAAACCTGGCTCCGGCGGAACTCCCCCCCCTTGACCTGGGGCCTGCAAGGCACGATTGAGGCTCCTACGAGCCTCTTCTTGAGGCAACGGTGCGTTGGGAGCGAGCCCTGCATATCCCCCCATCATCGATTCCGGAACCCGGATTTGAGAGGCGCCATCCTGCAACTCAGCTTCGCCGCGGAGCTGGCCAGCGGGTTTGTCCCGCTCCCTCTCCAAGGCAGCCTGGCTTTGGACTTGCAGCCGATTGAGGACTTCGCGGCGGTCGGCGGCGTTGGCGTGGGTGGCGGCCGCCCGCTCGGCGTCCTCGGCCACAGCCTGCGAGACCGGAACCGTTGCCGGCGCGTAGCGGAAGGTATTGGATGCGGACGCCGCAAACGCGCCGGTGCGCGTCTGGCTGTAGAAGACCCGGCCGATGGGAGGAAGCGCGTCGGCATAGATGGCCAGGAGGGCCTCGTCGATCATGGCGATCGAAAGCTCAGCCGCAACCGGGCGGCCCAACTGATCGCGGGTCGTCAGTTCGAGCTCGATGCGCTCTCCCGGGCCCACCGTGGACCGAGCTGGCCTGATCTCGATCTGAAGCTCGCGCTCGACGTCCACGTCGAGTTTGGCCTCGTCGAACTGATCTTCACGCATCCGCGCGGCGGTAAGAGTGAAGTTTGGAAACTGGGGACCCTCCACGGCCCAGGCGATCGGGTTGTCCCCCTCGGCGAGCCTGGCGATGCGGTAGGAGAGGATCCGATCAGCCTCCCAGGTGAGAAGTGCCGTTCCCCCGCCGTCCCGGCAATGGAGGTTCACGCGAACCTCCTCGCCGACCTTAAACCGCTGCCGGTCCGCGAGGATCCGCAGCCGCGTCGGATCTTTCCTGCCGGAAACGAGGATCAATCGGTCGGCGACGATCGCATTGCCAAAGCGATCGGTCCCCGACACGCGAAGGACGTAGGGCCCCCCCTCGGGATCCTCGATCCGGAAGCTGAGCTGCCCTTCGCCCGTTTTGGCGTCGGTCTCCAGCGACTTCCGCTCGCGCTCGCGCTCCGTCACCTGTCCCCCCTCGGTGACCCGCTGGATCGCCGCCAACGAGAGCATGGTGGCGACAGGATTGCCCAGCGGGTCGCGAGCCGCGACTCGGACCGTGAACGACTCGCCGTCGAGATAAACGTCGCGACTTGTCTTGATGTCGAGGAGAAGCCCCCGCAAGGCCAACGCGATCGATGCGGTCGCGGCGACGTTGTCCTCGGGCAGTCGAGCCGTGAGGCGGAGCGATTGTTCCTCGGCGAATCCCTCGGTCGGAAAGCGCACGCGGAACTTCCCTTCGGAATCGGTCCGAACCGCCAGGGTTCGCCCATCCGGCAACGCGATCTCGAGCCGCCGGTCCGTGACCGGGGCTCCGTAGCGGTGGCGGGCGACGACGGTGGCCTCGACGTCCTCGCCGCGGTAGTAAACCGTCTTTTCGAGATCGATGCGGAGTTCGATCGGCTCGAGCTGGTAAGACTGGACCTCGAAGCTTCCCAGGAACTCGCTCCGTCCTGGTTGATGGACCCGGATCCGGTAAGTCCCCACCGGCGCGGACGGGTCGATCGGGATCGTCTCGTGGAAGGTCCCAAATTGCGAGAGCGTGACCGTTCGCTCGACCAGCCGGCGGCCGCGGCTGTCCGAGACCTCAAACCGATATCTCTCCCCGGGCATCTCGAAGTATTCACCGTTACGCACTTCGCGAATCACCCCCCGGATCGAGACCGTTTGCCCTGGGCGGTAGGCCGGGCGATCGGTGGAGAGGTAGGCTCGAGGCTCGAGCCCCTGAGCCAGCTTTTCGGGAACCCGCAGCCCCGAACCGGCCACATGCCCCCCGTCGAGGACCAATACGGCGAGGCCGGAAGCTCCGCTTTGCGGCTCAGGCCAGTCGTGGAGCAAGACGCCGTCAACCCCGGTCTGCCCCTCGAGGATCACTTGCTTGCCGTCGGAAACCAGGACCCGAGCGTTGGGCCTTCCGACGCCCGTCGTCATGTCCTGGGCATAGACGAGGAGCTGCCCTCGGGATGCCTTGACCAGGGCCTCGACGTCACTGGCAACCACCAGGGTGGTCGCCTGGAGGGTCCTTTGGTCCGTGACCTTCACCACGTGGACACCTGGCCCGTTGAGCTGCTCCAGGGGATGGTCGAAGGCGATCGGGCGATAACGCGCGTACCCAGGGACCTCGATTGCCCACTCGGCGTCCGGCGCCACCAGACCAACGTCCAGTGCTTCCACCCCTTCGAGCCGGTGCTTTTTGCGGAAATACGCCTCGGGGTTAAGCCTGTAGGCGGCGAACGAGAGCTTCTCGAGGTTTCGGGTGGTGATCTTCAGGTACGCCCGTTCGCCGGCTCGAAAGACCCGTGGCGTCAGGACGGTCAGGGATTTCGACTCCATCACCGCGATCCGCTCGGCGGCGCGGGATTTCCAGGGTTCGACCGTGATCTGCCGGAACCGCTCGATGGCCGCGGCGGGGTCCCCTTTCTCGATCTCGAAGAGCGAGGCGATGGCGAACTGAGCATGGGCGGCCGGCTCGGTCCCGGGGAACCGGCTGATGAGCGGTCCCCACTGGGCAATCGCCCGATCAAACTTCTTCTCGATTTCCAGGCTCTCTCCGATCTGAAAGAGGACCTGGGGTACTCGCGGATCGAGCGGATTTTCCGCCACGAACTCCTCCCAGACCGCGCGTGCCTCATCGTACCGCTGGCGGGCGAGGTGGTCGGCAGCGATCTGGAGCTGAGTCTCGAGGATCGCCCGCTGGGAATCCGCGCTTTGGGGACCATCTGGGAAATTCGCCAGATAACCTCGCCAGGCCGCGATCGCTTCAGGAAACCGCCGTTGCGCCTGAAGGATTTGCGCGTACTGAAAAGTCGCGGCCATGGCCAGTTCAGAGTGCTCGCGGCGGGCTTCGTCGGTCTCAAGCCGGAATTCCGGTTCCTTGAGGAAACGACGGAACGCATCGAGCGCCGGCTCGCTTTGTCCCCGAGCGAGAAACGACAGGCCGATTTCATAAGCGGCGCGAACCGCCCGGGGATGCGCGGGGTAGGCGGCGAGGAACCGCCGAATTGCAGCGACACCCAGGCTGAGATGGGCCTCGTCCGGAGGCGAAGGAATTCCGTAAGTCGCCGGGATCCGGGCAAGTGCCTGGGCCTGGAGCTCCTGGATCTCCGGCGACCGCTCTTGCTCCTGAAGCTGATCGAGCTGCCGGACCAGATCTGTCCAGACCAGTCGGGCCAGAATCGGAGCCCCCGACTGCAACCTCACCTCCCCCAGCGAAAACCGGGCGGCAAACCGTTCGGTCCCCTGGGGATACTCCCTCGCATAGGTCTCAAACTCGTCCACCGCCCTCAGCCATTCGCCCAACCGCTGGCTTGTCCGACCCATCTCGAAAAGCAGGCTCGCTCGGAGCTTGGGGCTTTTGGCCAATTCTCTGGCCTGAGCCAGCAGTTCCCATGCCGCCGCCGGATCTGGCGGCGTCAGCGGTGCCTCGGGCTCGAGCAGCCGTCGGGCGTAGCGATGATAGATTTCTGCCAGCTGATCTTTGCGGTCGTCGGCGAGCAGCCGTTGGGCCTCCATGCGTCCCAGTTCCTCGGCGGCGGCTGAATTTCCCGCCGCCAGCTCGACCCCCGCCAACGCGCCGTGGATCTTGGGGAGCCACCGCCCCTTGGGACTCTCCGCCGCAGCGGCCAAAAGCTCCCTCCGGGCATCGTCGTTCCGCCCCGCAGTCCGGAACACGACCCCCAGCAGGAAGCCGTAATACGAACGCTCGTCACGATCCTTCGCCCGTTCTCGTAATTCTTTCAGACCTCGTTCCGCGGCCTCCAGCTGCCGATCTTGAATCGCCTCCAAGACCGGACCGGGAAGTGTTGGCGCCGGTGGCTCGATCGCCTCGGCTCCGCGAATCACGACGCCTTCGATCGCGACGCGATCCTCGCCAACCGCGTCCGCTGGAGCCCCGATCCCCGATGCCAGAACAACCAGGAACCATGCGATCACACACGCAGAAATCCTCGCATGTCGAAGGGGTTGCACGTTTGTCTCTCCACGACTGATCGAGGATGGAGTGGGGAATCGATCCGCCGCTCCTGGAAAACCAAGTTGCCACATGTCGGAGGTCACCTGGCTGGATCGACTTCATGAAAACCGGAGTCTGCTCCCAGATCCAAAGAATCCTCACCTGCTTGCGAACTTAGATCCAGGTGTGGAGCTACGGGTTCCTCAGCTTCCCTCAGCTCGAATCAAAAACTGGAGGCGGTCGAACGTCTTCTCATGCAGTCGAACGTCTTCTGATGAGAAAAACGATCCTGGTCGTGGATTCTTGGAGCCGAACCGAGAAATCCGAACGGCAAGGAACCGTACGATCACTTGCGTGGCAGCAGTCGCGTCGGCAAGCAAACGGTGGGGGGGGCATGGCAGAACTGCCAGGATCGATCCAGGAGTGGCAAACTCGTGCATCCGCAAGCAAGCATGATGGCATTCATTGTCACGCGGCCGGATGAGGTGATCCTCGCGGACCACGGCAGACTTGCGGTGGCGTGTCGGGAGTCGCCCACGGATTGCGAAGAAGCTTGTAGGAAATTCCGCCCTTGAACGGGCAACGTTTCGGAATCACGTCGAGAGTTTCGGGACAGGTCTGCCGACCGACACCAGGGATATGGAGACCGAAGGTGGCAGGTCCTCGACTTAGCGATCCAGGGACGAGACGCCCGCGGCGGCCAGACCCCGGCGTTTCGGCCGATGAAAAACGTCGGACCGAGAGGGGACCACGACGGCCAGGCGTTGAGTTTCTCGAAGGTCGGCTGCTGCTCAGCGGCGGAGCGACGGGAGATTTTCCGTCGCCGATCGTTCCTCGGTTCCTGAATGATGATTCTGCCGCCATCTTCGACTCCGCGCCTGACGACCGGGGGATCGAGGAGTCAGGCGAGATCCAGGAACCGCCACCGGAAGACGGCCGGGCAAGCCGTCCCGCCGCGGACCAAGCCGAGCCCGAACCGTTGGCGGCTCTCTCGCTCGACGGCGTCCTCTCCCATCTCCCCGGCGTGAGTCAAACCGCATCCCGATTCCTGGTCATACGTCTGCAACCAGGAACGTTCATCGAGGTCGGAGGCCGCCTCCCCGACGAATCCATCGAGACCACCGACTGGCTATATGTGCCATGGGCAGAGACGGTGAGCGTCGCTGGCTTCCTGGGGGATGACTTGGACCGTGTTCCGGTCATGATTCCGGTCGGACCGAAGACCCAGGCGATTCGGGTGTCGGTCCGTGGCGACGGGGGGCTCACAGGTCCCCAAGCGCCGGTGGTTGAACGGCTGGATCTTCTCCATCCGACGGGCTTTGTGATGGCTCACGTGGGCGGGCTCAGGTCCGCCGGCGGCGACCCGTTGCAAGACCTTTGCGTGATGCTCAACGGGGCTCCAGCGGGAGGCAGGCTGCTGGTTTGGATCGCAGAGTCGGCCACCCGGGCCCCCGGCGGTAGCTGGGTCGAGGGCCGGTCACTGGCATTGCAGAGTCCTCTCATTTCTCCCACTTCCGGGGCCGTCGAGCCACGATCCGACCTGAACTCCGATGCGCGTGGTGCGTCGGTGGTGCCGGAGCGGTCGGGATTCGGTTCGCTGCTGAGTGACCTGGATCCGAGCCCTTCCTCGGCAGGGCAGACGCCGACGCGGACGGTTCCCTTCCTCGTTCGGGTGGACCGGAGCGAGGCAACCGGAAAAGTCTCCGAGATCCCGGAGCAGGCCTCCCGGCCATGGCCCTTGCTCCTCATGAGTTTCTCAACCGCGCACAGCTTGCCTTTGCCACCACCGCGATCCGGCTCGGTCTCGGTCTGGAATCCTCCAATCCTTGTCCGTTCCGAGACTTCCGACTCCCCATCCGAGATTCCGACCAAACCGGGAGGGACCGAACCAGGCTCGGAACGGTTGCTGGCGCTGGATCCCGGCCGGGCGGTCGCGGTGGGCCCGCTCGTCTCGCGGGGCTCATCCCCTTTGGGGCCAAAGCTGGCGACAACCACGGACGATCCCACTCCAATCATCGATCGTCATGAGCGAGCCTTCGACGATGCCATCGAACGGTTGGTCTCAGGCACCAATCCAGCACTGATTCTTGGGCGAAACGCCCAGCGGGACGAGAGCCGCTTCTCCAAAAGCCGTTCTCTTACCCAAGGGGATACCGATCCTGAGCCTTCGGCGACGACTGTTGTCGTGGGTCCAGGTGCTTATCCGCTGAGGGTCACTTCGATCGAACGAAAGCAAGATTCCTCCGAACCTGCACGGTTGCTGGCAACCCTGGCCAACCTCGATGAGCAGACTCCGCCACCAAATCCGAAGCCACCGGTGCTCTCGCCCGAGGATGGGAGCAACCGATCTCCCCGAATGGTCTTTGCCCGCCTGGATCTTTCTGCCGCCGAATTTCTCAACCGAGCCGGCGGTCTGATCCTGGGGATGGGGCTGACCTTGGGACCGGTCTATCCCGACCTGATCAGCCTCCTGCGGAATCGAGTTTCTGGCTTCTTGCGACCACGCTTGAAGCTCCGCCTGTCGCAGCCCTCCAGGCGGCAGCGACAGCGCTTTCGCAGCTCTCGCCTGGGAACGCAGAGCTCGGCGATCTAAACCAAACTCACCGAGCATCGGCTCAGTGAGCCGGTTCCGGCCTGCCAGCGGGGATGGCTGAGCTGAGAGCTGCGGCGAGATGCAGCAGTGTCCGCCGGGCGAGGACGAACCATCGTCCCGCCTGATGGGGTCGTTCGGGCAGACACTGCAAGTACGTGGAGACGATGCCCAGCTCCAGGCGGGGATGGCCGTGAGACCAGGCGGCAGCCTGTTCAAGATCGGCCAGTGACTGATCCCAGAGCTGAAGCTGAGCATAGCTCCTCGCACGGCCGAGGAAGGCCTGGGGCGACTGGGGATCGAGTCGCAGCGCGATCGTCCATTCGTGGACCGCGTCGTCGTGTTTGCCCAATCTGCCCAGGACGCATGCCTTGAGCACGTGGGGGGATGGGTCCGAGGATCCAGCAATCGCGAGATCAAGGTCATGGAGGGCGGATTCGGGCTGATTCGCCTCCATCCGCAAACCGGCGCGGAGCTCGAGGAGTCCGGGGTGGTCCGGCAACAATTCGAGGCCCCGCTCGATTTCAGCCTGGGCCTCAGCCAGTTTGCCAGCGAGCCTGTGGAGCTGGGCCCGAATGAAGTGGACGTGGGGGGAGAAGGGGGCGAGGCTGGCGGCCCGAGCCGCGGCCGCCGCAGCAGAGATGTGATCTCTCCGGAAGGCGTGGATGACCGCGAGATTGAGCGCGGCCCGGAAGGCCGATTCGTCATCCCGGCCGGCCTGCCTGGTCAATTCGGCGACCGCCGCCTCCAGGTCGGCGTTGAGCAAGTCGCCGTTTAAGGGGAGCAGTTCGAGGTCCTGGGGCCGGCGCAGATGGAGCGGTCCGTAGGTCCGCGAGGCCAGCAAGGCTCGGTTCCAAAGGCGGTCGTGAGCTGGCGAGGGACGGAGCTGGCGGGCCTCCTTCGCGTCGTCAAGGGCTCCGAGGGCATCCCCGAGCACCAGCCGTGCGACCGACCGGGCCGCCACCACCTCGGCGTGGTCCCGCGAGGGGATTCCGCTGTTCAGCAAGGAATCCAGATCCTCTCGCGCGGCGGTGGCATTCCCTTCTCTGAGATTCAAAAGGGCGCGGCTGAAGCGGGCGGCGTGGTCCTGGGGATCCTCCTGGAGCAACCGCGCGTAGCTGGCGCGGGCCCGATCCGCGCGACCCGTTTCGGCGTCGATATTGGCGAGATTGAGACGGGCTGCCCGGGCGTAGGCGGTCCCTGGAAGCTGGCGGATCACCTCGCGATATTCAGCCCTGGCCCTGGCATATTCGCCCAACGCTTGATGGAGATAACCGAGTTCCAGGCGAACCTGCAATGCCTCAGGCCGGCCTTGCAAAAGCTCCAACGCCCGATTCAGGTCGTCGATCGCCCATGCCCAACGACCTTTGGCCCGGTAGATGCGGGCCCGATTGAACCGGACCCACGGGGAATTCGCTCGCTGGGCCACGGCGACGCTGTAGTGATCCAAGGCGTCGTCTGGAAAACCTGCCTGATCCTCGAGGTAGGCGAGATAAAACTGATACCAGTAATTCGACCACTCCAACCAGACGGCACGCTGGAGCCACTCAATGGCCCGCGTCCGGCGGCCCTGACTCGAGCACAGAAGCCCCCACTGGAAACACGCCAGCGCGGAGGGCTCGTCGGCCACCTGCTTCGGTTCACCCAGGAGGGACGGTCCCCCACCCACCGCCCCATGCGGCAGGCTAAAGCGGGATCCCCCGCTCGGCTCCCGGTAGGTTTCGAGCTCGGCGCGGAGGGCTCTCCACGGGCCCTTGGCGGAGGTGAATTGGAGGGCCCGGTCGCAGACCTCAAGCGCCTGGTCCACGGCCCGTTCCCGCTGGCGGAGCTCTTCCTGGCGTTGGGGAACGTGACCGAGCTGGCGAAGGGAGTGTTCGATCCCGACCATCCAGAGGAACAGCAACTCTCCCACCTCCTCGCGCAGGAGCTCACGGCGAGGGGGATCCAGGAGGGGCATCGTGTGTTGCAGAGTTGTCCAGTCCTCCTTGGAACTGAGAACGTAAAAGGGTGCGAGCAGCCGTTTCAGCTCCTCCACGGCCCCCGGCAAGTCCTCACCCAGGCCGATCAACCGAAACCGGAGCGTGTCGGCGTAGTCGTGCAGTCGTTGGGCGTCGTTGTTGACGGCGTCGATCCGC
>Ga0308411_10002548_pt1 | contig 12283 bp, 15 predicted proteins | sample HotsprottomLayer_2_FD_203530 | JGI IMG/M metagenome (GOLD analysis project Ga0308411, IMG submission 203530) | Hot spring phototrophic mat microbial communities from Octopus Spring, Yellowstone National Park, Wyoming, United States -... | ecosystem: Environmental > Aquatic > Thermal springs >... | reverse complement strand
TTTTTAGCTCTTTTTCAAAATAAGAAATCGCTTGTTTAAAATTTTTTTGTTTTAAATAAATTACTCCCAAATTGTTGTTGACCATTGGTTCGCCAGGATTAATTTCCAAGGATTTTTTGTATTCTTTTTCTGCCTCTTTTATTTTGCCATCAAAATAAAGCATCGCCCCAAAATTGCGGTGGGCTAAAGGGGAAGAAGGAGATGATGAAACTGCTTTTTGCCAAAAAGTTAACCTATCTTTAAAATTAAACTGGTGGAAAAAAGTTATTACCGCAAAAAGGATGATTAAAAAATAGAGAAAAAAATTGTTTTTTTTATCAGCTAAAAAATTCTTTAACCTTTCCACCGAAGATAAAACAATAAAAAAACCAACCAAGGGTAAATAAATTCGATGTTCTAAAAAATTAGCGGTGATTTTTGGGTTGGGACGAATAAAATTGGGAAAAAGAAAAAACAAAAACCAGAAAAACCCAAAAACAAAAAGTTTAAGGTTAATTTTTTTACTCCAAAACAAAATAAGAATAAAAACCAACAAAGCCAAAAATCCCCAAAAAAGAGTTGAGTCTTTTAACGTGGGCAAAACTGAAAGATTAAAAGGAAAAAAGATTTTTCCTAAATACAAAAATGAAGCCGGAAAATTAAAGATTAAAGAAGAAGTCATCTCCGAAGGCGAAAGATAAAAAAAGTTTTTTAAGGCATTTTGCCGGGCAATAAACCAAAAAAAACCAATCATCCACCAACCCAATAATAGTTCAAGAAGATAATTGCTTTTTTCTTTATAAAAAAGAAGGATAAAAAAAATTGAAAATAAAGGAATAAAAATGGCGTTTTCTTTGGTAAAAACAGCTAGAAAAAAAAATAAAAAAAAATAAGATTGGCAATCTTTCTTTTTTCCAAATACTCAATCAAAAAAATAAAAGTCGCCAAAGTAAAAATCGTCAAAAGCGAATCATTTCTTCCTGGAATCCAAGAAACCGCCTGGGTTAAAACCGGATGGACCAAAAAAATTAAAGAAAATAAAAATGAGACTTTTTCTTCAATTTTTAATTTTTTTAAAAAAAGATAAAAAAGAAGCGAGGCGGCAATATGATACAAAACATTAATTAAATGATAAAAAAATGGGTATTTGCCAGAAATTTGAGCATCAAACATAAACGATAAAGTAAGAATCGGCCGGTAATAAGAACCAGAAGAAGAATAAAAAACATCTTGTTGAAAAATTCGCAAGAAATTGCCGATATTTTTTAAAAAAAATAACTTATCCAAGATTAAAACGTTGTCATCAAAATAAGAAAAGTCAAAAAAACAAAGATGGTAGATAAAGAAAAAAGCCTAATAGAAGAAACCAAAAATAATGAATTTTTTTCACGGTCATTAAAATTTTCGCCAAACTTTTTATCTCGTTATTAATAAATTTCTTAATCTCTAATTTATCTGAGTTTTTCTGAATTTTTGATGTTATCTGATCTTCCGATTTTAGCCGATGTAAGCCAATTTATCTGAATCGCATTCGTATTATATTTTTTAACTTTTACACAATTTTTACACAATGTTTATACTAAGTTTACACCGCGTCTGACGCGGTTTACACTAATTTCAATCTCCCAATCTCTATTAATCTCTACTTATCTCTACTTATCTCTATTTATCTCTGTCTATCTCTATCTAAACATTCGTACTCCCAAATCCTCCTCTTGATTTTTTCCCCATTTTTTTAACTACTATAAATTTTTCAGCTTTGGCAATCTTTACCAAAATTGCTTGGGCAATCCTTTCTCCTTTTTCAACCACAACATCACTTTTTGAAAAATTAATCACCGATAATTTTATCTCATCCTCTTTTCCACAATAATCTTGATCAATAACCCCAACACCATTAGCAACAATCAGATTTTTTTTAAAAGCCAAGGAACTTCGAGCACAAAGCATAAGAAAATAGCCTTTGGGAATTTTAACAATTAAATTTAAAGGGATTAACGTTGGCTGCCAAGGAGGAACAACCACTTTCTCCCGACTATACAAATCAAAAGCCACCGCCCCTTTGGTTTGATAGGCAGGTAAGGGTAAGGTTTTATCAATGAGTTTGATTTTTAAATTCATAAAAAATATGATATCACAACCTAATCGTTTACTCAACGTATAACATTTACACGACGTTTACACTAATTTTTACTCTTCCAATCTCCATTAATATCTATCTATCTCTATTTATCTCTTTCTTATATTCTGATAATTCGCGTCATTTGCATATTCATTCGTATTATTCGTATTATTCCACCTTTTACCAAAAATTTTTAGTATAATTATTTTCAACCTTATTAGCAATTTTAAAATTTAAAAATATGGAACAAACCCTTGTTGTTTTAAAACCCGATGCCGTTGCCCGCGGTATTTGTGGTGAGATTATCTCTCGTTTTGAAAAAGTTGGCCTTAAGATGGTTGCCTGCAAACTAATAAAAGTCTCAAAAGAACTAGCAGAAAAACACTATCCAAAAGAAAGAGAAGAATTCATTCGCGGTATGGGACAAAAAACTTTGGATAATTACAAAGCTTTAGGCGTTGATGTAAAAAAAGAGCTTGGTACCGATGACAGCTATCAAATTGGTTTGATGATTCGTCAGTGGCTGATTGAAATGATTACCTCAGGGCCAGTTTTGGCAATGGTCTTTGAGGGGCCGCACGCCGTGGAATTGGTTAGAAAAATCGCTGGTCACACCCTTCCCCTTCAGGCAGCCCCAGGCACTATTCGCGGCGATTACTCTTTTGACTCATCATATTTGGCCAATACCGCAAAACGAGCAATTAAAAATCTTCTTCATGCCTCAGGCAATCAAGATGAAGCAAAGTACGAAGTTTCTTTGTGGTTTTCTAAAGATGAAATTTGTCAATACGAACGAGTTGAAGAAAAGGTAATGCGATAAATTATTAAAGATCAAAAAGCCATTTTTTTGCTACTTTAACGACTTCTTCTTTAAAAAAATTTTTAACCTCCTCCCAAGACGCTTTTTTTAACATTTCTGGCATAGCTGAATCTTCAGCATCATCAAAATAAGTAAGAGATTTTAATAAACCATAAAGATTGCTCTCTAATGCATTAAATTTCTTATCATAAAAAACAAACATCTCATCTAAAGAGATATTTTTTTTCACTAAAAAATAAAGATCAATAAAATCGCGTTTTGTTCCTCGATCCATAATAGCCGCTAATTTCATCGCGGCAATATCTTTTAAAGAAGCTAAATCAATCCCCAAATAATTCGTTGGTTTATCAATTAAAGGATAAGGATATAAAAAAATACTAAACTTCACTCCATTAAATAACCCTAAAAGAGTATCTTTAAATTGTTTTTCTGTTAAGGTAAAACTACCAATCTGGTTTAATTTATTAATTAGTTCCTCACTTTTAAAAGAAGTTGGGGTAAAAAAGTCAAAGTCTTGCGATATCCGATGACCGATTTGTAAAGCCAAAGCCGTCCCCCCAGCCAAAAATGTTTTTTTTGGCAAAACTTTACTTTTTCCTAATAAGGCCAGTGCATCATACGCATTTTTAGATAAGACGGTTCTAAACATTTTATCTCTCTTTGAGGAATTTTTAAAAATAAACTCCAAAAATGAGCGGTTTTTTTATTAAAATCTCTTATTTTTTTAAATGTTTCAATAATCTTTTGTTTAGGAAAGTTTTTCAAAACAAAACGAACCGCTTCAATATTACCCTTTTCCAACAAACGATTAATCACAAAATACGGATATTTTTGGGGATTAAGTTTTTTGACATCAACATCCCAAAAAAAACGATGCAAATATTTAGGAATCCTTTTGGGAAGAGTTTTTTTCATAAAAAAATTATACTATATTTTTTATCAAAACAACCTCCCAAACTTAACACCATTTTAGTAGACTTAATAATTTAAACTTGCATTATCAACCGACGACCGTCTTATTATAACGCAAGTCTTAAGTAAATAATAAATTTAATCGCACCCATTCACTTTATAATTTTTATATTTTTATACTATTTTTATACAACTTTTTACACAATGTTTACACGCTTACATCATTTTTACACCGCGTCAGACGCGGTTTACCAAGTCAGACCAAGTCAGACTTGGTCAGACTTGGTTTACACAATTTTTACACTATATTTACACTAATTTTTAATCTCCATTTATCTCTATTAATCTCTATTAATCTCAATTTATCTCTAATTTCATATTCGCATAATTCGCGTCACTCGTATCTTTTTTTATTCGCATCAAATACCCCTTGACAAGAAGAAGAAGTAAAATTAAAAAATAATAAAAGTTCTCTTTCAAAAATATGAGTGATTTTGCACCAGAAATTTCAATAGAAAATTTAATTAGATCATTAACACCAGAACAACAAGAAGCATTAAATTTTCTACAAGAAGGATTACCAAAAATAATAATTAATCTTATAAATAACAACCCAGACAGAGTTCGTGATCTACTTGAACGACTTACTAAAAGAGGGGAAAAATATTGCCAGATGGACAAACAGTGGAAATGCCTTCTGCTCTTGAATTAATGAAGGAAGCGATTGGGGCTAATAATCAAGAAGCTTTAAAAGCCGCAGGAAGAGTAAAATCAGGTATAATTCCACCTTCAACACCTTTTCCTTTAAATGAAAACCCACCATCATCCCTTACTCCTTCTCCCTCTCATGAAAACCCAAAAAAAATAAGCTAATTCACCTATAAACCTCCCTTCTATGCCCTAAAGTAAGAATAATTATTTTTTCATCAACCACATCAAAAATCACCCGATAATCACCGATACGAAAACGATAAGAGCCGATTTCGAAGTTAACAAGATGATCAGCAAAAACTAAAGGATTTTTAAAAGAAACAAAATAATCAAGTTTTTTAATAATTCTTTTTTGGGCATCTTTTGGCAGTTTTTTTAAATCGCGAACTGCCTGGGGTTTAAATTCGTAAGAATACATTTTTATAAACCTAATTGCTTTTTAACTTCACTGGCTTTAATTGTTTTTTTCTCTTTTCTTGCTTTGGCAATTTTTTGTCTGAAATTTGGGGAAGAAAGAGCCTCTAAATCCTCAATTAAACTCTGCCAAAAACGATTGGGAATAAGCACTCCCAAAGGCTGATCATTTTTTAAAACCCGATAAAAACTACCTGTTTTTTCTGCCTCCAAAAAAAGTCGGGTTAGCCCGGCTTGGGCTTTTTGAATATTGGTAAATTTTTCATCATTGATCAGTTGTTTTATCATATTAAAGAATTATATAATAATTCTGTAATCATTGTCAAGTCAATTTTAATTTTATAAAATTCTTTTATGACTCAAGTTTTATGTTTTGATCCAACTTCGTCAGATACTAAATCAAAGGTACGTGGCGTTGGTCGGTATTTGCAGATTTTAAAAGAAAACTTTCCCGAATGGCAATATTCTTCTAACATCAAACACCAAACTTCTAACACTTTTATTCATCCTTTTTTTAATTTTTTACAAAAACCATTAACCTTAAAAAGAATTGCCAAAAAACAAATTGCTGTCATTCATGATCTTATCCCTTTAAAATACCCTTCAAAATTTCCCGCCGGTATTCGCGGTAATTTTAATATTCTTTTAAATAAACTGGCTTTAAAAAATTATGATTTAATTATCACCGACTCGGAAGCAAGCAAAGAAGACATTATCCAAATCTTAAAAATACCGGAGGAAAAAATAAAAGTAATTTATCCATGCTTGCCAAAAATTTTTCAAATAAATTCACTCTCCGAATCGGAGGGTTCGCTAACATCGGATAAATCGGAAAAATCAGAAAAATTAAAAATTTCTGATGAAAGCCGAATTTTTCTGAATTATTCTGGTTTCTGTCTCTACGTTGGTGATGCGACTTGGAATAAAAATTTAGTCAATTTAACCCACGCTATCAAAATTGCCAATGTGACTTGTGTTTTTGTTGGGAAGATATTTGAATTATTATCCTCACCAAAAGACAATAAAATTTTCGCAGCGAGTCAGTTGTCTGAGCAAGTGAGCGAGCCGAGTCACCTCGATTCGAGGCGACGAGGCGAGCGAACGATCCCCCGCCTAAATTACAATTTTTGGCGGGGGATGCGAGTTGATCTCGCAAGAAAATTTTCATTGTCAACATTCTCCCATCCTTGGCAAAAAGAATTAAAAGAATTTTTTCAATTAGTTAAAGATGATAAACGATTTATTTTTTTAGGCTATGTTGATGATGAAAATTTAATCAAACTTTATCAACAAGCTAGTTTAAATATTTTACCTTCCCGCGATGAGGGCTTTGGTTTTTCTTATCTTGAAGCCTCATCGCAAGGGTGTCCTTCAATTTTAAGTGATATTCCGGTTTTCAAAGAAATTGCTTTAGATTGCGCTCTTTTTGCCAACCCAGAAAATCCCAACGACCTTGCTGATAAAATAATTGAGCTTTACTTTGCAAAAAACCGCCAAAAAACTTTGGGGGATGCGGCCAAAAAAAGAAGTCAGTTTTTCTCTTGTGAAAAATTTAAAAAAAGTTTTTTAGAAATTATTGATTAAAAAATGAACTTTTTTGTCTTTACCCAAACAATTTTGGTTGCCACTTCTTCAGCAAAAACAACCGCCGACTCTTTTTCTTTTTTCACTTATGTGATTCTTTCTTTTCTTTATATTATGATTATGCACTTTGCGGTTAATATGGGCAGTGAATTTAACCTAATGCAGATGGTCTTCTTTTTTGTTTTGGGCGGTGTTTTGGGTTATCTTTTTTTAGGGTATGAAGCTGGTTTTATCGTTGGTGTCGTTTTGTCTTTAATTTTTATTGGCGGGCCAAGAAAGGATTTGTAATTTTTTACCACGTCTAACCAAGTCTGACTTGGTCTGACTTGGTTTTATACTTGCTACTTGCTACTTAATACTTTATACTATTTTTATGACTATTTTTATTGCCGCCGACCATCGGGGTTTTGAACTAAAAAATAAACTGATTGAGTATCTTCAAGAAAAAAATATCCGGGTTGAAGATATGGGTAATTACCAATATGATCCTTTGGATGACTATCCTGATTTTGCCAAAAAAGTGGCTCAGGCGGTTTTGCAAAATCCAAAAGATTTTTTAGGAATTGTCATTTGTGGCTCTGGGGTTGGCGTCTCAATCACCGTAAACCGCTTCAAAGGCATCCGTTGTGCTTTGGGGTTTTCTTGCGATCAAGTAAAACATGCTAAAGAAAATGATCACATCAATGTTTTGGCTTTGGCCTCCGATTATTTAAAAAATGACAACGACGAAAATGGAAAAGGTTTAGAATTAGCAAAAAAACTGGTTGATACCTTCATTGAAACCCAGCCGAAAATGGAGGAAAAGTATTTAAGACGGATTAAAAAAATTGATGAAGAGATTTAATTTGCAACCCTTGGGGTTGTTTTACCACGTCAGACGTGGTGAACCTTTAGTAATTTTGCGTCAAGTTTTTAAATTCTTTCGTTAAAGCTTTTGTTATTTTCCCCACCCCGCCGGCACCAATTTTTTTCTCATCGATCTTTACTACCGGCATAATTTCTTTATTTGTTGCGGTAATAAAAGCCTCAGAAAATTTTGGCATTTCTTTTAAAAATAAATCCCGCTCTTCAACTTGAAAACCTAATTTTTTGGCTAAATCAATAACCACTTTTCTTGTAATTCCCAATAAAATATTTTCTTTCGGGGTGACAATTTTTTCTTCCAAAACGGCAAAAAAATTACTAGTGACACACTCATAAATTTTTTTATCATCAATATACAAAGCCTCAACTGCCTTCTTTTCTTTAGCTTTTTTTAGCGCTAAAACCCCGGCTAAATAATTTAGCGATTTTGCTTTTGGAAAAAGGCGAGAGAAAGGATAAGTAATAAGGGCTATCCCTTTTTCAAAATATTTTTTAGGGTAAATTATAGCCTTGGTAAAGATGGCGATAAAATTATATTTTCCATTGGGTAAAATTCCATCATCAGTCGCCCCGCCGGTTTGAATAATTTTAATATTGGTTTCTTGAAAATTATTTTTTTTCACCCCTTCCTTAATAATTTTTGTAATCTCATTTTTTGTCTTGACCGGCTTCATTTGAAGAATTTTAAGGGAGGTGTAAAAACGATTAAGATGTTCTTCCAAAAAGAAAGGTTTTTGATTATAAGTTCGCAAAAAATCAAAAACGCCAAAGCCACGGGTGACTGATAAATCAAAAGCGGAAATTTTTAAATCTTCTTTTTTTACCCAACGGTTATTTAAATAATGCCACATATTTATTTAACGGCCACCTTAAACTCCAAAACATCACCATCTTTTACTTGATAGTCTCGGCCTTCAAGAAGAATTTTGCCTTTTTCTTTTGCTTTTTGCCAACCACCCAAAGCAATAAGATCCTTGGCGGCAATCACCTCAACTTTAACAAAATTTTTGGCAAAATCGGTATGGACTTTGGCGGCTGCCTCTAAAGCCGTTTTTCCTTTTTTTAAGGTCCAGGCCCGAGCTTCATTTCTTTTGGCAATGGTGTAAAAAGTAATTACCGCCAAAGCTCGATAACAATCAACAATAATTCTTTCTTTGGCGCTTTTTGAAAGCCCGTAGGCTTTTAAAAATTTTTGCTGCTCCACCCAAGGTAAGGTGTTTAACTCGGCTTCTAATTTAGCACAAATAGGAATTACCAGCTCACTGTCAACTGTCTTTGGTGGATTTAAAATATCTTTTTCATCAATGTTGGCCACAATCAGTTGTTTTTTTGCCGTTAATAAATTTAACGCTTTAACCAACTGTTTCTCTTTTTCAGAAAAGTCAACTTCTGATGCTTTTTTGCCTTTGTCCATCTCACTCATCAATCTACGAAGAAGGTTTTTTTCTTCAAGGGTGATTTTTTCCTGTTTTAATCTTTTCTCAATTGTCTGCAGATCAGCAAAAATAAGTTCTTCATTAACAATGGCTAAATCTTCTTCCGGATCAATTATTGGATGAACATGGGGAACATCTTTATCTTTAAAATACCGCAAAACATGCAAGATAAGATCAATCTCTCTTATGTGATGCAAAAACTGATTGCCTAAACCCTCGCCCACACTTGCCCCTTTAATTAATCCGGCAATATCAACAAATTCAATTGAGGCTTGGGTAACTTTACCGATATTTTCCAGCGAAGCCAGCTTAAAAAGAACTTCATCAGGGACACTGACTGTCCCTAAATTCTTATCAATGGTGGTAAAAGGATAAGCGCCAACCAAAGCCTTTGCCCTTTCCACCAAAGCATTAAAAAGAGTTGATTTACCAGCGTTGGGAAGACCGACAATACCGACTTTTAGCATATTGAAATTATTTTAATCCATAAAGACAAATTAAGCAAGGAAAAACTTCTTAACCAAAAATTCTATTTTTTCTCAATCGGTGCTAAGATAGAATATATCTTTTTTGCCTTTTTGTTGCGGTCGCATTAAATTGGTAAAGTTTTGGGTGATTTTTTTAAGAAAGAGAAATTAAATAAAATAAATAAAAAAGTTGACAAAATTAATAGACGATCGCCTACTTAATTTGTCTACTAATAAACAATGTTTTTTTAATTTTTTAATTTCCTCATTTCTTAATCTCCCAATCTCTATTAATCTCTATAAATCTCCATTTATCTCCATTTATCTCTATTTATCTCTATTTATCTCAATAAATCTCCTATTTTCTGATTTATCTGATTTTCTGATTAAGCCGATGAAAGCCTAATCTTCCGATTTATCCGATGTTAGCTGAATTCTTCCGGTTTTATCTGATGCTAGCGAACCCTCCGAATCAGAGGGCTGATTTCAAATCCTTCGACTTTACTCAAGATAACTAATTTTAACCGATTAAAATCGATTCCAACTGATTTCAATTTACCCGCCGTCTTAGGCGGGCTGATTTCAACTATTTTCAACCAGTTTCGACTAATTTTATTCCGTCGTTTCTCCGTCAAATTCGGCCATTTGTTCTTCCGCTTCTTTTTTAGTCTGGCGAACTATTCCATCTTTATGATGAGGGGGCGAGTAAATCGTGTAAAAACGTAAAGGTTCACTGCCGGTATTGATAACATTATGCTCTGCCCCAGCCGGCACCAAAACCGCATCGCCATCTTTTACTTCATACTCATTACCATCAACAATCACTTTTCCCTCCCCTTGATCAAAGCGGAAAAACTGATCGTTTTTGGGATGAACCTCCATCCCAATTTCTTCTCCTGGAAGCAAACTCATCAAAACCAACTGGCTGTAATGACCAGTATACAAAACTTTTCGAAAATTAGAGTTTTTTTTAACATCATCCTCTAAATGTCCAAAATAACCTTTCATAGGATTTTTTAAAAAAACTTGTAATTATTTTAATTATAGTTTTTAACAACTCAAATGTCAAAACTCAAAACGCAAAACTAAAACTTAAATCATTCGTAAATTAGCATCACATATTCGCATAATTCGCATCATTCGCGTTTTCATTCGCATTATTCGTATCTTTTAATTCTGGTTTATCTGATTCTTAACCAATTCCAACTGATTTTAACTAATTTCAACTAACTATCTGATATTTCCCTTCTTTATTTTTCTCAACCATTCCCTTAATCTCCAAAATCGACAAAAGATTTAAAATTTTATCAATTGGTATTTTGGTTTCTAAAATCAAGTCATCAATTGTTTTCGGATAAACAGTTAAACTTTCAAAAATTAACTTTTCTTCCGGGTTTAAATCTTTGGTTAAATCCTTTTTCTTTTTTGGTGAAATTTTTAAATTAAATTCGGCTAAAATATCAGAAACATCAGTCACCAACTTGGCTCCTTGTTTTAACAAAAAATTTGGTGCTTCAGACATCGGTGAAGTTAAAGGAGAAGGTGGAGCAAAGACTTCTTTCCCTTGTTCAGCCGCATATCTTGCCGTAATTAAAGCCCCAGAGTCTTTGGCTCCCTCAATCACCAAAACGCCCGAAGATAATCCAGAAATAATTCGATTACGAGCCACAAACAGTCCTTTTAAAACCGTTCTTTCGGGTGGGAATTCAGAAATAACAAGGCTACCTTTTTTTAAAATTTCTTGATAAAGCCGACCATTACTTGGTGGGTAGACAACATCCACACCACACCCCAAAACAGCAATTGTTTTTCCTAAAGAATTTAAAGCCGCCCAATGAGCTAAAGAATCAATTCCCAACGCCATCCCAGAAACAACGATAATCCCCATCGATGCCAACTGCAAAGCAAATTTTTTGGCCAAAGTCTCTCCATACGAAGTTGGCTTTCGTGTTCCAACAATTGCTAAAAAAAAGTCTTTTTCAAAATCAAATTTTGACAAATCACCTTTAACATAAAGACAGATTGGGGGATCGGCGATTTTTTTTAGTGACTGAGGATATTTTTCGTCTTCTTGTGATAAAACCGTTATTTCTCTTTCTTTTAACTTTTCTAGTTCTTTTTTGGGATCAAATTGACTTCTAAATTGAATAAACTTTTCGGTTAACTTTTCTCCCAAAACCTTGACCAAATCATCTTTTTTTGCCAAATAGGCATTTTTGACATCGGAAAAATTTTGCAAAAGAAGTGATAGTCTTTGTGGACCAATGCCTAAAAAATAAGAAAAGCCCAAATAATATTCTAAATTATTCATTTGAAAAATCTCTGATTAAAAAATTTTCAATTAATGGCTTTTGTTTTTTTATATTTTCTAAAACCCTTTTTCCGTCTTTAACTTGAGTTTGATGAATTTTTATCAGTTTTTCTTTTTTTTCTCGATATTTTTCTACATTTAATTTTAAATCAATTTCTGATTCATCATATCCTTCAGGAAAAAATATAAAATAGTCTTTAATAAACTCTCTTTGTTTTTTTGATAAGCAATAATAAAAAACTTTCTTTTTTAATTTTGAAGCAATAAAACTGACGACCATTGAAGTAAAAAAATGATCAACATGCCCCGAAACCCCTCTTGGTTCATAAGTTAAAAACACTGAGGGATTAATTTTGCCGGCTATTTTTTTTATTTTTTCAGAAACATCGTGATAAAGATTATTTGATAAAAATCCATCAGCAAACCCTAAAAAAAACACTTCTTTTACTCCCATAAAAAAAGCCGACTTTTGGGCCTCTTTTTTTCTTTTTTCGCCTAAATCTTTTTCCTTTTTGCCAGTTTTTTGATTAGTGCCAGCATCGCCGTTAGTGATAAAAATTTCAAAAACTTGATTCCCTTTTTGGCAAAGAGTCATTATCATCCCCGAAGGACCAAAAACATCATCATCGGGATGGGCAAAAACTGCTAAAATATTTTGATTTT
>Ga0308411_10002547_pt1 | contig 12284 bp, 15 predicted proteins | sample HotsprottomLayer_2_FD_203530 | JGI IMG/M metagenome (GOLD analysis project Ga0308411, IMG submission 203530) | Hot spring phototrophic mat microbial communities from Octopus Spring, Yellowstone National Park, Wyoming, United States -... | ecosystem: Environmental > Aquatic > Thermal springs >... | reverse complement strand
GGGAATTGCGCGAGCGGCCGCGCGCGACCACCGCTTGCCGCGAGCGCCGCTCGCGCGGCGGCGCCGATCGCGACCACCGCGGTCACGGGACGATCTCGGTGCCCGCGCCGCCGGCGAGCGCGACGTCGAGCTGCTCGAGCGAGGTGATCACCGCGCGCGGCCCGCCGGCGTCGAGGTAACCGAGCGCCGCGGTGATCTTCGGTCCCATGCTGCCCGGCGGGAACTGGCCGTCGGCGAGATGCCGGCGCGCCTCGGCCGCGGTCAGCCGCGACAGGAAGCGCTGCGTCGGTTTGCCGAAGTCGATCGCCACGCGCTCGACGCCGGTGAGCATCACCAGCGCCCCGGCGCCGACGTCGCGCGCGAGCAGACTGCTAGTGAGATCCTTGTCGATCACCGCCGGCACCCCGCGGTGGCCGCCAGCGGCATCGCGCACGACCGGGATGCCGCCGCCGCCGGCCGCGATCGGGATCACGCCGGCGGCGAGCAGCGCGTTGATCGCCGGCGAGTCGAGGATCTTGAGCGGCGCCGGCGACGGCACCACTCTGCGCCAGCCGCGACCCGCGTCCTCGATGAACTGCCAGCCGGTGGCCTCGGCGATGCGCTGCGCGTCGGCCGCGCTGAAGAACTTCCCGACCGGCTTGGTGGGGTGCGCGAACGCGGGGTCGGCCGGATCGACCTCGACCTCGGTGACGATCGACGACACCGTTCCGGGCATGCCGTGCCGCGCCAGCACGTTCGCGAGGCTCTGCTGCAGCATGTAGCCGATCCCGCCCTGCGAGTGCGCCACGCAGACGTCCATCGGCATCGGCGGTAGCTCGCGGGCGGTGCTCGCCATGCGAAACAGGATGTTGCCGACCACCGGGCCGTTGCCGTGGGTGATGACCACGCGGTAGCCCGCGCGGAACACCTTCACGAGGTGCTCGCAAGCGTCCTGCATGATCGCGAGCTGCTCCTCGGCGGTGCCCTTGATCGTCGGCGGATAGACCGCGTTGCCGCCGAAGGCGACGACGATGAGCCGCGCGTCGAACGCCATCAGCCGGCGGCGACCAGACGCGCCGCGAGGCGCGCGGCCGCGGTCGAGGTCGGGGCGAGCACCATGCCCGCCTCGCGCAGCCGCGCGCACTGCGCGGCAAGCCCCTGCGGGTCGCCGTCGGTGCCGCAAACGAAGCCGACGACCGCGAGGTCGCGCCGGTCCTTCGACGCGATCGCGCGGGCTTCGCGCACCGCCGGCGCGAGCTCGCCCGCCGGGTCGGCGTGCGCGCCATATCCGAGGACGACGTCGAGCACCAAGGCGGCCACCGACGGGTCGCGCGCCTCGGCGAGCAGGCGCTCGGTGCGCGCGCCGAAGTCGATCATCGGGTGCGGGCGGCCGACGGTGAACTCGTCGGCGCCGAGATCGATCGCAGTGTGCTCCCGGCTCGGCGCGCCGTGCGGCAGCGCGAGCTTGCGGTCCACCGGCGCGTTCGACCACGTCGCGATGCCGGCCTCCTTCCAGACGTACTGCGCCTCGGTGCAGTAGGTGCCGCCCGAGTACAGCCCGCGCAGGAACCGCTGCGACGGCGCGAGCGCGACGTCGATCGGCGGCAGCGCGGCCGCGGCGGCCACCTTCTCCCCGCGCAGCGCCGCGACCGCGGCCGCCGCGGCGTCCTCGAGCGTCGCGACCGGCCGCACGTCGCCCCCGCCGGTGAGCTTCGCGCCCAGGAACAGCACCACCACCGGCTTGCCGCACGCGCGCGCCGCGGACAGCGCGCGGTCGGCGACGGCGGGCGCCGGGGGCTTCGACACGATCACGATCACGCGCGTCTGCGCGTCGCGGGCGAGCAGATCGAGCGCCGCGAGCAGCGTGGCGCCGCCGATCTCCTCGCTCACGTCGCGACTGCCGGTACCGATCGCGTGCGACACGCCTTCGCCCAGCGCGTGCAGGCGCACGCTCACCTCCTGCAGCCCGGTGCCCGAAGCGCCCACCAGCCCGACCGCGCCGCGGCGCACCGCGTTGGCGAAGCCGAGCGGCACGCCACCGATCAGCGCGGTGCCGCAGTCCGGACCCATCACGAGCAGCCCCTTCCTGGCGGCGAGCCGCTTGGCCGCCTGCTCCGCGGCGAGCGGCACGTTGTCGCTGAAGAGGAAGACGTGCAGCCCGCGCTTCAGCGCCTTGATCGCCTCGGCGCCGGCGTAAGGGCCCGGCACCGAAACCTGCGCGAGCGTGGCGTGCTCGAGGCGCGCGAGGGCCATGTCGAGCGAGCGCGGCGCGACCTCGGCCCGCTCGCCGGCCGGCGCGGCGTCGCGCCCGGCGAGCTCGCCGTCGATCGCCTCCAGCGCGGGCGCGAGCGCCGCCTCCTCGCCCTCGACCAGGATCATGAGGTCGGCTGCCGCGGCCTCGGCGAGAGCGGGCGCGAGCAGCCCGGACTGCGCGAGGATGTCCTTGTTCGCCGGCGTCCCCATCAGCAGCGACACGCGCGCGACGCCGTCCCGCGCGCCGATCGCCTGCGCGATGCGCATCAGCGCGACCGAATCCTTGTAGAAGTTGCGTTTGATGCGGGTGGCGATCGGCACGGCGAGCCTTCGTCGAGCGAAGCGGACTGACGCGGCGAAGTGTACTACCGGGGTGCGTCAGCGTCGGTCAGCACGCGCCCGGTTGCGCCGTCGGCGCCGGGGGCACGGAACCCGCGCTCGAGGATCGCCGCGAGGTCCTGCCGCAGCCGCAGCGACGCGGTGAGCGCCCGCGCGCGGCGCAGGATCTCCTCGCGAGCGAGCCGCGGCGTCCACGGGAGGGCGATCACCAGCCTGTTGAGCGCCCCCTCGATCTCGACGATGTAGACCGTCTCGAACACGTCGAGGTAGGTACGCACCATCGAGTCGTAGAGGGGGTTCTCGTCGCGCCGCCAGACGTTGCCGATCACCACGCCCTGCGCGGTGGTGATGCGCCGGACGCTGCGCAGGAACTCCCGCGTCGCCAGCGCGTAGGGCACGTCGTGGGTGCCGAACGCATCGAGCAGGATGACGTCGTACCGGGACTGGCTGCGCTCGACGTACGCACGCCCGTCGGCGGCGTACGCGCGCAGCTTGTCGTCCTCGCGGAAGCCGAAGTGGCTCTTGGCGACCTCGATCACCACCGGGTCGAGCTCGACCGCGTCGATCGCGAGCTCGGGCAGGCAGCGGTGCAGGAACGTCGGGATCGTCCCGCCGCCCAACCCGACGACCAGCATGCTGCGCGGCCGGGGATTGAAGACGAACGCGACCGGGACCGCGCGCGTGTAGCCCGCCTCGAGGTGATCCGGATCGTCGAGCTTGACCACGCTCTGCCGTGGGCCGTCCGGCGTGAACCGCATGATGCGATGACCCTGCGCGTCCTCGCTCACGTAGATCGTGTTGTAGGGCGATCTCAGTTCGAGCAGCGTCCGCTCGCCCGCGAGCACCGGCGCGGCGAGGGTCACGGCCGCGAGCAAGAGGGCGAGCGGGCGCTGCCGAGGGCGGGGCATCGGAAATCCTCCCGGGACGAGCCGGCGGCGCCGGTCTGCAGCCGGCGTCGGCGCCGCTCGGAGTCTAGCCCGAGCCGGCGGACGCAGACGGTTCGCCGCGCCACCGTCCCGGGACGCTGGGCGAGCGTCTGGCCCCTCAGCCGGGATGCGCCGCGTGAGCGGCGAGTGCCGACGGCCAGCGCCGCTCACCTGATGCCGACGCGGCCGCGCGCGCCACCCACCGCCGCCTCAGGACCTCCGAAGCCGGAACGCCCTGCCGGCCGCGCTTGAGCGTGGCAGATTCGTGGCGGACCCACCCGATGACACGACCCGCCATCTACGACCGGTGCGGATCTCGCGTCCGGCCCCCCCGATAATCGACGAGCCGTGTATAGGAAAGGAACATGCCATGCTCGCCCCCGAGGCCATCCGCTCGATCGTCCAACGGGCGATTCTTGCCCCCTCGAGCCACAACACCCAGCCGTGGCGGTTTCGCATCGCCGAGGATCACATCGACCTGCTGGCCGACCGCACCCGCGCCCTGCCAGTCAATGACCCGTTCGATCGCGAGCTGACCATCAGTTGCGGAGCGGCCCTGCTGACACTGCGCGCTGCGGCCGCCGCCGCCGGGGTGGGCACACGGGTGCGCCTGCTGCCCGACGAGGCGGATGCCGATTGGCTGGCGCGCGTCGAGTTGACCGCCGATCCAGCCGAGGAGTCGCTCGCGGCGCTGGCGCCCCACATCGAGCAGCGACGCACCTACCGCAAGGCCTTCGACGAACGCCCGGTGGCGCCTGACGCGATGACCGCCATCGGCGCGGCCGCGACGCTCGAGGGCGCGCGGCTGCACACGCTCGCCGCCGAGCAACGCCGGCAAGCGGGCCAGCTCGTCGCCGAGGGCGACCGTGCGCAATGGCACGACCCGCACTGGCGCCGCGAGCTGGCGCTGTGGATGCACCCGCGCCGCGATGGCGACGGTCTGGCCGTGCCCCTGCTGGCCGCGCCACTCGCCCAGGCGGTGGTGCGCCGCTTCGACATGGGCAACGGCGTGGCCGCCAAGGACGAAGAGCTGCTGCTCCGCTCGCCGTGGCTGACCGTGCTCGCCACGGCGGCCGACGACGCACGGTCCTGGCTGCAGGCCGGGCAGTCCTTGCAGCGGGCGCTACTGGTGGGCTGCCAGCACGGGCTGCAGGCGTCCTATCTCAACCAGCCCGTCGAAATCGCGCCTCTGCGCACCCGGCTGCAAGATCTGCTCGACACCGATGCGCATCCCCAACTCCTGATGCGTTGGGGTTACCCGACCCAGGACGTGCCGCCCGCCGTGCGCCGGCCGGTGGAGGCGGTGCTCGAAGAGCGAGCCCACGACGATCACGCGGGCGCGGGGAATGAGAAATGAAGGCGTTCGGATGGATCCTGATCGGGGTGGCGGCAACGGCTGCTGCGTCGTGGGCGGCGGGCCAGTGGCGCTGGTCGTCCAAAACGCAGGCGCTGCTGCAGCGGCTCGAGGCGGCACGGTCGAGTACGCCGCCCGAGCGTTTCGACCCACGCGAGCTCGAGGGATTGCCCGAGCCGGTGGCCCGCCACCTGCGGCAGGCGTTGCCGGCGGGCACGCCCATCATCCGCGCCGCCGACGTGGCGCATGTCGGCACCTTCAACATGGCCACCAACGGCGAACGATGGAAACCGTTCACGTCTCGCCAGCGGGTCGTCACCCGCCGACCCGGCTTCGTCTGGGACGGGCGGGTGGCGATGGCGCCGGGCCTGCCGGTGCACGTGCACGACGCCTACGTCGACGGCGAAGGCATCCTGGAGGCGGCCATCCTGGGCTTGTTCACGCTCATGAAGCTGCGCGACCGAGGCGAAGTGGCACGCGGCGAACTGATGCGCTACATGGCGGAAGCCGCCTGGTACCCCACCGCGCTGCTGCCGAGCCAGGGCATGCGCTGGGAGCCGATCGACGACCGCAGCGCGCGCGCGACGCTGAGCGATGGCGACGTACGGCTGACCATGACCTTCCGCTTTGGGGCCGACGGCCTCATCGACGCCATTCGCGCCGAGGACCGCGGGCGCACGGTTGGTGATCGAATCGTCCCGACGCCCTGGGAGGGCCGCATGTTCGATTACCAGCGCCGCGGTGGCCTGCTGGTGCCGATCCAGGGCGAAGTGGCGTGGCTCACTCCCGAAGGGCGGCTGCCGTACTGGCGGGGCAACATCACCGCGCTCGAGTACCACCATTGACGGCAGCGCTTAGGGGTAAGAAGCGCTCGCGGGCGAGTGCCCGGTGTGGTGACGATCGTCACGGCGCGAGCCGGCCCGCGCGCCGGTCGAGCCGGGTGATGCCGTGCCGCCGCGCCGAGGCGAGCGCCGCCTCGTAATCCGCGCGCGTGATGCCGCGGCCGAGCTCGGGGTACTCGTCGGCCCGGTAGCAGGGCCGGTACTGGTCCATCAGGTTGACGTAGGTGTCCGGCGATACCTCCTCGGCCAGGAACTCGAGCACGTCGTCGGTTCCCGCGATGTCGTTCGGCAGAACGAGGTGACGCACGAGCAGCCCGCGCTGCGCGATGCCGCGCTCGTCCAGGACGAGGTCGCCCACCTGGCGGTGCATCTCCTTCACCGCCTGCCGATTCACCGCGACGTAGTCGCGCACCTTCGTGTACTTGCGCGCAAGAGCCGAGTCGCCGTACTTCACGTCCGGCATGTAGATGTCGACGATGCCGTCGAGGAGCCGCAGCGCCTCGTGGCTGTCGTAGCCGCCGGTGTTGTAGACGAGCGGCAGGCGCAGCCCCTTGCGCGCCGCGATGTCCACCGCGGCGATGATTTGCGCCACGACGTGGCTCGGCGAGACGAGGTTGAGGTTGTGGCAGCCGTCGGCCTGCAGCTCGAGCATGACGTCCGCGATCTCGGCCGGCTCCAACTCGCGCCCGGCGGGGCGTTGCGAGATGTCCCAGTTCTGGCAGGACACGCAGCGCAGGTTGCACCAGCCGAAGAAGATCGCCCCCGACCCGCCCCACCCGCGCAAGCAGTCCTCCTCGCCGTGGTGGGGGCCCCAGCTCGCGACGCGCGCGCGCTCACCGGTCCGGCACACCGCCCCCTCCACGCCCGCGCACCGGTTCACGTGGCAGTAGCGCGCGCAGAGGTCGCAGTCCTCGAGGTGCCGCCAGGCCAGTTCCACGCGGCGCGCGAGCTCGCCCGACCCGGCGAGCCGCACATAGGCCGGCACGAAGTCGCGCGCCGCCGCGCCGTTCCCCGACGGTCGTGCGTGGAGCGTCGTCATGATCGCGAGGCTACGCGCGGCACGCCGGAGGGCCTTGACTCCCGTCAATCGCCCACGCCGTCGGGCGGCGTGCGCTGCCAGATCAGCGCGCCGTTTCGCCACACCTCGCGGACGCGGTGGAGGGGAACGGTGTGCACACTGCCGTCGTCCTCGACCGCCTCGAACGCGAAGTGCTCGCCCTTCTCGAAGCGCACGTGCCGGAACGGGACGCGGACGGTCTTGCCGGCCACGCGGTCGTAGTAGCCGAGCTCGAACTCGGCCTTCCCGAACTCGGGATCCCACTGGATGCGGTGCAGGAGGTCCTGGATCGGGATCATCGGCTGCGTACCGCGACGCGCGCGAGCGCGCCCGCCACGCCGACCTCGAAGCGCACGGGCAGGAACTGCTCGATCAGCCAGATCGCGGTCCGCGCGTGGCTCGTGACGGCGCGCGTGGTGAAGCCGCCGCTGCCCGCGAGCGCGAGGTACACGAGGAGCTGGTCGGCCGCGTGCACATCGAGCGCCGCGCCAGAGGCGAGATCGGCCGCGAGCTCCGCACCCGCCTCGTCGCCGAGCGTCTCGGCGCGCACGCCGCGCTGGGCGACCCGCCCGGCGCCGAGAGTCGTGTGCCCCGCGCGTGCCCAAAGGACGATCGCCCCGCCTTGTCCGACCGCGTCGGCGGGGCCGAGGACGGCGGTCTCGACGCGCGCGGAGAAGTCGCCGAGACGCGCGAGCGCCGCCGCGCGCATGCGCTCGGCGATGTGGGCCGGCAGGTTCGCCACGTGCGCCAGGCCGTCGATGCGCTCCGGGCGCTCGGCCGGCTCGAGCGCGGCCGGGCGCGGCCGCCCCGGCGCGACGCTCACCTCGACCTCGCCGCCGCCACGCGGGAAGTAGCCGCGCCGGCTCACGCGGCACTCGGCGCGCACGCCCACGCGGTGGACGAGCGCGAGCAGCACGTGGCGCAGGTAGTCGAGCGGCGGCGCCGCGCGCACGTCGGTCCCGCCGACGACCGTCACGCGCGACGGGCCGGGCGCGCAGGCGAGCGCCGGCAGCAGCGCCTGGAGCACGAGCGCCACGCTGCCCGCCGTCCCGACGTCGAACCGGAACGTCCCGCCGCGCAGCGGGCCCGGCACGAAGGTGAACGCTTGCGAACGCAGGTCGAGGCCGCTGCACTCGGCGCCGCACACGCTCGCGACCGCCCGCACCGCGGCGAGGTGCTGCGGGGCGAGGCCGGGCTTGTCGCGCTTCGCGCGGACGGCCCGGAGGCGCACCGGCGTGCCCGTGATCGCCGCGAGCGCGACCGCGGTGCGGACCAGCTGGCCACCGCCCTCGCCGTAGGCGCCGTCGATTTCGATCACGTGGTCGGCTCTGGCTCGATCCGGAAGGATGACATTCTCGCCGCGCGGGTCGCACCGGTTTGATCTCTCACAAACCGCCTGCCCGGCGGCGGCGGATCATGGTTTCGATGAGCGTCATGTTCGCATCGCGCACCGACGCCGCTCGCCGTCTGGCGGCGGCGCTCGATCGCTACCGCGGCAAGAACCCGCTGGTACTGGCGATCCCGCGCGGCGCGGTCGAGATGGGCCGCGTGCTCGCCGACGCCCTCGGCGGCGAGCTCGACGTGGTGCTGGTGCGCAAGCTCCGCTCGCCGGGGAGTTCGGAGTTCGCGGTCGGCGCGATCGACGAGACGGGCTGGGCGTACGTGGCGCCGTACGCGGCGCGATACGGGGCCGACGACGCCTATCTCGACGCGGAGAAGCGGGTCCAGCTCGAGACGCTGCGCAAGCGCCGCGCCGAGTACACGCCGGCGCGAGCGCCGATCGATCCGAAGGCCCGCATCGTGATCGTCGTGGACGACGGTCTCGCGACCGGCGCGACGATGCTCGCCGCGCTCCACGCCGCGCGCGCCAAGGCCCCGGCGCACCTGGTCTGCGCGGTGCCGGTCGCGGCCCCGGACAGCCTGGAGCTGGTGCGGCCGCACTGCGACGACCTGGTCTGCCTCGAAGCCCCGCCCGAGTTCTACGCCGTGGGCCAGTTCTACCGCGAGTTCGCCCAGGTCGAGGACGAGGAGGTCGTCGCGCTGCTCGCGCGGCAGCCGAGACGCGAGGAGGCGAGACCGCAATGAGCGCCCCGCTCGTGTCGATCCCCGCCGGGACGGTCGCGCTCGAGGGCGTGCTCGAGCTGCCGGCCGAGGCGATCGGCGTGGTGGTGTTCTCGCACGGCAGCGGATCGGGGCGCCACTCCCCGCGCAACCGCTTCGTCGCCGAAGCCCTGCGCCGCGCCAGGCTCGGCACCCTCCTCCTCGATCTCCTCACCCCGGAAGAGGACCGGGACGTCGCGAACCGGTTCGACATCGAACTTCTCACCGAGCGCCTGGACCACGCGGTGCGCTTCGTGCGGCAGCATCCGCCGACGCGCGCGCTGCCGGTCGGCCTCTTCGGCGCAAGCACCGGTGCCGCCTCGGCGCTGCGCGTCGCGGCGAACCGGCCGCAGGACATCGGCGCGGTGGTCTCGCGGGGCGGCCGACCCGACCTGACCGGCGAGGCGCTGCTCGCCGCGGTGCGCGCCCCGACGCTGCTCATCGTCGGCGGCCGGGATCACGGTGTGATCGAGCTGAACGAGGGCGCCCGCGACCGGCTCGTGCACTGCCACCGCGAGCTCGCGATCGTTCCCGGCGCGACGCACCTGTTCGAGGAGCCGGGCACGCTCGACGAGGTGGCGCGGCTCGCGACGCGCTGGTTCGCGCGGCACCTCGCCCCCGCGCCGCCGCACGAGGCGTGAGCGGGGGCGCCGGATCCACTTGGAGAGAACCCAATGAGCCCCGAGCAGGAGAAACGCAAGCCCGCACCGCCGGCCGAGCCAGAGATCCAGGAGGGCGGCGGACGCAGCCGCGCGAAGGACGACGAGATCAAGCGGATCATCAAGCAGCACCCGCAGCGCGACGAGCCGCGCGTCGACAGCGTCGAGGAAAACGAAACGCCGCGCCCTTGAGCGGAGCGCGCGCCGTCAGACGTGGTGCTTGCCCGCGCTGACCCGCTTCGCCTGCCGGCCCTCGCCGGCCAGCTCCTCGATGAACTGGACCTCGGTTCCCGCGGTGAGCTCGTCGAAGCCCGGGTGCGCGACGTTGTCCCGGCTGAAGTACAGCTCGCGGCCGTCGCCGGTCTCGATGAAGCCGTAGCCCTGGTCGGTGAAGAGCCGGGTGACCCGCCCGTGCTGCGGCAGCGCGTGGGCCTTCACATCGCCGCGCTGCTCGCGCGCCGCGTCTTCGAGCTGCCGCCCCATCTGGTCGAACGCGTCGCGCAGCGCAACGTAGACGTCCTCGTCGTGGTCGCGGTTGACCACGAGCTCGACGTGGCCGGGGACGCGCACGTCGATCCGCACGCGGAACTGTTGGCCCTGATGGTGGTGCTTGCGCAGCTGCTCGACCGTCACGCGGCAGCTCGTGATGCGCGGATGGAACTCCTCGAGCTTGGCGGCCTTCTGGCGGATGTGCGCCTCGAGCGCCTCGGAGCGGGGCACGTCGCGAATGGTGATCTGGAGCGGGACTTGCAGCGAGGCGGTCATGGGCGGAGCCTCCGATCGATGAACCACGCTCTCTACCTCCAGGCTAGCGAAGCGGGCCGCGCGGTCTTTGACGGTGCTCAATGGGGACGCCGATGAGCGCCCGCATGACCGACCGCACCTGCACCGAGTTCCTGCAGTGGGCGCTGCCGCAGCTCGGACGGCGCTCGACCGGCTACCGGAAGGTGCAGGCGCTGGTGCTCAAGCGGCTCGTGCGCTGGGCGCGCGCGCTCGCGCCCGCGGAGCTCGGGCAGGAAGAGGTCGCGCATGCGCCATGCGTGCTCGTGTTCGCCGCGGTGCTCGCGCGCACCACGCGCAAGGACGGCGAGCGCGGGGTGCGGTACGTGCACATGGAGGCGGGGCACGCGGCGCAGAACGTGCTGCTCACCGCGACGGCGCTCGGGTTGGCGGCGTATCCGGTGGGGGCGTTCGAGGACGCGCGTGTGGCGGAGATGTTGCGCCTCGGGCGGGGCGAGGCGCCGGTCTATCTGGTGCCGGTGGGAGCGCCGCGGTTCCCGGTCGGGAGCGAAAGGTAAGCCGCGGGCAGTAGGCGGCGGAGAGTGCCAGCGTTCCCCGCGCCGCGCGTGCGGGCGAGCGCCCGCGCGAACGCCGCCATTTTCGGCGCGGCCGGGAAATAGACGAGGTGCGCGGGGCAGTCGCAGTCGCTGGCGCCGAATCCCCGCATCGGGATCGCAGCGTCAGGGAGGCTGCCGAGCGCGTTCGCCCAGGCGTGCTCGCGGCGGACGGGATCGGCGACGCACCAGATCTCCGCGATGCGCGTCGCGCGCTTCAAGTAGTCGAGGTGCCAGCGCAGCGGGCGCGCTGAATCGAGGTGGCGGCCGATGCGCGCGGCGAGGCCGCCGGGCCCGAGCGCACTGCCGACGTACACGTAGAAGCCCGGGCGGAGGCCGATCGAACCCAGACGCCCGACCGGAAGACGCCGCGCTCGCGCGCTCTCGAGAACGAGCGCGTAAGTGCCGGGGGCGCGGCTGATCGCGCGCCCTCGGGCCGGTTGCGCTTCGAGCCGGGCACCCACCGCGCCGAAGCGCCCTACGCCCCGCGCTGCGCGAGCGCAAACACCGCTCGCGCCAGTCCCGCCACCACCGCCGCCATTCGCGCATAGTCGATTCCGTCGGGCGTGTCGGTCGCCTGGTGGTAGTGCCGGTAGCGGTAGAACGCCGTGTCGGTGACCATCACCGCCGCATACCCCTCGCGCCAGAACGAGAGCTGGTCGCTCCACGACACCCCCGGCACGATCCCCGGGCTGGCGAGCTTCTCGGCCGGAAAATCCGACCCGCGCCGGAACGCGCTCAACACCTCCCGCAGCACACGCCGCGAGCGCGTCGCCTCGATGTCGCGCAACTCGCGGATGTGCCGGTCGATCACACCGAGGTTGAGGTCGGCCAGCGCGTCGGCAACCGACTCGTCGGCGGAGTCGCCGGGCGTGCGCCCGGGCAGCTCCACGTACTGCTGGTTCTCGCTCGCCTCGAGCCCGCCGCGAACCTGTTCGAGCAGCGCGTCATAGCGCCGGTCGAGCGGCCCCTCGAGCGTGTCGAGCTGGGTTTGGGTGAGCGTCACGGTTCGATCCTCCGATCCGTGTCTTCATATTGGACCGCCCGCGGCGGCGCCTTTGACCTCGCGCAAGCCTGGCGGCCGCGCCGCTCAACTGCGCCAGGTGAGCTCCAGCCGCCCGTCCTCGCGCACGCGCGCGCCGGTGCCGAACTGCCGGCCTTCCTGCGCGAGCAGGTCGGCGAGCCATTGCGCATCTTCGGCCGATGCGCGCTGCACCCGGAAGCGCTTCGTCTGCGTCGGCACGAGCTCGAGTCGCACGAGCGCGCCGGTCGCGGCGTCGAGCGTCGGCAGGTACATGAAGCCGAGGTCGCTCCGATACGACTCGTACCCGCTGATTCCCTCGTAATCGTTGATGAAGTCGCCGCAGCCGTACAGCACGAGCCGGCCCGCGTGCACCTCGATCGCCTTCGGGTGATGCGACGAGTGTCCGTGCACCAGGTA
>Ga0308411_10002544_pt1 | contig 12293 bp, 14 predicted proteins | sample HotsprottomLayer_2_FD_203530 | JGI IMG/M metagenome (GOLD analysis project Ga0308411, IMG submission 203530) | Hot spring phototrophic mat microbial communities from Octopus Spring, Yellowstone National Park, Wyoming, United States -... | ecosystem: Environmental > Aquatic > Thermal springs >... | reverse complement strand
GCGCATCGCCACGCGCTCCCCTCGGCGGTCGAGCGACCCGACTTCTGGCGGCTCGATGTCGTCGAGCGGAATATCGACCACCCCCGGCGCGAGCGGCGGCGAGTCGCGCAGGCGCTCCGTCAGACCGTAGATGGCCTCGCTTCGGGGCGAGCGAAAGCGCGCTCCGACCGCGCTCAGCGACTCCGGTGCCGGCGGCGCGAGCGCGACTTCCAGCGTGCGCTCGCTGCGGAAGCGCAGCGTGAGAAGCGCGGGCGTCCCCTCGTCGGTCGCGAGCTCGAGCTCGACCCCGTCGGGGCGAGGCGCGACCCTGCGGAGCGCGCCGAGCCGGTAAGTCGCTTCGCCGCGCTCCCAGAACAACCCGCCGCTCCCCACCGTCCGCAGGAGCACGCGGCCCGTACGGCGGTCGCGTACCCGCAGGCGGGCGCCCTCGCGGAACACCTCGGCCTGCACGCCGCGGCTCGACACGCGCACCACGGGCCCGAGCGCCGCGACGCGCACCCGCGGCGGCTCGGCACCCTCGAGCCCGCCTGGGAGGCCCAGGACGGCGACCAGCGTCACGAGGAGCGGCACGGCTGCGCGCATGGCGCATGGCTACGTGGCTGCCCTTCCGGCGGTCAAGGGCAGCGTCTGTGGAATGGCGGATTCCCGCCGGGCCGCGTCTTCGAGCGCCGCCTTGGTCTCCGGCGAGACCTGACAACTGGAGACCTCGGATTTCCGCCTGCACTACACCGTAGTGCATACTCCCGAACGAGGCCACGGACTGCGCGTTGCAGCCCCTCGTCTAACGATGGAACGGGACCTTGCACCTCCGGCTAGCGCTCCCGGTCCCGATTGGCGGGCGCGCTCACTCCGGCGGTGGCAGAGGGGGGTCGGCGCTGCGATGGTTCCCACGGGACGAGACGCTGGCGGCGCCCCGGAAACCCGGTCGTGGACGGCGCGCCTCAGCGTGTCCGTGGTCCGTCGAACGACAACACTCCGTATGGCTTCGTGCGGGGAGGGTCGGGACCCCGTTAGAACGCCGGCACGGTCACCCCGGCACGATCGCGAAGCGCCACGCGCGGGAGGGCCGATAAGCCTCGAAGTCGCGGCGGTCGACCGTAAACACGGTGCGAATCTTCTCGCGCTCGGCGACGCGGACGAGGGCGGCGTCGGCGAGGTCCATCGGCCGGTCGCGATACTTCCGCATCAGCTCTCGCATGCGCGGCACGTCCGCGAGGTCCAGGCTCGCCAGCACCACCGCTCGCGTCTGCAGCATCTCCCAGAGGGCGTCCTGTGCTTCGACCGACATCGCCAGAAGGTACATCGCTTCGGTGATCGCGGGCCACACGGACACCAGCGGGCCGTGAAGCTTCCGGCTCGCCTCGACACACGCGCGATGATGCTGATCCGAGCGGTCGAGCAGTGCGACCAGCGGTCCCGCGTCAACGAGGACGCCGGCCACGGGTGCGCTCCGCCAGCAGCGCCGCGAACCGCTGGCCGGTCCTGCTGGACAAGTTCAGCCCACCGCTGTCGAAGCAACCGATGTGGTGCGCGATCGCGTCGTACACGGTCGGACCCGAGCGACGCGTCGATTCCTCTCGCGCGAGCGCCCGGAGTGCCTCGCGGATGACGTCGGACTTCGTTTGTCTGCGCGCGCGAGCCAACCGGTTCACCAGCCGCTCGGTCTCGAGGTCCAGGCGAAGGCTCACGGTCATGCGATACAAACGTGTACTACACGTACACGCGACGAGCAAGCTCGCTGTGTGGGTCAACTTGCACGTCGTCACACGCCCCCCATGGGGCCGATCATAATGACGACGAGCTCGAGGCCGCGCTCGCCGACTGCCTCTTTTCCGCCTTGCGCCAACACCGAGGGGCGCGGTGCACGCAGTCCGCGTGGCCGAGCACGTCGCGACCCGCGGCAGCGGAAGGTCGACGAGATCCGCGAACGCGAGTTCGACGCGCCGACGATCGAGTCGCCCCAGCGAGGCGTGCCTGCGGAGCACCGAAGCGACGTCGAGATCGATCACCTCGGGCGCTGCGAGATCCTGCGTCCGGAGACGCGTGATGGCGCCAACGGCGCCACTGATCAAGTGCAAAGTCGGTGTGAGGAGGGGCCCCACCGGAACCCGGGGACGATCATGCGGGGCGGGCGCTCAGGCGCACAATTCCGCACAGCGCCGCGATCGTGTCGATCGCCTCGCTGTGACGCGAGCGGCGCCGCAGCTCGTCCCCCTCCGTCGCGCTCAGCTGCCCCCGCCATCGTTGTCGTCGCATCCATCCCTCTTGCGCTCGCGTGAGCGTCCATGAGGTGACGACGACCGGTTGAATGCATCTCAGCCCTCTGCCGGAGCCGTGGTTGATTTTGTAGCTACACGAAGCTACAAGATGCCCAGTGAAGGCCGTCGCCGTGCGGGAGCTGAAGAACCGCCTCAGCGCGTATCTGCGTGAAGTCGCCGCCGGGGAGACCGTACTGGTCACGGATCGTGGCCGCGTCGTGGCCGAGCTTCGCCGACCGAGCGCCGAGGCGCTGCAGAGCCCGGCGGAGCAGGCACTCGGTCGGCTCGTCGCGGCAGGGGTCCTGACCATCGGGCTGCCGCAGGATCCCGCATCGTACCAGCGCACCGGGGTACACCTCGGAGGTTCCAGTCAGCGCCTCCTCGACGCTGAACGCGCCGAGCGATGACGGTCTACGCGGAGAGCAGCGCCGTCCTGCAGTGGCTGTTCGAGGAGGTCGGCGGCAACGAGGTCCATCGCCTGCTCCGCGATGCGACGAAGGTGGTATGCTCGCGGTTGACCTTCGTCGAGACGCGACGGGTAATCCGACGGGCGATGGCCGAAGCTCTGCTCGACGAGGTGAGCGCCGCCGTGGTGCTCGAGACCTTCGCCCGGGCCGGAGCGCGCTGGGGGATCCTCGAACTCTCTCGGGAGGTGGCCGAGCGGGCGGAAGGATCGTTTCCGGTAGAGCCCGTGCGCAGCCTGGACGCCCTCCATCTCGCTAGCGCCCTTCTGCTCCGCCAGGCGCTGCCCGATCTGCGCATCGTCAGCACAGATGACCGCGTGCGCTCGAATGGCCGTCAGCTGGGGTTTGAAGTGCTGCCGGCCTGAGCCCCGCACGCCAACCCCGAGGCGCCCCGCTTCAGCCGCATGCCGGGGGCGGGTGGGCCAAGCACCGAAGCCGGGGTGGGCAGGGATCGGAAATCTCGGGCCTGCCGCAGCACCACCGTTTCGGGGTTCGGATCGGCTGCGGGCAGGTGGCGCACCGCCCTCACGGAGCGATGCCGTCCCGCGAGTGCCTGCGCCTGCGTGTGCAGGACGTGGACTTCGAGCTCGGAGAGATCGTCCTGGGCGAGGTCGTCCTCGCCGCGGGCATCGGAAAGCCGGCAGGCTGCCATACGGTGCGGCACTCCTTCGCGACGCACCTCCTGGAGGACGGCTCCGACATCCGCACCCTGCAAGAACTCCTCGGCCACCGCGACGTCCACACGACGATGGTGTACCCGCACGTCCGTAACCGCGGAGGGCTCGGCGTGCGGAGCCCGGTCGATGCCCTGGCGCCGGCAATGAGTTTCACATGAAGATTCAAGAACAGGACGTCCACCACGGTGCCGCGTTGATGCAGGTTGTCGAGCATCCATCGTTCAAAGCCCTTGAACCGCCCCGGGTTCGTCGGAGACTCGATTACGTGAGTCCGACTCCTACAGTCGGGCTATCCTGAGTGCGGTAGTACGCCGCCTCGGACTCGACAGGCGGGATGTGCCCGATCGGTTCGAGCAGTCTTCGGGTGTTGAACCAATCGATCCAGGTCAGCGTGGCGAACTCGACGTGGTCGGCGTTCCGCCACGGGCCACGGGGATGAATCAGCGCGGTCTTGTACAGGCCAATCACGGTCTCGGCGAGCGCGTTGTCGTACGCGTCGCCGACGGGGCCGACCGAAGATTCGCTGCCCGCGTCGGACAGGCGCTCGGTGTAGCGAAGCGAGAGGTACTGGACGCCACGATCGCTGTGGGGCACCAGACGCTCGTCCATCGGTCGTGCATGCAGGGCTTGGTCGAGCGCGTCGAGCGCGATGTCGGTACGCAGCGACGTCGACACGCGCCAGCCGACGATCATTCGTGCGAAGACGTCGATCACGCAGGCGACGTAGACGAAGCCCTTCCACGTCGGGACGTAGGTCAGGTCGGCGACCCACAGCGCGGTCGGTCGCGTCGCCGCGACGGCGCGCTTCCCGAGGTCTGCTGGCCGCGTGGCCGACGTGTCCGGCACCGTCTCTTGACCCTCCGTCCGCGCACTGCGCCAGCGCGGCCCATGCGGGCATCAGACGCTCTACGGTGCACCGCGCGACGTCGATTCCCTCGCGGCGCAGCTACCGCCACACCGTGCGCACGCCGTAGACGCAGAAGTGTGCCTTCCAGAGGCGGGCGATGTGCTCGCGCAGCTCGTCGTCGCGCTTCGCTCGCCGCGAACGCCGATCCGGATCCACCGCGCGCGCCTTGCACGCGTAGGACGTCGCCGGGGCGATCGGCAGCGCATCGCAGATCGGCTCGACCCCGTAGTCGTGCCGGTGGTCGTCGATGAAGGCGACCATCACTTCGGTCGGCGGTCGAGCTCCGCCTGTGCGCAAACCGCCGACGCCTTGCGCAGGATCTCGTTCGCGCGCCGCAGCTCGCGATTCTCTCGCTCACGATCCTTGAGCCGCTCCCGCTCGCCGCTCGTCAGCCCAGTGCTAACGCCTTGATCGCCCTCCGCCTGCCGCCGCCACTTCCGCAGCGTCTCGGGCGAGCAGCCCATCGTTCCCGCGATCGAGGAGATCGCCGCCCCCTGCGCCTCGTGCTCGTCCTGATGCTCCCGGACCAGCCGAACCGCCCGCTCTCGCACCTCCGGTGCAAACCGCTTCGGTCTCGCCCTGGCTCCTCCCTTTCCAAGAAAAGGAGCCTCCGGGACACCCGGGGCGGTTCACCGCAGCAGCCAGTACCCCTCGGCCGAGTTCCGCGAGCGCTACGACGCGCTCAGCGAAAACCGGTCGATGGACAGGACCGGCGTGTGCTGGGACAACGCCCTCGCCGAGTCCTTCTTCGCGACCGACACGCGCGGATCGAAGCCGTCTCCAACCGCCCACGCCGCCACTGGGCCATCGACAGGCTGCGTCCGGTCGACGACGAGGCGCGTTCCGGGGCTCGCCGCGCAGCGGCTTCACGCAGGTGTCTACCCGACCGGGGCTAGCCCAGCCGCTGGCTTCCGCGGCGCGGGCGCCCGAGGTCGACACCGGCTGTGGTGGCGTCATACGTGGTCGCCGCTTGGCGGCCATCCGGTAGGTGGCATTGGGACGTCTATAAATTTAAGGCCAGCCCCCCACGGGTCGGTGGCGGCAAGGTCGAGAGAAGCGCGACGGCAGGCCGTGCTGTTCGACCGCCAGTACCCGGACAACGCCCTCGCCAAGCGGAAGCCAGCGAGGCCCGCGCGCTCAACGGGCGAGCGCCGCCTCCCAGTATCGATCGACGTCGTCCTGCAGCGCCTTGAGCACATCCTCGCGCCGCTCGGGCTCGAAGAGGTGACGATACCGCGCCTGGCCTTCGAGGTACTCCGCGACCGGCCGGCGCGCATGGGGAACGACGGTGTGGACCACGGGTCCGCCATGGACCGACTCCTTGAGCGGCCACAGCCCGCACTCGACCGCCTGGCGAGCCACCTCGACCGCGCGCTCTGGCTCGAAGCCCCACCCCGGCGGACACGACGCCAGGCTCAAGAAGAGCCGTGGCCCGCGCAGTCGGGCCGCCCGCGCGACCTTGTCCATGAGGTCGAGCGGATGCGAGGGCGAGACGGTGGCCACGAACGCCGGGCGCTGCACCCGCCAGAGCGCGAACAGATCCTGCTTGTGGCCGCGCTCGCCCCCGGGCGGCGACGTCGTCGTCCGCGACGCGCGCGGCGAGGCCGGGGACGCCTGGAAGCCGGTGTTCGAATAGCCTTCGTTGTCGTAGCAGAAGTACCAGAAGTCCAATCCCCGCTGCACAGCGGCCAGCGTCGGGCCGAGGCCGATGCCGTGGGCAGCGCCGTCGCCGGTGACGACGACCACCGGCAGGTCGTCTTCTGCCCGCAATCGTCCCTTGGCGATGAGCACGTCGAGCGCGTCGCGGATACCCTGCGCCCCCGCCGGTGCCGAGCCCATGGCCGTGTAGAGCCATGAGGCGCGAAACGGCGAGAACGGAAAGGTCGCCACCAGGGTCAGGCAACCGGCCGCGTTGACGAAGACGGCATGGGGTCCCAGCGCCTTGTGGAACAAACGGAGGCCCAGCAGGCCCGCGCATCCTCCGCAAAGCCCGGTCCCGCCGGCGATGAACTCCTCGGCGGGCATCGCCTTGATGCTGCGGTAGATCTCGCGCATGCTTACTTGTCCGGTGGCTGGTTCCCCGCCAGGCGGAGCCATTCGAGCATGTGCCGATGTTCGGCCGCCGTGAACAGCAGATGCGGTTCCGCCGATCCGCCATCCTGGGTCGCACGTGCGAGCGCCGCAGCGATCTGATCGAATTCCTCGCTGCGGAAGCGGCGTCCCCCGAGCCCTCCGACGAACGAGAGCAGCGCCGGCGGGCTGTGCATGCCGCAGAGGGCGCTCGCCACCTCGGCGAAGAGGATCCCGCCCTTACCGACCGACAGGTTCTGATCGATCACCGCCACGGCCCGTCGTCCGGCGAGCGCCCGGGCGATGGCGACATGCGGGAAGGGGCGCAGCAGCCGCAGCCGAAGCAGCCCGATCCGCAGCCCGCGGTCGCGGAGACGCGCAACCTCTGCCCTGCCGATCGTGCTGAAGGAGTTGGACATGACGATCACGTACTCGGCGTCGTCCAGCCCCCATCCCTCGACGGCATGCCACCGCCGACCGAAGCGATCGGCGAACTCCGCGCTGATGGCGTCGTGCACGTCGAGCGCGGCCTCGGCGGCACGCTGCATCTGGTACTTGAAGAACGCGTAGGCACTGCCGCCCAGAACCGCCACGCCCTGGGCGAGCGCGTGCGAGGCGGACAGGCGGCCGTGCGGGGGCTCGAAGGGAGGCAGGAATTCCCGCACTGCCTCCGGCGCGGGGAGCTCCACGGGCTCGCGCGCGAACGACAGCCAGAAGCCATCGAGATTGACCAGCGCCGGGAGGAGCACGTCGGGATGCTCGGCGAGGCGGTAGGCGATGAGCACATTGTCGAGCACTTCCTGGCAGGTTTCGGCATGGAGCTGGAGAAAGCCCGCGTCGCGCGCGGCGAGCACATCGTTGTGGTCGGGCTCGAGCGTGATCGGAGCGGCGAGGCCGCGCGAGACGTTGGCGAGCACGAGTGGCACGCGCCAGCCCGCGACGGCGTAGAGCATCTCGAAGGCATAGAGCAGCCCCTGACTCGACGAGGCCGTGAAGGTGCGAGCGCCGGCGGCCGCCGCGGCACCGGCCGCCGTCAGCATCGCATGCTCGGAGTCGAGCATGACGAATCGCGCCTGGAGCTCTCCCCGGGCCACCCACTGCGCGAGCGCCTCGACGATTTCCGTCTGCGGCGTGATCGGGAACGCCGGCACGTAATCCACCTCGGCCAGCCGTGCCGCCCAGGCCACCGCGAGATTTCCGGTGAGCAGCTCCCGTCCCATCAGGCCTCCTCGCGGACCGCGTCGATGGCCTGCGTCGGGCACTCGTGCACGCACACGCCGCAGCCCTTGCAATGCGCATAGTCGACAACCGGCCAGTGCTCGGCATCCAGGGCGATCGCTCCCTCCGGGCACAGCGCAAAGCATAGCGAGCACCGCGTACATCGCTCCCGGTGGATGATCGGCCGCTCGAGACGCCAGGTTTCGGTCGTCCGGCGGGCGGAGGTCGCTGCAGCGACGATGGCCGGCGCCGCGAACCGGGCCGGGAGGCGGGGCACGACAAAGAGCCCGCCGGGACGCGATGCCGCCGAGCCCTCGGACCGGATGGTCGTCTCGCAGCCAACGGCAGGCGTCGCCTCGAAGGCTCGCTCGGCGGCGGCGAGGTTCCGTTCGAGCAGGACGCCCGACACCTCGCTATCGGCCAGCTCTCTCCGGATTGCTGCAGCGAGCACGGTCCAGGGCGCCAGGTTCATGGCCCGCGCCGCCGCGGCAGCCATGGCCGCACTGAGCACGTGGCGACCCACCACCGCCACCACGATCGCGGACACGTCGACCGTCACGACGCGTCCCGGGATTTCGCGAGTCGCCGCCAGCACGGCGGCAGGCTCGCTGCTGTTGACCAGCACCAGCGTGCCCGCATCGACGCCGGCCAGGACGGCGGCTTCGGGCTGGCCGAGCTGCCCGGCATCCATCGCCACCAGCACGTCCGGCCGGTCGACGTAGCCGCGTTCGCAGACGGGCTGCTCGGAGAGTCGGACGAAGGCGACCACCGGCGCCCCCCGACGTTCTGCACCGTACAGCGGGGAATCCTGGACCTGCAGGCCCGCGAGAAACCCTGCTCGTCCGAGGATGCGGGCCGCGAGCTTGACACCCGTGCCACCCCGGCCGTGGACCCGGATGTGGCGAACCGTGGTGACGTCCCCCCTTTCGCTGACCGTCCCTCGCGTCTACCACGGCCCAAGGCCCACGCGGAAGGAGGTCCACTCGTGAGAAGCTGCCGCTCATGATCCCGCCTCTCATCGTCGACGGCGCACAGGGCGAAGGCGGTGGGCAGATCCTCCGCACGGCACTCGGCCTCGGGACGGCGCTCGGGCGACCGGTCCGGGTGGTGAACGTCCGCGCAGCACGGCCCCGGCCGGGCCTGCGCCCCCAGCATCTGGCCGCCGTGCGCGCCCTCGCCGCGGTCAGTGCCGGCCGGCTGGACGGCGACCGCCTCGGCTCGACGGACGTGACCCTCGTCCCGGGCGCGCTGCAGGGTGGCCGCTGGCATATCGACGTCGGCGCCGAGCAGGGCAGCGCGGGCGCGGTCACGCTCGTCTTTCACGCGCTTCTCCCTGCCTTGCTGCTGGCGCCCGGCCCCTCGTCGCTGACCTTCGTCGGTGGCACGCACGTCCCGTGGAGCCCTCCGGTCCATCATGTGCAGGAGGTCTTCCTTCCCCTGCTCGCCCGCGTCGGCGTTCGCGCCGCGATGACCCTGCAGCGTCTCGGCTGGTATCCAGCCGGCGGCGGGATCGCCGAGGTCCAGGTCGCGCCGGGGCGGCCCGAGCACGGGCTCCGGCTCGATCCCGGCGACGCGGCCTGCCGGGTGCCGCTCCGCGGGCTCTCGCTTGTCTCGCACCTCCCCGCGGCCATCGCCGAGCGCCAGCGTGCCCGGGCTCGGGCACGGCTCGACGCGGCCGGGATCCGCGCCGAGATTGCCCTCGCCTGCGATACGGCGGCCGCGGGACCCGGCAGCTTCGTCTGGCTCGTACGACCCGGCCTCGCGGGCTTTTCCGCACTCGGGCGCCGCGGCCTCCCGGCCGAGCGCGTCGCGGACATGGCCGTCGAGGCCTGCCTCGCCTGGCATGCCAGCGGGGCGATGCTCGACGAGCACGTGGCCGATCAGCTCGTGCCGGTCCTCGCGCTGTCGCCGGAAGCGTCGCGGTTCACCTGTCCCCGGGTGTCGCCGCATCTGCGCACCGTGGCCCGGGTCGTCGAGCAGCTGACCAGGGCCCGGGTCGTTCTGGACGACGGGCCCCCCGCGCAAGTCGAGGTGCTCCCGGCGCCCCTGGCACCCGCCTCAGCGCGTTCCCCATGAGGGGGACTTGCCTTGACGCCGTCTGACCGCGGCTTTAGTAACCGCACTAGCTCGTACGCATGGAGCCGCTCGCTCGCCTGCCCCCGATCTACTTCGAGACACTCCTCGCGAGCTCTCCGGACATCGTGGTGGCGGTCGACCGGCGGGGCACCGTCATCTTCTACAACGACGGCGCCCGCAGCTCGCTCGGCTACTCGCCCGACGAGGTGCTGGGACAGCACGTGAGCCGGCTCTATCCGGACCTCGACGAGGCCCGCAAGGTCATGCAAGCGATGCGGCAGGGCGTCGGCGCCGAAGGACCCGGGCGCGTCCGCAACTTCGAGACCACCTTCGTCTCCAAATCCGGGGAGCGCATTCCGGTGGCCATTTCCGGCAGCCTGATTCGCACCGAGGGCGGGGAGGAGCTCGGATCGATCGGCTTCGCCAAGGACCTGCGCGAGATTCGCCGCCACGATCAGCTGGTCACGCTGGGCCAGGTGGCGATCGGCCTCGCCCACGAGATCAACAACCCGCTCGAGGTGATCGTCAACAACCTGCGCCTGCTGGAAAAACATCTGGCTCGCGTGAGCTCGGACGAGGACTTCATCGTCGAGAGCGAGCGCATGGAGAGCACCCACGCCGCGCTCGGCCGGATCCACGACATCCTCGAGAAACTCAATGCGCTCGCCCACGGGGCCGACTACGCCACCCGAGAGTACCTCCCCGGAACGGAAATGACCGACCTCGCCCCCGCCCCGCCAGGGGCGGCGCGTCGCGACGGCCAGCCCGATCCCGAGCTAGCGGGGCTGCGCATCCTGGTCATCGACGACGACCTGGCCGTATGTCAGTCGCTGCGCGACCTGCTGCGCCAGGAAGGCTGCGAGGTCCTGGTGGCCACGGGCGGTCGCGAGGGCCTGGCCCGACTGGACACCGAGGCGGTCGACCTGGTGCTCTCCGATGTCGTGATGCCCGATCTCGACGGCCACGAGGTGTTCGCCGAGGTGCGGCTTCGCCACCCGGGCCTCCCCGTCGTGCTAATGACGGCATTTCACTACGACAAGGACCACATCATCAAGCGAAGCAAGCTTGCTGGGCTCGAGGATGTCCTCTACAAGAAGCCGATCGACCTGCCCAAGCTCCGCGCGATCATCAAGCGCCACGCCCGGCACCATCCCCTGGTGGCCGGCGCTTGAGCGCCGGATGGCGGGTCTCCGCCGTCCCCGAGATAAGGAGGAATGGCCATGCAGCGACCGACAGGGGCTGTGATCCTCGCACTCGTCCTTGCCTTGCCCGGGGCAGCTGCCTCGCAGAGCAACGTGGGCGGCGCAGAAAGCGACGTTCGGAACGAGAAGAAGGTCCGGGAGCTCTACGAGCGCTTCACGGAGGCCTGGAACCGTCACGATCACGAAGCGCTAGCCGCCCTGTACGCCATCGATGGAGATCACACGGAGCCGGACGGCAATCATGTCGACGGCCGGGCGGCGGTCGCGCTGCTTTTCAAGCGCCAGCACGAGACGGTCTTCAAGCACACGCGGCTTCTGCTCCAGATCGCCGACATCTGGTTCATGACGAGCGAGGTGGCGCTCGTCGACGGCGGCTACGCCATCTCGGGGATCCGCACGCCCGAGGGCGAGCAGCTCCCCGAACGCCGGGGCCGCCTCACGGCCGTCGTCCTTTTCGAGAACGGCCAGTGGCTGATCGCGGCGAGCCGGCTGATGATCCCGACCGAGCTCCCCTACAAGCGCTGAGCCCCGTCCCGGGCCCCGTGCAGGGGTGGACTGCGTCCGCGGGCGCGGCTACACAGGATGGCCGTGGCGATCCGGATCACCCGCGTGTACACGCGGCGCGGCGATCGGGGCGAGACGGATCTCGTCGGGGGTCCCCGCGCGCCTAAAGACAGCCCGCGCATCGAGGCCTACGGGACGGTCGACGAGCTCAACGCCGCACTCGGCGTGGTGCGGGCCTTCAACGCGAGCGAGCTCGAGCGCGCGCCGCAGTGCCGCACGCTCGACGACATCCTGCGCCGCCTCCAGAGCGAGCTCTTCGATCTCGGCGCGCAGCTCGCCACGCCGCCGGAGATCTGGCAGCCAGGCATGTTCGAGGTCACCCCCGAGCACATCGCCTGGCTCGAGCGGACCATGGACGCGTGCCAGCAGGATCTGGCCCCCCTCGCCTCCTTCGTTCTGCCCGGCGGGGGACGGACCAGCGCGCTTTTGCACGTGGCGCGCACGGTGTGCCGGCGCGCCGAGCGCGAGGTGCTGAAGCTGATGCGGCACGAGGTCATGAGCGACCAGCCGCTGGCGTATCTGAACCGACTCTCGGACCTGCTCTTCGTGCTCTCGCGCTGGATCGGCCATCACCTCGGCGAGCAGGAGCATCTGTGGGAGCGTCCCCTGCTACGCGAGCGGCAGGAGAACGCACCCGAGGCGAAGAAACCATGAGCGACGACTCTGCTCCCCTCTGGTTCCGGCAGCTGCAGCTCGGGCCGATGGAGAACTTCGTCTACCTCATCGGCGATCCGACGACCCGCGAGTGCGCCGTGGTCGACGCGGCCTGGGACATCGACGCGATCGTCCGCGAGGCCGACAACGCCGGCTATCGCATCACGCACGATCTCGTGACCCATTTTCACCCCGACCACCTC
>Ga0308411_10002541_pt1 | contig 12297 bp, 9 predicted proteins | sample HotsprottomLayer_2_FD_203530 | JGI IMG/M metagenome (GOLD analysis project Ga0308411, IMG submission 203530) | Hot spring phototrophic mat microbial communities from Octopus Spring, Yellowstone National Park, Wyoming, United States -... | ecosystem: Environmental > Aquatic > Thermal springs >... | reverse complement strand
CCGAAGCGTGTCTTGTTCGCGCGCGAAGAGTTCTTGGGCGCTGACCTCGCCCAGCACGCGAACGAAGTCGGGGAAGCGATCGGCGAGTTCTTCGAACGAGGCCCGGATGGCCCCGCGCGCGCTCGCCGCCGAGAGCTGCGCGTACGCTGCCCGTCCCAGGGTGGCGTAGTACTCGGGCCCGACGAGACTGCGTTCCAGGCTGTCCACGAAGACCCCGGTGATGAACAGCGCGGTATCGGCAACGCGCCGCAGCTTCGCGACGCGCTGCGGCGGGGGTGCCTGCATCGCCTCGAGGTAGTCGATGCCGAGGGGGGGATCCAGGAGATCGGGTCGGCCCGGTCGGGCGAAGCTCTCCAGCAGATTCACGAGGTAGAACTCGGTCGTCGTGAGCGATTCGATGCCGAGGGTCGTCATGGCGCGCTGAACGAGCTCGCGAAACAGGTGTGTCAGGGTGTCCCTCTCGACCATGTGCCGGGATCCTCCGCAGGACTGGATCGTTGCAAAAACCATGACGTCGAGACGGGCGAAGAGCAACTGGCCGTTTGAAGGGGCTTGGGCGCTCTGGTAACCCCGGCCACTCCTCTGACGCCGATGCCCACGTCGTCTCCCCTCCCTGCAGTGAAAGGCTTCCGGGACGTGCTCCCCGAGGAAAGCCGGCGCTGGCGGCGCCTGGAGACCGCTGCAGCGCAGGTCTTCGAACGGTACGGGTATGGGGAGATCGGCCTGCCCGTGCTCGAGCGGAGCGAGCTGTTCGCGCGCTCGCTCGGCGAGACGAGCGATATCGTCGAGAAGGAGATGTATTCCTTCGTCGATCGGGACGGGACCTCGGTAACCCTGCGGCCCGAGGCCACCGCGTGCGTGGTGCGAGCCTACCTGGAGAGTGGCCTGGTACACCGCGAGCCGGTGTGCCGCTTGTGGTATCGGGGGCCGATGTTTCGGCGGGAGCGACCGCAGAAGGGGCGGTTCCGGCAATTCTCGCAGATTGGAGTCGAGCTGTTCGGGCGGCCCGAACCACTGGCCGACGCCGAGATGCTGGTAATGCTGGCGCAGTACCTGGAGGTCGTGCACGCGACCGGCGTGGCGATCGAGCTCAACTCTCTCGGAGATCGGGCCTGCCGCCCTGCGTACCGCGAGGCACTCAGAGCGTATGGCATGGCGCATCGCGAGCAGCTGTGCTCGGACTGCCACCGCCGGCTCGAGCGGAATCCGCTGCGGCTCCTCGACTGCAAGGTCGAGACCTGCGCGGCGCTGATGGCGGAGGCGCCGCGCGTCATCGACTTCCTCTGCGATCCCTGTCGGAGCCACTTCGACGAGGTCCGTTGCCTGCTCGAGCGCCAGGGCGTGGAGTACCGTCTGGCGCCACGCCTCGTCCGGGGCCTCGACTACTACTGCCGGACGGCCTGGGAGGTGATCGCCCCGGGGCTCGGGGCCCAGAACGCCGTCGGAGGAGGTGGCCGCTACGATGGGCTCATTGCTGCCCTCGGGGGCCCAGAGCTGCCCGGGATTGGCTTCGCGCTCGGGGTAGATCGGCTGGCGATGATCATTGCGGGCACGGTGGCGGAAGGCCGACTCGACGCGGTAGTGCTTCCCCTGGCGGCGGAAGCGGTCGGGCCGGCGCTCGACCTCGCGACGCGGCTGCGCGCTGTTGGCCTCCGGGTCGGGCTCGAGCCGGCAGGGCGAACGCTGAAGGCGTTGCTCCGATCCGCCGATCGCCAGCGGGCGCGCCAGGCATTGATCCTCGGAGACGAGGAGCTGCAGGCCCAGCGGGCGACGGTACGCGATCTCGAGCGCCGGATCGATCGGCCGCGAGCGGTCCCGCTCGCGGCCTCCGGGACGGAGCTGCTTCGTGCGCTCGGGGTCGAGGGGGAAGGGGTCGTGCCGTGAGCATGCCGCTCGATTCTCCTGGGCGCTGGCGGCGGACGCAGCTCGCCGGCGAGCTGCGCGACGGCGACGTCGGCCGCGAGGTGGTGCTGTGCGGCTGGGTGGACAGCTGCCGCGATCACGGCGGCGTCATCTTCATCGATCTTCGAGATCGCTCGGGCATCGTCCAGGTGGTCTGCGACCCGGCTGACAGTCCCGAAGCGCACGTCCGAGCGGGTCTCGTGCGCTTCGAATGGGTGCTCGGGGTGCGCGGGACCGTCCGTCCGCGTCCCGCGGAGACCGTCAACGCCGATCTGGCCACCGGCCGGATCGAGGTCCGGGCGTGCGAGGTCGCCATCCTGAACACGGCGCGCCCGACACCGTTCCCGCTGAACGATGCGGCGGAGGTCAACGAGACCACGCGCCTCAAGTACCGCTACCTCGACCTGCGCCGCCCGGAGATGCAGCGGACGCTTCGCCTGCGGCACGAGGTCGTGCGGCAGATCCGACAATACCTGCATGAGCACGACTTCATCGAGGTCGAGACCCCGATTCTGACGCGATCGACGCCGGAGGGAGCGCGCGATTACCTGGTGCCGAGCCGCGTCCAGCGGGGGACCTTCTTCGCCCTCCCGCAGTCTCCGCAGCTCTTCAAGCAGATCCTCATGGTGGGCGGGATCGATCGCTATTACCAGATCGCCCGCTGCTTCCGCGACGAGGATCTTCGCGCTGACCGCCAGCCGGAGTTCACGCAGATCGACCTCGAGATGTCCTTCGTGGCGCGGGAAGATGTGATGGCGCTGGTCGAGCCGCTGGTCGCGGACCTCTTTGCGCGCGTGCGCGGGCGCGCCATGCGGCGCCCGTTCCCGGTGCTGTCGTGGGCCGAGGCGCTCGCTCGCTACGGCACCGATCGGCCCGACCTGCGGGTCAGCCTCGAGTTGCACGACCTGTCGGACTGTTTCGCGGGGACGCAGTTTCGGGTCTTTGCCGAGGCACTCGGATCGGGCCTCCGGATTCGGGGGCTGGCGGTCCCCGGGGGGGGCGAGCTTTCCCGCAGGGAGCTCGACGACCTGGTGGAGTTCGCACGGCGAGAGGGCGCACGTGGTCTGACCTGGATTCGCGTCGGCAGCGACGGCTGGCAGAGCCCGGCCGTGAAATTCCTCTCGGAGAGCGAACGCGAGCGGTTGACGGCCGCCACGGCGCTGGCACCGGGCGATCTCCTCGTGATGCTCGCGGAGGCGGACGCACAGGCCCTGCCGATTCTGGCGCAGCTGCGAGTGCGGCTGGGCGAGCGCGTTGGGCGGGTGGACCGGCAGGAGGATCGCTTCCTGTGGGTCGTCGATTTCCCGCTCCTCGAGCGTGATCCGGAAGCCGGCCGCTTTGTCGCCGTGCACCACCCATTCACGGCGCCGCACGAGGACGACCTCGATCGGCTCGAGTCGGATCCGCTCGCGGTCCGTGCCCAGGCCTACGATCTCGTCCTCAATGGCACGGAGCTTGGCGGAGGAAGCATCCGGATCCATCGTCCTGACGTGCAAGAGCGCGTCCTGCGCCTGCTGGGCATGCCGGAGGCCGAAGCACGGACGCGGTTCGGGTTCCTGCTCGATGCACTCGCCTACGGCGCGCCACCCCACGGGGGCATCGCCCTGGGGCTCGACCGACTGGTCATGCTGCTCGCCGACGTTCCCTCTATCCGCTCGGTCATCGCCTTTCCCAAAACACAGCGTGCCAGCTGCCCTCTCACCGACGCTCCAGCCCCCGTCGACCCGGCCCAGCTGCGCGAGCTGGGGATTCGGCTCGTCGATACCTGAGGGGGCGCCGGGGTAGCCCGGAAGAGGCGGGCCGGCGGTGCCTCAGAGGATCGAGTCGAGCGAACCCGTTGCCATGCCGACGGCGGCGGCGACGCCGGGGTGCATGACCTGCCCGTCGAGCACGTTGATGGCGGTGCGCAGGGCCGGACGCCGTCGCACGGCCTCCGCTAGACCATGGTCGGCGATCTCCAGCGCATACTCGAGCGTGGCATTCGTCAGCGCGTGCGTCGAGGTGTGCGCCACGATGCCGGGCATGTTCGTCACGCAGTAATGGACGACCCCTTCCTCGATGAAGGTGGGTCGCGCATGGGTCGTCGGGCGCGCAGTCTCCACGCAGCCGCCCTGATCGATCGAGATGTCCACGATGGCCGCGCCCGGACGCATGGAGGCCACCAGACTGCGGGAGATCAGCCGTGGTGCTCGCGCGCCAGGAATGAGAACGGCACCGATGACGAGATCGGCGCGTCGGACTTCCTCCTCGATCGTCGCCCGGTTCGACATGAGCGTGGTCAGGTGCCCCCCGAGGATGTCGTGTACGTAGCGAAGCCGGGCGGGGTCGATGTCCAGCACCGAGACCTCGGCGCCGATACCGACAGCGGCCTGGCACGCCGAGGTGCCGGCCATCCCCGCGCCCAAAATGACCACCTTGCCGGCGCGAACGCCGGCTGCGCCCGAGAGCAGCACGCCGCGTCCCCCATTCTGCGCCTCGAGACACCAGCCCCCGACCTGCACGGCCAGCCGGCCGGCGATCTCGCTCATGGGAGCGAGTAGGGGGAGCGAGCCATCGGCCAGCTCCAGGGTTTCGTAGGCCAGAGCCCGGACGCGGCGCTCGAGCAGCAGCCGCGTCAGCGCCGGATTCGCTGCGAGGTGAAGATACGTGAACAGCACCTGGTCGGCGCGAAGCAACGCGTACTCGGCCGGCAGCGGTTCCTTCACCTTCAGAATCAGCTCGGCACGCTGCCAGAGGGTCGGAGCGTCGACGAGCGTTGCGCCGTTTTCCGCGTACAGGGCATCGGGCAGACTCGAGCCCGCGCCCGCACCCCGCTCGACGAGGACGCGGTGTCCGTGCGCCACGAGTGCGGCAACGCCGATCGGCGTGAGGGCTACCCGGCGCTCTTCTTCCTTGATTTCGCGTGGCACACCCACGATCATGCTGCGACCCTAGCAGATCCCGGAAAGGGCGTCTTGCCTCGGTGCTAAGCGGCTCGATAAAAGCTCGCTCAGCGCGTGGTGGCACGGACGATCGACGGCAGGGCGGTGGCGGCAGTTGTGCGTGACGAGGTGCGCGAGCGGGTGCGCCGTCTTGCCGAGCGGGGCGTGGTTCCGGGACTCGCTACCGTGCTGGTCGGAGACGATCGACCCTCGGCGACCTACGTCGCTAGCAAGACGCGGGCCTGCCTCGACGTCGGGATTCGTGCTTTCGGCCACCGGCTCGCCGCTGGGGTGTCCCAGGACGAGGTCGTGGCGCTGGTCCGACGGCTCGGCAGCCATCCCGAGGTCCACGGGATCCTCGTCCAGCTGCCTCTCCCGGCGGGCATCGACTCGGGGACAGTCCTCGCGGCGATTCCACCGGTGAAGGACGTCGACGGGCTGCATCCGGAAAACCAAGGCCGATTGCTCGCCGGTCTCCCTGGCCTGCGGCCGTGCACCCCGCTCGGCGTACTCCGCCTCCTGGACGCGATCGGCTGTGAACTGCGCGGTGTGCAGGCAACGGTCGTGGGGCGAAGCGTGCTCGTGGGTAAGCCGCTGGCCTTGCTGCTGCTCGAGCGGCATGCCACGGTCACGATCTGTCATTCGCACACTCGCGGGCTGGCCGGGGAAGTCGAGCGCGCCGAACTGCTGGTCGCGGCGATCGGTCGCGAGGGGTCGATCCGGGGGGAGTGGATCCGACGGGGCGCGGTGGTGATCGACGTCGGGATCAATCGGACGGCCGAGGGGCAGCTCGTGGGTGACGTCGAGTTCGAGGCGGCAGCAGAGCGCGCGTCGTGGATCACACCGGTGCCGGGCGGCGTCGGGCCTATGACGGTGGCCATGCTGCTGGCGAACACCGTGGCGGCAGCGGAAGGCGCAGTGGACGGGGGCGCCCCGTGACACTGCGCCGCACGCCGCTCCATGAGCGACATGACGCGCTCGGGGCGCGTTTCGGGCCCTTCGCTGGCTGGGAGCTGCCGATGGCGTATACGACGGCTGCCGCGGAGCACCGGGCTGTGCGGGAGCACTGCGGGCTCTTCGACGTGAGCCACATGGGCGTGCTCGAGCTGCGCGGGCCGGCTACCCTCGCCAGCGGCCAACGGCTGCTCGTGAACGATCTTGCCCGGCTGGGCGATGGCGATGGGCAGTACACGCTCATGTGCAATCCGCACGGGGGGGTGGTCGACGACCTCATCGTGTTCCGCCTGCACGAAGAGCGTTTGGTGCTGGTCGTCAATGCGGCGAACGTGGCGACCGATATCGCGTGGATTCGGGAGCATGCTGCTCGGGGTGTGGAGGTCGACGATCGCAGTGGCAGGAGCGTCCTGTTGGCCTTGCAAGGACCGGACGCAGAGCGTGCCCTGCGCCCGCGGACCTCCCTGGCCGTGGACACCTTGCCGCCCTTCGGCATTCGCGCGGGAACGGTCGCAGGACACCCCGCCCTAGTGGCGCGGACGGGCTATACCGGCGAGGATGGCTTCGAGATCCTGGTCGAGGCGACCGACGCTGCAGCAGTGTGGGACGCGCTCCTCGATGGGGTGCGGCGACAGGGGGGGCTTCCGGCCGGGCTGGCGGCGCGCGATACCTTACGCCTCGAGGCTGGGCTTCCGCTCTACGGGTTCGAGCTCGATACGACGACGACGCCGCTGGAGGCAGGGCTGGGGTGGGTGGTGAAGCTAGGCAAGGGCGAGTTTCTCGGACGCGAGGCGTTGTCGCGGCAGGTCGCGACCGGGGTCGGGCGCAGCCTCGTCGGATTGCAGATGGAGGACGCGGGCGTGCCGCGCCACGGCCAAGCCGTGTGGATCGATGGAGCACCGGCTGGCGTGGTGACGAGCGGCTGTCGTTCGCCTACGCTGGGGGCGTTCATCGGGATGGCCTACGTTCCCTCCGCCGCGACACGACCAGGTACGCCGATCGAAATTGCGATGCGCGGACGGCGACTGCCGGCGCGTGTGGCCAGCCGTCCATTCTATCGGCGGGTCGGAAGGGAGAAGCACCATGCACGTGCCTGAGGAACTGTATTACACGCGCGATCACGAGTGGCTGCGCGTGGACGGTGCCGAGGGAACCGTGGGGATCACCGACTTCGCGCAGGGGTCGTTGGGCGACGTGGTCTTCGTGGAGCTGCCGAAGGCGGGCACCATCCTGCAACAGGGAGAGCCCTTCGGCGTGATCGAATCGAACAAGACCGTCTCCGACCTCTTCGCGCCGGTGAGCGGTCGGGTCGTGGCCGCGAACGACAGCCTGCGCGAGCACCCTGAGGCGGTCAATCAGGATCCCTACGGCGCCGGGTGGATCGTGCGGATCGCGCTGGAGGAGCCGGCGGAGGTGCGCAACCTTCTCGATGCGGCCAGCTACCGCGAGCAGCTCGCACGAGAGCAACGCCCGTGAGCGCGTACACCCCACACACCGCCGCGGACATCGCGGCGATGCTGGCTGCTGTGGGGGCGGGATCGCTGGATGACCTGATCGCTCAGGTTCCCGCGAGCCTACGAGCCCGAGCCCGGGTGGACCTCCCGGCGGGGTGCAGCGAGCCGGAGCTACGGGCGCGCTTCGCCGCGCGGGCATCGCGCAACAGCGGAGCGGAGAGCGTGGCGTTCTTGGGTGCAGGCGCCTATCCCCATCACGTACCGGCGGTGGTGAACCACATCCTCCTGCGATCCGAGTTCGCGACCGCCTACACCCCCTACCAGCCCGAGGTGAGCCAGGGGACGTTGCAGGCGATTTTCGAGTTCCAGACATTCGTCGCCCTGCTGCTCGGCCTCGATGTGGCGAACGCCAGCATGTACGACGGGGCATCCGCACTGGCGGAGGCCGTGCTCATGGCGCATCGCCTGGAGCCGAAGCGTCGTCTCGTAGCAGTCGCCCGCTCGCTGCATCCGCACTACCGGGCGGTGCTCGCGACGTACCTCCGCGGACTCGAACGCCTCGAGGTCCGCGAGATCTCCTGGGCGGACGATGGACGTCTCGACCGGGGCGCCCTCGACGCCGTGCTCGGCGAGAGCCTGCTCTGTGTCGCTGTCGGACAGCCGAACGTTTTCGGGGTGCTCGAGGATGTCGCCGCGCTCAGCGCTCGGGCGCATGCGGTGGGGGCGCTCGTGGTGAGCGCGACGCCTGAAGCGCTCGCCTTGGGACTCGTGCGCTCGCCCGGCTCGACCGGTGCCGACATCGCCGTCGCCGAGGGGCAGAGCCTGGGGTTGCCCCTGTCCTACGGTGGGCCAGGGGTCGGGTTGTTCGCGACCCACGAGCGCTTCGTGCGCTTCATGCCTGGCCGGCTGGTCGGAGAGACGGTCGACGCCAACGGCCGGCGCGGGTACGTGCTCACGCTCGCTACGCGCGAGCAGCATATCCGCCGCGAGCGTGCGACGTCCAACATCTGTACCAATCAGGGGCTCTGCGCGCTTGCGGTGACCGTATACCTGTCGATGCTAGGCCGACAGGGGCTGCGGCGCCTCGCCCGGCGAAACTACGATGCCGCGCACGCCGTGGCTGCTCGGCTGGGCGAGATCGGCGCCGAGCGACGTTTCGCTGCGCCTTTTTTCAACGAGTTCGTGATACGCGCACCGCAGGTCGTCGCTCGCTGGGAGCAGCTCGCCCGCGAGGGGCTGATCGCAGGGTTTCCCCTGGGATGCTGGTACCCCGAGCTGCAGGACTGCCTGCTGGTCTGTGTGACGGAGATCCACACGCCCGAGGAGATTGACCGGCTCGTGGACGCGATGCGCGCATGCGCCGAGGGACACGTCGGCGGGAGGAGCGGGGCATGCTGCTTGACGAACCCCTGATCTTCGAGCGCGGTGCCCCTGGGCGGGTGGGCTGGGATCCTGGCGGCATCGCGCTGGAGCCGGCGGCGGATCTTCCGCAGGAGCTGCAACGCGACGACGACCTCGCGGGCATACCGGAGCTCAGCGAGCTGGAAGTGCTGCGCCACTACCTGCGCCTGTCGCAGTGGAATTACGCCGCCGCGACGACCTTCTACCCGCTCGGGTCGTGCACGATGAAGTACAATCCCGTCGTTCACGAGGAGATCGCACGCCTGCCCGGCTTCGCGCGACTTCATCCCCTGGTGCCGCCGGCCCTGGCGCAGGGAGCATTGGAGGTGTTGGCAGCCCTCGAGCAGGCCTTGCTGGCCATCTCGGGGCTGGAGGCGGTGACGCTCCAGCCAGCGGCTGGCGCGCAGGGAGAGCTGACGGGGATGCTGGTCGTGCGGGCCTACCATGCCGACCGCGGACAGCGGCGGGGCCGGGTCCTGATCCCCGCCAGCGCGCATGGCACGAATCCAGCCAGCTCGGCCTTTTGTGGGTATGCGGTGACCGAGGTGCCGACGACAGCCCGCGGCTTGCTCGATGCCACGACAGTCGCCGACACGATGGACGAATCCGTGGCTGCCCTCATGGTGACCAATCCGAATACCCTCGGGCTCTTCGAGGAGGACATCGAGCGCGTGACCGAAGCTGTCCATGCCAGGGGCGGTTTGGTGTACATGGACGGCGCGAACCTCAACGCCCTGATGGGCGTCGCCCGGCCAGGCGACATGGGTGTGGACGTCATGCAGTTCAATCTTCACAAGACCTTCTCCACCCCGCACGGCGGGGGCGGGCCTGGGGCGGGACCGGTCGCGGTCCGCGCCTCGCTGGCCGAGTACCTTCCCGGGCCGCGGCTCGTGCGGGGGGCGGAGGGTTGGTCCTGGGAGGAAGCCGGACCCAAAAGCGTGGGCCGCGTGCGCTCCTTCTTCGGGAATTTTGGCGTTCTCCTGCGGGCACTTGCGTACATCGAGCGCCTGGGAGGACCGGGGCTGGAGCAGGTGACGCGGCTGGCCATTCTGAATGCAGCTTACCTTCGCGCGCGGCTGCAGGAGCGCTTTCACCTTCCCTACGACACGCCCTGCATGCACGAGTGCGTGTTTTCCGATCGCACGCTGGCGGATACCGGCGTGACGACCCTCGACGTGGCGAAACGCCTGCTCGATTACGGCTTCTATGCCCCGACGATCTACTTTCCCTTGGTCGTCAAGGGGGCACTGATGATCGAGCCAACGGAAACCGAGACGAAGGAAACGCTCGATGCGTTCGTTGCGGCGATGGTCGCGATCGCCGACGAAGCCCGCGCGGAGCCGGAGCAGCTGCGCCGGGCCCCGCATGCGACCCGGTGGGCGCGGCTGGACGAGACGCGTGCCGCACGGCATCCCGTGCTGCGCTGGCGGCCCACCGGCGGCTCGGCGGAAGCGTAGCAAAATTGACTTCCGGGGGGGCCGCGTGTAGCGTCCACCCGGACGTCGCGGAATGTCGGTGTTGAACACGAAGGTTCTCGTGCTGAACCGGTCGTATTTGCCGGTGCATGTGACGTCCGTGCGTCGTGCGCTGTCGCTGCTGTACCAGGACGTAGCGCGGGCTGTCGACGCGCACTACCGCACCTTCGACTTCGCGTCCTGGGCCGACCTCGCGGCACACGAAGACGCGATCGGGCTCGTAGGCCGTGCCATCCGGGTTCCGCGAGTGATCCTCCTGGTCGCATACGATCGCGTGCCGCGGCGACATGTCCGTTTCAGCCGCTACAACATCTACGCGCGAGACCAGAACCGCTGTCAGTACTGCGGGCGGCAGTTCCCGCGCTCCGAGCTCAATCTCGATCATGTCATCCCGCGGTCGCGGGGCGGCACCTCGGTTTGGGAGAATGTCGTGTGCTCCTGCCACCGGTGCAATCGGATCAAGGGCGGCCGCCTGCCGGCGGAGGCGGGCATGCGACTGATCCGGCAGCCCTTTCGCCCCCAATGGACGCCGTTCATGCTGGAGACCTTCAGCATGCGGCGCTACCAGGAGTGGATGCCGTTCCTGTCCGGGATCGACGCGGCGTACTGGAATACGGAGTTGGTCGAGCGCTGACCCGACCGCGAGGGGGGGAGGACAAGGCGCGTGGGTGGTGGGGAGGAGCGATGCGGATCCGGCACATCGAGCTGAACGGCTTCAAGTCGTTCGCGGCGCGAACCGTCCTGGAACTGCCGCCAGGGGTCACCGCTATCGTCGGGCCCAATGGATGTGGCAAGTCCAACGTCGTCGATGCGATCCGGTGGGTGCTCGGGGAACAGAGCCCGAAACACCTGCGCGGCGGTGTCATGGAGGACGTGATCTTTGCAGGCAACGCCGAGCAGGCCCCGCTCGGGATGGCCGAGGTATCGCTCCTCATCGAACGGGACGAGAACGATCTGCGAGCGCTGGAGCGCGGCGGTTCGGGGGAGGGGGGCGATCGCGATGGGGCCGAAGTGCTGCTCGCCGCGGAGCTCGCGCACGCCAGCGAGATTCTCGTCACCCGCCGGTATTTTCGCTCCGGCGAATCGGAGTATTTGATCAACCGTCAGCCGTGTCGCCTCAAGGACATCACGGAACTCTTTCTCGGGACCGGCGTGGGGACGAAGGCGTACGCGATCATCGAGCAGGGACGGGTCGAACAGCTCGTGAACGCCAAACCCGAGGAGATGCGCCTCTTCCTCGAGGAAGCCGCAGGAACGACGCGCTTCCGTACTCGCCGGATGGCTGCGGAACGCAAGCTCGAACGGACGCGGGAGAATCTGGTTCGCGTGCTGGATATCGTTCACGAGCTCGAGCGGCAGATGGCTGCGCTGCAGCGACAAGCGAAGCGTGCCGAGGAGTATCATCGTATCAAGGACGAGCTGCGTGCCCTCGACCTCCGGGTGATGGCAACCCGCCAGCGGGCCTGGCGCGAGGAGGTGGCAGCGCTGGGAGCCCAGGTCGCTTTTTTGCGCGCGGAGGAAGCCACCCTGCATGTGCAACTGCGGGATACGCAGGTGGCTGCGGACGCTTCCCGGCAGCGTCGCCACGAAGCCGAGCGACGCCTGCGTGACGTTTCGGCGGCCATCGCGCAGGAGCGTCTGCGAGCCGGTGAAGCCGGGACGCGCTACGAGAATGTTGTGGCCCGCGCGGCGGAGCTCGCCGATCGCTCGGCCGAGGCCTGTCGGCAGGGGGAGCAGTTGCGTCAGCGGCTGGCGCTCGTGGCGGCCGAGGTTGCCGAGCTGGAGGGGTTGGCGACAGCCCTCAACGAGGAGCAAGTGGCAGCGGAGGCGGCTTGCGATGCTGCAGAACGTGGGTTGCAGGCGCTCGCGGAGAACGGGGCCGCGCTCGAGCGAGCCCTCGAACAAGCCCAGAACGCGCTGGGCGCTGCGGCGGCGGAGGAAGAGCGGCTGCGACACCGACGGGCTGCGCTCGGGTCGCAGCGTGTGGACATCGAGAGCAAACGCCAGCGTCTCGCGGTGGAGCAGGAGGCCCTGGCGAGGCGGCTCGATCACAATCGTCGTCAGGACGAGGCGCTGGGGATCCGGGAAAGCGCCTTGGAGGAGGAACGCGCGGCCCTCGACGCGGCGGGCAGTCGGCTAGTGGCTCAGGGTCAACGCCTTGCGAAGCGAGAGGACGAGGCTGCCCGAGCG
>Ga0308411_10002540_pt1 | contig 12298 bp, 5 predicted proteins | sample HotsprottomLayer_2_FD_203530 | JGI IMG/M metagenome (GOLD analysis project Ga0308411, IMG submission 203530) | Hot spring phototrophic mat microbial communities from Octopus Spring, Yellowstone National Park, Wyoming, United States -... | ecosystem: Environmental > Aquatic > Thermal springs >... | reverse complement strand
TCTCCTGACAACCCATCGCTCGCACCGCATTGAGATACCTCGATTGGAAAGCAGCCTCGGCACGGGCAAACCACACGCCTGTAACCTGTGCCACCTCGATAAATCCCTAGGCTGGACACAGCAAGAGTTGGCGAAATGGTCTGGTAAGCAATCTCCCGTTGCGCTATCGGAGGATGAAAAAAACCTTTCTCACATGCTGCTGATGCTGGCCACACACGATGCTCGGACCAGGGTCATCGTGGCGGGGGCCTTCAATAACCCCGCGGCTCGCCAAGCCACGCGATCGCAGGCCTTCGCCCCTTTCCTCGTTCGTCTCCTCGAGGCAGAGAGGTATCCCATGGTGCGGACTCTCTTGCACCGAGCATTGATCTCGGCCTCCTCGGATCGAGACCTGCCGGCTTACGACCCCTTGGCGACTCCCCCAGAGCGGCAAAAGCAATGTGTCGCTCTGCGCCGAGCCTTCGATCAGCCCCTCGCGCCTACCTCGTCCGGTTGGCCCGTCGATCCGCAGGGTCAACCGGATGAAGCCGTTTTGCGACGTCTTTTGCAGTCACGTCAGGATCCGGACGTAACGATCAATGAGTGACCTGGATGACTTGCGGCAACGCATTGCTTGGCGGCATCACCTCATCGGCTGGTGGGGGATGCTTGTTTTCCTGAGTCTGGGCATCGGCCTGGAGGCTTTGCATGGCTTGAAGGTGGGAGCTTATCTCGATCCCGAAAATCGCTTGCGCCGATTGATGTGGACACTTTCACATGCCCATGGGACCTTGCTCTCCCTCCTTCAGATTGTTTTCGCGCTGGGGTTAGGGAGGTTCGGTACTTGGAACCGGGGCCGGCTTCGCCTCACTTCATTTTTCCTGATCGACGGCTGGCTGCTCCTGCCATTAGGCTTCTTTCTCGGTGGACTCTGGCACAACGAAACCGACCCCTGGATCGGCATCGTCCTTGTGCCCATCGGGGCGTTGTTTTTGCTTGTTGCTGTCTTCTTGATCGCGCTCTCCGCACTCGGCTTGGACCGCGTCGAGTGAACCACGCGACCCTTCAAACAGACCGTTTTAAGCCGCGTTTTTCAAGCTCTGTGAGCATAGCCTCCTCATCGGGAAATTGACCCGTTTTCAATTTGGAATACACAAGGTCCTCCCCCACGCTCAATTCAAAGCAACCGCCCCCCGCAGGAACTAAGAGCAACCCTTTATAATTTGCTGTTTGAACGTCGTCAGAATTTTGGCCGCCAAACTGACGGCTTTGGGTTCATAGTTTCACACCGAGCAGTACTTCAAAGTGACATTCATTACGGGCTGATCCTCATTCACCAACTGGACGATGCACGCCAGTGTCAATTATACGAAGTCGCTCAGATAAACTGCTCCGATCCGCCGGTGACACGCCCCATCAAAGGCTCGATTTCATGGATCAGTTCGGCAGCCAGAGTTGATCGACTTAACCGTCGCCAGGTTCCCTCAGGTTTCCCCATGAAAGCTTCGAGATGGCGTGTCTCCAAGGTGTTCGCTACGATCAAGTCAGCCTGAGAATGTCGGCACGATGCGAGTGCGATCTGGCGAAGTTCCTCTTCCGTCACCCCAACCTCGAGCTTAAATTTCACGAGCACACCGCGGAAGTTCCATGTGGTTCGCACGAAATCAACCAGTTTCGGCGTGGGCACCAGTCGGAGCCATAATTCCGGAAAATTGCTTTTGATTTTGCCGACCTCCGGTGGCAGCACCTCCGAATTGGGCGAATTAGGAGGAGGTGACGAACCCGTCGCTGAAGAGGCCGCTCGGACTTCCGCCACCCGGTAATCGCTCACAGCGGCAGAGAGAATGACGGCTTCGTACCCCCCATGCGTGACCTCGACTTCGAGAAGGCGGTGCAAATCGTCGAAAGTGCGAAATGGCCGCAGCTGCCAGCGCTGGTGCTCGGTTGCATCGAGGTGGGAACGCCGGCTATCGGCAAGGTCTGGGTGCGACGTCAACAGTGTCACCGAGTGACCGCGACGAATAGCCTCCTCAGCAATCTGAAGCCCGGTCATGCCAGTAAAAATGTTGGAGATGCAGCGAACCGCATCTATCGGCACATGAGCATTGCCGGCCGTCACTAAGAGGCGACCCATGTGTCAGTTAACCTCCGTGATGCGTGAAGCGATGGTCGATCGTCACGCCCTCGAAACTGAGTCGTTATCATAACACGACGATAGGTTTCAACGTCACTCGGACGGTGCCGCTCGTCTCACCTCACGAACAAGTTTCAAATGAAGCTCGAATTCATCCGCTGTACGGGTTTCCAAAGTTGCACAAGGGGCTTCGTCAGACGATTATCGGCGGGGGGCATCAGTCTGCCAAAAGGTGGGGCCTATTGACGAACCCATGCCGTTTTTCATGCCGCGGTCCGCTAACAATTTCCCGTCAACATTCTGATCGGAGGGCGATCGACGGTGCAAGCGGTGTGTGATCCATTGAATGACGAAGTAGAACACCGGCGTCAGGAAGATGCCGAAAAGCGTCACGCCGAGCATCCCGGCGAAGACAGCTACACCCAGCGTTTGCCGCATCTCGGAACCGGCTCCCGAGGAGATCATAAGGGGTACAACGCCGAGGATGAAGGCCAAACTTGTCATCATGATGGGTCGCAGGCGCAATCGACACGCCTCGAGTGTTGCATCCCGTGCGGGCCGCCCGGAATCGTGTTGGGTTTTCGCATACTCGACGATCAGAATGGCATTCTTGCAGGCCAGGCCGACGAGCACGATCAATCCCACTTGCGTGAAGATGTTAACATCCAAGCGGGCCAGGTTCACGCCAATCGCTGAACAGAGCAGACACATGGGAACAACGAGGATCACAGCCAGGGGCAACGACCAGCTTTCGTATTGTGCCGCTAACACAAGGAAAACAAGAACAACCGCTAAAGCAAACGCCAGGAAGGCTGAGCTACCTGTCATGCGTTGTAAATAGGCAAGCTCGGTCCATTCAAGCCGCATGGAGGGGTCCAATTCTTGGCGTGCAACAGCTTCCATCAGTTGAAGCACCTCTCCCGAGCTGACCCCTCTTGCCGCACTCCCGTTCACCATGGCGGCGGGATACATGTTGTAGCGGACGACCATGAAGGGGCCTTCCGTTGGTTCGACAGTCGCCAGACTAGCGAGAGGAACCATCGCTCCTCGATCATTCCGCACCTTCAAATGCTTGAGGTCTTCAACAGTGGTGCGGAAGCGCTCAGCCGCTTGGACGTTCACTTGCCACGTCCGCCCGAAGCGGTTAAAGTCGTTCACATAAAGCGAACCGATATCGACCTGGAGCGTCTGAAAAATCTCCCCAAGGGAGACACCTCGCACCCTAGCGGCTGTTCGGTCGATTTGGAGGAAAAGCCACGGCGTCCGCGCCCGATAACTCGTGTAAAGCCCCGTTACGCCTGTCGTTTTTGATGCAGCCGCAATGATACGCTCGGCGGCTCCTTGAAGCGCGTCCGGGCCTGATCCCTCTCGATCTTCAATCACCAGCTTGAACCCACCCGCGGTTCCTAACCCCTCGATGGGTGGCGCCGAGAAGACCTGAACAAGGCCCTCTTCGGCAGCTGCTTGCAGCTCCTGTTCCAGACGAGCCGCTAAGGCGGCTCCACGTTCCTGTGGTTGGCGCCGATTCTCGAAGTCATCGAGCATCACGTAAATCGAGCCAAAATTCGGCGCATTGGCATTGAGCAAAGCCGATTGACCCACAATCGTGACGGTGTGCCGGATACCCGGGATCTGGCGCGCGGTTTGTTCGAGTCGGCTTAATACCCGCTCCGTACGTTCCAGAGCCGCGGAATCGGGCAATTGCACGTTGACCAGTAAGAAGCCTTTGTCTTGTTCCGGAATAAAACCCGTTGGCGTGCGTTGAAACATCCACCAGGTCAGTGCCAACAACGCGATGTAGCCGACGAGCACGAAAGCACTGCCACGCAAAAGTATACCGACCACGCGGGTATACCAACCGGTGGCCCAATCGAAAGCGAAGTTGAAGCGGTGAAAAAGGCCTGCGAGGATGACGTTGAGCGGCCGACTGACAAGCCAACCCACCAATGCCGCGACTACTCCGGCCAGCAATCGACTAAGCCCATCCGGCATACCAGGAAACCACGACCGGATCCACGGCGCCAGATGCCACGAGGCCAGTACGACGGCGACAAGAACGAAGGCCCAACGCGGTAACGGCGAACGGCGCTTTGTCTCATGGTGCGGTTTTAATAGCAAGGCGGCCAGTGCTGGGCTGAGTGTCAACGAGTTCAAGGCGGAAATCAGAGTCGAAACGGCGATGGTCAGAGCGAATTGTCGAAAAAACAAACCCGTGATGCCACTGATAAAAGCCGCAGGTACAAACACCGCGCTGAGAACCAGTCCCACCGCGATCACGGGACCGGAGACCAGGTCCATGGCGCGGATTGTTGCTTCCCGAGGTGGCAATCCCGCTTCGAGCTGTCTTTCGACCGCCTCCACGACCACGATGGCATCGTCCACGACAATGCCAATAGCCAGAACCAGGCCGAACAACGTCAGATTATTCAAACTGAAGCCGAGCAATCCCATGACGGCGAACGTGCCGACGATGGCCACCGGCACCGCGGCCAAGGGGATCACGGCACTACGCCAATCTTGTAAGAACAGCAAAACGACGACGGCGACCAGAATGATGGCATCACGCAAGGTGGATCCGACTTCTTTGATCGATTCGCGGATGAACGGCGTGGTGTCGTAGACGATGGCATAATCAACCCCCGAGGGGAAGCGCTCCCGCAATTCTGCCATCTTGGCGCGAATCGCATCGGCGACTTCCAATGCGTTTGATCCGGGCAGTTGATACACCGAAAGGGCGACCGACGGTTGACCGTTTAACGTACAGATCTGATCGTATCCTTGAGCACCCAGTTCGACCTGGGCTACGTCTTTGAGCTGAACCAAGCGACCTTGGCCGTCGTTCTTGATGATGATTTCGCCGAATTGATCGGGGTCGATGAGACGCCCCATGGTACTCATGGTCAGTTGAAAGACCTGGCCGGCGGGGACCGGGGGTTGCCCAATCTGGCCTGCAGCCACTTGGGTATTCTGCTCCTCGATGGCTCGGATCACATCCGCTCGTGCGAGTTGCCGCGACGCCAATTTGTCGGGATCCAGCCAAATGCGCATCGCATAATCACGCCGTCCAAAATACGTTATGTCCCCGACTCCTGGCAGCCGTGCTAGTTCATCCTTTAATTGAATCGTCGCGTAATTCGACAGGTATAAATCATCACGTGATTTGTCGGGACTGAACAAATTGATGATCAGCAACGTGCTCGTCGATTTCTTTTTGACCGTAACGCCATTGCGACGGACCAGTTCAGGCAATGCGGGCGTCGCCAAAGCCACTCGATTTTGCACTAGAACTTGGGCAATGTTCAGATTCACACCATGTTGAAATGTGACCGTCAAATTGTAATTCCCGTCGTTGGTGCACTGCGAGGACATATAGATCATCCCCTCGACACCGTTCACCATCTGCTCGATAGGAGCAGCGACCGTGTCGGCCACGACCTGGGCATTGGCGCCGGGGAATGAGGCGGCCACTTCGATCGTCGGTGGGGCAATCTCGGGGTACTGAGCCACCGGCAAGGTGACCAGCGTTACCAAGCCGGCAAGGACAAAGATGATCGACAAAACCGAGGCAAAGATCGGTCGATCAATGAAGAAACGCGAAAACACTTACTGACCCTTCTCCGAAGTACCACACGGCTGGGCCAGGGCGCGGCGCGATGTGCGAAGTCGCTCCCAGAGCAACCGCCGCCCATGACGCCAGCGCTCTTCGAGCTTTGTCAGCCAGCGCCCGGGCCGAGTCTCACTCAGCCAATCGATGACGTAGAAAAAAACTGGGGTAAATAACAGGCCGAACACCGTCACGCCGATCATGCCGCAGAAGACAGCTGTTCCGAGCGCTTTGCGCATTTCGGCTCCGGCCCCGTAGCCGATCAACATGGGCACCACGCCAAGGATGAACGCGATACTGGTCATCACAATGGGCCGCAAACGCAGTCGGCATGCCTCCATGGTCGCTTCCAGTCGGGACAACCCTCGGTGACGCATCGAACGAGCGAATTCGACGATCAAGATAGCGTTTTTGCTGGCTAATCCGACGAGAACGACAAACCCGATTTGGGTGAAAATGTTCACGTCCTGGCGCCACAGCCACACGCCGACGAGACCACTGAGCAAGCACAGGGGAATGACCAGAATGACGGCCAGGGGCAACGACCAGCTTTCATATTGGGCGGCCAACACCAGGAAAACGGCAACGGCTCCCATAGCGAAGAGCACCATGGCCGTGTTCCCTGCTTGCAATTCGAGGTAGGACATGTCGGTCCATTCATAAGCCATCGTGGCCGGCAGTTCCCGCTTGGCAAGATTCTGCATAATCTCGATCGCTTGCCGGGAACTCACCCCCGGAGCAGCACTTCCGTTGATCACGGCGGCGGGGTACATGTTGTATCGCGTCAGAACTAACGGTCCATTTTGTTCTCGCATTTCGACGAGTGAACCAAGCGGTACCATCGATCCGGATTGGCTTCGCACTTTCAGCCGATGAATTTGATCCGACCTGGTGCGAAACGGCGCATCCGCTTGGACAACCACTTGCCAGGTGCGACCAAACTTATTGAAATCGTTGACATAAAGCGAACCCTGGTAGATTCGCAACGTGTTGTTCACCTCATCGATATCGACGCCTTTCGCCGCACACTCCGACGGATTGGGTTGCACATGCAATTGGGGGACGTTCGCGCGAAATGACGTAAAGAGGCGTTGCAGTCCGGCTTGTTGTGAGGCCTGCCGGATGAGGTTTTCTGCTTGTCCTTCCAAGCGAGCGGGCCCCAGGTCACCACGGTCTTCTAACACGAAAGCAAAACCTCCGGCGCGACCAACTCCACGAACGGGAGGAGGCGGGATAACCTGAATCATCGCTTCGGGGATATTAGAAAATGCCCCCATCAGCCGACCCAAAACCACGTCACTGGAAAGCTCGGGCGAACGACGCTGATCATAGGGTAGCAGGCGTACAAACATGGAACCAAAGTTAGGGCCGGTCGCATTCAACGCAAACGACTGGCCGACGATGGACGTGCAATGCCAAACTCCGGGTGTGTCGAGGACGATGCGCTCCATTTGCCGCATCACGGCATCGGTCCGCTCGGTCGCAGCGGCATCAGGGAGTTGCACTGTGACCATGAGGTACCCCATATCTTGAGATGGAATGAAACCGCGCGGTGTCCGAGCCAAACCGTACCCGGTGAGAACGAGAAGCCCCAGATAGACGGCCAACGCCACGCCACGGTTGGGAAGCCGAGCCGCCAGGAAAAAACGACTCCAAGCGTGGAACCGATTGCGGATGAACGATCGAGCCAATCGCCGCAGAAACCAACTCGCGAAGAATCCGCCGATGGCTCCTAGAACGATGCCGATGGCCCAAGGGGTCTCGGGAGGGGCGGACGCCAATAACGACACGAGGCTATTCCAACCGAGTCGCGCCGCAGCGGCACGCCCCACTTCCAACCCATCGGAGATGTGCGGTCGCAACCCCCAGACGACAGCCCATGCACCAAGGGCCATCATCCCTATCTGGCCCAAAGCCATTTGCCCGATGAGGATACGCCTCACCCCCTGAACGTAACATTCAGTCGTCCATCGAACCAGACGATCGAACTGGCCGAATAAACGACCAGCGATCCGGCTCATCGGCCAGGCAATCACCGCACCGAGAGTCGCTCCGATCCCAGCAGAGCCTGCGATGCCCCACCACGCTGGCCCCTGCACAATCCGCTGGCTCAACGCATCGTGCCCGAACACATAGCCGATCACACTGCCAATCAATGGAAACGTCCACCACGGCAGCGGTGACCCGAGGCGCTGGTTCCCCGCGGGGAGCAAAATTGCACAGAGAGCCGGGCTTAACGTGAGCGAGTTCAATGCCGAGATCAGCGTCGAAACCGCGATGGTCAGCGCGAATTGACGGAAAAACAGTCCCGTGATGCCCTGAATGAATGCACACGGAACGAAAACGGCACTGAGGACCAAGCCGACAGCAATGACCGGGCCAGCGACTTGCTCCATCGCTCGAACCGACGCATCGCGCGGCGAGAGTCCCGTCTCGATATGGTGTTCAACGGCTTCAACGACGACGATGGCATCATCCACCACAATGCCAATCGCGAGAACCAATCCAAACAACGTCAGGTTATTGAGCGAAAAACCTAACAGTGCCATCACTGCAAAGGTACCGACAATGGCGACGGGGACCGCTGTCAAGGGAATCACTGCCGCTCGCCAGTTTTGCAAAAACAACAAGACAACAAACGCCACGAGGACGATGGCCTCTTGAAGCGTCCTGGAGACTTCTCGAATCGATTCGCGTGTGTACGGCGTGGTATCGAAGCCAACTTCCCAGACCATGCCCTCCGGAAAGCTCGATGCGAGTTCCCGCATCTTGGCTTTGACCCGCTCGGCTGTCTCGAGCGCGTTGGCATCGGGCCTCTGAAAAATCGCGCAGGTGACATTGGGCATGCCATCGAGGCGGGAGGATGTGTCTTGTGTCCGGGCCCCCAGCTCAACCCGAGCGACATCTTTCACTCGAATCACCCGGCCGAAGTTATCCTTACGAATGATGATATTCTTGAACTGTTCAACTTCGTTCAAGCGTCCCAGAGTGTCGAGGGTGTAAGACATCTCGGTCCGCGACCCATTCCCAGCCGAACTAAGAGATGACCCCGAATTTCCGATGCTCATGGGACCTAGAGTTCCCGCTGCCACCGCCTGATTCTCGTCTCGAATCGCTTGAACCACATCACTGGGCGTTAAATGACGTGCCGCGAGACGATCGGGATCCAGCCAGACGCGGAGGGCATAATCCTGTTGACCAAAAATGAAAACGTCGCCCACGCCGTCCAAGCGAGCCAATTCGTCACGAACCTTGGTGACCGCGAAGTTGCTGAGATACAACTGATCGTATCGCCCCGAGGGCGAGATCAGTGAAACACCCATCAAAATGTCGGGCGATCGTTTGCGGGTCGCGACACCGGTGGCACGGATGACATCCGGCAACTTGTTAATCGCCAGAGCCACACGATTCTGCACTAACACCTGTGCCACGTTCGGGTCCGTGCCCTGATGAAAGGTGATCGTCAGGTTGTAAGCACCGTCATTTGTGCAAGAGGACGACATGTACATCATGCCTTCGACGCCGTTGATCTCCTTCTCTAACGGAGCCGCGACAGCCTCAGCGACATCTTTGGCACTCGCACCGGGATAAGTACAAGACACGGTAATTGTCGGCGGGGTGACGCGGGGAAACTGCGCCACTGGCAACGCGGTAAAGGCGACACCGCCCGCCAAAGTGATGAGGAGCGATAACACCGCGGCGAAAATCGGCCGATCGATAAAAAAGCGGCAAAACACGAGAATCACTCAATCGCGGTTCCGAACGGTTTTACATCCTTGATTCAGGACTTTCTCACCTCACATCGGCGTTGCAATAGACCGGTTCGGGCGAAGCCATTACTTCTTGGCCGAGGCTCCGTTCAGCGGCGGAGCTTCCTCGCGAATGTCAATCGCCGCTCCTGACCGAACTCGTTGCAGTCCACTCACAATCACACGTTCCCCGACCGAAAGTCCTTTTTTGATTTCCACCATCAGGCCCTGCTTGCTCCCCAATTCGACGCTGCGATAACGGGCAACGTATTTCGGCGCTGTGCCCTCCAAGCCACTGTCGGCCGGCACTTCTTCGATCACATACACGAATTTCTGGCCTTGATCCGTCCCCAAAGCTCGTTCAGGAATCAGCAGGGCTGGGCGCGGGCTACCCAGTCGGATCCGTATGCGGACAAACAATCCGGGCGTGAGAAGGCGGTCACTGTTCTCAAATTCGCCGCGTACCCAAACGGAGCCGGTGTTCGGGTCAACGCGGCTATCAACAAAATTGAGTTTCCCTTGCCGCGGAAAACCTTGTTCATCCACCAACCCCATCCAAACGGGCATATCACGAATAGCCGCCAAATTGGCTTGACCGCGAGACTCGAGTAACCGCGCCAGTTGTAAATAGGTCCGCTCGTCCACATCGAAGTAGACGTAGACCCTGTCCAAGTCGGCAATATAGGTCAGGGCTGTTTCATCCGCCTTAACGATGTTGCCAGGATCGACCAGACGGCGGCCGATGCGTCCGCTGATGGGGGCAACGACTTCAGTGTAGCCGAGGTTCACTTCAGCTGCATACCGAGCTGCCTCGGCCGATTTCACAGCCGCTTCGGCCTCCGCCAGGTCACCCATGATTCGGTCAATTTCTTGCGGACTCACCGTGCCCGCCGGTAGCGATGCCATCCGTTTCTGGTCCGCCTCTAAGCGCTTGACCCGAGCCAATGCTTGTTCGAGATTCGCCTGACTCCGGTCCCGTTCGGCCTTGAGTAAAGCAGGATCGATCTTGAACAGGACCTGATTCTTCCGAACCGTGTCCCCTTCCTGAAAATGAACCGACTGCAAATAACCCGTGACTCGTGCTCGGACTTCAACGGCCTGAAACGCTTCCAAACGTCCGGTAAACTCTTCGTAGTCGGAAACCTGTTGAACAACAGCTGGAGTTACAATGACCTCCGGTGGCTTCGGAGGAGCCAACGGCGGCGGGGGTTGCTGACAACCGATCACGCAAAAACAAAGAACCAGCAGAACACTTGCATCAAGCGATTTCATAAAAACCCATCCAGATCTACGAAGACGCTCGCCGCAGCGTTCGGTTGGCACATTAAGACATCAGTACGGCATGAGCATTTGGCAGCAGGGCGGATTCTTGCGGCGCCTAATCTCCATTACAGAATCCCAACTTTCGATCGTCAATGCAGCAGCACGTTCCCCACGGTGCTCGGATCGCGAAAAGATGGTTTCCTCACGACCGTGTCGAGGAAATGAGCACTTGGATTGAACCGTTCCTCCTTGCACGCGAAAGCCGATCGACCTATAATTGGATATTATTGTCCTATTTGTGCAGAAAGTTCCGTCGAACGATGGGTGCCATGATGCGATCAATCTGGCTTCTTGTGGGGTGGTTCCTCGTGCCAGCCACCATGCGTGCCGTGGACCTCGAAGGGCCTGCCATCCAATATAGCCGTTCCCAAGCCGACAACCGCGTATCGCGTCTCGCCAAGCGCCTCGAAGGTGGTGAGGTAGCGATGACTCGTGAACCGCGTTGGGGATTCCTCCGAGCAGTGCTTCGCGAATTGGAGGTCCCCCAGTCGTCCCAAGTGCTGGTATTTTCCAAAACGAGCTTGCAGCGAGACCGAATTAGTCCTCGCACTCCACGGGCGATTTACTTCAATGACGAGGTTTATGTGGGGTTTTGCCAGAACGGCGATCTGTTAGAGGTCGCTGCTGCTGACCGTTCTCTCGGAACGGTTTTCTACACGGTGGATCAAAATGCGGCTCAGGCACGATTCACTCGTCAGGCTGATACCTGCCTGCTGTGCCATGCCTCGTCGCACAATCAGGGCATCCCCGGCCATGTGATCCGCTCGGTCTACCCCGATGAAACCGGCGAACCCATTTTCAGTGCCGGTTCGCAACGCATTGATCAGTCCTCTCCACTATCCGAACGGTGGGGAGGCTGGTATGTGAGCGGTCGAACGAGTGGTCAGGTGCATTTGGGAAACCAGACTTTTACAGGACGTCCCCATGGGAAGGAACGAGCTTCGGCGGAAGCGATCCCATGCAATGACCTATCCCGGTACTTTCGCACAGCCAATTATCTGACCCCCCACAGCGATGTTGTGGCATTGATGGTCCTGGAACACCAGGCCCAAGGTCACAATCTGATCGCGCGAGCTATCGTGGAAACGCGGCAGGCTCTTTATGATAATGCCGAACTCAACAGAGCTTTGGGCAATTCTCACAATGAACTGTGGGAAAGTACCCAATCTCGGATCCGTAGCGTGGGAGAACCGCTGGTCCGTTACCTGTTATTTAGCGGTGAGGCCGAGTTACGGGGCGAATTGCAAGGCACGTCGGAATTCGCTCAGGAATTTGCCCGCCGTGGTCCTGTTGACCGACATGGACGAAGTTTGCGCCAGTTCGATCTAACGACACGACTCTTCAAATATCCTTGCAGTTATCTCATCTACACGGAGGCGTTTCGTTCGATGCCCACGCCTGTGAAACATTATGTCTATCGACGATTGCATGATGTGCTGACCGGCCAGGATCGTACCGAGGCCTTCGCTCATCTGTCAAATCGTGATCGGCGGGCCATTCGGGAAATCC
>Ga0308411_10002535_pt1 | contig 12307 bp, 15 predicted proteins | sample HotsprottomLayer_2_FD_203530 | JGI IMG/M metagenome (GOLD analysis project Ga0308411, IMG submission 203530) | Hot spring phototrophic mat microbial communities from Octopus Spring, Yellowstone National Park, Wyoming, United States -... | ecosystem: Environmental > Aquatic > Thermal springs >... | reverse complement strand
AAGAAGGGCAATTCTGAAAGGGGCTGAGACCCCCTTGACGGGAGTAATGAGCAGGGGGTAATGCCGATGAGCAGGGGGGTATGCCCCCGCCCCCGCCTGTGCCCTGCTCCCAAGCACGGGCGACGACTACCCCCTGCTTCTGAAGCCCACGAAGCACGGGGAGGAGGTAGAGACTGAACGCCTCTCGGCTACAATAGCAGGGGGAAAAGGTTATAGATAAGCATAAGGGGAAGTATAGCCCCTATAAGAGTATACGAAGTATACTCTTATAGGGGCTATACTTCCCCCTAAGTCTATATATTCCTTCACCTGCTATTTGAGCCGAAAGGCGTAGAGTGCCTATACTTCCTTCCCCCGTGCTATTGGGTTCCGAAGGAACGGGGGCTAATCCGTCGTCGCCCGTGCTTGGGAGCAGGGCACAGGCGGGGGCGGGGGCATACCCCCCTGCTCATCGGCATTACCCCCTGCTCATTACTCCCGTCAAGGGGGTCTCAGCCCCTTTCAGAATTGCCCTTCTTTGCCCCGTATTTGGCTTCTGAGGGGCTTCTACGCCGTCGGGGGTAGTCAGATAGCCCCCCTCCCCTTAGACCGCCCTCAGAACGCAAATACGGGGCAAGCCCGAACTCACTTAGCCTCGCCATCGCCCCCTGCTCACTGCCACTAAACGGTGTCAAATTCCGCACCTTTGCGGGGGAGCAGGGGTCTTGGGAGGGGGGCAGACGCCGACAGGCGTCGGGGGGAGGGCGTCTTTCCCTCTCTGAAGGACACTTCCCCCTGCTTTTGACCTTCTCCGAAGGTCAGTTTGACCGTTAGCGGGGGGTCTATGCACGCGAGGGGGTCGCGCCTCTTCTCTGAACTCAACACTACCCCCTGCTATCCTTCAGAGCCAAAGAAATGAGCCAATTTTGAGCCAAAGAAAAGCCCATAGAGCCGATAGCAGGGGAAAGAAGACTGCCCCCACCCCCCTGCCCCCCGCTCCTTTCAGTCGCCGTTCCTGCGGAGCCTCCCCCTGTGGGGAGAGGGAGGGGGCACGCGCGAAGCGCGGGGGGAGGGTGAGGGGCACTGTCTTCCCCCTGCCCCCTGCTACCCCCTTGACAAAACCGTCTCCGATGTGGTATACTATAGGGCACAGGGGGCACAGTGAGCAGGGGCAGGGATGTAGGAGGTGCTACTATGTTGTATGACAATTACTCGGTTTATGTTCTCACAGCGGACAGAGGCGTCTCAGAGGACGCCTTCGCGCAAGCGGTCAGAGAGCGGGCGTGGGATGTAGGAGCCGAAGCCATCATCTTCATCGCCGACTACGACGGCTATTGTACCGCTTATCTCCTTGCGCCTGCTACGGATTTACAACGACAGCAGGGCGTCGTTATCTCTGCAAAGGAAGCACTGCAATTCATCTTCGGCAGAGAACGCTTCTTTTCCAAAGAAGAAGCCGAAGAAACAGACTTGCCTCTCCTTTACCGAGAATGGGTCAAGGCAGAAGAAGAAAACTGAGCAGGGGGCAGGGGGTCTTGGATTGTGCAAGCCACTCTGCGCCCCCGCGCCCTCTGACCACCGCCCGCCGTAAGACCACCCCCCTGACCACCAAAAAGAGAAAGAGGGGGGCTGACCATAAGGTCAACGCACCGTTGACTTTAGCGCACCCCATCGGGTATAATCAACAGAGGTGATATTATGGTAGCAGGCGTCATCGGACTGATACGGCTTTTCGTGGAGGCTTTCAAAGCACTCCTTCGTTGGGTACAAGAAAAACAGGAATGGAGGTAAAGGTATGACGATACTTATCTTGCGAGTGATGGGTCTTTTGAACTCACTGAGGGGTCTGCAAACCCCCCTAACGGTCAAACGGTCAGTTGAGGTCAGAATTCGGGGCTTCTTGTTCTTCATCGTCTACTTTTTGGTCTTCGTTGCGGTCTTCTTCTGCTTTGTCTGTGCCCTTCGTGCTGTTGGGAACAGCGTAGGCGAAAAGCATGCCCCAAACGGTGCTGTGCAGAAGATGGTCAATTTCGGTAGGGAGCAGGGGTTGCAGGATGTTGTAGGACTGAAAGAGTGCAACAAAGAGTATGGCTCCTCCGCCTGCCTTCTTCAGGCGGTCGCAAGTGTTGCAGTTGTTGCAGATAATGAAGCAGATAACCGTGTAGGCTATGGCTTCTATCATACCCCTCTCCTTTCAGAACAGGGCAACAACGGTGTAATCGGAAACGCCTGCGGATACGACGCCTATCAAATGTCGTTTGCCCTGCTCATCTACGATGTAGACCCCACTGCCCGAATTGCCACCAAAAGTGCCAACATCTATGAGGGCAAACTTAGCAGTCGGCGATATGTGGGGAGCAAGGTCGGTCATCCCTATCTCTTTCGCCGTGAAAACCGCGAGGACTTTGGCTTCGCGCTCAAAATAGGGCAAAGACGCGGAATAGACGGCGGGGTCGGAAGCAAGCAAGCAACCAAGCACGGCAATTACTCGCGCCCCTGCTTTGACCTGCGCGTCCGTTGGAGCGTTCACTTCCGCAGTCTTAGAGAAAGACAGGATGGCGATGTCGCTATACACCTTCTGCAGGTAGACCTTGACGCGGGAAATTTGCTCCCCTCGCTCCAACAACACTTCTACTTCGTCGCCTTCCTTTGCTTTGGGCAGGCAGTGCCGTGCCGTGTAGAGCGCGTCGCCTGCTACAACTGCACTGCAGACGGGAAAGTCGTCTTCTAAAATCATCGCGCGATGATGAACAAACGCGGAACGAAAGAGCAGGCTTGGCTTCATCGCCGACTGCGCTATGTTTCTAACCACTTCGTTCCGCGCCATCCAAGCAACAACGACGCCGATGAGGAAGGCGAAAATGTGTCGTTTCGTCATAGTTCACACCACCTTGATACCGACAGGTTCTGCTTCAACCGAAAGCGTCCGCGCCATCTCCAACAGACGCAGGAAAGTCTCCACCTCGCGCCCGCCTGCTTTCCCCTCGCTGAAGCGGTGCATAAGATACTGCGCAAGGTACTGCAACATCTCCTTTTGCCCCTCAAGGGAGAACAGGTTGACAGAAGAAGGCGGAGGGGCGACGGCAGGGTCGCCCTCCGCTATCGTCAACAGGCTTTTTGGCACTTGTCGCCCTCGCATAGTCTCTTCCCCTGCTTAGGAGACCTGACTGCCAAGCACGCCGAAGAAGTCGGTGAACCCGACAGAGAACGCGCCCGTAATGCTGTGCATAACACCCTTCGTGCGGAAGTCCGTGAACATATCCGTCGCGGGCTTCTCGCGCCAATAGAAGCGCAGTTTATGCACTTTGGGCGCGGCGAATAGGAACCAATCGTTGGTGTCCTGCAGGTACGGAACGCACAGGGTGTCAGGAACGACATTCTTGAAGGGGTTCTCATAGAACGCAGACCCCGTGCTGTTTGGCGCGGTAGTGCCGTTCCCTGCGATGTTCGGGTAGTAAGTAGAGTGAAGCAAGGTGTAGGCAACATACTTCAGTTCGGGCGGGACAATCAGTTGCTTCGGCTCAATCACAACAGGAATGCCCCGATGGTTGCGCCAACGGTGGAAGCGCGTCAGAGCCTGCTCCAACCCTGTCGGCGTCAAAGCAATAGTTAGACGGTTGCTGAAAGTATCGCCGTTGAGGAGGGGTTGATTGTTGCTGAACAGCGGGCGCGTGCCCGTAAAGCCGTTGGCGATGACGCTCCACGAAACTAACTCAACGGTGTGCTTCATCGCGCGGACGGCTTCGCGGACAAGTTCCGCGCCAATCTTTGCGTACAAGTCCTCGCGAAGCAGACGCTTGCTGACCGTCCACATCATACCGTAGTCCTTGTGGACATAGAGGACACGGTTCCCCGTCAGAGCGCGGTCGGTCGGTAGTTCAGAACCGTCGCTGTTCCACTCAGGCACAGCCCCGAAGCCTGCTATAATCAGTTCCTCTTCGTAAGCGCGGTTAGAGGTCTGCACATCGTAGACCTTGCTATACAGTTCGGGGTAGTTCTGATACTCCGAAAGGAACACCTCGCGGATACCTACCCGCAACAAATCGGGAAACTGCCCCGAAGTCATTATGTTTGCATTCATCGTCCATTACCCTCCTTTATACGCCTCCGAAGACAATCAGCAGGCGTCCGTCGCTCAGCACCTGAGCAACCCGCCCTGTAGCAGGGTTAGAACCGTTTGCCTGCACTCCCCATCGGCGCGTGGTGCTGTTGTAAATAAACATCGTAGTATCACCTGCTCTCAGCGTCGGGGCAACATATTCTCCCGAAGCGTTGATTTGACGCATAATCAGTTCCGTTTTATCAGGCGAAAGCAGGGCAACCAACGGCTGACCGTTGAGGTGCGCCCCAAAAGCAGGGTATTCTCCGCTGTCGGGGGCAATTCCCACAACAATACCGTCATAGCGGTTTACGCCTATGCCACTACCCCCCGACGGGCTTCGCACTAACTCGCCCGAAGCGTTGAACTCAACCAAATCGCCTACCTGAACATCGTCGTAAGTGGTAGCGGTCGGGTAGGTGGCGTACTGCACGGCGTCTTCCCAAATGTACGCTTGCGAAGTGTTGACCCGCGTGCGTACTCCGCGTTCCTCCATCGTTTATCACCTCATACTTAGATTTGCTCAGCCCTTCGCTTTCAAGGGCGAAGGGCTTTGAAAGGGGGCAGGCTTTGCCTACCCATCTATGTATAACGCCTGCCCCCGTGCTTTATGTTCCATCCTTAGATAATGATGGTGCGCTCAGGAACGCCGTCCGTAGCAGTCTTTTCCACTTCTTCTTGGATGTTGAAGTAGGCTCTTTCGGCGGAACGCACCATTTCGTCAAATTGCGCTTTTCGCGCCTCCAAGAAGGCTTCGCCGATAGCACGGGGACGGCGCATAAGTTGCAGTTCTCTGAACCGCACCTTACCAAAGGCGTTCGTCTCCCCATCGCCTTCTTTCACTATCTCCCATCCGCGTCCCTGCGCCCAATCGGTGCAGTGAGGATGGTTGCCATCTACGGCAAACCACCCGTAGTCATACCCTTCTTTTGGGTTGCGGACTAACAGTGGGTCGGCTTCGGTGATAGCGCGGACAAAAGCACGCGCTTCCTCTAAAGACATCGGTTCCTTGCTTTCTACTGCCGTCGGCTCAGTCTTTTTCATCGCGCCTGCACCTCCTTACTGCGCTCGGCTAAAACCTTCTGATACAGGTCGTCGGCGTCTAAGCCCCAAATCTCGGCGTACCGACGCAACCGCTCGGTCTCATCCATAGGCAACGACGGCTTCTGCGTCTTTGCCTGTTCCGCCTGCTTCTTCACCTGATACTCCTTTTGCTTCAGCGCGTATAGACCGTAGAACATCAGCGCGGTTGCCTTTGTCAGGTCAGGGGTGATAGCGTGCGGAGGGAAGGACGACAGGTACTGCTTTGTCAGGTTGACGATACCTAAGTCCTCTAACTCAGGGTGTTCCTTCAACAGTGGAGAAAGTCCTTCCTGAATAGCGACTTTGACTGCCATCTTGATAAACTCATTCGGCTGTTGCTCCTCCACCTCGCCTTCTTCATCGGCTTCTTCGTCGCCCTTAGCGGGGCGAGCGCGAGCAGGGGCAGGCGACGGCTGTGGGGGTTGACCCCATCGCTGTTGCTCTTCCATCTGCGACAAACGCTCAATTTCCTGTCGCCACAGTTCCTCAAACGACAGTTCTACCTGCGCAGGCGCAGTATCCTGCGGTTGCGGAGCCTGTGGCGGTGTCGGTACTCCTTGCATATCCATCATCACTCCTCCTTAGTTCCTACTGAGTAGGTAAATTCATAGCGGGCGTGTTCTATAGCCCGCTCTATGTCGCACAGGGTGCGATAACGCACCTTAGCCTGAGTGTATTGCTGTACCGTCTGATGGACGGAAACAGCAGGGTCTTCGTCGGCGTAAAGAAGCGTAGTCAGCAACCGTTGTTTCTCCTCGCCGATGAATTCTTCTATCGTCTGCACTATGTAATAGGCTTCCAACAGTTTCTCCAACGGAACGGTCGTTCTCATCCTATCATCCCCACACTACCCATCGGTTCACCCCCTGCTAACCCCATCATCCCATCAGGCATACTCAACCCCATCAACGGATGGGTTTCAGGTGTAGGAGCAGGGGCTTCAGGGGTAGCAGGCTTCTCCCCGATGATGGCTTCGGGTCGGTTGATACCCATCAACCGCAGTATCTGCGCGTCCACTTCCCACCGTCCTTCGGGTGGGAGTTGGTCATACATCAGTTGACGGACGATAAGCCACCGCTGTTTGTCGGTCTCCCTGTTGACCGAAGCAGTATTCGGTTCTATCGTGAACTCCGTCTCCCTTACGATGTCGTCTATGGTGTAGTCTATGAGAGGCGATGGGGCGTTGAGAACCTGACTGATGTAGACCTCATCGCCATACTTCTTCAGGAACAGCAAGTCTAACTTTGCATTCGCGCGGAAGGCTTCCTTCGCGGAAGCGTAGAACGCCTTGAACCGCACCGCTCCCTCTAACAGCGCGGTTTCTACCGCGTAAGCGGTTGCGGAAGCAGGGGGCATTTGTCCCATCAGGATTTCGTTGATACCGCTTATCTGTGTCGCTAACTGCATAAGAGCCTGTTCTTCCTGCAGTATGCCCCCAAACTGTTGGGGCATAAGCAGAACATCTATATCCTGCGGGGTCTCAACAGGTATCTTCATCCCCGCGCTGAAACTGTCTATCTTCTGCGCCGTGCTACCCTTGCGCACTTTGAACACAGGCAAGTTTGTAAGCAGGTGGTTGTCCAATCGCAGGTTGTGCAGTTCGGTTATTTCTTCCTCAAACGGCTCCAACATCTGCCCCAACCCTGTGCCAAAGATGGTAGCAGACGGCATAACAGTATAGATGACATACGGAAAGATGGGGAAGGGGTAGACTTCCTTGCGCAAGTAGAGGTTGAAGCGGGGCAGGTAGTGGATGTGGTAGTATTTGCCCTCGTAGTAGTAGATGACCCTATACAGGTCTACTATCCCTGACCCCGTAGCAGTGGTTTCTACACGCAGAGGGTGTTGGTCAGGGATGTTGGACGGAGACCCCCATAGGCGGTCTAAGACCTCATCAGGCAACCCGTATTCGTCTATCAGATATTTTAGACTGACCGTCTCCTTGTGTCCGACGGCGATAACGCCTTGAAGCGTCGGCAGTTCGGGGTATACGATGAAGTTTTCCAACGGCACATAGCGCAGATACGGGTAAGGCGTGCTAACCTCAACATCGTTGGCAGGCTTTATCATCATTTTATACCCTACCCCTGTACCCAACAGCACCGCGTCGGTGATGATTTTGTACCACTCCTTCATCGGCTGTTTCTTCTGATAGTGATGAAGAAGCAGTTCCAAGTCGTTTGTCGCCGACACCGTTCGGACAGGACGGACAAGAATGTACGGTTCGGACGAAAAGTGAGTGAGTAGCAGACGCTCTACCACCGACTGACAAATGTACCGTACTATGGGGATGACGATGTTGCTACCCCCTTCTATCGGCGGTTGCCGTTGCACTTGCAGGTTGTAGCGCAGGCGAAGGCGGTGTATGCGGTCATAGCGGGGGGTCTTCGCCTCAAGAAACCACCGCAGACGGTTGAACTTCTCTATCACGGGGTCTTTGGGGTCTACCCCCACCGCTTTTTGCAGGGCAAAGATGTCCGCCGTCTTTGCCGAGCCTAACTCATCTGCCGACGCTATGTGCCGATACTCGCCCATAGTTTCACACTCGCCGTACCGCTTTCTCTAATTTTAGAATGAGAAGTTGGGCTACCGCCTGAAGCACGGCGTCTACCTTCTCATCAGGTATGTCTAACTGCTCGGCAATCCGCCTGCTTTCGCGTCCCTCAATCACTTCGTTGAAAAACTCAACGATGATAGGGATAAGCCAAGCAAGAAGTATCCGCTTCAACCAACCAATCTTCATTTGTACCAACGCACCTCCTTCAGTCGCTTAGTGTCCAAAGACGGACACTCAGTCTTTTTCAGATGGCTATGCAGTGCTACCTTAGCCGAAGGGAACCGCTTCTGCAACACCTTTAGCAGGCGGTTCAAGGCGTCATATTGTGCGTCCGTCTTAGTTTTGTTGCCCCATACGACGATACCAAGACTAAGAGCATTATGCCCTTCGGCGTGAGACCCTATAAGACGAGAAGGACGCAAAGACCATATACTTCCCGCAGGGTCTATCCCGTAATGATACCCTATGCCCTTCCATCCCTTGCTCCGATGGTAGCGGTCTATGTCATACCAAGTGTCTATTCCCCGAAACGGGGTGTCCGTGCCTGTGTGATGAAGGACGATAAGGTTGATAGCCCTGACGGGCGACAGCGCGTCAAAGTATGCCTGCAAATCCTCTAACGGCGTAGCAGGCGTCGCTATTCGCTGAAATGCCCACTTGAACGCTTTACCTGTCGGTAATACCATAGGCTGACCTCCATACTCTATAACGATACACCCCGCGCTAAAAGTTCCCTTACGCACTGCGTTGTGGAACGATTACTACTCCAAGACAAAGCACTTTGTTTCCGTTTGGGCTTTCTTGGCTTCTTCGTCGGATAACACTAATATTGATAAGATGTGAACGGTGGTGGGAAAGAGTGGTGGAAGGGGCAAAGGAAAGATGTCCTAAGTCTGCTATAACGGTTGTGTTTGCAGGTATGTTGATTGAAAGGTTAGAACTTCCCGTATAACTTGGTGAAGTAGAAGTTGGTATTCCTACCGCGCCTGCAAAAACTGTTGTAATAGCAAAAGATTGAGGGTTGTATAGGTACAACAACATTCGCCCGCCGTTTATTCCAATAGGGATGACTATGTTTGAAAAAGTAGCAAAAAGGTCAGTTGTTGCAGAGGTGGTTGTGTAAAAAGCAATCGTCCACATCCCGCTCCAAGCCTCATCTCTTATATAGTGCCCGCTTGGGTCGGCGTCTGTGCGGAAAACACGGCAGATGGGAGAAATGATGTGGTGCGTCAACATCGTACAATACTTGTTCCCGTCTGTTTCGGGTTTTACTATATCTACGCGGTCAAGGTCGCGGATGAAGTAGCCATAGCCGTCTTGAAGGTTCGTAGCCAAATCACCGTGAGCAGGGGTGTTAGACGCGGTGAAAGTGGCTATGCCTGCGAAGGGGGCGCGAAAGGAACCGCCTTCTTGCACTCCCCGCAGGAACCACCGCCTGCTTCCTGATGTGCCTGTGAGGGCACTACGGGCAAGCACGCCAACATCTGTGGGGATAGTGGTTGCGGTGTTATCCAATAATTGAGTAGCAATAGGAGACCAAAAGGTGCTGTCCCCGCCTCTACTCCATAGCACGCCTGTTGACCCGCTTGGGTCTCCTGCCTGATACTTCAATACTAATTCGTTCGCTTTGTTTATCCAAAAGTCTTTGCCCGACGGAGCAGTTGGTGTAGCAACAACAAGCGGGCGGGCGAAGATGAGGCGGTACTGACTGTTGTTGGCGTCGCGGTAAAAGATGGTGGCGTTGCCTATGCCGTCCCAAGAAGCGTGATTGACTAACTGACGGTTTTGAGGATTGCTGACCTGATTATGGAAGGGTAATACAAGAGGATTGGCAGGCACAGGAAGCCCGCTTGAAAAATTTACCCAAGCACTGCCGTTCCATCGTACTAATTGGTCTGTCCCCGTGTACCTTATTTCGTCTACAACGGGGGTTTGACTGTTAGATTGGGGTAGCAAGACTGTGGGGTGAGAATGGTCAGCACGGGCGAGACGGGCAGAAGACCCCGCGCTTCTCAGTCCTGTTGGCTGAATATCACTGTTTGTGCCCCATTCTATTGTGAAGGTTTCCACAGACAGTTCAACCCAATCGTTTCCGTCCCAACGGACAATTTTGTTGTCAGTATTGTAGCGGATTTCGTCTACAACAGGGGTCTGAGGGTCGTTTTCGGGAAGCAGGGCAGTAGGATGGGAATGGTCAGCGCGAGCAACACGGAAAGCCGTTCCCGTGCTGTTTAGCCCTGTCGGTTGCACATCACTGTTTGTTGCCCAATCTATGGTAAAAGTCTCAACGGACAGGGGAACCCAAGCCGTGCCGTCCCATCGCACTATTTTGTTGTCGGGGTCAAAACGAATTTCGTCTGCGATAGGGGTTTGAGTGTCCGATTGGGGTAAGATGGCAGTAGGATGGGAATGGTCAGAACGCGCAAACCTTGTCGCTGACCCCGTGCTTTGCAGGCGCGTCGGTTGCACATCGTTTTCTGTTCCCCATTCTATGGTGAAAGTTTCTACCGACAAAGGAACCCAAGCACTGCCATCCCATCGGACTACTTTATTGTCCGCGTTGTAGCGGATTTCATCCGCAACAGGCGTTTGAGTGTTAGATTGGGGCAGGATAGCAGTGGGGTGGCTGTGGTCTGCCCGCGCAAAGCGGGGGGACTGCCCCGCGCTTCGCAACCGTGTCGGTTCTACATCGTTTTCTGTCCCTGCTTCTACTGTTTCAACCGACACCTCAACCCAAGCATTACCGTTCCAACGGACTATCTTGCTGTTTGCGCTGACGCGGATTTCGCCCACAACAGGGGGCTGAGGGTCGCTTTGCGGTAGCAGGGCTGTGGGATGGGAGTGGTCAGCAAAGGCATAGCGGGGGGTTGTGCCTGTTTGTGCCGTCCCTGTCGGTTGCACATCCGCAGTTGTCCCACCTGCTACTACCCTTGTCGTCGGGGTGTTGTTGATAAAGACCCTGATGGCAGAAGCCGATGGGTCAAAGTAGGCACTTCCGTCAGGGGTAGACGCAGGCGCAGTAGTAGGAAACTTGAACAGGTGTTGATGGTCAGCACGGGCTACCTTGCCAAGCGTCCCCGCGTTGTTGCTGTCCCCTGTCGGGCGTATATCTTCATCATCGCCCCACCGTAGTCTTACACCCCCTCCGCTGTCGCCTCCACCTCCCCATATGATTTTTGTGCCTCCTATGCCTGTTCCTTCTTCTAACGCCTCTATACGGCGAAGCAGGGCGGACAAGTAGGGGTGTAGGCGACGGATTTCCTGTGAGTTGAAACCGCTCAGACTGTTCATCCTCTCGCACCTCCCATACGCTCTAACAAATCAAAGCCGAGCCAAGCGTCGTAGGTGTACGGAAGCGTGCCGTTTTCCTGCCCCATCAGCACTATCACTTTCACACTGTCTGACCGCAACCGCTCTTTGAAGCGGATGGTGTTCATCCCCTGCTGTGCAATAAAAGTCTCGGACAGTTCTCTGTTGCTTCGCTCATCTCGGATTATTACTTGCCCGCTGACCTGCTCTGCCCCCGCTAAAACTAAAAGGAAGCGGTCTATGTAGACTTCGTTGGGAAAACGGAAACGGCATTCATATTCTGTCCGCACGCCGTCTCTGTTTCCGTCTCCGCCTGAGAAAAAGAAAGGATGAAGGAACTGCATACTTCACCTCTTAGACAGGCGCAAAGGGGTCTACCTCGTAAACAAAGGTTCCCTTCGCATAAAAGTAGCGTCCGTTGAGAAAGGCAACATCAGTCCCCCCTGCGCTTTCCACTTCGTAAAAACTTTCTTCCAAGATGAGGTACACTTTCCCATCTGTGCCTACGGCGATAGACGGCTCGGAGCCATCTATTTTTAGCAGGGGCAACAGAGTAATTGGCAGATGGGTGATGTTGATGGCTTCGTTGACCCCCGCTATCTCAAACCACATCCCGCCATAGTATAGCACGCCGTTCGGCGTTGTTTCTGCAGGGGTGGGGAACAAAGCGGACGGCGACACAAGGCGAGGGGGAGGGTAAGGCAACAGCACGGCTGTCCATTCCCCATCTGTCGGTTCAAACACCCGATAGACGCCCTGCTTTGTGAGAAGCAGAAACTGAGAACCGAAGGGTAGCACATCTAAGGCGTTTGAGACATCTACTATCCCCCCGCCCCCCGCTATGCCGATAGGCGCAAGGTCGTCAGGAATGTCCCACATCCGCCCCAAAGCACTTATCCGCACTTCGTTTGGATAAAGGTAAAAAGTGCGATTGCCGACGGTTTTGATAGCGCGGGGGTTGTAGGGAATGTTGGCAGTGTGAAAATTGAAAGGCGGTCTGTTGGCAAGAACTTCTTGGTTGATGGTAAAAGTAGTTGGTGGCGTGTGGGCGATGGGGATGAAGTCCATTATTCTTGCTTGGTCTGCCCATATTACTATAACTGCTACCCCCGCGACATTTCTTTGCACTTCTACAGGAATGTTGGATTGACGGATTTGGACGGAGAACTGTTGTCGCGTGAAGATAGCAGGGCTAAGAGACGCAGGCAACAGTATCCGCTCCTTCGTTGTTTCCGCATAGTAGCAGATGATGAGACGATACGGGGGGTCAAAGCGGTCGG
>Ga0308411_10002532_pt1 | contig 12315 bp, 14 predicted proteins | sample HotsprottomLayer_2_FD_203530 | JGI IMG/M metagenome (GOLD analysis project Ga0308411, IMG submission 203530) | Hot spring phototrophic mat microbial communities from Octopus Spring, Yellowstone National Park, Wyoming, United States -... | ecosystem: Environmental > Aquatic > Thermal springs >... | reverse complement strand
TCGACGAGGCCCTGCCCCGGATCGCGCGCCTCGAGCGCGAGGGCTTGGTCGAACGCGACGGCGCCCGGCTGCGGCTCACCGCGCGCGGCGTCTGGCTCGCCGACGCGGTGGCCGCCGCCGTGCTCTGCGCGGCAGCGCGTCGGGCTCAGTACCGATAATGGTCGGGCTTGAACGGTCCCGTGGCCGGCACGCCCAGGTACTCGACCTGCTCCGGTGTCAGCTCCGTCAGGCGCACGCCGAGCTTGTCGAGGTGAAGCCGCGCCACTTCCTCGTCGAGATGCTTCGGCAGCATGTAGACGCGCTTGTCGTAGCCGCTGCCACGCTCCCAGAGCTCGAGCTGGGCCAGCACCTGATTGGTGAAGGACGCGCTCATCACGAACGACGGATGACCCGTGGCACAGCCGAGGTTCAGCAGACGGCCCTCGGCCAGGATCAGCACCGAGTGGCCGTCCGGAAAGATCCACTCGTCGTACTGCGGCTTGATGTTCACCTTGCGGATCCCGGGCACCTTGGCCAGGCCGGCCATGTCGATCTCGTTGTCGAAGTGGCCGATGTTCCCGACGATGGCCTTGTCCTTCATCCGCGCCATGTGCTCGGCCGTGATCACCCGGACATTGCCGGTGGCCGTGATGAAGATGTCGGCGCGCTCGACCACGTCTTCCACCGTGGCCACCTCGTAGCCCTGCATCGCCGCCTGCAGGGCGCAGATCGGGTCGATCTCCGTCACGATGACGCGACAGCCCTGCCCGCGGAGCGCCTCGGCGCATCCCTTGCCGACCTCGCCGAAGCCGCAGACCACCGCGATCTTGCCTCCCAGCATCACGTCGGTCGCCCGGTTGAGCCCGTCGATCAGCGAGTGACGGCATCCATAGATGTTGTCAAATTTCGACTTGGTCACGGAGTCGTTCACGTTGATGGCGGGGAAGAGCAGCGTCCCCTTGCGGGCCATCTCGTAGAGACGATGGACGCCGGTCGTGGTCTCTTCCGACACGCCCCGGATGCGTGGCACCAGCCGGGTCCAGCGCCCCGGATCCTCGCGCTGCACCCGCCGCAGCGTCTCGAGCACGACGCCCCATTCCGCTGGCTCGCGTTCCGGGTCGAAGGCTGGAATGGCCCCGGCACGCTCGAACTCGTACCCGCGATGCACGAGCAGCGTCGCATCCCCGCCATCGTCGACCAGCAGATCGGGGCCTCCCCCGTCCGGCCAGAGCAGCGCCTGTTCGGTGCACCACCAGTAGTCCTCGAGTGTCTCGCCTTTCCAGGCATACACCGCGACACCGCGAGGGGTGTCCGGCGTGCCGTCGCGACCGACGACGACGGCCGCTGCCGCCTGGTCCTGCGTGGAAAAAATGTTGCACGAGACCCAGCGCACGTCGGCCCCGAGCTCGACCAGCGTCTCGATCAACACGGCCGTCTGCACGGTCATGTGCAGCGAGCCCATGATGCGCGCGCCGGCGAGCGGCCGTGCCCCGGCATACTTGCCCCGCAGCGCCATCAGGCCGGGCATCTCCTGTTCCGCCAGCCGGATCTCCTTGCGGCCGAGCTCGGCCAGACCGAGGTCCGCGACCTTGAACGGGAGTCGGGCAGCGACGCTGGGCGCGAGCGTGGTAGCCGACGCGGCTTTCGACATGAGCACCTCCAGGCGACCGGCGGAGCCGGACGCGCTTCATCCGTCTATCCGGATGAAAGGGTTATCGCGGCTGGCGTCCCGAGAGTCAAGCCGGAGGGCACGCGAGCTCGGGCTGCCGCTACGCAAGCCCTGCTGCGGATCGCAGCTCGCCGACGCGGTCGATGCGCTCCCAGGTGAAGAAATCGCCGCGCGGCTCGCGACCAAAATGCCCGTAGGCTGCCGTCGGTCGGAAGATCGGGTTCTTGAGCCCCAGCGTCCGCACGAGGGCGCTCGGCCGGAAGTCGAAGAGCTCGCGCACGATGGCCGCGATGCGCTCGTCGGGCACCACGCCGGTCCCGAAGGTATCCACCAACACCGAGACCGGATCGGCCACTCCGATGGCGTAGGCCACCTGCACCTCGCAGCGCCGGGCGAGCTCGGCGGCGACGATATTCTTGGCCACATAGCGGGCGTAGTAGGCCGCGCTGCGGTCGACCTTCGAGGAATCCTTGCCGCTGAAGGCGCCCCCGCCGTGGCGTCCGTAGCCGCCATAGGTGTCGACGATGATCTTGCGTCCGGTGAGGCCACAGTCGCCCTGCGGTCCGCCCACGACGAAGCGCCCGGTCGGGTTGATGTGGAAGACCGTATTTTTGTCGATGAACTCGGGCGGGAGCACCTTTTTGACGACCTCTTCGATGATGCCCTCGCGGATGGTCGTGTCGTTGACGCTCTCGCGATGTTGATTGGAGACGACGACGGTGCTCGCCCGCACGGGCTGGCCATCGCGGTACTCCACGGACACCTGACACTTGCCGTCGGGCAGCAACCAGGGCAGCTCCCCCGACTTGCGCGCCTCGGTGAGCCGCTGGCCGATGCGATGGGCGGTGTAGATCGCGAAGGGCATGTATTCGCGGGTCTCGTCGCAGGCGTAGCCGAACATCATTCCCTGGTCGCCCGCCCCTTGCTCCTTGTGCAGTCCCTGGCCCTCGGTCACGCCCTGGGCGATGTCGGGCGACTGCTTTTCGACCGCGACGAGGACGGCACACGATTCGACGTTGAATCCCGTGTCGGCCGAGACGTAGCCGATATCGCGGATCACGCTCTTGGCGATCTCGCCGAACTCCACCCGGCCGCGACTGGTGATCTCGCCGGCGACGACCACGATGCCGGTCTTGATGAGCGACTCGCAGGCCACACGGCTGTCCGGATCCTGGGCGAGGAGCGCATCGAGGATCGCGTCGGAGATCTGGTCGCACACCTTGTCGGGATGCCCCTCGCTGACCGACTCCGAGGTGAACACGTAGTCCTTGAGCATGGAAGAATCACAGTAGCCCACTCGCCTTCGGGCGAGCAAGCCAGCGCTTCTCAGTCTTCCTCGTTGAAGCGCGCCTCGACCAGAGCGCGAATCGCGTCCAGGGCCTCCCGGGCCTGTGGGCCGCTGGCCCGGACGTCGATCTGGCTGCCCTGCTCGGCGGCGAGCATCATCACGCCCATGATGCTGCGGCCGTTGACCACTTGCCCGTCCTTCTCCACCGTCACGTCGGCGTCGAAGCGATTGGCCGTCTGCACCAGCATCACCGCCGCTCGGGCATGCAAGCCCAGACGATTCTTGATCTCCAGGGTCGCATGTTCTTCGCTCGTCGTTTCGGCCATGGTCAGCGAGAAGCCGGAACCCAGACGATGTGCTCCTGGCCATAGCGCTGGATGAAGGGGGCGAGCTCGCGCACCGCCATCCCCTCGCAACCGCTCGCGAGCTTGACCAGCATGGGCATGTTCACCCCGGCGACGACCTCGGCGCCGCTCGCGCGAGCGACCGCAAGGCTCTGATTCGTCTGCGTGTCGCCCTTCATGTCGGTCAGGATGAGTACGCCCTCCCCCTGGTCGACGCCCCGGACGGCCGCGTGGATCCGGTCCCGCAGCCCCTCGGGGGCTTCCCCGGGCACGCTGCTGACGGCGACGATGTGCTCCACCGGTCCGACCACGCTCGCCAGCGCCTCGACCAGCGCTTCGCCGAGACGCCCGTGCGCGACGACGACCACGCCTACCATGCTGCGGCCGACTCTAGCCACCGCGCGGCAGGCTACTCAAGCCGCCGCTGCTGCCCTCAGCGCTCGACGTCGCGATGGCGCAGCAGCACGCGATGGCCCGCGGCCTCCAGGCGTCGCCGCAGCTCCTCGGCGAGCACGACCGAGCGGTGACGCCCGCCGGTGCAGCCCACGGCGATGGTGAGATAGCTCTTTCCCTCCCGCTGGTAGCGGGGGATCGTGAACTCGAGCAGCGCCATGAGCAGGCGCAGGAACTCCTGGGTTTCCTCCTGTTCGAGGACATAGCGGGCCACCGGGGCATCGGTGCCGACGCGATGGCGGAACTCTTCGACGAAGAAGGGATTCGTCAGAAAGCGGCCATCCACGACCACGTCGGCGTCAATGGGCGTCCCGTGCTTGTAGCCGAACGAGACGAGCGAGATCGTCATCGTTCCCTGCGTCGGTGCGGCGAGCAGCGCCCGCAGTACGGCGCGCAGGTCGTGCACCGAGAACGCTCCGGTGTCGATGATGCGGTCCGCGAGCTCCCGGATCCCCCGCAGCATCTCCCGCTCCCGCCGGATGCCGTCGAGGGGGGTGCCACCGTCGGCCGCCGGGTGAGGACGGCGCGTCTCGCTGAAGCGCCGCTGCAACACCGCGTCTTCCGCCTCAAGGTAGAGGACCTCCACGCGCACCCCGCTGCCCCGCAGCTCGTCGAGCACGCGCGGAAAGTCGGCGAGAAAACGGCGCTCGCGCGCGTCGATACCCAGGGCGACACGCGACACGTCCTCTCGCGATCGCTCCCACAGCTCGACGAAGCGCGGGACCAGCGCCACCGGCAGGTTGTCGATGCAGTAGAAGCCGAGATCTTCGAGAACGTGAAGCGCGGTCGTCTTCCCCGATCCGGAAAGCCCCGTCACCACCACAGCGCGCAGGCCGCTCGAGCTCATGCGACTATTGTGCCGGTGCGCAGCGGTCCGTGCACCTCGGCTCACCCGTCCGACCGGTCGCCCTTCTTGGCGTCCGTCCGGCGCTCGCCAGCCGCGGCTCGATCGATCCGCTCCACGAAAAGGGCGGCGCTGTGCCGCCCGCGGCGGCGCAGCAGCTGATTCCGCGCAGCCGTCTCCACCAGCATCCCCACGTTGCGCCCCGCCTGGACGGGAATGCGGACCAACGGCAGCGTCACCTCCAGCAGCTCGTAGCTGCCTTCGATCACCCCGAGGCGGTCGGCGCCCTGCGGCCACTCGCTCAGCTCCACGACCAGGTCCACGCGGCGTTGCTCCACCGTCGCGAGCGTTCCGAACATGGCCTCCACATCGATGATCCCGAGCCCCCGGATCTCCATGTGGTGACCCAACAACTCGGCCGGCCGGCCGTGGAGAACCTCCGGCGAGGGGCGCGAAATCCGCACGGCATCGTCGGCAACCAGGCGATGACCGCGTGTCACGAGCTCCAGCGCTGCCTCGCTCTTGCCGATGCCGCTCCGCCCCAGGATGAGGATGCCGAGCCCCAGCACCTCGACGAGGTTGCCGTGCAGCGTCACTTCCGGCGCCAGTCGCCGCTCGAGCCAGGCGATGGCTGCGCGAAAGAATCCCCCCGTGGGCAGCGTCGACACGAGGAGGGGGACGTCTGCCGCTTCGGCCTGCTCCGCCAGCGGAGCGGGAGGAACGAGGCCGTTGGTGACCACGAAGCCAGCGACCCCGACCCCGATCACGGCGGCCACCGCCGTCCGCCCGGCCTCCGGCGCGAGAGTTGCGAGAAACCCGATCTCGCTGCGCCCGAGGACCTGGAGGCGGTCAGGATGGAGCTGCGCCAGATAGCCCGCGAGCGCCAGGCCCGGCTGCTGCAGCCGCGGCACGGCGATGGCTCGCTCGAGACCACGCGCCCCGGCGACGAGGTGGAGTCGCAGCGCCCCGCCAGCCGTCGTCAGAAGCTCGCCGACGGTGAGCTTCAATAGCGGGCATCCTCTTCGCGGATCGTGGCCCACAACGCCGCCGCATCGGGGGCCGCGAGGAGCCGCTCGCGAAACCCGCGGTCCTTCAAAAGGCGCGAGATGCGCGCGAGAGCCTTCAGGTGAGCGCCCGCCGATTCCTCCGGGGCGACCAAGAGGAAAAATAGGTGCGTCGGCTTGCCGTCGAGCGCCTGGAAATCGACCCCGGCTCGGCTCCGTGCGAAGGCGGCGAACACCCGCGGAATCCCGGGCAGCTTGCCGTGCGGGATGGCGACCCCCTCACCGAGGGCCGTGCTGTTCAGCCGTTCGCGCTCCTCGAGCGCGTGCACGAGACGCTCGCGCTGCAGCTCGGGATGTCGGGCGGCCACGGCCGAGGCCATCTCCTCGAGGACCTCGCTCTTCGTCCGAGCCGCCAGGTCCGGCAAGACCAGATCCGCCTCGAGGATGTCCTCGATCTTCATGGTAGGGCCTTCCTAGCTCTCGCGCGCCCCCGATCCCAGCAGGCCCGCGTCCGCCCTCCTCAGGCAGGCGATTCGATCAGTCCGATACGGCCGTCCGGCCGGCGGTAGACCACGGAGAGCCCGCGATCTTCCTGGAGGAAGGCGACGAAGGGCTGCCCCGAACGCTCGAGCCAGGCCACCGCCTCGTCGACGTCGAGAACGCCGGTGCGGAGCCGCTCGCGCACGACCCGCAGCTGGGCGGGTCGTCCGCGACGAGGGAGGGGTGGCCGCCCGTCGCCGATACGCGCACTGTCGCGTCCTTTGCGTTCCGCTCGCTGGGTCTTGAGCTTCTGCGCCTGATGGGCCAGCCGCGCCAGCGCCCCGTCGATGGCAGCGTAGAGATCGCCCGTCGTCTCCTTGGCGACGAGCGGCACGTGATCGGCCTGCAGCGCGATCTCGGCGCTGTGGCGCGCCTTGGCGACCGACAGGATCACGTGCGCACCGCCAGGACGCTTGAGGTACTTGCCCACGAGGCGTTCGAGCTTGTCCGTAACGTACGCGCGGAGCGCCTGCGTCGGCTCGACGCCCCGGAACGTGACGGTGATCTGCATGCAGGCCCCTCCTGCCCAGCCGCCGGTCCTAGCGGTCGCCTGTCAGTACACCTGCTTCCGCTTGGACGACGGCAGGATACCCATCAACTCGCGGTACTTGGCCACAGTCCGGCGCGCAATGTCGATCTGCTGTCTCCCCAACAGCTCGGCGATGTACTGGTCGCTGTAGGGCTTGCGCGGATCTTCCTTGGCGATGATCCCCTTGATGAGCTCCTTGACGCTTTCGGCCGAGACTTCCTCCCCGTGACCGCTCCGCAGGCTCGAGGTGAAGAAATACTTCAGCTCGAAGGTGCCCTGCGGCGTATGGACGTACTTGCCCGCCGTGGCCCGGCTCACGGTCGACTCGTGCATCCCGATGTCGTTCGCCACGTCCTTGAGCACCAGCGGGCGCAGGTGGCTCACGCCGTGCTCGAGAAACTCCCGCTGGAACTTCACGATGCTCGACGTGACCATGTAGAGCGTGCGCTGCCGCTGGTGGATCGATTTGATCAGCCAGGCAGCGGCGCGCATCTTCTCCTGGATGTAGCCGCGCGCCTCCGGCGAGCCGTTCGCGCCGAGCATCTGCTTGTAGAAGGAGGACACGCGGAGCCGCGGCAGGCCGTCCTCGTTGAGCGTCACCACCCACTCGTCGCCGACCTTCTGCACGAAGACATCCGGGGTGACATAGCGGGTCTCACTGTCGTGGTATTCGCGGGCGGGTTTCGGTTCGAGCACCGCGATGACCTTGGTGGCCTCCGCGATCTGCTCGAGGGACACCCCGAGATCTCGGGCAAGACGATCGAAGCGCCGACTCTCGAGCATCCCGAGATGCTCGCGCACGATGCGCGCAGGCAGGGAGTCCTCGGGGAAACCGAGCTGACGCAACTGGATGAGTAGGCATTCCGGCAGATCGCGTGCGGCCACGCCCGGGGGATCGAAGTCCTGGATCCGGTGCAGCACCCGCTCCACCGCCGCCGTATGCGGCCAGACATTGGCGAGAAAGGCGATCTCCTCCACCGACAGCGTCAGGTAGCCGTCCGCGTCGAGGCTCCCGATGATGAGGCCGCCGATTTCCTTGTCGGCATCCGAGAGATCGGAAAGTCGCAGCTGCCAGACGAGGTGGTCGGCGAGCTGGGGCCGCTTGACCAGCATGTTCTCCAGGGCCGGTCGCCGATCCTCGTCCTCGTCGCTCGCCCCGCTGCCGGTCCCGCCGTGCAGATCGTTGGCGTAGGTTTCCGCGAATTCCTTCCAGTCGATCTGATCGATACTGGCCGCCTCGCCCTCGGGGGGGTCGGCGGGCGACTCCGCTTGCCACTCGTCCGCAGGCGTCGGGCCCTCGAGGCCGTCGACCGTCGGCACATCGTCGGCGCGTTCTTCCTCGAGCTTCTCCTCGAGCACCGGGTTCTCGGTCAACTCGGCATCGATCAGCGTCTCGAGCTCGGCCCGCGAGACCTGGAGAATCTTGATGGCCTGACGCAGCTGGGGCGTCATCACCAGCTGCTGATGCAGCTTCAAGTTCTGCGTGATGCGAATGTCGGCCATCGCTTCTACAGCCTGAACGTCTCGCCGAGGTAGATCTGGCGCGCCCGGCGGCTCGCCGCGATGTGCGCGGGATCTCCCTCTTCGAGCACCCGTCCTTCGCTCACGATGTAAGCCCGATCACAGATGCCCAGTGTTTCGCGCACGTTGTGATCCGTGATGAGGACACCGATGCCCCGAGTCCTTAGTTGAGTGACAATCCCCTGGATGTCAACCACAGCGATGGGGTCGATACCGGCGAAGGGCTCGTCGAGCAGCATGAACGCCGGCGAGATCACGAGCGCTCGCGAGATCTCGAGACGGCGCCGCTCGCCGCCCGATAGCGCGTACGCCTTGCTCTTCGCCAGATGAGCGATCCCGAGGTCGTCGAGAAGCTTACCCAGGCGTGTTTGGCACTCGGCGGGCTCGAGATCGAGCGTCTCGAGAATCGCGAGCACGTTCTCCTCGACCGTCAACTTACGGAAAACCGAGGGCTCCTGCGGCAAGTAGCCGATGCCGCGGCGCGCACGCTCGTACATGGGGAGCCCCGTCACGTCCGTCCCGTTGAGCAGCACGCGCCCCGCGTCGGGGTGCTGCAGCCCGACGATCATGTGGAAGCTCGTCGTCTTCCCTGCCCCGTTGGGGCCGAGCAGACCGACCACCTCGCCGGCTCGCACCTCGAGCGTCACGTGATCCACCACGCAGCGGCCAGCGAAGGATTTCACCAAGCTCTCGGCTCGCAGCAGGGCTGTAGCAGCGGGATTCACGGTCCCCTCTGACCGGACCCCGGCCCGGCCGATCCCTCCGGCGCGGTGTCAGGATAGAGGACGGCCTTCACCCGCTTCCGTCCCCCTTCGACCACACTGCGCTCTTCATCGAGGTAGACGACGACGCGCTCTCCCTGGACCTCGTTCGGGCCATCGTGCAACACGGGATCCTCGAGCAGCACGATCGTGCGCCGGTCCTGATCGAACACGGCCCGGCCCCCGGTGGCCCAGCGCGCTCCCTGGTCGATCCGCACGCTGCCGCTCGCCACGATCTCCTGGACTCGCGTCGCCGCAGCGGGCTCGGCTCCGCCCGCGCCGGGCGGGGCACCGCGGCCCCCAGGGCCAGAGCCCTGCGCGAGGGTGATGGTGATCGTGTCGCTGCGCAGCCGGGTTGGGCCCTGCGTCACCTCGACGCCCCCGCGGTACACGACCACGTTGCGTCGGTAGTCGTACTCGAGGCGGTCGGCGGTGATCGTGATCGGCTCTTTGCCGCTCAGGCTGCGCGCCAGCCCGCCGCCCCCTGGCTCGCGCCCCCAGGCGCCCCCGGCCGCCGCCGCCAGCGCGAACAGCGGGAGGAGCCATCGTTCAGGACGTTGGCTCCGCATTCGCGACCTGCAAGACCGTGTGGACCTCTCCCGTGAACCGCAACACCTGCGGCGTCACCTCGACCTCCAGGCTCTGCGCGCGGAGGTCGAGGTCCCGTCCTTTGACGGTGACCGCCCCCGGCACGAGAATTCGATCGGCGCTGCGGTCGTAGACGGCGCGCGCCGTGCGCAGCTCGAAGTCGTCGAACACGAGCCGCACATCCCCTTCGAGGCTGGCGGCGCGGAGTTCCCGACCGTCGAGCTGCAGACGACCACGCGCACCTCCGAGACGCAGCGCGCGCTGCCCATCCTCGAGCCAGAGGGTCAGCTGCGGTCCCTCGACCACGATCTCCCGATCCGCCTCCAAGTACTGCGCTTCGCGTGCCGTGACTTCCCACACCATCCGTCCGTTCTTCACCTTGACCCGCCGGAAGTTCCGGAGGTGTTGCGCCACGTGCGGCAGCAGCTCGCTGCCCAGGGCCTCGAGCGCTCGCTGGGGCTGCGCGACGAGGCGCTGCCAGAATCGCCACCCCAACCCTGCTAGGGCGACGGCAAGTGCCACCAGCAGGGCGGCTCGCGCACGTCGTCGTCGCATCCGTCGTCCTGCAGAGCTCCGCAGCTACCACGGGGGTCGGAGGGTGTAAAGCCACAGCCCGGCCACGAACCGCGCGGCTCGCGCTCAATCGCCGGGCTGCCGCCGCCAGCGTTCATGCCACCACACCCATTCGGCGGGAGCACGGCGGATCGCCAGCTCGATCTCGGCCGTGCAGCGCGCGGTCAGCGTCGCAATCCGCTCGCGCGGACGCCCCACGCGCTCGACGGGCACCGGACGCACGGTCACGCGATGTCCCCCGCCGGGGTGGCGGCGAATGAAGGCGCTCAGCACGGGCACCTGGTTCCGCACTGCGATGATCGCCGCGCCAGGTGGCGTGTGCGCGAGCCGCCCGAAGAAGGGCACGAACAGGCCGGCCCCGCGCGTATCCTGATCCATCAGGACGCACACGAGGCGATTGCGCCCCAGCGCTGCCCGCACCGCGGACTGAAACGACGCCGCGTCCCGGTCGAGAATCTCCATGCCGCGCTCGCTGCGGAAGCGGCGCACCAGCGCGTCGAAGCGGGGGTCGTGCACTCGCCGGGCGACGACCGACAAGGGCCATCCGCGCTCCGCCATCACCGCCGCCAGCAGCTCCCAGTTGCCGCAGTGTCCGGTGATCACTACGGCGCCTCTTCCGCCCGCCAGCGCAGCGCGCACGTGCTCCTCGCCCGCGACCACGACGTAGTCGGTGTGGCGCAGCCGCGGCCAGAGCGCCAGCTCCGCATACGACTGGCCCGCATGCACGAAGGTCGCCCGCACGAGCGCCGCACGGTCCGCCGGGCCGAGCTCGGGAAAGGCGAAAGCCACGTGCCGCCGCGCCAAACGGCGCGGCGTCGCCAGCACCACGTGGGCCGCGCGACCGAGGGCACGGCCGAGCGCCAGGGCCAGCGAGACGGGCAGCGCCCCGACCACCGTCGCCACGACCGCGATGGCCCGGGCAAGCAGCCAGTTGCGGGGCCCGCGGGTCGCCCGGCGCAGGCGCTTCCAGAGCGATCGCCGACGCGCCCATACCGCCGCTCCTCCCACCGCTCAGACGACGCCTGCCCGCAGCAGATCGTGGAGGTGAATCACCCCGACAGGTCGGCACCCGCCCGCAGGAACCACCAACAGCTGCGTGATCGCGTGGCGCTCCATCACGGCCACCGCCTGCGCGGCCAGGGCCTCGGGCGCGATCGTGCGCGGGGTGCGCGTCATGACGTCGCGGGCCCGCAGCGTGCGGGGATCGCCGGCTCGCTCGAGCGCGCGACGCAGGTCTCCGTCGGTGATGCAGCCGACCAGCCGCCCGGCGGCATCCAGCACAGCCGTCATCCCCAGGCGCTTGCCGCTGATCTCGGACACGACCTCGGCAAAGGGTGCGTCCTCGGCGACGGCCGGTAGCTCGCTTCCGCGATGCATGAGCTCGTCGACCCGCGTGAGCCGCCGTCCGAGCGCGCCCGCCGGATGGAGCACGCCGAAATCGTCCGCCGTGAAGCCGCGCTCCTCGAGCAAGGCCACCGCCAGGGCGTCACCGACGGCCATCGCCGCCGTCGTGCTGCAGGTCGGGGCGAGGCCGAGGGGACAGGCCTCCGTGGGGACACTGACATCGACGACCACGTCAGCGGCACGGGCCAGGCCGGAATCCGGGGCACCGGTGAGCGCGATCAAGGGAATCCCGAAGCGACGGACATAGGGCAGCAGCCGGAGCACCTCTTCGTTTTCCCCGCTGTTCGACACCGCGACGAGCACGTCGCCGCGCGCCAGCATGCCGAGATCGCCGTGTCCTGCTTCGGCGGCGTGCAGGAAATGCGCCGGCGTCCCGGTGCTCGCGAAGGTCGAGGCGATCTTCTGCGCGACGATCCCCGACTTCCCAACACCCGTGACGACCACGCGGCCCCGACAGGCGAGCAACAGCTCCAGCGCCCGAATCACGGCGTCCCCGAGGCGATGCTGGACAGCATGGAGCGCCTGGATCTCCAGCTCGAGCACACGCCGTGCGCGGGCGAGCCAGATCGCGCTCACGGCCGCCGCTCCCGCACCACTCCCGCCAGGGCCGCAAGGTCGGCGAGCAGCGGCGGCAGGTCGTCGAGGCGCAGGCTGGTCGCCCCGTCGGAAAGGGCACGGTCCGGATCCTCGTGAACCTCGAGAAACACGGCATCGCAGCCGGCGGCGACCGCGGCCCGGGCGAGCGTCGGCACGAAGGCTCGATCGCCCCCGGACGCTGTGCCGGCCGCGCCCGGCCGCTGGACACTATGGGTGGCGTC
>Ga0308411_10002529_pt1 | contig 12323 bp, 14 predicted proteins | sample HotsprottomLayer_2_FD_203530 | JGI IMG/M metagenome (GOLD analysis project Ga0308411, IMG submission 203530) | Hot spring phototrophic mat microbial communities from Octopus Spring, Yellowstone National Park, Wyoming, United States -... | ecosystem: Environmental > Aquatic > Thermal springs >... | reverse complement strand
CGGAACGGCCCGGCAGGGCCGGAAACGGGGCGGCGGAGGGGTGCCGGCACACGATTTCAGGCTCCAAAAACAGCCTCAGAGAAGCTCAAAGAGAAATTCAAAGGGCAAATTTCAGCGGCCTGCTAAGGGCGTCGCGCCGTCCTCAAGCTCCGGCTGCCTGAGCAGGGTGCGCAGCAGCTCGGCGCGCTCATGCAGGGCTTGGAGCCGCCGCCGCCAGTAGGTCGCCTTCGCCCGGAGGCGCTCGCGCTTCGCCTCCGCAGGGTCGCGCAGCAGCAGCTCGACGAAGCGCGCCCGCTCCGGCGATGGTTCGTCCGCCGGCGGGGCGCAGGTTCCAACGTTTGCGTGAAACAAGAAGCCCCGCGGGTGTAGCCTCAGCATGCCCGCACCTCCTGCGGCCATTGTATGACGCGTCAACGATTGTCGCAACAGGGAATCGGGCGGCCCAGCCCTCAGGCCGCCGTCCGCGGCGCCCAGGTGCCATCCGGCTGACGTCGCCAGCAGTTCAGCCCGCGCAGGCTGAAGCTGACGTAGTAGATGCCCCGCCCGTCCGCCACGAGCTCTTCGCGCTCCTCGGCTGGCAGCCGCCCGGCGTGATCATGCGGTGCCATGTAGGCTCGGCCCTCGCCCGCCAGCTCAAGGGCGGCCCGGTCGAAGGCGTCCTTCGGCAGCCCGCTCTCGCTGCGCAGCAGCGACATCGAGACCGGAGAGCCATGCCGACGCGCCACGCGCCAGAAGGCGTCCAGCACCACCTGCTTCGCGTCCACCACCGCCGCCTCAATCGCCGTCCGCTTCATGCTTCGAATATACGGCTGAATTTCGCGGCTGTCAAGAGAAATCCGCAGGCTTTTTCCGAAAAAATGCGCCCGCATTTCCGCGCGCTCACAAAAAATGGCGGCCGGTGAAATTCCGGCCGCCGCGCATGGGAGGACCAACGTCAAGGAGCAGTCTTTACGCTATGCAGGGGAACTTGTCAGCGAACCCTTCACGAACGCGCCCGGCCGCGTCACAACAAGCGCGGCGCGCAATTCGGCACGAATTGCGACAAGGTTTCGCGTGAAATAATCGCTGTGCTCGGTGGAAATTTCCACGGTGATCGGCTGGCGCATTTTGATCGCAGCCGCGCGCGGATCGCTCGTGCCGAGCAGGAATTGCCCCTGGCTCATGCTCGAGCACTCCACCACGGCAAGGCCGAACAAGGTGTTCAGCGTCCGCGGGTCCATCGGGTTGGCAATCAAGTAGCGCCCTTCGCTGTCCTTGGTCAGCGCGAGCGACCAGTAATCGGTCGGGTGCAGCACGATGAAATTCGGCTGCATTTCGTTGGCGGCCGCAAGCTGCTGAACCGCTCGGCCGATCACGTCAATTCGCGTCCAGTTCGTGCCGAGCAGGCCGGTATTGAAGACGGCCGCCTGTGTGACCAAGCCGTTCAGATTTTCGCCCGCGCCGCTTCCGAAGAGCAGTTGGTCTTCGAATTCTTCGCTGATGGCATACGCAAGGGTGTTCTCCAAGAACGCCCGCAGGCCCTCGAAGTCCTCCAAGATTTGCTTGCTGGCGGGAATCCAGGTCGCAATCGTGCGCACGCGCGCTTCGCGCCGCTCAAAGGCGATGCCGGCCTCGGGCTTTGCCGAGGTCTCGGCAACGGGGGCCGCGGTCTTGTCATGGCTGGAGACGTCGATCCACTCCACAATCGCGCTCGACGTCGGAACTTGGGTCAGCAGATCCTGAATCCGCAACCGCCGCCGCGGCTCGGGAACGATGCCCGGCATGCGCTCGGGCGCAACGGAGATACCAGAAGAAGTAATGGTGGTGCGCGTCAGAAGGTCTTCCGGCCGGAACTTCAGGACGGCCGTGCCGCGGCCGGTTTTGACCAAGTTTTGCAGGGTTTCGTTGTTTCGCAGCTCGTCGCTCAAATTTCGCGTCGCGCCGGCGGCGCAGAACCAATTTTCGCCGTGCGCGGCCCGCTCAAGCTGCGCCCGCTTCGCGGGCGGGATGTCGTAGGCAAAATCGCAGTACCGCTCGGCGGGATTTTCGGCCTTTTTCTCGACCGGCTCGAGCCGGAAGGTAGCGTAGTGGATTTTATTCGGCATATGTGCTATCAACGACCTCAAAACAAATTCACGGCAAAATGTTCTTGGGGCAGGGTTTGCCTCAACCTCTCCACCGCCCGCTCGGCCAGCGCAAGCAGCTGCGCGCTCCGCCGCCCGCGGCGCTTCGGGCCGCCCACGCCAAAGCACGCTTGGATCGCCCTCCGCTCCGGCATGGGCAAGCGTTGCACCGCGGCCGCCAGGTCGGCGTGGGGCGCAGGCACTGGTATGCTGATTGCCTCATTACGCCGGCCCCACCTCAGTTGCCGGCGCACCTGCGGGGCGGGCATGGGAAGCGGTCGCAGTTCGCGCTCGCGCTCCTTGCCCTCGGCGTCGGGCAGCGCCAGCGGCGTGAGCACAGAGTCGCTGATCCGCGCGCGCTTGAGCCAGCGCCGGCACGCGCTCAGGGCAACCGCCTCAGCCTCGGGCAGGTTTGCCTCGCGCGCCTCGAGCAGCCGCACCGCGAATTCCTGCGCCAGGTCAGCCGCCCGGCTGCCGGCGCAGCCGAGCAGGCGCGAGAGCAGCTCGTGGTACTCGGGCGCAACGCGCAGCTCGGTGAGCAGCTCAGACAGCCTGGGGAGAGTCATCCTCAGGCTCCACGCCCGGCCGGCCGGCCAGGCATTAATTCATTTCGCGGGCGCGAAAATTTGAGCCGCGCGGCGGTCTCCGCCGAAATGTTGTAGGGATTTTTGATACCCTCCCCATGAAAGCGAAACGGCGTTTCATGTTGATCCAGCCACGCGCGCCGGAAGCGCGCCCACACAAGGGTCGCGGGCGGGAAGCTCGCAGGGTTGCGCAGCACGCGCTCCATCTCGGCGTTCAACCGCGCAGTCCACTCGTCGGCGGTCACGTAGTTCCTCGCGCGCATGCGCTCTCCGTCTGCCCCGGCAACTCGGCCAGTTCACAAGCCCACTGGATGTGGTCCAGGCGAGTGCTCAACCCGTCTGCCGGGGCGATGCCCTCCGGCAAGCCCATCACCAGCGGCGGGCGATACTCCGCGGCCCCGCCAAGGTAAAGCGTGATGGCGTCGCCCTTGATCGTCGCCCGATCGAACACCACAGTGATGCCGCCTGGCAATCCCACTGCGGCGACCACATCGCCAGGGGATTCGATCGCCACGGCCAACCCGGTCGGCAGCCTCTCCGCGCAGGAATCGCAAAGTTTCGATCCCTTCGGGACAGCCACCTCCTCACAAACTCGGCAAGCCGGCATTGCTACCTCCTTTCCTCGCGGGACAGACACGCGGGACAGAGGGGGCCCTTAAAGGGCCCCCCTCTGTGTCCCGCCGAGTGTCCCGGAGTGTCCCGCCAAGTGTCCCGTCTGTAAATTGTTGAATTAAAATACACTTGCGCGCGTTTTTCCGAAGTGTCCCGCGGTGTCCCGCGAAGTGTCCCGCGAGGGTGTCCCGCGAAGTGTCCCGCGGTTAAGTCTTTTGTTTTCAACAAAAGTTTGTTGAGTGTCCCGCAGTGTCCCGCGAGTGTCCCGCGAGTGTCCCGCCGCCTCTCAATCATCGTCCCTGGCCTCCTCGCCCACTCCAGCACCATGCTCGCGGAGGGCATACCGGCCGCCAGATAACACCGTGAACCGCCCGGTCTTTTTCAGGTGACGGTTGAGCGTCTTGCGGATGGTGTCAGGTTTTGAATCCAGCTCCTCGGCAAGCTCGTTTGAGGTCTTCGCGCCTCGCCTGAGGGCAGCCTCGATGCGGTCGATCAGCGGCAGCTCGGCTGCCACTTCCTCGATGTCGGAAGGATCAACGGGCCGAATCTCCACGCGCTCGCCGAAGGTGATGCGGAAGCAGACCACCTGCCCGGTCGGCGTTACGTTGGTCTTGTCGGCCTTCAGCTTGAGGATGTAGCCCTCGCTGCCGTCATCCACGCGCGAAGCGTGCCACGTCAGCCGGGCGTTGTTTGTCCAGAACACGGAGCCGAAGATGCTGTCCCGGTCTTTAGGGCAATGCCCGATGAGCAGGGCTCCCATGTCGCCGCCCACGCCGATGCGCGCCAACGCCTGGAACGCTGCAATCGCGGTTGCGGATTCCTCGAGGGGGCCGGAGCCAGCCAAAGAGATCGAATCCACCACGATGTAGCGAATGCCGCGCTCAGCGCAGGCCCGCCGCAAGGAATCAGCCTCTTCGGGCAACGGCCGGCGCGCGCGGTAGTAGTAGACGTTGTGCGGCGTAGAGCCGTACAGCTTCGCCTTGCGGAGACGATGCGTGCGCCAGTCGGCTTCGGTGTCCACGTAACAGACCGGCACGCCTTGCCGGGCAAGCTCGCAGGCAGCCCAGAGTGCCAGGAAGCTCTTGCCAAGACCGCCTGGCGCGAAAAGGATTGTCGGAAGGGATGCAGTCAGCGTCCATCCATGCAGTCGGTAAAACTGGTCTTCCTCGCGGGGCTCAGGGTAGGTGTCCAACAGCCGCATTTCCGCGCCGGCGCGCTCCGTTTCGATGGCATTCAGCGCGGCCTCTTCGATCAATTGGTTCCAAGGAAGCTCTTTGAGCCCCGGGGCCCGGCGCTCCAGTTCCTTCGCGAAGGATCGGCGGGTCGTCAAACTCGACAGATTCAGCTTGCCGGCCGCAACAACGCCCCGCACGTTCGGAATGCCCGGCAGCTCACACCGCACGACGCATTCACACAGAAGGTCGGTGTGCTCCCACCGAATACGATCAAGGTCGATGGAGAGGCACGCCGCGGGCACGCTCAGGCGGTAGTGATCCGGCCCCAGGCTCTCAAACAGATGCTCGCAGTCGGCCAGGCTCGCCGGTGCCAACCGCTCGCATTCAGGCCAGCGCCCCAGCACCGCCTCCGGCCCCCAAGCTCCGATGAGGTCATCGATCCCGTTGATGCCGGCAGGCGTGTCCTTCGGCCAGTGCCACCAGTGCACCACGGCGCCGCGCCGGCGAAGGTCGCGACTCAGCTCCCAGCGGGCAGCTTGGACGCTGGAATTGTTGCGGACGTTCGCGTCGAAGACGATGGTCACCTTGCGGCCGCGCCATTGCAGCCTGTCGAAGTCCTTGATCGTGCCCTTCACCGGCTGTCGGCTGCCGTCGGGCCCGGCTTCGATTCCCACCGTCCCTCGCCAGTTCCAGACGCCGCCGATGCCCACAGGCAGCCAGCGCGGCCGATCTGCGCCATTATCGCCGAGGGCATGCAGCGCAAGGCACTTTTTTTCGCCTTCGGTGATCACAATCGGCAGGCTCACGTCAGTGAGAGCCTCGGGCCGCGTGCCAGGCACAAAATAAAGCCGCGGCCGGGCGCCCGGAGGGCTCAGGTACTTCGCCTTCTCGCGCGTCTTGCCATCGGGCCCGATCTCGAACTCGGGCCGGTCGCGCCGGAGCCGATACTCGAAGGGCCGGTCTTCGCCCGGCCAGAAGTAAGGAAACACCAGGCCGGCATAATCGCCCGATCCAGGCCTGCGGCCCACGATGCGGGCGCCTTCGGTGGAATTCACGCGGAAAATGCCGGCGCGCGCAATCAAGGTCTCAGGAATGCCGCAGGCGAGGAATCGTTCCAGGTCCGCGCGCGTCAGCGGCTCCGCGCGCGGTCCGATGGAGGGCGAAGCAGCCGCCGCGGTCATGGCAACCTCCCCTCGCGCAGCAGGTCCTCCAGCCCCACCAGCACATCGATCCGCCGGCTGATGATGTCCCACTCGCGCTCGGCCCTGCCGCGCGCCCTCTGCACAAGCCGGCGCAGCTCGCCGCGAGGCAGCGCAAGTAGCACCCGCGGAGGCAAGCCCAGGACGCGCCCGGCAGCTTGGAGGGTATTGACTACCACCCGGTCAGTACGATATCCTGAGTGAGAAAGGTTTTTCATCTGCACCCGCCTTCGCCCGCCGGTCCGCCCTCCGGCGGGCTTTCGTTTCAGCGCGCCGGATGAGTGAGCCCCCGCTCCGCGATTGTGCGCACCGCAGCTTCTGGTACGCGCACAGACCGCCCGATCCGCACGCAAGGCAGCTCGCCCCGGTAAATCAGTGAGTACACCTGCGGCCGGCTGATCGCCAGCACTTCCGCGACCACGGGGATGCGCAGCAGCCGCGGCAGTTCTTTTCCGTGGTTCAGATTGTTGTTGACTTCCGCCATGCCTCCACCTTAAGCTGAAGACGTGCCGATTTCAAGACGTGCAAGCCTGTCTAAGCCGTCTAACATCCCGTCTAACAGCGCCCTATTTGCCGCCGAGCTTCCGGCTAGCTGGATGCGTCCGCGCGGCGGTTTCCGAATCGCTGGAGAAACGCTCGAGCCGCTCGATGCGTTCGACGTCGAGACTTACCAGCTAGCGGCGCTCGAGCAGCCATTGCCGGCCCTCTTTTGGTCGGCGTCCACCGAGTCTGCCGGTCTCGAAGCGCTCGCCTCCCAAGTGGGATGGCTTGATATGGCGCGCGCGTGCGGCCCTGAACGGCTTGTCGAATGGCGCGCCGCCGTGCGTGAGGCAAAGCTGCTGCGGCTCCTTCTTGATTGTTATGACCAGCCCAGGCTGCTGAAGCCTTATGTCTACGGTTCAGAATTCATAGCCCATTGGGATCGCAGCGCCGGAGTATGGCAGCCGGGCGCGCCTTCATGCTCAGCGCCGTTCTGGGTGCACAGCGTCCGCAACTCGCCGCCGCAGGGCGCCGCGGAGCTTCTCACCTCGCGCGTCGGCCGGCTTATGCGGGATGTGAGGATCGCCGCCAGGGTCGCTGAGCCGGCCACAACCGTGCCAGTTCTCGCGGCGGAATCGCTCCTTGGAATTGTCGCTCTTTATGCGCTCGGCCTCGCCACCGGGCAGCGGCGCTACCAACTTTGTGCAGAGTGCAACCGATGGTTCGACAAGACAGACATTCGCGCGGATGCGCTCTTTCATCCCGAATGTTCGAAACGCCGCCGGATGCGCGAATACATGCGCCGCCGGCGGCAGCGCCAGGAGGAAACCGATGAGTAAGCGGAGAGGTTTTGGGGAAGGTTCAGTCAGACAGGAAGGCCCTCAACGTTGGGTCGCTTTCCTCAGCGCCGGCTTTGAGACGGCGCCGGATGGAACCCGCCGGCGCGTAAGGAAGAAGTTCGTCGGCCGCACGAAGCAGGAAGTGATCAGCAAGCTCATGGACGCGCGCCGCCAGCTCCAGCTCGGCGCCGCCGTTGCGCGCGCGTCGGAGACCATCGAGGAATGGCTCACCGCCTGGATTGCCGCGAAGGAAGGTCACCTGCGGCCGCGCACTCACGGCGACTATGCGCGCCTGATCCACGCCTATCTCATCCCGGCGCTCGGCCGCCTGCGCCTCGCCTCGCTGCGGCCGCTCGACGTCGAACAAGCGCTCGCCGGCATCGCTCGCGATGGCAAGGCGCGCACGGCAGGACTTTGCCATGCTGTTCTGCGCGCCTCGTTGAACGACGCCCTCCGGCAGGGTTTGATCGCGCGCAACGTTGCGGAGCTTGTGCGCCCCCCGAAGCCGCCGGCCTCAGCGGAGCCGCCCAAGCAGAAGTTCCTCGGCCCCGACCAGGCCCGCCGGCTGCTCGGCGCCCTCGAGCTTGCCGATGATCCGCTCGAATTCTGCATCGCCTCCATGCTGTTCCTCGGCCTCCGCATCGGCGAGGCGCTCGCCGTGAAGTGGGAAGACCTCGACCTCGAACGGCGCACGCTGACCGTGCGGCGCACGCTCCAGCGCGCCGGCGGCCAGCTTGTGGTTCAGGACGGGAAGGTGCGGCGCACAGGTAGCAAACGCATCGTGCAAGGACTAAAGACAGACCGCAGCACGCGCACGCTCGCCATGCCGGAGCCGCTTGTGAAAGCCGCATTGCGCCAGAAGGCACGGCAAGATGCGATGCGCCGCCTCGCTGATGATGCGTGGGTCGAGACAGGCTTCATCACCACCACGTCGAAGGGGACGCCGGTCGAGCACACGCGCGTGAACAAGCGGCTCGCGGAGCTTTGCAGTGAGCTTGGGCTGCCGCGGGTATCGCCACACTCCCTGCGTCATACCTGCGCCACGCTCATGATCGCCTCCGGTTGTTCGCTCGCGCAGGTGCAGCAGGTGCTCGGGCACAGCCAGATTGCCCTCACCGCAAACCTGTATGCGCACCTGCTCAGCGAAGCCACGCGTGCGCCGCTCGAGAAGCTCGCCGCGATGGTTGCGCCAAGCGCGCCGCCCGAAAGTGGCACCCAAATGGCACCCAAGCGGCAGGTCAACTAGCTGTAAGTTATTGATTTGACTGGTGAGCCGGGCGGGACTCGAACCCGCGACCACCTGATTAAAAGTCAGATGCTCTACCACTGAGCTACCGGCCCACTCCGCACGGCGGGGGAATCAGGCGGGATCAACTACAGGATAACAGCGGCGTGGAAGGGAATACAATCGGCCACACGGCGGCCGTGGACGGCAGGAAAGACGCCGGGCGCCGCGCGACGCGCGCCGCCGGCGCCGCGACTGCTGCCCTGCGGCCGGGTGGCGGAGCGAACCGCAGCGATCCCCATGGGCGCGAGCAGCGGGACAAGGCACGCCATGGGGTGAGGAGGTTGTTTTGGGGAGTCCGGTTCGGCGCAGGCTCACAGGGACAAACGGGAGCCGGAACGGCGCACGCGGTGCCAATGGCCGTTCGGCGAGCGGGAATGAACTACCCGGGAACGTTGCGATCCGATGCAGCGGCGCCGGAGAATTGCCACCCTTGCGGGCATGCGCCGCGCTCACGGCGATTCGGAGGCAAGACGGGGGCATGCAGGGTGGATCGGGCATCAGGGCGAGCCATGGAAGTTTCATCCAGCGATCCGCGGGAGGCGGAGCGGCGGTGGCGATTCCCCCGGCAGCGAGGCGATGTTCGCGCGCCCTGCCACGCGAACGGAAGTTTCCAAGAGGCGCGAGGCGGCTGCGGTGAGTCAGCGGACAGCACAGGGACTTTCAGAAGAGTCACCACGGCCAAGAGCGCTGCGGTGACAAGCAGAGGTCTCTTGAAAAGGTCATTGAGACACGCCGCGAGTCCACCCCAATTCGCATCGCAAGGAAGCAATGTTGCCGTTCGGCGTGGCATGAACGAACCGTTGCCCGCCGCGCGAGGCGGCCAGGATGGAAGAGCCGGCGGCAGCGGCGCGGACTTCCGGAAGAGTTGGATCGGGCATCAGGGCGAGCCATGGAAGTTTCATCCTGCGGTTCGCGGGGGGCGAAGCGGCGGCGGCGACTCTCTCGGCAGGGAGGCGATGTTCGCGCGCCCTGCCACGCGAACGGAAGTTTCCAAGAGGCGCGAGGCAAACGCGCCGAGTCAGCTTCAATAATCAGCGCAGGGACTAGCGGAAATGTTGGCGCGGGCGGCAACATCCCGGGAGCGATGGCAGTTTTGTGAAACTCTCCGAGTGGCGCCGCAAGTCCGCCCCGATCCGCCGCGCCGAGAGGCGATGTCCCCGTGCGGCAGGCCAGGAGCGAGAGCCTCTGTGAGGCGAGTGGAGACCGTTGTGAGTCAGCGGGTGGCGAGGGAATCTTCCGGGGGAGTCGCTCATGGCATGGCGGGTCACAGCGAAACAAGAAAATGGCAGGCCGGCCTGGTGTAGTCTCAGTAGGTTATGGCTGTTTTCGAGGGAACCCGCCGGGGCCGCCCGAACGAAGATTTCAAGGCAGCGCGGAGCGATACCGGTGAGGCAACACAGAGCATGGACCTTCTGAGAAGTGTCACGGGGCTCCCCAGCCGGCGGGAGGCGCTGGGGCTATGCGCTGTAGCCGCCGCCAGCAAGGCACAGGACCGCAGAGGAGCGGCAGGAGCCGGAAGGACGGATCCTGCGGTCGCCGCCTCGGGCCCGGGACCCAAGCCGGGTGCGCTGCTGCTGGGGGCGCCGCTGTTTCTCCAGTCGGACGATCCGGGCGCACTGGCCCGCGAGGCGCGCCGGCTCGGTTATTCGGCGGCTTACTGCCCGCCTGCGGCCCCGAAGGATACAGAACGGCTGCGGGCGATCGAGGCCGCCTTCGCCGCAGAGAGGGTCGTGCTGGCCGAGGTCGGCGTGTGGGTGAACCTCCTGGATGCCGACCCGGCCCGGCGGCGGGAGAACCTGGGCAAGGTGACCGATGGCCTGGCGGTGGCCGAAGCCGTCGGCGCGCGGTGCGCCGTCACCATTTGCGGCAGCTTCAACGAGAAAGTGTGGTACGGGCCGCACCCGAAGAATCTCGGCCGGGAATTTTTCGACGCGGCCGTGGAAAATGCGCGCAAAATTATCGACGCCGTGCGGCCGAAACGCGCGAAATTCACCTACGAAATGATGGGGTGGAGCCTGCCCGATTCCCCGGACGCGTACCTGAAAATGATCCGCGCCGTCGACCGCGCCGCCTTCGGCGTGCATCTCGACATCTGCAATCTCGTCAACTGCCCGCAGCGGTTCTACAACAACACGGCGCTGATCGAGGAGTGTTTCTCCAGACTCGGCCGGTGGATCGTGTCCTGCCACGCCAAGGACCTCGACTGGGTTCCGGAGATGAACATTCATTTTGTCGAGGTCGTGCCGGGGCGCGGCCACATGGATTACCGCGCCTGGCTGCGGGGGCTGGCTTCCCTGCCCTCCCCCGCGCCGCTGATGCTCGAGCACCTGAAGACGGCCGAGGAATACGCCGAAGGCGCCGCCTTCATCCGCAAGACGGCAGCGGAGCTCGGCCTCGGCTTCGCCTGAGAGGCGCAGCGCGCACCGGGGCCGCCCATATGCGGCGCGGCCGGGAATAGACTGAGTGCGAGGAAACGCGGACATGACCGATGGAAGAGACACGTGCAAACCCAGCCGACGGGAGCTGATCCGGTCGGCGGTGGTGGCCGGCGCGGCAACGGGCGGCGCGGCGGGCGCCCAGTCGCCGGCGCCTTTCGCGGCCGACGCGGGCGTCGACCGCGTGGTGGTGCTGCCAGGGAAAACATATCTTCGCGGTTTTGTCGGGCGGGGCCGCGCGCCGTCGGCCACGCGCCCGCATAACGGCGTCAAAGGGCCGGAGCCCCGGCCGGCCGACCTTGAGCAGGAGCGGATCCGCATCCGCTGGAGCAAGGTCTCCGGCCCGGGGACGGTGCAGTTCGCCGACCCGTCGGCCCTGACGACGACGGCGGCGTTCAGCGCGCCGGGCGCGTACGTGCTCCAGCTGGAAGCGGAGGGCCCCGCGGGAAAGGCCGTCTCGACGGTTGCCGTCACCGCGGAACCGTCGCCGCCGGCCCGCGCGCTGGCGGCCGCGCGGGTGGAGGATTTCCAGCTGACGGGCGGGTTCTGGAAGCCGCGGCTGCGAAATCTCATTGTCAACTGGATTCCGCATTGCATCCGGCAGATCGAGCGCACCGATCTGGAGACGGGGCTCGGCGGGATTGACAACTTCATGGAAGCGGGAAAGAAGCTGCGGGGCGAGCCGCACGGCTACCACAAGGGGTACGTGTTCTCGAACGCGTGGGTGTATCAGACGATCGAGTCGATGAGCCTGGCGCTGGGGTATCGCTTCGATGGCGACGCGGAGGTCGAGCAGGCCCACGCGCTGTTCCGCAAGACGCTTGAGGAATGGATCCCGCTGATATTGGCGGCGCAGGAGCCCGACGGATATCTGCAAACGGCGTTCACGCTGCCGCGCCGCACGCGCGACGGGAAGGTGATCGAGTCGGACAAGTTCCGCCACTGGGATCCGGCGCACCGGCAGGACCACGAGGGCTATGTGGCGGGCTATTTTCTGGAGGCGGCGATCGCGCACCACAGGATGACGCGCGGCAAAGACGGCCGGCTGTACCAGGCGGCGAAGAAGTTGGCCGACTGCTGGGAGCGCAACATCGGGCCGCCGCCCAAACAGGCCTGGTATGACGAGCACCAGAGCATGGAACAGGCGCTGGTGCGATTCGCGCATCATGTGGAGGAGGTGGAAGGCAAAGGCAGCGGCGAGCGCTATGTGCGGCTGGCGAAATTCCTGCTCGACTGCCGCTATCATGCAGCGGTGCTGCCGCGCGACCGCAGCGAGTATTGCCAGAGCCATTTGCCGGTGATCGAGCAGTACGAAGCCGTCGGCCACGCGGTGCGGGCCGCCTACACATATTCGGCGATGGCGGACATCGTGATGGAGACGGGCGACGCCGACTACCGCAGCGCGGTGCGCTCGCTGTGGAGCAACATTGTCCACCGCAAGCTGTATCTGACCGGAGGCATCGGCAGCGGCGAGACCTCCGAAGGGTTCGGGCCGGATTACTCGCTGCCGAACCGGGGCTACTGCGAGACCTGCGCAAGCTGCGGCGAGCTGTTTTTCCAGTGGAAGGCGGGCCGCATCTGGCACGACGCCCGGTGCGCCGACCTGTAC
>Ga0308411_10002528_pt1 | contig 12324 bp, 7 predicted proteins | sample HotsprottomLayer_2_FD_203530 | JGI IMG/M metagenome (GOLD analysis project Ga0308411, IMG submission 203530) | Hot spring phototrophic mat microbial communities from Octopus Spring, Yellowstone National Park, Wyoming, United States -... | ecosystem: Environmental > Aquatic > Thermal springs >... | reverse complement strand
GACCTCGTCGGTGATCTGGCGGAGGAGCAGCCGGTCGCTCGAGCGATCCCGGTAGCGGGACACGTCGATCGGCCGGCCGAACCGCACCCGCATCACCCGGAACGGCTTCGGCAGCTTCGCGTCGGGCGGCTGGACCTCGAGGGTTCCCTGGATCCCGGTGGGGATGATGGGACACCCCGTGCGCAGCGCCAGGCGGGCCACGCCGGTGTGCCCCCGGTGCAGCCGACCGTCGCGGCTGCGGGTTCCCTCGGGGTAGATGCCGAACAGCTCACCGGCTTCGAGCACGGAGGCGGCGGCATCGAGGGCCGCCTCGGCCGCCCGGCCCCCCGAGCGGTCGATCGGGATCATGCCCATGGCCGGGAACAGGTAGCGGGTCTTCCAGGAGTCGAGGTACTCGGCCTTGCCGACGTAGGTGATCCGCCGGGGCAGCACCTTGCCGACGATGAAGTGGTCGAGCACCGACAGGTGGTTGGGGGCGATGATGGCGCCGCCCCGTTCGGGCACGTGGTCGAGGCCCTCGACCTCGATGCGCCACAGGAACGAGAAGATCGGCACGAGCACGGCGCGCGCCACCGGGTAGAGCCGGCCCACCTCCCGCGATGCCACGACCGGGAGTCTGTCACGTCCCGCGCCTGCGGTGCGGTGCGTCCCCGGCTTTCGCCCGTGGCCCGAGCGCGCCGGTGCCGGCCGTCGGGTCGAGCTGGCCGGCACCGGCGCCTCGAGCGGCCTGGCCGTCAGGGCGATTCCAGGATCGTGATGCGACCCTCGCCGGTGGGAGCCGCGTAGCGGGTGTCGGTCGCCGGGATGGTCGGGTACCCCGACACCCCGACGGGGAACACCGCCGGATTCGTGATGTAGTCCCGCAGCGCCTGCTCGTAGCTGCCGGGCAGGCCGACCGTCTGCGTGGCGAACACGTCCTCGAGCACCGCGAAGTTGTCGCCGCCGGCCGCGGTGAAGCTGTTGGTCACGATCCGCACGTTCGGGGCACCGGCGACGGGCACACCACCGACGACGATGGGCGTCCCGTCATCGAGGGTCACGTCGACCACCCGGGTCCCCGGCGTCGTGATGGTCCCGGCGTTCTCCCCCGCCGGCGGGTTGGAGGTGACCTGGGCGGTGCCGCAGCGGTTGTAGGTCACCTCGAACCCGGCGATCTGCAGGAAGGCCCCGCTCGAGGACCCGGGCGCCGCCGGGGAGGCGACCCCGCACTCGGCCGCAGTGGCGCTCTGGGCGGCGATGGAGCGCTCGAGGATGTCCTTCAGCTGCGCCGGCGTGACGTCGCTCACCACCGCCATGGTGTTGGCGAACGGCAGCAGATCGAGGGTGTTCAACCGGGTGATCGGCCCCGGCGGGCTGCCACCGACCGGGAGCACCTCACCGGCGACCGAGCCGGTCTGGCGGATGCCACCGCCGTTCTGGATGGCGATCACCGGGTTGGCCGGGCTCCGGGCGGGCAGACCCACCGAGGCCGCGGTGGCGTCGTAGAAGGCGAGGAAGGCGTCGGCGACGAGGTTGCCACCGTTGGTCTCGCCGGTGCGCACGCCGGTGGTGAACCCGAGCCCGGCGTTGCCCTGCCGTGAGGTGTTGATCCGCACCTCGCTGGTGGCCTGCACGTCGGAGGCGAACCCGGCCAGGCAGGCCTGCACCGGGGTGATGACGCTGGCCACGATCGCGGGGTCGGGTGCGACCGTGTCGTAGAGGGCCCCGGCGGTGGCCTGCGGCGAGTCCGGGGCCACCCGGCGGGGGTAGGACCGGTTGAGGTCGATCGACGACGGACCGGCGAGCTCCCCGGCGGCGTCGAAGCGCACGTCGAGGCGACCGAGGTACTTGTAGTTGCCCGAGGTGGTCACGATCGGCACCTGACGGGCGGCGGCGTCGGTGACCCAGATCGGGTAGGTGCCGACCGCGACGGGGTCGCCCGGCAGGAGCTGGCGGGCCGTGGGGATCGCCGGGGAGGCGAGCTGGTCGTCGCCACCGCCGGCCACGGCGATGTCCACGCCGCTGGTCTGCTCGATGAGCGCCCGGTCGTTGGCGACGCTCTGCAGGTGGCTCACCAGGATGATCTTGCGCACCCCGAGTGCGTGGAGGCGGTCGATGTCGGCCTGCACGGCGGCCGCCGTCGTGGCGATGTCGCTGGACGTGACGGCCACGTTGCGGGGCGACGAGATGGTGGCGAGCTGGGGGGTGATGGCCGACACGATCCCGAACCGCTGGCCGGTGACGGGGTCGATCCTGATGGCCGCGCCGCCGATCACCCGGCCCTGCTGGCCGTTCTGGATGATGCCGTCGCCGTCCACCAGGTCGGCGAAGCCGGGCTCGCCGGAGAAGTCGAGGTTGGTGGCGAGGAACGGCTGATCGACCGGTCCCCCGTCACCGAAGGCCCGGATGAACCGCTCGGTGAAGTCGGGGGTGAAGTCGAACTCGTGGTTGCCGAGGGCGTGCACGTCGTAGGGCATCTGACGTTGGGCGACCGCGTCGTAGACCGGTGTGGTCACCGGGTTGGGCGGCAGGCTGCACGCGAGCGTCGCCGAGGCGAGGAAGGCATCGCCGGCGTAGACGGACAGCACGGCGTTGTTCAGGTTGCGGGCGTCGGCGATCTCGCGCTCCATGACCGTCTTGAACGCCGCCGCCCCGCCCACCGGCAGGCTCCCGTTCAGGCCCGGCAGCAGGCTGGACTCGCCGTCGTTGTTGTGCAGCAGGGTGAGCCGCCCCGCCCCGTCGCGCTCGGCGACCGGGACCTTGCGGGCGCGCTGGTAGATCGACACGGTCCCGGTCACCTCGTTGCCCACGAGGAGGGTCTGGCGGCCGTTGGGGCTGGCACCGGCGGGGACGAAGGTCAGGCCCTCGGGTCCCGAGTCCGGACCGATCCCGCTCTGGGCGTAGGTGCGGTTGTTGAGGTACTGGACGAACACCGGTGCGTTCGGATCGGTGACGTCGAGCACGACGACCCCGCCCGCCCGCTCGAGACCGACGAACAGGTAGGGCCGCCCGCCGACGCGCCCGAAGACCACCCCTTCGGGCTCGGGTCCCTTGTTGTCGCTGCGGTCGTCGAAGGCGTTGCTGTCGTTGTTGGCGTTGAACGCCCCGGGGTTGGCGGCGGCGGTCACCTGCTCGAGCAGGTCCCCGCTGTCCCAGATGAGGTTGCCGGCGGCGTCACGGATCGACACGGACCGGGTCCCGAAGGCGGTGGCCCGCTCGTACTCGGGGTCGGCGTCGGTGTTTCCGTCGCTGCGCGACACGGTGAGCCGACCGAGCTTCGGGTCCGACTCGCTGGTGGGCGGGTACAGGCCGGTGTCGAGGGTGTAGGCCGCGCTGTTGATGCGGATCTCGTCGACGAACCCCGGCCACTCGCGGGCGTCACCCTCGTTGGCGGTGGCGACGTAGGTCGTCCCGCCGATGACGAACGGCGCCGCCGCGTCGGGCTGGTACAGGCCGTCCACCGGCTTCGGGGTGATGTCGATCTTGCCGCGGTTCGGCCCCGGAGCGACGGTGCCGTCCCGGTCGCTGGCGTCGATGCCGTTGCCGGCGGTCTCGTGGCTCTTCGTGCCGAGCGGGACGAGCGACGTGACGGTCGCCGTCGGCAGGTCGATCACGGCGACGGCGTTGTTCTCCTGGAGCGTCACCCAAGCGGTGCGGCCGGAGACGCCGACGTACTCGGGCTCGAGGTCCTGGGCCACCGACGCTCCCGGGCCGTTGAGCCGCACGCCGGCGGTCTCGGCATGCCGCGGGCCACCGGCGTTGAACTCGCCGAAGTCGACCGTGGTGACCGCACCAGGCTGGCCGGCCACGAGGCGCCGCCGGTTGATGATGGTCACCGTGCCCTCGGGGTCCACCGCCCCGGGAGTGCCGTACCCGCTCGGCTCACCCTCGTTCGCGACCACGAGCCGCCCGCCGTTGGAGGCGAAGGTGACCATGTCCGGCAGCGCACCGACGGTCGCCTCGGCGATGCGGGGGATGCCGGGCCGGCCGGCGTCGAACAGCACGACCTTACCGGGGTCGGTCTTGACCGCCGCGGGCACGGTCACCGCCACGTAGTCCCGCCAGGCGGCGACGTGGGTCGGCTCGCCCCCGTCGCCGGACAGGTCCAGCTCACCGGTCTTGGTGGGCGTCGCCGGGTCGGACAGGTCGACCACATCGACCTTCGTCTTGTTGAGCACGTACATCGTGGCCCCGCGGTAGGCCACGATCTCCGCCGACCCGGCACCGCCCCCGGTGTCGTAGCGGCCGACCAGCTCGAGCCGTGGCCGGTCCGTGTCCGGCTGGCTGGGCGGCACCGCCCCGGCGCTGCCCGCCGGGGAGACCACCGCGGCGCTCACCGCAAGGATCCCGAACGCTCCCGTGGCCAGTGCGGCCTTCCCGAATCGACGCATCGTGCCCTCCTGGACGCGGACGGCCAGAACCTGACAGGCGGATCCGACATCGAGGGGACGTCCGGGCGACCGGCGCGGGAAGCTTCGTTGTCTAGAGGGTGACACCGAGCAGGGCGGCGGCGGCCCGCACGTCGACGCCGCCGGCGGCCGCCTCGTCGATGGCGGCCACCGCCCCGGGGGTGTCGAGGTCGTCGTCGAGACGGGCCCGCACCGCCTCGAGCACCTCGTCCCCCGACGCCGCACCCGGGGCGGAGGCCGCCGACGACCACCGCTCGAGCCGGTCGGCCGCCTCCGGCATCAGCTCGTCGTGCCACTCCCAGGAGGTCCGGTAGTGGTGCACGACGCAGGCGAGCCGGACGGCCCGGGGATCCCAGGTCTTGACCAGCTCGCTCACGAAGACGAGGTTGCCGAGCGACTTCGACATCTTCTCGCCGTCCTTGCGCACCATCGCCTGGTGCATCCAGTGACGCACGAACCGCTCCCCGGTGGCCGCCTCGGACTGGGCCGCCTCGCACTCGTGGTGCGGGAAGATCAGGTCCGCGCCGCCGCCGTGCAGGTCGATGGTGGTGTCGAGCTCGCGCAACGCCAACGCCGAGCACTCGATGTGCCAACCGGGTCGTCCGGGACCCCACAGCGACTCCCAGGCGGGCTCGTCGGGGGCCGACGGCTGCCACAGCACGAAGTCGAGGGGGTCGTCCTTGGCGGGGTCGTCCGGGTTGCCGCCCCGCTCGGCGGCGAGGCGGAGCATCTCGTCACGCCCGAGGTGGCTGATCTGGCCGAAGCGCTCGAAGCTGCTCACGTCGAAGTACACCGCACCGGCGGCCTCGTAGGCGTGACCGCGGTCGAGCACCATGCCGATGAAGCCCCGGATGTCGGCGATGGCCGAGGTCGCCCGGGGCTCACTCCAGCACTCGAGCACCTCGAGGACCCGCATGTCGTTGTCGAAGCGGGCGGTCTCGGCCGCCGCCAGATCGAGGTAGTGCACCCCGAGCTCGCGCGCCCTTCGCAGCAGGTCGTCGTCGACGTCGGTGATGTTGCGCACACAGCGGGTCTCGTGCCCACGGTCACGCAGGCGGCGCTGGAGGACGTCGTAGGTGAGGTACGTCGCCGCGTGCCCCAGGTGGGTGGCGTCGTAGGGCGTGATACCGCACGTGTACATGGTGACGATCGGACCCGGCTCGAACGCCACGACCGCACGGCGGGCCGTGTCGTAGAGCCGCATGGGCTCGCCGTCTGCTCGCTCGGTTCGCCCCGGGGGCATGCCGGGCAGGCTACCGGCGGCCGGACCCACCGCCGGCAGCCCGGTTGCGTCGGGAGGCCTCCCCGGCTGAGGCGTCCGGCGTCAGAGGTCGAGGTCGATGCCGGTGAACTTCACGGCGGCACGCGTGCGGTAGCGGGCGTTGAGCTGCAACAGCACCGCGGCGAAGGCCTCGATGGGCGCTGCGTTGGACAGCTCACCGGCATCGAGGGGGCGCAGGTCAGGTACCCGGCCGATGATCCCGAGGCAGGTCTCGGTGGCGCTCGGGTGGTCGGAGCACACGAGCACGTCGCTCACCACGGGCGCTCCCAGGTCGCCGAGCTCCCTGGCCGGCACGTGGTGGAAGGCGGCCGCGACCCGGGACCGGGGTAGCGCCGCCTGGACGCTGGCGGCCACCGAGCCCCGGGGCGGCACCAGCGGCTGGAACTCGTGGCCGACCCGTGCCAGGGCGTTGGCCATCGACACCACCACCTTGCCCTCGAGCTGGGCGGCCACCGCGGCGGCGGTCGAGGCTGCCGCGTCCCACGGGGTGGCCACCACCACCACGTCCGCCGCTGCGGCACCTGCGTTGTCGGCCGCCTCGATCGGCAGGTCGAGGCCCTCCCACCGGGTGATCAGCGCGTCACGGATCTCCCCCGCCCGCTCGACCGAGCGGGAGCCGACCACGACCTCGAAGCCCACCGACGCCAGCCGGGCGGCGAGCCCCCGCCCGGCGGGTCCGGTGGCGCCCAGGATGCCGATCCGCACCTGCGACACCGTAGTGGGCCACCGCCCCGTGCTCGCCCGCGGCCGGCCCGAGCCCGCTGGGCACCCGCCGGCCGGGGCCGTGCCGTAACGTCGGCGTCCCGGTTCGAGGTCGGAGGTGCCATGGGACTGCTCGAGGGCAAGCGGCTGCTCGTCACCGGCGTGCTCAGCGAGGCGTCGCTCGCGTTCGGCGTCGCCCGGCTCGCCCAGCAGGAGGGCGCCGAGCTCGTGCTGAGCAGCGCCGGGCGGGCGGTGCGCCACACCGAGCGGGCCGCCCGCAAGCTCCCCGACCCGCCCGAGGTGATCGAGTTCGACGTGACCGAGCCGGCGCACGTGCCTGCCGTGCGTGATCGGCTCGCCGAGCGGTTCGGCACGCTCGACGGGGCGCTGCACGCGATCGGCTACGCCCCGCCGTCGTGTCTGGGTGGGGGCTTCCTCGACGCCGGCTGGGAGGACGTGTCGGTGGCCGTCCGGGTCTCGGCCTACTCACTCAAGGCCCTCGCCGATGCGACCGCGCCGCTCATGTCCCGTGGCGGCTCGATCGTGGGCCTCGACTTCGACGCCACCGTGGCCTGGCCCGCCTACGACTGGATGGGGGTCGCAAAGGCCGCGTTCGAGTCCACCGCCCGCTACCTGGCCCGCTACCTGGGCCCGGCCGGTGTGCGGGTGAACCTCGTGGCGGCCGGGCCGATCAGGACCATCGCCGCCCGGTCGATCCCGGGGTTCTCCCGGTTCGAGGACGTCTGGGCCGAACGTGCGCCGCTCGGCTGGGACGTGCGCGACAGCACCGCCGTGGCCCGGGCCTGCGTGGCGCTGCTGTCCGACTGGTTCCCGATGACCACCGGTGAGATCGTCCACGTCGACGGTGGCTACCACGCCATGGGGGCCTGAGCCGGCCGACGCTCACCCCGTGGTGGCATCGAGGTAGCCCGGGTTGGCCACCCGCAGCCGGTCGACCACGCTCTCGCCGACCGCGACCCGCACGTCCTGCTCGCGCTCGTCGAGGGCGCCCGCCCGGATGGCGGCCGCCAGCGCGGCATCGTCGTCGAACCCGAGCGCCGCCAGTCGGGCCCGGTGGGCGGCCTCGGGTCCGGGACCGCCTGCGAGCTCCCGCTCCACCATGGCGAGCACGTTGGCCGCCACCCGGGTGTGGAACCGGACCCGGCCCTCGGTGGCCGCAGCGACGTCGCGCTCGAGGAACTCCCGCACCGCCTCCACCAGCTCGGTGGCCGACGGCGTGCCGTGCAGCCCGCCGCGCCCGCTTGCGCCGCCTCCTTCGCGTCCGCCCGCCCCGGGAGCTGGGCCGGCCGGCGACCCGCTCACCTCCGGAGGGGCACCGAGCAGGCACAGCAGGTCGTACTCGGTCTCGCACACCCGGCGGCCGATGGCGGCCAGCTCCACCGACCGGCTCGCCCCCGACAGGTGGGTGGAGGCCTGCAGCATGCAGATCACCCCCCACCGCAGGGTGCCCAGCACCTGCCACCAGCGCAGCGCCTCCCGGTCGACGGGTGCGCCACCGGCCTGGTGGTAGGCGGCGAGCAGCTCATCGACCGAGCCGAGACCGCCCACCTCACCGGGCCCGCCGAACCGCCAGGCCCGGATCGAGAACCACCCCAGGTCCTCGACGGGGTCACCGAGGTGTGCCAGCTCCCAGTCGAGCACGGCCGCCAGGCCGTGCTCGTCGACGAGCAGGTTGCCCAACCGGAAGTCGCCGTGCACCACCGTCGTGGGCCCGGGCGGGGGTCGGTGACGTTCGAGCCAGCGGAACCCGAGCTCGAAGGCGGGGTGCGGCCCCATCCGGGGCTCGAGCGCGTCCACAAGAGCGCGGAGCTGACCGACGGGGTCCTGGGCCCGCAGCGCGGGGACCGCAGCCGGGTCGATGGCGTGGATGCGGGCCAGGGCGGCGCCGCTCTGGGCGACCAGCACCGAGCGGGCCGCAGCGAAGGCGTCGTCCCGCAGGATGCGTCGGGCGATGGTCTCCCCTGCGAGCCGCTCGACCACGATGAACGCCCCGCCCACCACCGACGGGTCATCGGAGGCGGCCACCACCTCGGCGACGGGCACTCCGGCGGCCGCCGCGGCCCGCAACAGGTCGGCCTCGCCCTCCATCGAGAACCCGGCAGCGATCGGCCCCGGGCGCACCCGCTGCAGGATCAGCGGACGGCCGTCGAGGGCGAAGGCGAACGTCTCCCGGGACGCACCCCCCGAGAGCCGCTCGGGTTCGGTGGCCTCACCTCCGAGGAACGCCCCGAGCCGGTCCTTCACGGGCTCAGCAGTACCGGGCGACGGTCGGGTACGGGTTCACGGGGTTGCCGTAGCCCCCGATGTGGATCTCGAAGTGCAGGTGCGGACTCGTGCCCTTCGCATCGCCGGTGTCGCCCACGTAGCCGACCACCGTGCCCGCCGGCAGGAACCCCGAGGCCCCGCTGTAGCTGTCGAGGTGGGCGCCGTAGTACCAGTTGCCGTCCACTCCGGAGAGACGGAAGGTGAGCCCGCCGATCCCGCCGGTCTTCGTGGTCACGGTCCCGGCCACAGGGGTCACCACCGGGGTGCCGCGCGGCGCCATGATGTCGACCCCCTGGTGGGACCGGCCCCCGGCGCGCGGCGCGCCCCATGAGTCGACGAACGAGCGTGCTCCCTGCACCGGACAGACCCAGCCGCCGCCCCCCGACACCGGAGGCGGCGGGGCCGCCGGTGCGGGTCGTGTGCCCGGCGCGCCGACCGTGGCTGGTGTGGCCGGAGTGGAGCCGGCGGTCGACGTGCGGGCCGTGGTGGTGGTGGCCGCCGACGCAGCCGCAGCCGCGGCCGCCCGCTCGGCCCGGGCACGCTCCTCTGCGGCCCGGCGCTCGGCCTCGATGCGGGCGGCCTCGAGCTCCTCGAGCCGGTCCAGCTCGGCCTCGAGCACCTCCCGCTGGGCCCGCAGATCCGCCAACGCCGCCTGCTGCGTGGCTGCCTCGCGCTCGATGTCGGCCGAGGCCTGCTCCAGCCGGCGCTCGGCCGCCCGGTACTCGTCGATGGTGTCGGTGCGCTCGCCGGTCACGAACCGCACCAGGGCCCGGGCCCGGGCCTGGTCGTTGAGATCGACGTCGGGGAGCAGGACCGTGTCCGCCCCCGACTCGGTGTAGCGGCGCACCGCGATCTCGGCCACCTGGGCACGTAGCCCGTCGAGCTCGGCACGGGCGGCGGCCCGCTCCGCCTCGAGCCGGGTCAGCTCTTCGTCGAGCTCACCGAGCTGGCTCTCGAGGCGGTTGATCGCCGCGGCGGCGTCGTTCGCCCTGCGCCGCGCCTCGCTCAGGCCGGGCGTGGGTTCCTGGCCGGCCCCGGGCGCGGCCGGCACGACCACGACGGCCAGCGCCACGGCCACGGTGAGCACCAGTCGACGCACGGATCACGAGGGTAGTCCGAATCGCGACTTCATTGCAGTTCGATGACGAAATGACGACGACGGGCCGCCCGCGCTCGTCCCACCCACCTACTGCTGCTGCTGCTCCTGCTGGTCGCGGTGGTCACGGCTCGATCGGCGGTGGCGACGACGTGAGGAGCCGGGGGCCCGCCGCACCCGGTCGCTCTCGTCGACGATGTCACCGACGAGCTCCTCGAGCAGATCCTCGAGCGTCACGATGCCGGCGGTGGCGCCCGTCTCGTCGACCACGAGCGCGAAGTGGACCCGGACCCGGCGCATGCCGAGCAGGACGTCCTCGAGCGAGCGCGTCGTGGGCACCACCAGCATCCGGCGGATCAGTCGCACGGGCACCGGGCGGTCCCGGACCTCGGGCGGGAGGGTGAGCAGATCCTTGGCGTGGATGAACCCCCGCACGTCGTCGAGGTCCCTGCCCACCACCGGCAGCCGTGAGTGCCCGGTGTGGACCACCACCCGCTCGACGGCCGCCACGGTGGCGCCCACCGGCACGGTCACCACCTGCGCACGGGGCACCATCACCGAGCCCACGACCCGGTCACCGAAGTCGAGCACGCCCGCCAGCAGGTCGTGGGCGAAGTCCTCGATCAGGCCCTCCTCACGGGACGCCGCCAACATGACCGCCAGGTCCTCGGCCGTGCGGGCCGAGGCCAGCTCACGTCGGGGCTCCACCCGCAGCACCCGCATGCCGAGGTTGGCCACCCCGTTGAGCACCCCGATGAGCGGACGGAACAGCCACAGGTAGGCCCGGTTGGGCAGCACCAGCGCCAGCAGGGTCCGTTCGGGGTCGGTGAGGGCGATGTTCTTCGGCACCATCTCGCCCACCACCAGGTGCGCGAAGACCACCAGCACCAGGGCCACCACCACCGCCACGGTGTGGCCCAGCACGGCGTCGAGCAGCCCGGCGACCGCCGGCTCGGCCACCGCGCCGAGCCCGAGGGAGGCCATGGTGATCCCGAGCTGGGCCCCGGCGAGCTGGAGGTTGAGATCACCGGTGGCGGCGAGGGCGTGACCGGCCCGGGCCACGCCCTCGTCGCGGAGGCGTTCGAGCCGGGTGCGGCGTGAGCCGACCACCGCGAACTCGACGGCGACGAAGAAGCCGTTGGCGACGAGCAGCAGGGCCGCCGCCACCAGGGCCCACGGGGTGCTCACGTGGGCGCCGCCCCCGGCTCCGAGGCCCGCAGGACCACCTCGGCGATGCGGCGTCGGTCCATGCGGGCCACCTCGATCGTCCACTCGCCGTGGGTGAACCCGTCACCGACCTCGGGGATCCGACCCAGGCGATCGAGCACGAACCCGGCGAGGGTCTCATAGGAGCCCTCGGGCAGCTCGAACCCGCAGATGTCGGTCACCTCGTCGGGATGCAGGGTCCCGGGCAGGACCCAGGTGCCCGCCGGACCGGGCGCGGTGAGCAGCGGGGTGCGGGTGTCGTACTCGTCGTCGATCTCGCCGACGATCTCCTCCACGAGGTCCTCGAGGGTCACGATGCCGGCGGTGCCGCCGTACTCGTCCACCACCACCACGAGATGCTGGCGGCGCTCCTGCATGTCGAACAGCAGGTCCTCGAGCTCCCGGGTCTCGGGCACCGCCAGCACGTCGTCCATGAGCTCGGCCACCGTGACCTGATCCCGTTGCTCGGGGGGCACCCGGTGCACCCTCTTGACCAGCACCACCCCCCGGATGTCGTCGAGGTCGGCGCCGTACACCGGGAACCGGGAGTGACCGGTGGACGCGGCGAGCGACACCAGCTCGGCGGCGGTGGCCTCGCAGCTCACGGCGTGGACGCTCACCCGCGGGATCAGCGCGTCGGCCGCCGTCTTGCGACCGAAGCGGATGGAGCGGGTCAGCAACGTCGACGCCGAACCCGCCAGGGTCCCCTCCTCGGCCGAGGCGGCGATGACCAGCTCGAGCTCGGGCAGGCTCCGCACCTGCGACAGCTCCTCGGCCGGCTCCAACCCGAGCCTGCGCACCGTCCAGTTGGCCGCACCGTTGAGCACCCGGATGACCGGCCCGAACAGCGCTCCGTACCACCGCAGGAACGGGGCGAGGCCGCGGCTGGTGGTGTCCGGGTGGGCGATGGCGACCCCCTTCGGGATCAGCTCGCCGACCACCATCTGCACGGCCGTCACCGCCAACAGCGCCACCAGCAACGCGACTCCCGCACCCAGCGGCGGGTGCATCAGCTCGGCGACGGTGGGCCTGGCGATGAAGCCGATCACGAGCGAGGTGACGGTGATGCCGAGCTGCGCACCGGAGAGGTGGAACGACAGCCTCCGCAGCAGCGAGCGCACGAGGCGGGCGCGGCGGTCGCCGGCCTCCGCCCGGCGGTCGATGCCGCTGCGGTCGACGGCGACCAGGGCGAACTCGGCCGCGACGAACACCCCGTTGGCGGCGATCAGCAGGCTGACGGCCAGCAGGCCGAGCGCGACGTCGATCGGGTACTCCGGGACGGCGGATGGCGGAGGTCGCGCAGCGTAGCCGTCCGCCTTGGCACACCGAGAGTCATTCGACAAACTAATCGTATGGGGATCGAA
>Ga0308411_10002527_pt1 | contig 12326 bp, 6 predicted proteins | sample HotsprottomLayer_2_FD_203530 | JGI IMG/M metagenome (GOLD analysis project Ga0308411, IMG submission 203530) | Hot spring phototrophic mat microbial communities from Octopus Spring, Yellowstone National Park, Wyoming, United States -... | ecosystem: Environmental > Aquatic > Thermal springs >... | reverse complement strand
CCCGGGTTGCCAGTCGCGGGGCGGCGCCCTGGCCTGCGACGACTTCCACCACACGCCGCCGGGCGTCGTAAACAATCATGGGCACCTCGCCGCCGAAGCAGAACTGGTGGGCATCGGTTACACTCAGCGCCAGCACGGTGGCCACGGCCGCATCGGCGGCGTTGCCGCCACGGCGAAGAATCGCGATTGCAGCGTCCACGGCCTCCGCACCGCCGGCCGCCACGGCGCCTCCGCTACCGCTGGCTTGCCACTGGCTTAAGCTCGCTCCGGCTGGTCGCGTTGGCCTGGGCTGCTTGTTTGAATCGCCCTGCTCGGCCGCTGCGGCCAGTAGCGATACGACAGCCGCTGTTGTTGTCACGAAAACCAGCAATAACCGTGCCGCGGGCTGCATGGTTGGTTCTCCTGAAAAAGACTACCCAGTATTGATCTTTGCCAAACTTAGTGACCGGCTGATGTGAGGTTTTTCCCAAAGCAGCCTTGGGCCGCAACCAAATTGGAGGTACGCTGCGGTCGCCTCCGCTAGCGCTAGGGAGACGGCCACGACGGAGCGTGGCCCTCCAGTCACTAATGCCGAATTCGGCCACGACGGAGCGTGGCCCTCCAGTCACCAATGGCGAATTCGGCCACGACGGAGCGTGGCCCTTGTATGTCTTGAGTATTGCGATCGCCAAGGGCTCCAACCTAATGGAGGGACGCGCTGCGGTCGCGTCCGCTAGCGCTAGGGAGACGGCCACGACAGAGCGTGGCCCTCCAGTCACCAATGGCGAATTCGGCCACGACGGAGCGTGGCCCTCCAGTCACCAATGCCGAATTCGGCCACGACAGAGCGTGGCCCTCCAGTCACCAATGCCGAATTCGGCCACGACGGAGCGTGGCCCTCCAGCTCGCACGAAAACAAGCGAACATAATCGTACAAGTTGCGCCCCGAGCGACTACTGCGTGCTACTGTCTGCGGCTATTCAGTCCCAGGGCGACGCCGCAGATTGCAGCATTTGGTTGTTGCGTGGTGGGCTTCGGCAGTCATTGTGGGGTCATTTTATCAATCTTGCGCGGAGCCAATTAGCGCGGTCCAGCACGTCGGCCCGATCTGCATAATCGACCACAAGCTCCAGCCGCTTGGCGCCTTCCAGCGGAACCGAGACGCTCAGGGGCTGGTCGCCTCCTCGAAGAACCGGGCTGACGTACTTCTGTTTACCGTCCAGCAGGATGCGATACACCACGCTGCCCTGTCGACCAGCACAGTCGTCCAGCGCCACTTCGGTCTGAAAGCGCTGGTACGGCCGTTCCAACGCATACACTAGCCGCGCAGCGCTGTGGACGCCCAGCCCTTTCAGATACAACTGACCGCCCGATCGTAACATGCCCCCCAGTACGTTGCGGTCTTTTCGATAAGGCCATTTCAGATCCAAGAATGGAGTATGTTCAAACTCCAGGGGTTCAAGCTCCGACAGATACACCGCCCGGCCTCCCAGCGGAACCAGGCAAACCAACTGCTTCGCCTCGGCGGCGAAAGCAGCTCCGGCCACCAGAGCCACCTGTGCACGCTGGTCTTTCAGTTCCATACTGCCGGCCAGTACCCGTGTGCCATCGGCAAAGCCCACCACAGCGCACAACGACGGCCGCTTGATCGTGCGGCGCAAGGTGGGGTTGAGGATTATGGCGGCCAGCCGGGCGCGGTCCAGCTTCAATGGTCCGAACTCGGCGCGGAACTCGACTGCTTGCTCGGAGAGCGACTGGAGCACTCCCGATAACTCGTCGCCATTGGCCAGTATCAGAAGATCAGACCGCAGCGACGCACCTAGCAGCCGGTCCACAAACAAGTCGCGTTGCAACCGATCCACGGGCGTTTTGAAGGCTACGGCTGCCAGGACTTCCAGCGGCAGGCTTTGCTGGCCGAACACGGCGGAGTCGAAACGCAAGGCCTCGTTTTCCACACCCAGCGGTTCCGCGACAATCAGGCTGCCGTCGGCCAGCACCATCAACGGCCCTGCCGCAGGCTCGGCTGGCCGTCCCCATTGAATGATGTCAGCAGCATTGATTGTTTTGCCGCCCTGTTGGCCAGCAAACTCCAATTGCCATTGCTTGTCGACCGAGCGCAACTCGGCCCGCAGCGGTGGACCGTCGACCGGCAACAGCATCTGGTCCTGCGCCGCTTCCCGATCGGCCGCTACGTTGGATGTACCGGCATACCTTGCGGCAGGATTCGCCTTGGCTTTCGCCTGTGGCTGGTCGGCAAGAGATTCACTCGCGCGGGCGATCCAGCGGCGTCCGCCGCCAAGAGCAACTGCCAGGAACACGCACACGGCAAGCGCCGCCGTGCGGAAGACGGGAAGCTCACCGGGTGCGAAAAGACTCCAAACGCTCATGCTTCTGCCCGGACGCAGTTTGCAGGACATGGACACCGTACTGCCGCGGTGTTGGGCCGCACGACCGGTGGTGTTCGTTGTGGTTGCCTGGGGTCGCATGTCGCAGATTGCGGGTGCCGCTTTGTGATTGCCGTCGCTTGGGACTCTGGGTCGGCGCTATCCGGTCGCTATACCGGGCGCTTACGCTTCCGGCTCGCCGTTGTGCCGGGCGCTTGCGCTCCCGGCTCGCCGTTGTGCCGGGCGTTTGCGCTCCCGGCTCGGCGTTTATCGCTGGAAAATGGGCAGGTAGTTATTGGGCATTTGCAAGACCATCAGGCACATAGCCGTGGCGTATTCCGGCCCGAAGGCCGAGTTCCACGAACCGTCTTCGCGTTGTCGGCTCAGAAGTTCGTCGCGGATGGCCGGATACCATTTCTCCCAGTATTTTCCACCGGCCTGCCAGAAGGCTTGTGCTGCGTAGTAGTGACCGTATTCGTAGTAGTTGCCTTCGCGACGAACGACCCCTTCGGCCGGTATGAACTGCATCAGGTATTCCAGGCCTTTGGTGATTTCCTGGCCCTGGTAAACCCCGGCGCCGTACAGAGCGGTTACTGCGGCAGCCGAGCGGGGAAAAGCGCTTTCGCCCCCCTCGCTGAGCATGTACATGAAACCGCCGTCGGCGTTCTGGCATTTCTTGATATACTGGATAGCCCGGTCGATGGTCTCCTTGGGCACGTGCAATCCGGCGTTGCGCGCCGCCCGCAAAGCCATGACCTGGCAAACCGTCACTGAGATGTCGGCATCGCGTCGTTGTGGATAGTAGCGCCAGCCTCCCTCGGCGTTCTGGCAGTTGACGATGAGGCTGACCGCCTTGGATAGCCGCTCCCGCAAATCCGGCCGTCGCGACATCCCATAGCATTCGGCCAGAAACATCGTGGCAAACCCCTGCCCATACATCGGCCCGTGACTGGGTGCGCCGGGGGCAATGATGTACCCGCTCTGCTCGCAGTTGGCCAGCAAGTAGTCCACGCAGCGGTTGACGTTTCCGCCGTAGGGGCCGCGTCCGGGCGTGCTGCCGGCGGCCAGGAAGGCCGTGCCTGCCAGTCCGCAGACCGCCACGTTGCCACGGTACGGACCGGAGCCGAAAGAACCGTCCTCGTGTTGCCGCGAAGCCAGATAGGCCAGCCCACGCTCGATGGCCTTCTCGGCCGGGGCGATCATCTGCGCGGCGGATTTCTCCGGGTCCAGCGCCGCTGCGGGCGAAGCCCCGACCAGATACAACACTGCAAGCAATGAACCGATCGCAGTTCTTGGCACGGTACTGTGGTTTGTTGCGGATGTGCTTTTGGTCTTTAGGGTACTTCAGCCGCTTACGGCAGAACATGTGCACGTTTTGTGCGCATGTGTTCAAGTGATCTGCCGGGCCACGCTCCGTCGGGGCCGTGTGTTCGGTGCTAGCGGACGCGACGGAGCGCGTCCCTCCAATTGTTGCGCGGCAAAGGTCGGCAACCGGTAGGGTGCTACCGGACGCGACGGAGCGCGTCCCTCCAATACCGCCATTTGGTTTCGGCCGCAGGTTACTTTAGGCCGAGTTGCGGAACGCCCGGAACCGACTGGCCGTCCGGCGCTCGTCGCGAACCATTTCGGCTATTTGTTCTGCGGCGTCATCCAGCGGCAAATGCTGTGGGTGTTGCTCCCAGCGCCACTTTAGCTCAAGTTTACCATCTTTCACGCCGCGTTCGCTAATGACCACGCGCAAGGGAATGCCTATCAGGTCTGCATCTTTGAACTTTACCCCTGCCCGGCAATCGCGATCGTCCAGCAATACTTCGATGCCGGCGCTAGAAAGTTCCTGGTAAAGTTTTTCGGCGGTCTGCCGGGTCGGCTGGTGGGCCACGTTCAGCGGCAGCAGCAGTACTTCGTACGGCGCGATGCTGATCGGCCAGATGATCCCATTGGCGTCGTGGCAGGTCTCGATCAGCGCGGCCACGATGCGATTTATCCCGATGCCGTAGCAGCCCATGATTATCGTCTGCTGTTGTTCCTTGGCGTCGAGGAACTTCGCTCCCAGCGCCTCGGAGTACTTGGTTCCCAGCTTGAATACATGTCCTACTTCGATGGCCTGGTGCAGGCGCACCACGCTGCTACAGCGCGGACACGGGTCGCCGTCGACTGCATTGCGCAGGTCGGCGAACCCATCGACGGTAAAGTCGCGGCCCAAGTTGACGCCGGTAAGGTGCGCGTCGGCCGCGTTGGCGCCGGTCACGCCGTTGACCACGCACTGCACATCGCGATCTGCGAAAATGGGAACCTTCTGCGCAAGCCCAACCGGTCCAGCGAACCCCACCGGTGCGCCGGTCACCTGTTGGATCACTTCCGGCGGCGCCAAGGCGACCGTGGTTGCCCGGCAGTACCGACGGATTTTGCCCTCGTTGGCATCGTGGTCGCCGCGAATCAGAATGGCCACCGGCTTGCCGTCGACCAGGTAAATGAGCGTCTTTATCATCTGCTGCGGGGTGCAGCCCAGGAACTTGCTGACCTGCTCGATGGTCGAAGCTCCCGGGGTAGCCACTTGTTGCAGCGGCATGGGGTCTATATCGGGTTTGACGCAGTCGCGGGCGCCGATTTCTGCCCGCTCTTGATTGGCAGCGTAACCGCATTCAGCGCAGTGCAGCACGACGTCTTCGCCGTTTTGGGCCAGCACCATGAACTCGTGGCTGGCTTCGCCGCCGATCGGTCCGCTTTCGGCCTCTACGGCCAGGTATTTCAGCCCGCAGCGGTCGAATATCCGGCAATAAGCCTTGTACATCAGTTGGTAGCTGTGGTTCAGTCCTTCCAAAGAAGCGTCGAAGCTGTAAGCATCTTTCATCAGGAATTCGCTGGTCCGCAGGACACCGAAGCGCGGGCGTTCCTCGTTGCGAAACTTGGTCTGGATCTGGTACAACGTGATCGGCATTTGCCGGTAAGATGAAATGTGGTGAGCGACCAGGTCGGTAATCACTTCTTCGTGAGTCGGCCCCAGCGCGACGCTTATCTTCCGGTTTTGCCGCTTCAGGTTGAATTGGATCAGAACGTCGCCGAAGGCTTGCACCCGGCCGGTGCGTTCCCACAGCGACAACGGCGACATAGCCGGCATCAGCAACTCGATAGCTCCGGCCGCGTCCATTTCCTGGCGGACTATCTGCTCGGCCTTGCGCAACGCCCGTAATCCCAGCGGCAAATATGCGTAAGCGCCTGCCATTACTTGACTTATCAATCCTGCCCGAAGCATCAAGATGTGGCTGGGGATTTCTGCCCCTTCGGGCGTTTCCTTCATCGTGGGGATAAAAGTCTTGCTCCAAAGCATGGCCGTCCTGCACAAATCGGCTTGATTTTGTTGCTACAGAAGCCAGCATTTTACAATGGCCGACCGTCGATTGCACGGGCAGTATCGGGCAAGATCGAGCGATACACCTCACGCGGCCAAGAACAAGTCATGCTCCCTGGGAAAAAACATCTCATTTCATCGCGTGCGGAGTATATACTCCGCACAGTCAGAAATGCACCGTTCGTGGTTGGAAAAACATATCATTTCACCCCGCGCGAAGCATAAATCCGCCGCCTGGAGCGGCCCGGCCGTGGCAAGCCACTTGTACCCACAGGCCAAGGGCCCTAGAATGCAACGTGAAAGATGGGCTTTGACCAGGCCAGCAGGGCGACACGCTGGCGTGTCGATGTGTGGAACCATCCGGCTGGGCAGTAGCCTGCAACCAACTGGTTTGGTTCGGCCGTTCGAAGCCTTCTAGCGAAAGATGGATTCAGGATGTCTCGCCGGTTCGTAAACCAGATTGGTCCGGAGGAAAAAGTCGATCAGGTATTCCGCGTCGGGGCAAAACAGCTCAGACCTAACCGCAACGGCAATCTGTACTTGCAGCTTGAGCTGGCGGATCGCACCGGGTCGATCGAGGCACGGATGTGGAATGCCACCGAAGCCCTGTACCGCTCGTTCGACAGCGGCGACTACTTGCGCGTACAGGGCGCTACGCAGCTATTCCAGGGCAGTTTGCAACTGATCGCAACCAGCCTCAGCCGCGTCGATCCGGCTGAAGTGGACCCGGCCGATTTCGTGCAAGCCGCCGAAGTCCCCATCGACCGCCTGTTCCTCCGCATGACAGAAATGCTCCGCGGGATGACCAACCCGCACTTGCGCAACCTGGCCGAGTGCTTCCTGATCGACGAATCGCTGATGAACAAGCTGGCCGAGGCCCCGGCAGGCGTAAAACACCATCACGCATATCCGGGCGGATTGCTGGAGCACATCGTAAACCTCATGGAAGTGGTGCTCCGCGTGGCCCCGTGCTATCCGCAGGTCAACCGCGATCTGCTGCTGATGGGCGCTTTCCTGCACGACCTGGGCAAAGTCGACGAGCTGTGCTACCACCGCGAGTACACATATTCGGACGAGGGGCAACTGCTGGGCCATCTGGTGATGGGCGTGTGCCTGCTGGAGTCGAAGCTGGCAGAAGTGGAAAAACTGGCCGGAGAACCAGTGCCCGCCGAAATCGCTCTGCGGCTGAAGCACATGCTGGTCAGCCACCACGGGCAGTACGACTTCGGCAGCCCCAAACTCCCCATGACCTTGGAGGCCGTGGCGTTGTACTGTCTGGATAATCTGGATTCAAAAATCAATTGTTTCGCCCAACTGATGCGCGAAGACCCTAACGTAGGCAGCGCTTGGACAAACTACCACACCACGCTAGGCCGGAAACTCTTCAAAGGCCAGCAAGACGAGGCTTGATGGACGATAACCAACTGGAACAAGCAATTCTGGAACTGGTATCCCAGCCGGGCTACCAGGCGATAAAGCCTCGGGCGATCGCCCGCAGGCTCCAACTCGACGCCGAACAGGCCAAGGCGGTAAAACAGGCGGTGAAACGTTTGGTGCGTCAACGGGTGTTGGCGTACGATTCGGGTCATCGGGTGCGGATGGCATCCACCGGCGATCGCCAGCGCGGTTGTGTGGTGGGTATTTTCCAGCGCACGGCCAAAGGCTACGGATTCGTTCGCCCACGCAATGGAGCTCCCGGTATCCCAGACGAAGACATCTATATTCCCGCCCGCAAAACCGCCGATGCCGCCACCGGCGATCTGGTGCTGGTGAAGCTGGGCCGTGGGGGCAAGCACGAGCCTGGTCCGCGAGGCCAGATCGTCGAAATCCTGGAACGGCAGACCAATCGCTTCGTAGGCACATATTTCGAGGCTGGCGGTGCAGCTTACGTGCGGGTGGACGGTACGGTTTTCGCGCAGCCGGTGTATGTGGGAGATCCGGGGGCCAAGAACGTCCAACCGGACGATAAGGTGGTGATCGAGATGATCCGCTTTCCCTCGCCCACTTGCGATGGCGAAGGCGTGATCGTGGAGGTGCTCGGCCCGCGGGGCAAGCCGGGCGTAGATACCCTCTCGGTCATCCGCCAGTTCGATCTACCGGAGAGTTTCGCGCCCGATGCCCTGGAAGAAGCACGCGCCGAGGCCGCTCGCTTCCGCGAGTCGGTCGCCGACGATCGGCTGGACCTGACCGCGGAAACCATCATCACTATCGATCCCATCGACGCCCGCGATTTCGACGACGCCATATCGCTAGTGCAAACCGAAAACGGCAACTGGCGGTTGGGTGTGCATATCGCCGACGTGGCCTACTTCGTCCGCCCCAACTCGGCCTTGGACCGCGAGGCCCGCAACCGGGCTACCAGCGTCTATCTGCCCGACCGCGTCATCCCCATGCTGCCGGAGTTGATTTCCAACGGTCTGGCAAGCTTGCAGCCGGGCAAGCTGCGTTACGCCAAATCGGTGATCATGGACTTCACGCCAGAGGGGATTCCCCTGGCGGCGGAGATTCGCTCCTCTGTCATCCGCAGCACCAAACGGCTGACCTACGAACAGGTGGACCAGTTCCTGGCCGACCCGCAAACACAACGCAAGCAGCTTGGCGCCAAAGTCGCTGCCTTGCTGCGGCGGATGCACACCCTGGCAATGACGCTCCGCCGCCGGCGAATGGAGCTGGGCGCACTGGAATTGACGATGCCAGAGGTGAAGATCGATCTGGACGGTTCAGGGCGCGTGATCGGGGCGCATGTTGTGCCCTATACCGAAAGCCACCAGATCATCGAAGAGTTCATGCTGGCGGCCAATCAGGCCGTGGCCCAGTTGTTGCACGACCGCGGCATACCTTTCCTGCGCCGCATCCACCAGCCGCCGGCGCCGCATAAACTTCGGGCGCTGACCGAGTTCGTAAAAGAGCTGGGACTGCAAACCGACGACCTGCGCAGCCGCTTCGCACTTCAGGGACTGCTGCGCTCGGTGGCGGGAACGCCGCACGAGTATGCCGTCAATTATGCGGTGCTGCGGGCGATGCAACGGGCGATTTACGGGCCGGAAGAGGAAGGCCACTACGCCCTGGCCAGCCAGTGCTACTGCCATTTCACGTCGCCGATCCGCCGCTACCCGGACCTGACCGTCCACCGCTTGCTGGACGCCATCGTCAACGGCCGCAAGCCGCGCTGCGACGAAGAAGAGCTTGCCGCTCTGGGCCGCCATTGCTCGCAGCGCGAGCAACGCGCCGAAGCAGCCGAACGCGACCTAACGAAACTGAAACTGCTGGCGTACTTCGCCGACCGGATCGGCGAACAAATGGACGCCGTGATCACCGGCGTGGAAGGCTTCGGACTGTTCGTCCAAGGCGTGCAATTGCCCGCCGAAGGGCTTGTCCACGTCGATTCCCTGTCGGATGATTACTATCGGCTCGACCGAACCACGCACACCCTCGAAGGCTTCCGCACCGGGAATCGCTTCCGCTTGGGCGACGTGGTTCGGGTTGCGGTGGCACACGTGGACCTGGAGCGGCGCGAGCTTGATTTCCGGCTGGTGCAGCAAAGGCAGACCGTCAGATTGCAACACCGGCAGTCCATCGACCGCCCTGACGGTGTCAAACTGCCGCAGCAAGGACGCCCCAAAGCCAAAAAGTCAGTTGCCCGAAAAACCGGCCGGCGTCAACCAGCGCGAAAACGCAAGCGCTGACCGGCCCGCAGCAATGTGCCAGAGACTCTCGGGCCAGCTTAAACGGCCGGGTATACCGTGTGATAGCTGAGCCGCAAGGGGAAAAGTTCAACAGTAGCTGCTGTTTTTCCAAAGTCCCTGTTTCTCCAAAGTCAAAGCCGCGTTGCTTCGGCTAAAGGATACGGTACTGATGATTTCCTGGGCGCGCAACGTAGTGAGCGCTGTAACCACAACCGCTAGTGCTCTGGCGGTCAGTTTGCGATGTTGGCTGGCGACTTACGATCCCCAAAGGGGCACGTTTACGCAACAGTACGAGTATCCGGAACTCCCCTTGCGCGTTTCGCCCAGGTATCGTGGTTTCCATCGCTACGATTTGACCAGTTGCATCGCCTGCGAGCGCTGCGCGCGGGATTGTCCGGCCAGTTGCATCTATATCACCAAGCACCGTCCGCCGGGATGGAAGGGCTTTCAGGTCACCAGCTTCATCATCGATTACAGCAAGTGCATGTTCTGCGGCATTTGCACCGAATCTTGCCCGATGGACTGCATCTTCATGGGATCATCGTACAACCTGAGCTGCTATAACCGCGATGGGTGCGTGGTCGATTTCGCCCGGCTGCCGCTGGAAATCGCCTGGGGAAACGGTTCGCTGAATCCTACGGCGGTTGCCTGCTCGAAACTGCTGACCGGGCCGGTGCATCCCGGTCCCGGGGGAACCGAGCCGACTACCAGCGGTTGATGCGCAGCGTGAAGATTTTGGACGCCCGGCGTGATTGCCTTCTTGTGCGTCTATACTCCGCACGGTCAGCAATGCACCGTTCGTCGGTGGAAAAACATATCATTTGACCCCCATATCATTTGACCCCGCGCGAAGCATAACCCGATTTGCTCTTCGCGCTGGGATGACAGCGTAGTACTAGCAGTGCGTCTGCTACCTCCGCAATTAGGCTGAACGATGACCAGAAACTGCCGAGTTGGCACAATCTGGGATGTCTAGGGGTTTGGGATAAAGCAAACCAGCCCCAGTTTTGCCGCGTACAGTTTATGCAACCGGAAAAATCTCCATAACCGGATCATGTTCCATAACCGGAATCGCCGAATGATAGGAAAGCCGACCGGCAGATGGGCATCCATGCCGCGCCGGGCCGGACGGCAGGCGCCCCATCGACGCTTAGTGCATTGTCGCTGCTGCACACTTTGGCTTTTGGTTTGTTGCTGTTGGCTTTACGGGCGGAAAAAACGCGGGGGCATCGTAGAGCGGCCTTTGGCGAACTGTCTGCTTGCCGGAAAAGACGGCTTGCTTGCCGGAGAATAAAGCATCTGGTTTGCTTGCCGGAAAACAGCGCAGCTCAGTTGGTTGCCGGAAAGCAGAAAACATGCAACGGCCGCAGAGGAAACAATCGCGCCAAGTCCCGTCTTGGCAGCTCGTGACAACGGTTGGATCTGTGTTTGCCGAATCTGTGCTTGCCGTAAAAGGATTGGTCATGACGACGATCAGCAAACCGGTGGCGTGTGTGATGCTATTGGGTTTTGTGGTCGGCCTGGCTGCGGAGGGTTTGGCTGCTGCCGCACCCACCGCCGAACAGGCGCTGCGCCTGACGCCCACTCAGCCTAACGTGGATTACGCCAAGCCCACCGCCGAGCAAGCCGCCAAGTGCACCATCTCGGCGCGGAAGTTCGACGGCAAGATAGGCTGGGTGGTCGAGGACGAGCACGGTCTGACGTTGCGCGTGTTCCTGGATACCAACGGCGATAACGTGGTCGACCAGTGGAGCTACTTCAAAGACGGCGTGGAGGTGTACCGCGACATCGACTCCGATTTCAACGGAAAAGTCGACCAGTGCCGCTGGTTCCACACCGCCGGAACCCGCTGGGCCGAGGTGAAAAACGAGGACGGCCGGATCACCGCCTGGCGACAGATTTCTGCCGAGGAGGTCACTGCCGAGATCGTCGCCGCTTTGGCCACCAGAAATGCCGAACGCTTCGCCCTGGTGGTGCTGAAGCCGCAAGAGGTGCAGTCGCTCGGGCTGGGTGCACAAAAGGCCGAAGAGTTATCCAAAAAGGTCGCCACGCTAGCGGAAGACTTTTCCAAGCTGGTTGCGCGCGAGGCTGCACTGGATGCAAAGACGCAATGGGTACACTTCAGTGCATCGCAGCCGGGTGTAGTACCGGCAGGAACCAATGGTTCCACACGCGACCTGCGCGTGTACGAGAACGTGGTAGCCATCGTAGATGGCGGCGGAAAGCACGGTCAGGTACACATCGGCACGCTGATACAAGTAGGGGACTGCTGGCGGGCGATCGACCTTCCGACCCTGCCGGGCGACGCCCAAGCATCGCCGGTCAAGAGCGGCTTCTTCTTCCACGCGTCGGTATCGGCACGAGCCGCTGGTCAGCCCGGAATGCCCAACGAAAACGTACTGAAGCTGCTGGACAAGCTGGCGGCGCTGGACCGCACGGCTGCCGAAGCGAAAACCGAAGCGCAACGGGCCGAGTACACCAACCAGCGCGTGGCGTTGCTCGAGCAGATTGCCCAGCAGGTTGACAATCCGCACGATCGGGCCGTTTGGCTCCGGCAGCTTGCCGATATGGTGATCTCGGCCTGCCAGCAAGGTTTGTATCCCGACGGCCCCAAGCGGCTGGAGACACTGGCCGAGCAGTTGCTGAAGAAGGAAAGCGACAAGGAGCTGGCGGCGTACGTGAAGTTCCACCAGATCATGGCCGAGTATGCCCAGGCAATGCAAGCGCCCAAGGCCGATTTCGCCAAGATCCATACCGAGTGGCTGAAGAAACTCGAGCAATATGTGGCCGACTATGCAGGGACCGCAACCACGGGCGAGGCAATGTTGCAACTGGCGATGAACCAGGAGTATGCTGCCCAGGAGGAGGAAGCACGCAAGTGGTACTCCCGCATCATCAAAGAGTTTCCCTCCTCGCCAGTGGCCCAAC
>Ga0308411_10002523_pt1 | contig 12330 bp, 15 predicted proteins | sample HotsprottomLayer_2_FD_203530 | JGI IMG/M metagenome (GOLD analysis project Ga0308411, IMG submission 203530) | Hot spring phototrophic mat microbial communities from Octopus Spring, Yellowstone National Park, Wyoming, United States -... | ecosystem: Environmental > Aquatic > Thermal springs >... | reverse complement strand
GCAATACCATATCTATTAACCTTAAAAATATTGCTCCTAATATAAAACCAGTTGCAGGAGGTATCCATGAAGGTATACTTAATTTTTCTGACATCTCAATGGCAGGCTCAAGAAGAGACCAAAAACTCGCAGCAATCATAACACCTGCTGCAAAACCTAAAGCAGTATCAAGAAGTTTTCTGTTTACACTTTTTACAAACAAAACAAAACAAGCGCCTAAGGCAGTCATCCCCCAGGTAAATAAACCAGCCATAAGTGCCAGTAATGGTGCCGAAAGACTCGTTAGATTTTCAATCATTTTTTAATTATAATATAACTATGCAAAAAACCAAAAATTGTTTTAAGCAGATGTTTTTCACAACCTGTTAGATATAACGGCGGAATCATAAATGATGATTTTATTGAAAAATTAAACCGTAACACTGCAAATTTTAAGTAATATGTAAATTGAAATTTAGTTTTTCAAGAATTTTTCTGGATGTCTTAGGAATTTCTGATGTAACCCATTTATTATCTATTTTAAGTTTGTATATTCTCCTTAGATGAATTATTAAATCCTTTACTGAATACTTCTTTAAAAGCTCTGCCTCCCTTAATTTCATATATACTCTGTAATAATAAAGCAGACTAAGAAAATTAACAAACATCCACCTTTGTAACATTAAATCATCCCTCAAATATACTCTGTCTACAAATTTCCTTCCCTTAAGAAAGTTCTTTAGAAAATCTACCATCGTTTTCCTCTTCATCCCTATATCTTTAAGCATCCCTGATATGCTTTTGGGTGAAAGCTTGCAATCTCTTATCCTGTCCCATAAAAAAGAAATTTACTTAATTGCCTATTACTTAATTTAGACGGTGTTAAAGATTAAATCTATTTAAAAAAAGTCTATTGAAAATTTTTCCTATAAAAGATATAATTTAAAAAATTTTTAATTCAAAGAAGGAGGTGAATAAATTATGCCAGAAGAATTAAAAGTAGGCTGTGCAAGACCTACAGGAGGTCTTGTAGGGGAAGAACCAACAAGAGACGAATCTCAGGAACAAAACATTAAAGAAAAGTAGGTAAGGCAAATTGTTAAAGTAGGTAAAAAAGCTCCTGATTTTATAGCCCCTGCCTATTATAAAGGTAAGTTTGTGAATGTTAAACTTTCAGAATATCTTGGGAAATGAGTTTTACTATGTTTCTATCCAGGGGATTTCACATTTGTTTGAGCTACCGAACTTTCGGCAGTTGCCGAAAAATATGGAGAATTTAAAAAACTCGGTGTGGAATTTTTATCAATGAGTATTGACAGTATCTTTGTTCATAAAATGTGGAATGATTATGAATTAAGCAAAATGGTTAAGGGCGGAATACCTCTCCCAATGCTTTCTGATGCAGGAGGGAAAGTAGGAACATTATACGGAGTTTACTATGAAGATACAGGAGTTGAGACAAGAGGAAGATTTATTATAGACCCCGATGGAGTTATTCAAGGATATGAAATACTCACTCCACCTGTTTGAAGAAATGTTCTTGAAACTATAAGACAAATACAGGCTTTCCAGCATGTAAGAAAAACTAAAGGAGCTGAAGCAACACCTTCAGGCTGGAAACCAGGAAAAGCAACATTGAAACCAGGTCCAGATCTTGTTGGAAAAGTCTGGGAAGTCTGGAAAACCAAAGAAGCCTTTGAATAATTAAAAAATAAAAAGGATATTCAGAATGAATATCCCTTTTATTTGATACTTTCAAAGTTTTATAATTCCTTAGATAACTCAGTAATAATTTTTTGTTACATCTATCGGATTGTTTACCTTAAGGTTTATTTTCTGCTAAATTAAATATTATACTTCTATGATGAGGAGGCGGAGTTAATGGAAAGAATTCCTATGACCCCTGAAGGTTATGAAAAACTCAAGGAAGAACTTGATAGATTAATAAAAATAGAAAGACCTGCTGTTATAAAGGCAATTGCTGAAGCTCGTGCTCATGGTGATCTTTCTGAAAATGCTGAATACCATGCTGCAAGGGAAAAACAATCCTTTATTGAAGGAAGGATTCAAGAATTACAGGTAAAACTTGCAAGAGCACAGGTTATTGACCCTTCAAAGATTAATCATGATAAAGTAGCCTTCGGAGCAAAAGTAAAAGTATTAGACCTTGATACCGAAGAAGAAAGGGAGTTTCATCTTGTAGGTCCAGATGAAGTAGATGTAAAGAACGGTAAAATTTCAATTACTTCTCCTGTTGGGAAAGCTTTAATTGGAAAAGAAGTTGGAGAGCAAGTGACAATTAAAGCTCCTACCAAAACATTTAATTACGAAATAATCTCAATCAGCTTTGAATAAGATATTTAAGGCAGAAATTTTAAAAAATCAAGCACTAACAGAAGATGTTTACTGTCTTAGTATCAATGTGCCTTTTAATATAGATGCAAAACCAGGACAATTTTTTATTATTAAAATTAACGAAAGGCTTGACCCTCTTTTAGGAAGACCCTTTAGTGTTTTTGATATAGAAGACAGAATACTGAAATTTCTCTATAGGTTAAAAGGAAAGGGCACATCTGTATTAAGTAAACTCAGAGAAGGACAAAATCTTCAGATTACAGGTCCCTTTGGAAAATGGTATCCCTTTCCAAAGAATGATTATATTGTAATTGCTGGTGGCATAGGAATAGCTTCAGTTTTTTATCTAATGAAAAAATTTCCGAAAAGAGCCTATTTATTCTACGGAGCACGGCATAGGAGAGAAATTTTTTACTATAAAGAATTAAAAGAATTTGCAAAGGAAGTTTTTATATCTACTGAATGTGGAACTTTTGATTACAAAGGTGTTATTACAGAGTTATTCAGACAGAAGGGATTACATCTTAATCTACCTATTTACAGTTGTGGACCGATGATTATGATTAGAGAGTTAAAAAAATTACTTAAAAATAAAGACGTTCCCTGCTATGTAGCAACAGAAGAAAGAATGGCTTGTGGTGTTGGTGCCTGCCTTGGTTGTGTTATTGAGACAAAGGAAGGATTTAAAAGAGTGTGTACAGAGGGGCCTGTCTTTGAGATTGGAGATTTAAATTTATGAAACCTTTGCTTGAAGTTAAAATCGGGGAATTGACTCTAAAAAATCCTGTTTTAACTGCATCTGGTACCTTTGGTTACGGGCTTGAGTATTCTCAATTTTTTGATATAAGCAAATTAGGAGGAATTGTAGTAAAGGGGCTTTCCTTGAAACCCAAGGAGGGAAATCCTCCACCAAGAATATATGAAACACCCTGTGGAATGATTAATTCAATCGGACTTCAAAATATTGGATTTGATGCCTTTGTAAAAGAAAAATTACCTTTTTTAAAAAAATTTGACACAAAAATCATTGCCAACTTTTTTGGTGAAAATCTTGAAGAATATGAAGAGTTAGCCCAAAAACTTGATGCTACTGATGGAATCCATGCCCTTGAAATGAATGTTTCCTGTCCAAATAAAACAAGTGAATGGAGGATGATGGGGCTTCAACCTGAACTTTTAAGGGAAGCTGTAAGAAAAGTAAGAAGTAAAGTTAAAAAAACATTAATTATCAAACTTTCACCTCAGGTTATGGATATAGCTTATATGGCAAAAATCTGTGAAGAAGAAGGAGCAGATGCCATTTCACTTATAAATACTATTCCAGCTATGGTCATAGATGTAAAAACTAAAAAAAGCTTAATTGGAACTTTAACAGGAGGACTTTCAGGGCCTGCTATCCGACCCATTGCAGTAAGAATGGTCTGGGAAGTTGCAAAGGCAGTTAAAATTCCAGTAATAGGAATAGGAGGCATTGTAAATGGCAGAGACGCATTGGAATTTTTTATTGCTGGAGCTAAAGCTGTAGCTGTTGGAACAGCAAATTTTATAAATCCTCTTTCTTCAATAGAGATAATTGAAGAAATAGAAAAATTTTTAATTGAAGAAAAAATTGAAAACATAAATGACTTTATCGGAAGCCTCATTGAGTAAAATAATTACTATTACCACAGATTTCGGATACTCTGACCCCTTTGTTGGTCAGATGAAGGGAATTATTTTATCAATAAATCCAGAGGTTAAGATAGTGGATATTACTCATGAAATTGAAAGCCACTGTATTGAAGATGCTTCCTTTGTTTTATATAACAGTTACAAATACTTTCCTGAGGGTACTATTCATGTAGTTGTTGTAGATCCGGGAGTAGGTTCTTCAAGACGGGCAATAATAATCCAAACCGATGGTCATTACTTTGTTATGCCTGATAATGGACTTATAAGTTATGTTGTTAAAAATAAACCCTTTAAAGCAATAAAAATAGAAAACAAAAGATATATTTTAAAAGAAAAAAGTTCAACTTTTCAGGGACGGGATGTCTTTGCTCCTGTAGCTGCTTGGCTATCAAAGGGGTTAAATATAGAAGAATTTGGTTCTGAAATAGAAAATCCTGTTGTATTTCCAATTAAAGAACCAGAAATAAAATCAGTAAAAGGGAAAAGGAAGATAAAAGGAAGAATTATCTATATAGATAAATTCGGCAATGCCATAACAAATATAGACATAAAACATCTTCAAGAAATTTATAACCTCAAAGATATCTCAGTAATCAAAATAAAAATTGGTAGACTCTATCTTCCAATTGTCAAATGTTACAGTGAATCACCAAATAAGCCAGCTGCATTAATAAACAGTGATGATTATATAGAAATTTTTGTATATAAAAATAGGGCATCAAAAATTTTAAATTTATCAAAAAACAAAACAGTACAGGTAATCATAGATGGATGAGATAGTAAAAGGAATTATCAAGGATGAACATGTTTTAGTTGTTGCTGTAAATTGCACTGAAACAGTTGAGAAAGCAAGATTAATACATGATACCTGGCCAACTGCCTCAGCAGCTATGGGTAGAGTAATTGCTGGAAGTCTACTTTTAGCCTCAACTCTCAAGGATAGACAAAAGGTAATGATACAAATAAAAGGTGACGGTCCCTTGCAGGAAATTGTTGCAGAGTCAGACTGGCTTTATAGAGTTCGTGCCTATGTTCGAAGACCTCATATATACATGGGACTTAAAGGTGAAAAAATTGATGTTGGAAGAGCTGTGGGAAAGGGATTTTTAAATGTTATAAGAGACCTTGGATTAAGAGAGTATTATCAAAGCAGTGTAGAATTACAAACAGGAGAAATTGCTACAGATTTAGCCTATTATCTTAATATTTCTGAACAGATTCCCTCTGCTGTATCACTTGGAGTTTTTGTTGAAACTGACAACTCTGTTAAAGCTGCCGGTGGATTCATGATTCAGACAATGCCAGAGACAACGCCACAAATAATAGATTTTCTTGAAAGAAAACTTTCTCATAGTCCTTCTGCCTCATATATGATTCGTCAGGGAATGTCTCCTACACAGATGCTTGAAGAAGCAGTTGGACTTCCCATTGAGGTTTTACAACAAAGTCATGTAACTTTCTACTGCCCCTGTTCAAAAGATAGAGTTATAAATGCAGTAATAACATTAGGGAAAGAAGAGATAGGAAAGATGATTGAAGAAGGTGAAATTGTTCAGATTGAATGTTATTTTTGCAAGAAAAAATATCAGTTAAACATAGATGAACTTAAAAACATTCTAAGAGATTTATAAATAATTCTTAGAAGACATCAAAAAGTTTAAAGTTTCTTAAACTCAGATAGTGGGCATAAAGAATCAAAAGAGTTCCTTTAGAATTTAGAGTATATAATTTTTCTGGTTGAAGTTTTGAAAGAGCGTCTAAATTTGCCATAAGCATATTTCGAAGACGCATTTCTCCATACTTTACATTTATATCAAGGTTTAAAGGTTGAAGATAACCATTTTTAAAGACCTCCTGTGAGAATTCCTCTGCATCATGGAAGTCCCTTGCAAGTTCAGAAAGTCCTGCTTTTATCTTAGAAAAAAACTCAGTATCATTCCCATCGTCATCAAATAATCTTTCTCCTTCCTCAGACACAAAAGTTTCATCAACTACAATTGTGTAATAATCGTTATCTTTAAAAATTCCAAAGGGATAAAGTTTGCAAATATTTGGGATTACATCAACTTTCCATGTTCCGTCATTATTTAAAAATATGTTTTTTTGATTAATTCCAATAATTGCAAAGGGAAAAACCATATTGTCTTGAATGCCGAACATTACTGGATAATACATTGTAGCAGTTAAAATTTCAGAATAAGTAAGTGGTACTATTTCAACTTCCTCCATGAAAGATAAATTATCTGGCATCTTCACCTTTAATTCTCTATGAAGGGTACTATCTAATGCAATAGCTTTTTTAAAGGCTTTCATTAATGCTTTCATTTTTAACCTCCATAATGTTGAAATTTTATGATTATATCCAAAAATTGCTAATTGAGGAAAGACTTTTTTCATCTCGTCTGTTATTCCGAAGAAGTCCATACCTTAATGTATTGTCCTCTTTTTTGTCACCCTGAGGCGTAAGCCGAAGGGTCTCCTACCTACAATAAAAAAAAGAAGAGATTCTTCGCTATAGCTCAGGATGACAAAGAAAAGAAGGGATTCTTCTACTTGGCATAGGCTCTGCATCAGATTGACAAAATTGTTCAAAAAGTATTTATATCGGCAGTTTGAGGTTGTATCGAACAGTTTGACAGATATTGCTAATAAAAAGCAAAATAAATCAATGTCAAAGAATATTGAAATTCCAATAAAAGGGATGACCTGTGCTGCCTGTGCTCAGGCTGTACAGAGAGCTTTAGCTAAATTAAAAGGCGTTGTTAAAGCAGAGGTAAATCTACTTTCTGAAAAGGCAACAGTTGAAGTAACAGAAGAAATTGATATAAAGAGAGTCGTAAGTATAGTAAGGGCAACAGGTTATGATATAGGAAAAACATCTATTTTTCTTCAAGTTAATGAACTTGACCAAGACTTAGCAAGGTTAATTGAGGAAAAATTAACCAAACTTGACGGAATTCTTGAGGTAAAAACTGATATTGTTAATAAAAATATTAGATTATCATATATTCCTACATTAATTGATGAAAAGGAAATTTTATCAGTCTTTAGAGATTTAAGTGTCAAGGCTAAAAAGTATGCAGATAAAGGATTTGAATATGAAGAAAAAAAGAAAGAATTTGCAAAGTTAAAAAGAGACTTGATTTTAAGTTTTATTTTTACACTACCAATTTTTTTAGGAAGTATGTTTAATATTCCCTTGTTTAATAATGGCTATCTACAAATGATTCTTGCAACTTTCGTTCAGTTCGTAACTGGATGGAGATTTCACAGATTAGCATTCATTGCTCTTAAACATGGGCAGGCAAACATGAATAGCCTTGTTAGTCTCGGAACAAATGCAGCATATTTTTATAGCCTCCTATCACTTATAACATTACCACATATGCCACATCTATATTTTGAAACATCTGCTGTAATAATCACCCTTATACTTTTTGGTAGAACCCTTGAAGAAAGAGCAAAGACTAAAACCTCAGATGCAATTCAAAGACTCATTCAGATGCAACCAAAAATGGCAACTGTAATAAGAGATGGTAAAGAGATTGAAATTTCAATTGAGGAGGTCAAGTTTGGAGATTCCGTCTTAGTAAAACAATCAGAATCTATTCCTGTTGATGGAACAATTTTGGAAGGTACAGCATCAATAGATGAATCAATGATAACAGGAGAAAGCATTCCTGTTGAAAAGTCTGTCAGTGATAAAGTAATCAGTGGAACAATTCTTATTTCAGGGGTTATTAAGGTTAAAGCAGAGGCAGTTGGTAAAGAATCTCTTCTTAGTCAGATAATAAAACTCATTGAAGAGGCTCAAACAGGCAAACCACCTGTTCAAAGGCTTGCGGACAAAATTTCAGCAATATTTGTTCCAATAGTATTGGTCATTTCATTAATTACATTTTTATTATGGTTTGTTTTTGGAAAGGACCTTTCTTTGGCACTTTCAAATGCCATTTCAGTGCTTATTATTGCCTGTCCCTGCGCTTTAGGACTTGCTACACCAACAGCAATAATGGTTGCCACAGGAAGGTCTGCTTCGCAGGGGATTCTTTTAAGAAATGTGGAAAAACTTGAAGAAATTAACAAAATTGAAATTCTTTTTTCTGACAAGACAGGAACTCTAACCATTGGAAAACCAGAGGTAAAAGAGGTGAAATATTTTGGAAATAACATTCAGGAGATTTTAAAATTGACTGCCAGTGCTGAAAAATACTCTGAGCATCCGTTAGCTAAAGCAATTATAAGACATTGTATGAGACAAGGAGTCAGTATTGATGAGCCTCTTCATTTTGAAGTTATTGCAGGGGGAGGTCTTTTTGCAAAGGTTATGGACTCTCAAAACATTGAAAGAGAAATTCTGATTGGAAGTGAAAAATTAATGATAAAAAATAAGATTTTATTACCAGAAATTTTAGATGATGAGCCAGTAACTAAGGTATATGTTGCCATTGATGGCAAGATTGTCGCAGTTTTTTCCATTACAGATCCATTAAGGGAAGAAACTTTAGAAATTGTTAATGACCTCAAAAAAATGGGTATAAAAATTGTTATACTTACAGGAGACAATGAAAGAACTGCTCAAGCAGTTGCAAAAAAGCTTGGTATCGAAGAGTATTTTGCAGGAGTTCTTCCAAATGAAAAGGCTAAAGTTGTAAGAAAATTTAGAGTAGAAAAAAGAAAAATTGTGGGAATGATCGGAGATGGAATCAATGATGCACCTGCTTTGGCAGAATCCAATATTGGTATAGCAATGGGAGGTGGTACTGACATAGCAATACATACTGCAGATGTAACTTTAATAAAAGGTGGACTTAAAGGAGTTCCTTCACTTATCAGATTGAGTAAACTTACTTTAAAAACAATAAAAGAAAATCTTTTTTGGGCATTTATTTATAACATAGTAGGAATTCCTATTGCTGCAGGAGTTTTATATATTTTTGGTGGACCTCTTCTAAATCCTATGATTGCATCCCTTGCCATGTCTTTAAGTTCTGTATCTGTTGTGAGTAATTCATTACGATTGAAACGAAGAAGTGGAAAAGAATTTTTCTAAGAATACTGATCGATGTTTATACTGGGAATTATTCTAATTATTGCTGGATACTTCATACTTTTTAATACTTCTTCCGATGAGTCTGCCGAGATTATTATGAGACAAGCAATAGCAGGAATATCATTAAGCATCTTAGGTGCCGGATTTATTATGTTTTGGATATATAAAAGGTCAAAATGAGTGTAAATTTTATCATTTTCTTTTATGATATAATAAATTCAAATAAAAAATATAAAGATTCGGGTTTCATGTTAGAAACAAAGCTTTTCAAAAAATTAAAAAATTGGAAATAAAATTATGACTAAAGAAGCATATATAAGTATTGAAGGAGTTCATGCAAAGATATTTATTCCAAAAGGTAAAAATATTGAAAGAGGTATTTTTTATCAAATCGAAACCAATGAACTTTTAACATTTTTAAAAGAAAATAAAATAAAAGAAGTTACTGTATCTCAATTTATCCCTGATTTTATCACATTAACAATCCCTATCCCCTTTGCATCAAGGATACTTAAGAATAAAAAATTATTAAATGGTATTACAATAACGGAAATTCGTAAAAAGTATCCAGCAATACAAAATTTTTCATATTTTTATAAACCCTATGAATCTGCTGGTAGAACCTATTTAAGATGTTATATTGTTTTTGAAGAACAATTTAATATTTTCAGTAATCTTGTAATTAATGGAATTAATGTAAAAGCCTTTTATCCATCTTTTATTCCAATTGTTGAAATTGTTAGAGATTATCAAAATTCTCTGGATATCAATCAAATTATATGTTATTTTTCTAAAAATTTGCGCTTTCTCTTTATTCTTAAAAAAGATGAAGTCATATTCCAAAGATTTTACGAAAGTGAACCAGATAAAATGACTGATGAAGATTTTGTTAATATTAATATGACAGTCAATTATGCATTGCAAAATCTAAGAATTAATCCTGAAAAAATATTTTTTATTGGCATAAAAGCAAAAGAGATTGAAGGATTAAATATATCCTATGAATTTTTAAACTTTTCACCTTTCGAAGAATATATTATTCCGATTTCTCTTCAAAATATTAAGGATAACCTTAAAGGTAAAGAATTTTCCCCATCTGAATACACAAATTTCAAGAAAATAAAAAGATATTTTCAAATTGCAGTGAGTGTTCTTTTATTGATTGGATTAATTTTAATTTTCAATAATTTTGCCATGATAAAGGAGGTACAGATTAATAAGAAACATTTAAATGTTCTTAGAAATGAAATATTAGCAAAGGAGAAGGAAATTTTTACTTTACAGGATTCCATTAAATATTTTGAGGAAAATATAAAACCTTTTTTAGAACTTCAAAACAAAAAGAATTCTCTTAATGATATAAGAGCATCAATTTATCCTGTAAGTGAAGCAGGAAAGATTAAAGAGAGTCAGATAAGTTCAATTGAAGTTGAAAATACAAAACCTCAAAAAATAAAAATTACAGGCAAAATATCAGGCAACTCTTTTACTGAACGAGAGGTTGCATATACTAAATTTAAAGACATTCTTATCAATAAGGGATTCATCATAACCAAAGAAAACTGGAGTTTTATTAAAGGAGAATTCAATTTAGAGGGAAACTATGAATTTACGGCTCTATCTCAAAAATAATATACAAAGGGAAATATTAAAAATAGCATTAATTTTTACATTGGTATCCTTTTTGTTTTCATCTCACATATATCTGAAAAAGATAAATACCGCCCTTAATGAAGATATAAAAAAGCTTGAGATAATTGAAAATAAAATTCAGAGGACTTCTAACATTGTAAAAACTTTGGAGAAAATTTCTCTTCCTGAATTAAAAACTCCTGAACTTTTATTAGCCTCTTTGCTCGATAATCTAAAATCGAAGTTTCCTGAAACTACATTTGAAATATCAGAAATAAAAAAAGAAAATTTAGAAACCCTGTGTTATTTCTCTTTAAAGGGTGAAAGTAATTTTCAAAGACTAACAGATATCCTAAGATTCATTGAAGAATTAAGTTATCCAGTGATAATGATAAAATTAGTTTCATTAAAATCTAAGGATAGTATTATAAACTTTGAAATTAAAGGAGAAATTAGGATAATATCTATTAAAAATGAGCGGAAAACTTAAACTATCCTTATTGATATTTGTTATTTCTATAATAATGCCTGTGGTTGCTTATAAAATCAAGGTGCCCAAGTTTTTAACATCCCTAGAAAGTCAAATATTAGAGTTTCACGAACCTGTTCAAATGCAGATTGCTTTAAGAGGGGATTTTAATACAGTTCTATCCGATCCCTTCAAACTTTCAGAAAAAACAAAGATTCCTGAATCAAAATCGCAAGATATTCAGGTTTTGCCTATTTTGTCTATGATATATGAAGGCAAAGGTCGCTATGCAATAATAGGAGACAGTATCATTAAAGAAGGTGACAGAATTGGTAATTTTAAGGTGCTTAAAATATTTAAGGATAGAGTTTTATTAATGGATAAAAAAGGAGAGCAACAATGGTTAAAACTGCAAAATTATTGATTTTTTTATCCTTATTTTTGTTTATTTTTAGTTGTAATAGTACAAATATAAAAAGTGAGATTCAAATTCCCAAAATTGACCTCCCAAAAAAAGAAACAGTAGTCCAAACACAAAAACCTAAACCAGATTTTAGAATTGAAAATGAAGTTATTAATCCTCTAAAAATTAAGAAAATATCAATTAATGTAAGAAATGCTCCTTTAAGAGATGTTTTATTTGTTATTGCAAAGGATGCGGGGTTAAATCTTATTTTTGATAAAGATGTTGATCCAGAACTTCCCATTACCCTGATTATAAGAGATGTTACATTACAGGATGCCCTTGATTCAGTAATATCATCAACAGACTACTTTTATAAAATTGAAAGAAATATGCTTAAAATATCAGCAGCAGATACAAGAATATTTCATTTAAATATAATTCCATTACATCAAACTTACTCAACAGAGGTTGGTGGAGATATTCTTGGAGGTGTAACAGGTCAGTTAACTACTAATGGCGGAACTGGTGGGACTACTTCAACAGAGCTTAAGGGTAATATATCTAAAACTGAAAAGTCCGATGATTCAGCCTATAATTTTTGGGACTCCATTGAAAAAGCTCTTTTATCTATTCTTGGTGTACAAACTCAAACACAGACAAGAACTCAGCCTCCTTTGCCTCAATCTATTCCAGCACAGCCTCAGCCTGGACAAATGCTACCACCAAGAACAGTTTTCCAGCCAGTTATGCCAGCACAGGAAAACT
>Ga0308411_10002522_pt1 | contig 12331 bp, 2 predicted proteins | sample HotsprottomLayer_2_FD_203530 | JGI IMG/M metagenome (GOLD analysis project Ga0308411, IMG submission 203530) | Hot spring phototrophic mat microbial communities from Octopus Spring, Yellowstone National Park, Wyoming, United States -... | ecosystem: Environmental > Aquatic > Thermal springs >... | reverse complement strand
CAGCGCGCGTAGGTTGGGGTGAATGCCATGAACCCCAACCTGCACCAGCGCGACGATGGGAAGGCACTGGAGGTCATGCAGACACAAGGTCGGCGTGAGGCGTTGACGGAAGCGCGGGATTGGGTATTGGAACGGATTGCTGGGGTGCGCGGTTTCACCCCAACCCACGATAACCGTAAAGGAGCGTGAGACATGAACAAAATCACTTTTCCCCTAAAACGCCAAATGCAAGGCCCCCCCGTGGCCGACCTGCAGGATGCGCTGAAATTCCTGCTCGAGCGCGGCCTCATCCTGGGTCAAGACGAGGGCAAGCGCCGGGAGTTGTTGGCTGCCCTTGGGGCCGAACGCGAAAAACAAAGCTATGGCCAGATCACGAAGAAACTTGTCGCCATTTTTCAAAAAGAGCATAACCTGCAACCCACCGGCGAGGTGGACGAACCCACTGCCAACGCGCTCAATGCGTTGCTCAGGGAACTGGGTGTGCTGGAAGGCGGCGAGGCGGCCTGGCTGGATGTGCGCTACACCGTTGCCTGCCGGGTCGTCGATGCCCACGGCAAGCCTATTGCCGGATTGCGCGTCGAGTTGTTCGACATGGACCCACTTTCGCCGCCGGATCGCCTGGGCGAGCCGGCCATTACCGACGCCGAGGGCCTGGCAACGTTTCGCTTCAAGCGCTCGGACTTCACCGAACACCCCGGCGAGCAGGGACCCGATCTGTTCTTCAAGGTGTTTCGCGATGAGGTACTGCTGGCTTATACCCTGCCGCAGACTCCCAACACCAAAGGGATCATCCGTAACTACCGCCCACAGCGCGAACCTATACTCCTGCGGGTCGAGCGGCATGAAACCCTGCGCGGCACAGTCATCACCGAACTCGGCGTGCCCGCCGAGCAGGTCAGCTTGCGCCTCTACCGCCTGGACTTCGGCGGAGTCGCAACCCTGCTTGCCGAGACGATCACGACCGAAGGCGGCCGCTACGCCCTGGCTTACGATCCGGGTCCGGCCGAGCTGGTGCTCGAGGTGCGCGCCCTCAAGCCCGACGGCAGCGAGGTGAAACTTACCAAGCCCTTGCAGGGCCTGACACCGGAAGAGCGCGCCAATCTCAATCTGGTGATCCCGGCGGCCGTGCAGCCACAGGAGGCCGAATACCGCCGTCTGGTCAGGGACCTGACGCCCCACGTCGGTGAGCTCAAGCGGCTGGCGCAGGCCAAGGAGAACGGCGAGCGGCAGGACATCACCGTGCTGCACCGCGCCACCGGCTGGGATGCGCGGCTGATCGCGCTGGCGGCCATCACCGAACGGCTCGCCGGCGACGAAGAAGTGAGGCTGCCGTCGGAAGGCCTGTACGGTCTGCTGCGCGCGGGGCTGCCGTCGGACAAGCTGCTGCTGGCGCAGGTCGAACCGGACACGGTCGAGGAGGCACTCAAGAAGGTGCGCGAAGCCGGCATCGTGGCGCTGGACGATGCGGCGATCGCCGACTTCAAAAAACGCTTCGCCGCCTTCAGCCAGCGTGTGCGCCTCAACCTGCCGGTGCCGGGTTCGAGCGCCACGTATGGTGAGATGCTGAGGGTGTCCGGTCTGGATACGCAAACACAAAAGACGTTCGCTGAGGTCTTCCTGCGCCATCGCGGCGAGGGTGCCCAACTGTGGCAGGCGGCGAAAGAGGCCGGTCTGAACGACGTCCAGATCGGCAAATTGCAGCTCCAGGGCAAGCTCGCCTTTCTCTGCGGCAACAGCGCGCTCATGACCGAGCGGCTGCTCCAGAAGGACCTGGCCGATCCCGTGGCGTTGGTCGAGCAGGATTTTCACCGCGCTGAAACATGGAAAAACGAAGTCTTCGCCGCAGCCGGCATTCCGTCGGAGCGCCGGGCGAATCTCAATGAGGATGATCGGCGCAAGCTGGCAGCCGCGATTCCCACTGCCTATGCCGCAGAAACCGTCGAAGCGCGGCTCGATCTCTACGCCGAGGACATGGCCCGCAAGATCCGCCTGAGCTACCCCACCCAGGTGCTCACCCGGCTGATGGAAACCGACGAGACCTTCCAGCCACTCGCCGATACCCCTGCCACGCTCACCTTGTTGAAGAGCGCCACGGCGCAGGGCTTTCGCCTGGGCGAGACGCCGGTGGCGGTGTTTCTCAAGGCGAATGAGCAGAAGATCAAAGGCAATCTCAGCGACGCCGAGTTTCAGGCCGCCGGCCAGGAACTGAAAACGCTGCAGCGGCTCTACCAGATCACGCCGGACAACGAGTCCATGCCGGTGCTCCGGGCGATGGGCATCACTGCCGCCTACGATGTCACGGTGTATTCCCAGGAGCAGTTCATTGCGCACTATGAGAGCAAATATTCGGGTATTTACGGGAAGCTGGCGCCAGCCGGCGTGTCACAGTTAATCTATCGCAAGGCGCAGCAGGTAAGCAAGGTCACCTACAACCTGTTCGCCGTCGCCAAACAGCTTGAGAGCAGCGGCCTTCCCGTGGTCTCGCCGCCGCCCGAGGTGCGCGAAAGCCTCAAGAATGAGCTGATCAAGCATTATCCCACGTTGGGATCGCTGTTCGGCTCCATGGATTTCTGCGAGTGCGAGCATTGCCGCTCGGTGCTGAGTCCGGCGGCCTACTTCGTGGACCTGCTGCAGTTCGTGGACATCGAGAACAAGGTGTGGGCCAACTTCCTGGCGCAGTGGAAAGCCACCCACGGTGGGCAGGATTATCCGCACAAAGATAAAAACGGCCAGCCGATGAAGCCCTACGACGTGCTCGTCGAGCGCCGGCCCGACCTGCCCCACATCGCCCTCACCTGCGAAAACACCCACACCGCGCTGCCCTACATCGACATCGTCAACGAGATCCTGGAGTACTACATCGCCAACGGCAAGCTGACGGCAAAGGCCGCGCACAATACCGGCGAAGCCACGACCGCCGAGTTGTTGGCCGAGCCCCAGAACGTCACCTCCAAAGCTTACGAGAAGTTGAACGAGGAGCACTATCCGCTCAGCCTGCCGTTCGACCGCTGGTTGGAGACTGTGCGGGCCTTCTGCAACTATTTCGAGACGCCGCTGCACCAGATCCTCGAGGTCTTCCGTCCGACCGATGCCCTGTTCGATGCCACTCGAGCTTACGACCGCGTCGCGATCTTCATGGAAGCACTGGGTCTGTCGCCGGCAGAAGAGGCGCTCTTCAGCGGCGCCGATCCGCTAACAGACGACCAGTGGCATCTGTTGTATGGCTTCCCCTCGGTGCGAGCAACGATCCAGAGCCCCACGAACACCAGCGATGCGACCCTCAGCATTCCCAACAGCGATGCCGAAAAACTCAGCTCCGGGTTGCTCTGCACCTTCTTCGATACCAGCGCCAACACCATCGCCAGCGAGATCAAGGCAATTGCCGCGATCGGCGCAGCAGATTCGGGCGGGGCGGGCCGGACGACCATCACGTTGTCGGGGGTGTGGACCACGCCGCCGGATGCTGGCGATCTGCTCGTCTGCGCTGTGCCGGCCATGCTGAAGTCCGCCAAAGCCCTGTCCCGCCGCCTGGGGGTGAGCTACAAAGAGATTGCGGAAATCGTCCAGACTGGCTTCGTCAACCCGGAATTGGCAAAGCTCGTGATCTTGTACAAGCTGGGCGTGAGCATCCGCGATGCGCGTTTTTACCAGGACCACAAATCGTTTTACGCGCAGAACCAAGACCTCATCGGCAAGGAGCGCAGCAGTTTGTCGCCCGCCGATCAGGCGCGCTTCGATGCGCTGGCGAATCCAGTTCCCAATACCAATCTCACCGGCTGGGAGGTGCTCAACGAGGTCGCCGGGTTTGAGCAGCGCTTGCAGAACCTGGCCAAAGAAATCGCTGAGACAGCTGATGAATCCAACACGACGCTGACTACGCTGCAAACCGCCATCGCGAACCTGCCGTTCGAGAAAGCGCTCGTCCTGGCCGATCCCGACGCGGGCTGCAATTTCGACCTCACCACGCTGCAATACGCCGACGGCAAGCCAGCCAGGCCGCTCGATTTCCTGCGCATCAACCTGTTCGTGCGACTGTGGCGGAAACTGGGCTGGAGCATCGAGGAGACCGACCGGGCGCTCACCACCTTCATTCCCGCCGCCGCACTGGTGGATGAAACGACGCTTCCCAACTGGATCAAGACCGCGCTCATCTATCTTGCCCACCTCAAGGCGCTGGAGGAGAAGGTCAAGGTCGGCAAGCAGAGCCGCATCAAGCTGCTGACCCTGTGGGCGGACATTCCCACCACCGGCAAGAAGCCGCTCTATGCCCAACTCTTCCTCACCAGGAGCGTGCTCAAGACCGCGCCGGTGTTCGACCATCCGTTGGGGCACTATCTCAGCGATGGAAGCATCAAGCTCAAGGATCATCTGCTGGCTCTGCAAGGCGCGCTGGGGCTTGCGGCGGATGATATTGCCGCGGTTCTGGCCGATGCCGGCAGGACTCTGGACGATACGCTTACGCTGTCCCTGCCCAATGTTTCGCTGCTCTACCGCTACGGCCTGCTGGCGAAAGGGCTCAAGCTCAGTGTGCGCGAACTGATCGCGCTCAAACAACTTTCCGGTCTCAATCCGTTCAAGCCGCTGCACAACCAGCCGTTGCAAACGCTCGACGAGGATCATCCCTTCAGCCAGACCCTGGCCTTCGTCGAGGCGGCGGAAGCGGTCAAGGCGAGCGGGTTGAAGATCGAGGATCTGGACTACCTGCTGCGCCATCGGTTCGATCCCAACGGCAAGTACCGTCCCAACCGTGCCGCGACGCTGGCGCTGCTCAAGACACTGGCCGAAGGCATTCGCGCCATCCGCGCCGAGCATGCCGTGCCGGACGACCCGAGCACGCTGACTGATGAAGTCCTGCAACAGAAACTCGGCCTGGTGCTGCCGGCCGGGGTGGTGACCACCTTCCTGGCCATGCTCAACGGCACGGTGGAGTACACCGCCGTGCAAAGCAGCGTGGCGCAGGCGGATAGCCTTCCGCCGGCCGCCTTGGCCAACCAGCCCGCCATTCGCGCGGTGACCTACAACGCCACGCGCCAGGAGCAGCGCCTCACCTTCCGCGGCGTCTTGTTCGACGCGCAGAAGAATGCGCTGAAGGAGGCCATCGATCCCGCTTTGACGCTAGCGCAGCCGACCCTCTTCGCCGCCCTGCTCGACGATGTGCAGCAGCAGGCGCGGGCGTTTTTCGACCTGCATCTGCGCAAGCAGGGTGGCGTCCGGCCGGAGAGTGGATTTTTGGAGCATGCCGACTACGAGCTGCTGTTTGGCCCTACGCCGCAGGGCCTTACCGCGGAGCAACAGCAGGCGCACGAGCGCCAACGACGTACACGCCTGGCACAAGCATTCCTACCCTTCCTGCAGCAGCGCCTGATCCGGCAATTCATCGTGCAGACGCTGACCGCGCAGACCGGCGCCGATGCCGCGCTGGTGGAAAGCCTGGTGACCGACGAAGGCTTGCTGAAAGGCGCGGATGGGAACAGCCTGCTGACTGTCTTCGCGGCGACGGCCGAGCGCGGAGTGAGCGCTGCTTTCTTCGACTCTGCCGACGGTTCAGGCGTGGCTCAGGCGGCTTCGCCCATCATCGCCAGCGCGGACACCCGCCTGAAGGATCAAAAAGATGCCGACGGTAACCCGCTGAACGCGGCGGGCAGCGCTCGCATCGAGGGCTACCTGGAAGTGGCGACGCCGGGCGCCTACCGCTTCTTCATCGAACTCGACAAGCAAAACGCCGAGGCGGAGCTGCGCTTTGCCCATCTGCCTGAGCCGGTGTTCATCAAAGGCACAGCCGCCAACGACAACGACACGCTCGGCGACCAGCCCGGTGAGTTTTTGGAATTGCAGGCCGGCGTGCCATACCGCTTTACGCTCGAGCTGAAAAAGCTGAACGCCGGCCAGGCGCGGATGCTGGTGCAGGGCGAAACCCTGGCGAAGGGGCCATTGTCGCAACTGAAACTCTATCCTGCGGCAAATTGGGAGGCAGCGGAACGCGCCTGGCTGCTGCTCGGCAAAGCGCTTCAGCTTGTGCAGGGTCTGGGCCTGAGCGAGCGTGAGCTGCGCTACATTCTGACCCATGCCGCAGACTTCGGCGGCGTCTCCGTGAGCGAGTTGCCGACCGAGGCCGTGGGTGACATGCCAGCGGAAAAAACCGCCACCGAGCAGCGCTTCGCTCGCTTCCGGCGACTGGCGGCCTACGCCCGCCTCAAGGGGGAGATGGCCGGCGGCAGCGGGGACCTGATCGGCGTCTTCGAGGCCAACGGCACCACGGCTCCGGACAAGCTGGAGAAGCAGGTTTATCCCCAGATCGCCAACATCACCCGGCGCGACGAGGCTACGGTCAAGGCGACGGCCGAGAGCCTGTTCAGCAGTCCGGCCTTCGCCAGCGAACAGCCGCTGGAACGATTGTGGGAGGCGCTCAAGATCGTCGCGCACGTCGGTGTGGCCCCGGCAGCGCTCAAAGCGTGGACGGGTATCGTTGATCGCACCAGGACAGCCGATGAACGCTTCGCCATCGCCCGCGACCTGCGCGATACCATCAAAGCACGCTTCGAGGACGAGGCCTGGCAGCGGGTGGCGCAACCGATCTTCGACAGGCTGCGCCAGCAGAGCCGCGACGCCCTGGCCGCGCACGTCATGCACCAGCACGGCTTCGCGCGCCTGGAGCAGCTCTACGAGTATTTCCTGATCGATCCCGGCATGGAGCCGGTGGTGCAGACCTCGCGCATCCGGCTGGCGATCGCCTCGGTGCAGCTCTTCATCCAGCGCTGCCTGCTGAACCTCGAGCCCAAGGTGCATCCTTCGACCATCAACGCCAAACAGTGGGAGTGGATGAAGCGCTACCGGGTATGGGAGGCCAACCGCAAGATCTTCCTCTTCCCGGAGAACTGGCTGGAGCCGGAGTTCCGCGACGACAAGACGCATCTCTTCACCGAGCTGGAAGGGGCGCTGCTGCAGGGGGATGTCTCCAGCGACCTGGTGGAGGATGCCTTTCTCAACTATCTCAAGAAGCTGGACGAGCTGGCGCGGCTGGACATCTGCGCCATGCACATCGAGGACAATCCCGACCCGGCGCGGCGCGTGCTGCACGTCTTCGGCCGCACCTACAGCCAGCCGCACAAGTACTTCTACCGCCGCTACAAGAACCAGATGTGGACGCCCTGGGAGCCGGTGACCGCCGCGATCGAGGGCGACCACCTGGCGCCCGTGGTCTGGCGCGATCGGCTCTATCTGTTCTGGGTGACGTTCTTGGAGAAAGCGGATCCGAATCCGTCAACCGGCTCGGCAACCGGCTCGAAAAAGCTCACGGAAGTCACACTCTCGGAAGTGATGACCGACCTGAAGACGGTGGTTGCCAACAAGCAGATCGACGTACACCTGCATTGGAGCGAGTATGTCAACGGCCAATGGACGACGCGCGAGTCGGGCGGGTTTACACCCGTGATCACCCGAACCGTGCCTGCTTCGTTCACCCCGAGTCAGGTGTTCGTTCATGTGTCGAAAGAGCCCTATGAAAATGGCGAGGAACGCGGTGTCTTCGTCCATCTGAGCAATCCCATCGGAAGCGCTTTCTACCTCGCCGGCCGCAACAGCGCGCCGGAACCAGGTAGCTATCTGGCCCGGCCAGACAACCCCTTCCCAAGTGCCAACACTATCGCCGCCACGCGCTACAAAGGCACGGATGCGTTGCGAGTACGCTTCAAGGAAAGGATCACCACGGAATCCGGCAAGGCACCTTTGGGCCTACCAGTGGATCGCGATATTCTCGGTCAGGGCGGCGCCTACACGCTGTTGCCCGCCGACAACGAACTGCTGCCCATGGGCGTGTCGGAGGATGCCTATCGCAATGCGGCCAATCCCGAAGCCGTCAAAGCCGCTATCGAGAGTGGCCTGGGTGAGATCGCCACGCTCATGCGGCCGGTGTTCTATCAGGACAACCGCCACACCTTCTTCGTCGAGCCCAGCGTCACCGAGAAGACGGTCGAGGAGTGGGAGGAATGGGTCACCAAACCGCCGCAAGCGGAACCCTGGCCACCTGAGCTTCCCTGGTTGAAGGAGATTGTGGTCTTTCCGACATTGAACGGACCGTTGCCCGACCCCGTCGGTCCGCAAGCTCATCCCGACATCCGCATCAACCTGGTGCGCGATCGCGATTGGCTGATCAACGCGACCACCGTGCTGAAGTTCGACGAGGCGCTGATCGGTCCGGTCGGCCAGCCGGGGCTTGAGGTCGCCACTGACGTTGCTCAAATGGGCCTTGGGACTCAGATCAACGTCAACCCGGGCAGCGAAGTCGCTGGCGCTGTGGCCGTTGGCGCAGCGCACACCTTCGCGCGCTCCGGCCTGCGGATCACCGGCGGTGGCCTGAACGTCATCGGTCGCGCCGGGCTTAATCCCGCCCTGGCGCAGAATGTCAAGGATTTGAATCAGTCCGGTTTCGGCGCTGGCTTGCCCGGCGCCACCGGTCCCATCGGGCGTTAAATGAGGAGAATGCCATGAATTCCATGCTCGTCAAAGCCAACAAATTTCACGGTCGGTTAGACACCGACATAGCGCTCTATCATCCCGGCCGCTTCGTCGAAGCCAAGGAAACGAAATACTTCATCGTCCAGGAGCGCACGCTCCGTTACCGCTTCTTCCTGCACCAGCACCCGTATGTGCAGCAACTGATGCAGAGGCTGCTGCGCAAGGGCACGCCGGGCTTGCAGGCGGCGGATACGGAGTACAACACGCGCCTCCGACTCGCCAATGCCGCTTCAGCCAAAGATGCTTCGGGCAGATCGGTAACGCTGGCTGCGGGCGAGGTGGTCTATTTGGCCGACGGCGCCGCCGCCATCCTGGATGGGAGCGCGGTCCGCTTTGCCGGCAGCAAGGTGATCAAGTCGCTCGACGAGTCGGTGTTGACCCCGCCGGCAAACAAGGCCGTGACCATTCCTGCCAAAACCATGGTTCGGCGAAGCACGGGCGCTGTGGTCACGCTCGATGCCGATACCGCCGCTGCGCTGCTCGATGGCGGACCGCTGCCGGTTTTGTATGCAGAGATTTTCAGCCCGACGCGGTACAAGCCCTCGCCATTGGTGCAACTGCCCTATCCGGTCAAAGACCTCGACTTCACCTCCGGCGGCGCCTATGCAGTGTACAACTGGGAGTTGTTCTACCACGTGCCGCTCACCATTGCCATGCACCTGAGCAAGAACGGCCGCTACGCCGAGGCGCAGCGCTGGTTCCATTACCTGTTCGATCCCACCGACGACAGCGACGGCCCCACGCCCGAGCGCTTTTGGAAGGTGCGGCCCTTCCAGACCACCGACGTCAAAAAGATCGAAGAAATCCTGGTGAACCTCGCCACCGGCGCCGACCCCGATCTGCGCAACCAGACCCTGCGCAGCATCGAGGCCTGGAAGGACGCCCCGTTCCGGCCGCATGTCATCGCCCGCTACCGCCAGCAGGCCTACATGTACAAGACCGTGATGGCCTATCTCGACAACCTGATCGCCTGGGGCGACTCGCTGTTCCGGCAGGACACCGGGGAGGCCATCGACGAGGCGCTGCAGCTCTACGTGCTGGCGGCGAACATCCTGGGACCACGGCCGCAGGCTGTGCCCAAGAAAGGTTCGGTGCGGCCGCAGACCTATGCCAATTTGCGTCAGGATCTCCAACAGTTCGGCGTGGTGCTGCGTGACGTCGAGGCGGACATTCCTTTCGATCTCTTGTCGCACCCCGATGCCGAAGCGAAGGACGATGCTCGCCTTGCGACCGTGCGCAGCATCGGCCGGGCGCTCTACTTCTGCGTGCCGCGCAACGACAAGCTGCTGAGCTATTGGGACACGGTGGCCGACCGCCTGTTCAAAATCCGCAACAGCCTCAACATCCAGGGCGTGTTCCGCCAGCTCGCGCTGTTCGAGCCGCCCATCGACCCGGCCATGCTGGCGCGCGCGGCTGCGGCCGGTTTGGACGTGGGCGCCATCGTCAATGGCCTCAATCAACCGCTGCCGCTGGTGCGCTTCGCCTTTCTCGTGCAGAAGGCCACCGAGATCGCCCAGGAGGTCAAATCTCTGGGCAACCAGTTGCTCTCGGCGATGGAAAAAGAAGACGGCGAGGCCCTGGCTCTGCTGCGGGCCAAACATGAACGGGTGGTGATGCAGATGGTGGAGCAGGTGAAGTATGCGCAACTGCAGGAGGCGATCAAGGCCAAAGAGGGCCTGTTACAATCGCTGGCCCTGGCGGTGCAGCGCTACACCTATTACGAGCGGCAGTTGGGCAAAAAGCCGGACGAAATCGCCAAAGCCATTCCGCAACTGGACGACCTGGACAAGGACAGCCTGGCGAAGATGAAATTCGCCATGCAGGAGCCAGCGCTCTTGCCGCGGGAGATCGAGGTGGATATTGCGCAGGACTTGGGCGAGTCGGGCGGGAAGATTGTGAGCAGTCATGAAGCAATTGAAATGCAGAAGCTCGCCGGAGCAAGGGATCTTCAGGATGCGGTGCAATACATCCAACTTGGAGGTCAGGCAATTTCTCTACTGCCACAGTTTGGTATTAAGTTTCATTTCTGGGGTCTCGGTGGTGACGCCAGTTATGGCGGCTTTAACCTTGGAAAGATTGCTCAGTTCTCGGCCGAAGTCATGAAGGCGATAGCTGACAGGATGACTTACGAGGCAGGTAGGGCTGCGAAAATCGGGATTTACGCCCGCCGCGAACAGGACTGGGCCTTCCAGAGCAACCTGGCCGCCGGCGAGATCAACCAGATCTTCAAGCAACTGCGCGCGGCGCAGATCCGCGAGGCCATCACCGAGCAGGAACTGAAAAGCCACCGTCAGCAGATGAAGCACGCCGAGGAGATCGAGCGCTTCCTCAACGAAGAGGGCACGGAAAAGACCGGCAAGAAGACCAACAAGGCGCTCTACGCCTGGATGAAACGCGAGGTGCGCGGCCTGTATGCCCAGTGTTTCCAGTTCGCCTTTGACATCGCCAAGAAGGCCGAGCGCGCCTTGCAGCACGAGCTGGGCAATCCGGAGTTGAGCTATCTCCAGTTCGGTTATCTCGCCGGCAAGGAGGGGCTGCTCGCCGGCGAACGGCTGTACCTGGACGTCAAGCGCATGGAGATGGCCTATCACGAGCAGAACCGGCGCGAGTACGAACTCACCAAACACGTGAGTTTGCTGCAGCTCGATCCGCTGGCCTTGATCCAACTGCGCACCACCGGCCGCTGCACCGTGCGCCTGCCCGAAGCGCTGTTCGACATGGACGGCCCCGGCCACTACTTCCGCCGCATCAAGTCGGTGGCAGTGAGCATCCCGTGCGTCACCGGTCCCTATGCGAGTGTCAACTGCAAGCTCACCCTCTTGAAGAGCAGCATCCGCAAGACGCCCATCCTGCGCGATGGCGCCTATGCCCGTGAGGGTGCCGAAGACGACCGCTTCAGCGACTATTTCGGCAGCCTGCAATCCATCGTGACCAGTTCGGCCCAGAACGACAGCGGGCTGTTCGAGACCAACCTGCGCGACGAGCGCTACCTGCCGTTCGAGAATTCGGGCGTGATCAGCGAGTGGCAACTGGAGCTGCCAGCCAATCCCAGCAAGGGCGAGCCGGCCCAGTTCGACTACGACACCATCAGCGACGTGATCCTGCACATCCGGTACACCGCGCGCGAGGGTGGCGGCTTGTTGCGCAACGCCGCGATGAAGGAACTCGATGAACTGATCCAAGCCGGACAGGCTGCCGGCTCGGTGAGGCTCTTCTCCGTGCGGCATGAGTTCCCGAGCGAGTGGCATCGGTTCAAGACCCAAACGCCGCCCAACAATCAGCGCCACGAGCTGGCGCTCACCCTGCGGCCCGAGCATTACCCCTTCTGGGCCCAGGCACGCCTGACGCAGGGGAGTGTGACCCGTATGGATTTGCTGGCACGCAGCGAGCAAACGCCGGTGCCGGGCAGCATAAATGTTTATGATAAAATCAGCGACCAACCCAACGCGGCCATGAAGGATACGCTGGCGAAGGATGCTGCTCTGGGCAATCTGCTCGTCGGCAAATTGACCAACATCCCGCTGCCTGTCAGGCCGACCGGTGAGCTCAAGCTCTACTTCGATGACACCAAACTGAGTGACCTCTGGATCGCGGTGAGCTGGAGTGCATAGGGATGCAGACTTGTATGGGCGCGACGAAAGGCTCTGGGCGGTCAACCGGGGCAAGTGCCGCCGAACAAGCGGTTGCACCTGACGGTCGGCTGCGCCGCCCGCAGGTGAACCTCAGGTCGTTGGGCGGCCGGAGTGGTAAGGAGTCTGAGAGATAAATATGAGCAGCGTTATTCAGACTGTGCTTTCTAGTGGTGCTCTTATTTTAG
>Ga0308411_10002520_pt1 | contig 12334 bp, 8 predicted proteins | sample HotsprottomLayer_2_FD_203530 | JGI IMG/M metagenome (GOLD analysis project Ga0308411, IMG submission 203530) | Hot spring phototrophic mat microbial communities from Octopus Spring, Yellowstone National Park, Wyoming, United States -... | ecosystem: Environmental > Aquatic > Thermal springs >... | reverse complement strand
CGCCTGCCCGAATACGCCAATCAAATGAACCGCCTCGCCGAGGACGTGCGCAAAAGCCGCAACCGCCTGATGAACGACGTGGATCGCCTCCGCGACCTGATCACCCAGGCGCGGCGGGTACTGAGACCCAATCACCCCCTGATCGCTCAAGGTTCGGAACTGATCCGCCGGCTGTCGGAACAGGCCGAGGACCTTGGGGTGGTCGCGGGCAACGCCCACGCCGCCGCCGAACCGCTGGCCGAGGATGGCGAGGCACTGGCCAAAATCACCGGCCACCTCTGGAGCGAGATGGAGGAGGTCCGCGTCGAACCCATCAAGCCAATGTTCCTACGTCTCCACCGCGACGTGATCGCCGCGGCCGACAAGCTCAACAGCAGCGGCGATCCGGCCAACCAACGCAAGGTCGAAGTCGTGCTGGAAGGGGAAACCACCGGGGTAGACCGCTCCCTGATCAATCCAGCCTACGAAGCGCTGATGCACATCGTGCGCAACGCCGTCAGCCACGGAATCGAACCACCCGACGAACGAGTCAAACGCGGCAAGCCAGAAGTCGGACGGGTGACAATCTCCGCCTCCAGCGAGGCCAACGCCCTGGTCATCCGAGTGGCCGACGACGGCAAAGGGCTGGATTATGCCGCCATCGAAGCCAAAGCCCGGGAAAAGAAACTGCTCGTCGGCCCGGAACGTCCAACCCATGAACAACTGAACAAAATTCTTTTCACCTCGGGGTTCTCGACCAAAGAGAAAGCTGACCAGGTGTCGGGCAAGGGAGTGGGGATGGACGTGGTGGCGGAGAAGATTCGCCAGCTCAAAGGTTCAGTGGAGATGGCGAGTCTGCCGGGCCGGGGGACCTTGATGACCATTCGTTTGCCGGTACGGTACGTACTGGAGCAAAGCCTCGTGGTCTGGATCGACGGCCAGTTGTTCGCGCTGCCGGTCTCGAACATCGAGACCACGGTGATGTTCGACCCCAAGGACCAGACCTCCGACGGCTCGCTGCCGGTGTTGTACATCCGTAACCAACGCACGCCGTTGATCTCAGCGCGTCAGGCGTTGGGGTTGTCCAGCACGCCGATGCCGCCCTCGCCCAAGGTTCTGGTGGTGCGCACCGAACAAGGGACGATGCTGGCGTTGATGGTGGACGCGATCGTAGGGGCACGGGAGCTGGTGTTTAAGCCGCTGCCCCCGCTTCTGAGCGGTCATCCGCTGGTAGCGGGAACCGGCCTGACCACCTCAGGCGATTTGATCTTCCTGTTGAACCCCTCAGGCCTGGCGCGGTGCCGCCTGACCTCGACCAGTTGGCAGACGGCAATTATCCGCTCGGCGGCCAGCGTGCGGGAAAGCCGCTCGGTGCTGGTGGTGGACGACTCGCTGGCAGTGCGTAAGGTGGCAGCGAATCACCTGCGGACCCTGGGCTACGAGGTAGACGAGGCGGCCGATGGGTTCGAGGCGCTCCAGAAACTGCGGGCCAAAACCTACCGCCTGGTGCTGTCCGACCTGGAAATGCCCCGAATGAATGGCTTCCAACTGCTGACCGAAGCCGGACGCCTGGGCACCCTCCAGGTGACCCCCGTGGTCGTGGCCAGCACCAAGTCGGACCCCGAGACGCAACGCAAAGTGATTCAACTGGGGGCGCGGACCTTCGTGGCCAAACCCCTGGACGCCGACAAATGGCGACTCATCGAACCTCTCCTTCAAGGCGAATCCGGTGGCCAGTCCAATCCGCCTACCGCAGACCCTCCAACGGCGACGGTCCCAGCGCGTTCTCCTCAAGCGACGCCCCAACCGTCCGACCCCGTGTCCCTCTCCGGATCCTGACCGTCCCGTATCATTGGTTCGACCCGGCCCATCCGGCTCACGCTCACATGCTCACCGAATGGAACCCCGCGTTCCTCTCTCGAATCCCTAACCCGACCTTCCAACTGAGACGAGACCCGACATGGAACGACCCCACGTCCTGGTGATCGACGACAGCAACGCCATCCGCAAGACGGTGGAATGCCACCTTTCCCAAGCTGGTTATCGAATCAGCCAGGCTGCCGACGCCGAAAAGGGGTTGAGTCTGGCGGCGTCGGCCAAGCCGGACTTGATCCTGTTGGATCACCAACTACCCGGCACTACCGGCGACCAAGTCTGCCGCAAACTTTGGGAAAACCCCGCGACCAATGAGATCCCTGTATTGATCAGCTCCTCATTGCGCCTTCAGGTGATGCACCTCTACACGGAGTTTCCCAACGCCATCGACTCGCTGCCCAAACCCTACACCCCCGACAACCTCAAAAGCGCAGTGGCCAACGCCCTGACGATCGGCCCCAAAATCATCCAGGCAGCTAAAACCGGCGGCTCGATCGAAGACGTCAACTCACCGCCGCCAGCGCTGCTGTCGGGCAACCTGGAGGTCTTCCCAGCGCGGGCAGTGCTGGACTTCGTGAATAACTGCAAGATCACCGGACGTCTGAGCTTCGAGGTGGAGGGCGGCCTGCAAATCCGGTTCTGCGTGGCCGGCGGCCGTATCCAGGCGGTCTACTCGCCCAACGCCCCCACTGAGGAAGTCGCCCGCTGTCTGCCCGAGGAACTCTCCGATTTGGCCCCACTACTGACCGTCACCCTCACCGAACAACGTGACCCCCAAATGGGCGGTCTGGTCAACCTGCTCCAGAAAAGCCTCTCTGACCCGAGGCGTCTGCGGGCCCTGCTGCGCGCCCAAGCGGCGATTCTGACCTACGGCACCCTGCACAGCCGGGTCGGCGAATTCGCTTTGGAACCCCTGGATACCCCGCCGCCGATGTTCCAGGCGTTCCCGTTGCAAACCAGTCTGCCCGCCCTGGCCGTCGAAGGGGTGCGGCGTTGCGCCGATCCGATCGAGGCTGACAGTTGGGCGTCACTGGTCTTCGCCCGGCAAACCCGCCCCGGAGCCAATCTCGACCGGGCCGGCCTCAACCCGGTGGAACTCAAGATTCACACCCTATTCGACGGGGCGCACAATCTGGCGGCGGTCGCTCAAGCCGTCGGGGTCCATCTCGCCGAAGTCGCCGCGGTCGCCCAAGGTCTGGAACTCACCGGCTTGGTCGAACGCCGCGACGCGCTGGCCAACGCCCATGTCATGGTGCTGGAGGACGATACCGAGGCCGTTCGCCTGATCCAACGGGTTCTGGGACCCGAAGGCATGGGCTTCCAACTCAAGATCGTCCGCGACCGCATCGGAGCCAGCCTGCTGTTGCGCCGCACCAAGTTCGACCTGATCATCATGGCATTGGACACCCCTGAGCAAGAGGCGTTCCTCCGTCAAATCAAACAAAACCACCCGGAAACCCGGTTCATCGGCCTGGCTGGAATGCCCGACGACGAAAGCGAACTGACCCGGTTCGACCAACTCGGGCTGGATCACGTGCTTCATCGTCCCCTGTCAGAAAGCGACCTGGTTTCGACCATTCGCCACGTCCTGGGCGGTGGTCAACTCGTGGGCGCCGGGCCGGTCCGCTGAACTCCCCCCGCCGACGCGGTTCAACCCGCCCCGCTTGGTTTCGATCCGCTTCGACTCGCTTCACGTCGTTGCCTCGCAGCCGCCCTGCCGCTCCCTGCGATGACCTCTTTGGCGACGGTCGCGCCGCCCGCGCCGGTCCCTTCCCGGCGGCGCGACCATGTGATCCCACCTCATCCGACTTTCCGCGCACGAGGTTCCGCCATGTCCAACCACTGGTCCGCCAACGCCGATCCCGACAACCTCGACCTCGCCTATCAGGACACCGTCGCCCTGCTGCAGACCGAGTTGGACAAACTCGAACAAGAGAACCGCCTGCTTCGCGAAGCCAACGCCGCAGCGGTCCACACCCCCCCCGTGGACACCAGCGCGCTGGAACGCCAGTACGAGGAACGCCTGGCCAGCCTCAATCAGGAGTTGCAGGTTCGGGAGGACAATATCAATTGGTTGCTCGATCAGATGCAAATGTTGGAGCAAACCATCCTGGCTCACCGCCAGGACCGGGAGCAACTGATGCATTGGCTCACGGAAATTGAAAAGCGGGTCGAAACCCACGTGGAATCGATCTCCGCAGCTCCTTCCGAGGAACTCACCCGCGAGGTGAGCGAACTCAAACGGCGATTGGACGCGGTTCAACGGGAGTCGGACCAGAAAGTCCGCACCCTGGAAAACGAGAAGCGGCACCTTGAAGCCCAAAAGCAACAGCTCCAGGCCGAGTTGGATCGGCTCTCCGGCCAAGTGGTCGAATTGACCGAAACCCTGCAAACCGTCTCGGCTCAGGCTCAGGAGGCCATGAGCGGTCAGGCCGACGCCCCAGAGTTCGGCGAGGACGGGGTCAGCCAAGCCTCGATCATCGAAGCGCTCGAGGAGGAGAACCGGCGTTTGCGACAAACCTGCGTCGAACTGACCCGCGCCTCGGCCCAAGTCGAAGAGTTCGAAGCCCTGCAAAACCAACTGGCTGAACTGCAAACCCATTACGCCGCCGCCTACCATGAACTCGAAACGACCCGCCAACAATTGCAGGATCAAATCAAGGCGGCGGAGGAGGAGAAGGCTCAATTAATCAAAGCGCATGAGATCGAAAAGGCCGAGCTCGAAGCCCGGATCGCCCGGGAAGTTCAACAAGCCCAACGATTGGCCGAGGAACAGCAACGACGGGCGGCAGCGAGTCGGGACACCTCGATCGACGAGCGGATCCGAGCCTTCCGGGAACACCTTCAAGAGTTGCAAAGCCGCGAAGAAGCCGACAAGAAACACTCCACCGGTGGGTTCGCCAAACGGATCTCCCAAGTTTGGGTCAAGACCCGCCCCCGTTGAGCCAAGAAGGCGGCGTTCGATCATCCAGCCCGCTCCATCTGGCGCGGGCTGGACGTGGAGATCTTTATGGTTCCCGAATCCGACTCGGTTCCTCCAGAACCCCTTGCCGCCGAGCGTGGTCTGGCCGGTTGGCCTGAGGCGGAGTAGAATAAAAGGGCCTTGGCGCTCCCTTCCTCAATCCCTCCTCCGCCCCCTCGGCCGTCGAGTCGGCTTTGACGGGAAACACGAAACGAAACATGGAGTCACGCCGGACGGTGTTGAGGGCATTTCGATGGTTGCACGTCATGCCTGAGGGCGGCCCGACACCGCGTGAAGGACGCTCAGCCCCAAGCGGAACCCAGCCCGACGGACCCTTCTCGGCACGGTCGAAAAGCAATGTCGGGAGCGGGAGCGGCTCCAAGCCGCAAGACGCGGTGAGGACGCGGGTTGGGTTGGAGCGGTGAAGGTCGCTCAGTACTAGATGAGTAATGGGTCGGAGGATGTGATCGACGGTTTCGCGGGGAGTTGCCAGTCCGATGAGTTCCGATCCTTTCGATCCCCGATCCCCCTTCGCCGGCATAGGTCCGAGGTTCGACGAGGACGGCGAAGGCAACCGTCGGGTGCCGTCGCTGGTTCAACAACAATTTTTCGAGCTGAGCCTGCAAAACCTCCGCGCGAAGCTCAACGAGGCGATCAATCAGTTCGCGGACTGGGCGTCGGCGCGTGCGGAACGCGAGCGGAAACTCCAGCAGCGTATCGAGGAACTGGAGGAGGCGCTGGCAGCCGCCTCCCAGAGTCCCTCGACCTCGGGATCGGGTGAATTAGCCATCGACGGAACTTGGGCCGACGAACGAGAAGAGTTCCTGGTCCAACTCGAACACGATAAGCGGCTGTTGGCCGAAGCCTGGGCGCGGTTGGAAGAAGAACGGATCGCGGCTGGCTTTCCTAACGCGGCGGCGGCGGTGGGGTTGGGTACCGGCCTGCCATCGCCCACCGCCGTGGCATCCTCGCCGACGGGAAGCGTGGCAATCGGTGGAGCCGGGTTGGTGGGTGGCCCCCACGCGATTGGCCACGGGCCTCGGGTCATCGAAAGTGCGACCGGTCGGCCCACGGCGATCGTTCCCCCTCCCCCCGTCGGCGTTCCCCACCCGTCCCCGCCGTTCGCCGCGCCATCGTCCCCTGTGCCCGTGCCCGTGGTTTCCCCCCCCACGTCGGTCTCTTCGTTGCGTCCCCCCAACAACTCCACCTCGCAGGAGTTGCGCCGCCAGTTGGAAGCGTTGCAACGCGACGTCAAACGCAACGCCCGCTGACCCCCGGCAGATCGTCCAAAACCCAACCTCGACTCGATCCTCTTCCTCCGTCCGCGTCGTTTTGGTTCAATACGCTCCATGCTAAGCAGCCCGTTTCCGCCATTGCCAAGTTCGGGACAATTTCCCGAAGAGTGCCAAGGCGAGGAGTCGAATGGTTGGTGATGGCTTGTCCGATTCACTCTCGAATCGCCAGTCATTCCTGCTCGAGTTGGGTCGTGTTGACCAGGGTGACGAGGGCGAGTTGACCTCATCCCGCCTTGCCGCTCGTGTTGTGAGAGGGAGGGATTGGTCGCGTGGTTGTCGGCGGCGTGGTCGTGTGTGGGTGAAGAGGGCCCCGCTTCGGCTTTCGCGTCCGCCTTCGCGCTTGTGTTCGATCCCACCTTGATCGTCGCCGTCACTCAAGGAACCACCCGTGTCCTCGCGCTCATCGTTGCTCACTCGGATTGTCAACCAAGTTCTGGGGGTTGGGAGGAACGGCCACGGCGCTCGGGGCCGCCCGGCGCATCCGCCGCGCAACGACGCCGAGCTGATTGATTTGCTGATCCGCCAGAACCGCTATGCGTTGGTATTGCGACGGGATCAGGCCGACGTGATCCCCCACGACGCGACCCTCGAAGCCTGGCGGGTTTTAGAAGAGTCAATGGCCCTGATCCCCGGCGGGGTGATCCCGATCGTGGCTCAAGATGGTTCCAACCAGCTCATGGAGGTTCCCGCCTTTTACCTGGACCGCTACGCGGTGACCAACGCCCAGTACGCCATCTTCGTGGACGAAGGGTGCTACGAGAAACTCGACCTTTGGCCCCAGGAAGTTTGGGAGGCGCTGACCACCCGCTTCCTGGACCAGTCGGGTCAACCCGGTCCGGCCTTCTGGAACCGAGGCCGTTACCCCCCCGGTAAGGAGAATCACCCCGTGGTGGGCGTCTGCTGGTACGAGGCGTGCGCCTATGCGCAATGGGTGGGCAAGCGATTGCCAACCGCCGCGGAGTGGCAGAAAGCCAGCGGTTTTCCCGATCAGTTGGGCCGCGGGGGTCAGGGGACGCGCTATCCCTGGGGCGATATTTTCGCCGCTGGCAAGGCCAACCTCGCCCAGGCCGGCATAGGTGAGACCGTTCCAGTCAACGAGTTCAAGGCTGGCACCACGCGCAATGGCATCTATCAGCTGTGCGGGAACGTCTGGGAATGGCTCGACGAGCCGCTGGAGATGATTCACAAGCATCCCGACGAGCAATTTCTCACGCTTCAGCCGATGAGGCGGATCGTGGGCGGAGCCTACGACACCTACTTGATTCATGAAGCGACCAACACGTTCGTGACCGGCCAACCAGAACTGGATCGCCGTCCCAACATCGGGTTTCGCTGCGCGGTGTTTCTGGATCAGATTCGTTCTCAGATCACCGATTGAATTGAATTGAGTTCAATTGAGTTAAGTTGAGTTGAGTGGGAAGGCTTCGCGTCCGGTTTCTGGTCGCCGCGTTGATTGGCTCGAGTCGCCCCCTCCCCCCCGCCCCGTTGGCCAGAGGGAAGCATGCCGCCATCGTATTCGTATTCCTACTCCAGCGACGACTCGTACAGTCCGTCGCGTCAACCGCCGCCGCCACCCATGCACGGCTACGGTCCCCAGAACCCGTGTCCGTTGTGCGACGGAAGTTGCCCAGTCTGCATGGTGCCGGGCGACGTGATCAACTCGATCCAGGTCCGTCAGGGAACCTCCCCCAAATACACCGCGATCCTCGGTCCCTCCAACGTGGGTAAAACCGTGTTCCTGGGAACCCTGTTGGATCTTCTGTCGCGTGGTACCGGCGGCCTGCGCGGGGTGGCTCGGGGGGCGTTTTCCCTGGCGCTTCAACGCAACGTGATGCTCGAGTTGGAACGCCAGCGCTTCCCGGCCAAAACCCCCAACGAACCAGATCGTTGGAATTGGGTCCACTGCGAAGTCACCGCTGGAACCGGTCGCAAGGAGAAGCGGGCCGATATCATTGCCCCCGACGTGGCCGGCGAAGCAGTCGCCGGCGAACTCAACGTGCCCGGCTCCAACCCGATCATCCACGGGCTGTTGCTGAAATGCGCGGGGCTCGTGGTGCTGATCGACTTGGTTTCGGTGCTGGAGGAGGGTCGCGAGGCCGAGCTGTTCGCCAACCAGCTTTTGGTCTACCTCACGCAGCTGCGCGGGGCCAAGCGGGGCAAGCTCAATTTACCCGTAGCCCTCGTATTCACCAAAAGCGATCTCAGCGACGAGCCAATGAACGACCCCAACGCCTTCGCCAAATCCAATGTGAGCAACCTCTATCAGTTCTGCACCTCGCAATTGTCGCGGTTTCGTTTTTTCGCCTCGGGGGTGGCCGGTTCGGTCGGCTTCCTAGTCGGTCCCACGGGTCAACGGGTCTGCGTGCCACTGCGGATCCAACCCCGGGGGATTGTCGAACCATTCGCCTGGATGTTCCAACATTACCGCTAAGACGGAGCGGATCGGCGTAGTCAACCGTTTGTATATTCCCAGTTTGCGATCCCTCCCTTTCCCCGGTTCGTTTTCGTTGGGAGGCGGCGACTTCAAAGGAGGTCGTTGACGGCAATGAACACAGTGCGTCCGGTTCCAATTTCGGCGCTAGTGGCCGATCAAGCGATCTTCACATCATTGCGGCGGGGCGGCATGTCCGGTTATCACCTGGTGTCGCGTTCACCGGGCTTGACCGAAGGGGAAGCCCGTGAAATCGCCACCACTGCGCCCTCGCACGATAGTCTCATTGTGGACGCCAACAACACGGTCTCGGTCAATTTCCAATTCCTGGCCAGTCAACGCTACGCGCTGTCACGCACCTGTCAAGGCCATCCGGAGTACTCCGGACGCGGGGGTCGCCAACTCTATACCCACTTCCTGATTTTTTCTCCCGACGTGTTAAGATACGTTCACTTTCAACCGTTTCATCTTTATCGCGACGCCTTGACCCGAGGGTTGCTGCACTACCGACCTCATCCTTCGCAACAATTACCCCGGATTCAATTTTCGAGTCTGTACCCGCTGCCCACCGCCACCTTTTGGGAAGAACGGGCTCGTGCCCTGGGGTTGGGCGACCTGCATCGCCTGGCCCGCGAGATCCGCGCGGTGCGGCGTCCGCTGGTGGTCCCGTTTGGCGGCAATCGCTCTGACTTGGTCGAGTGTCTTTTGGGAATGCTCGACGGCCCTTTGGTGGGAGCGCTGAGTTTCTCAACCAGCCTCAAACCATCCAACGTGCGGCCTTATCGCCTGTGCGTGGTGGGGGAGTCTTGACCGCCGCCACCCGTTGACCTCGCCTCGACCGATCACCCGAGTGCGAGTCCAGCTCAGCACTGAGGCTCCTGACCGGATAAAAGCGCTTCCAATCGACATTCGATTCGGCGTTTGTTCACATCGATTACTTCGAGAATACGATGAATTTGGTCCATCGGTTGGCCGCACTCAAGCGCCCAGAGGATGACGTCGAGGTTCTCATACCCCTGCTTGATCATCTCGAAGACTGGTGCGAACAGGGGTTCGTCGCGCAGTTCGCGGTTGAGCAGACCGAAATCGTTGGGATCCAGTTCGATCCAGAAGTAACGGCCTTCCAAATGTTCCAGCCAGCGCCAGCGGAGGAACGTATTCCAATGGGTTCCAATCCAATCGCGGATGGCGGTGGGACCCAGGTCGCGGTTGGCTTTCTCGCTCACGATCCATTTGTGAGTCATCGCCTCGGCGACGCTGCGTTCGTAGATGCTTCGGCGCGTCACGATCGCGGTGGCCGCCTCTGGTGGTGGATCAACGGAGCCGGACCGCGATTCGCCGGACGCCTCGCCGACCGACTCGATCGTACTCAACGGCTTGGACATCGAACAACCCATCCCTCGTTCGACCTCGATGAGCGGTGGGGAGGGAACCCTGAGCCGATCATGTTTCACCAGCCGACACCCAGGCTGGCGAGACATGACGCGCCAAAGGGATCCCACCGAGACCGACCCGCGGACCAGCGTGAGTCGCGCTGCAAGCGTTTGTCGGTGCCCGGGCGGAAAGAAAACGCCGTCGATTCTGCCCCCGCGAAGGAAGACGATCCATCAAAACCGGTGTGGGAACCCCTTCGTGTTCCCTCCTCTTGCAACGATCCAACCAGGGAGAAACACCGTAGCGGTTGGCCCCGCTCACTCCTCCACGAGACGCCCTCATGCATCACCATAAGGACGCGACCCGCCTCAACCCATGCTGCGTGGTCAATCCGCTCCTTCATCGAAACATCAAAGGGCGAATCGCGTTCCCACAGAAACGGGAACGGCTCGCACTGCAACATGTTCCACAAATGCGACGAAACCGCATCTGCGACACCACACCGTCCCCGTTCTCCTAATCTAACTCATCGCGGGGTAGATTCACAAGGCCTCCCAGATCACAGAGTCCGCAGAGGAGCTTGGTCGAGGGATTCCAACCGAAAAGGCCAATCCTAAACCCCTTCTCCAACCGATCCCGAACCAGGTTTGATGGGCTGGGTTAACCGCCAAGCCACGCCCTCCGGTCTCCCCAGCCCCATTCGGAAGGTCGTCCGCCGAAAGACCAGCGAGGGGGGAACCCTTACGATCGGTCTTTCTCGGGGCCGCCCCCGCCACTATGATAACCCGGCGGGTACGTCGTGATCCTGAATGTCGCGCCGCTCCAGGTCAAGGGAGACGTCGTCATGTCCTACCGGACCTTCAAGCACCTGCTGGGCGAAACCAGCCTGGAGCGGAAGTGTCGGTTCATCTTCGGCGGCGGCATTCTAATTTTGGTGACCGTCAGTTTTTACCTCTACGGCCACAAAACCGAAACCCTCGTGATCGGCCAAAGCACCGAGGCCGCCCGGATGCTGGTGGACCCCCTGATGAGCCAACTTCACATCCGAGCCCATCAGGACCACGACCTCAACCGCCTGGCCGACGAGATCATTGGCGTCCATTCCATCGGCAACCAGCCTCCCAAGGTCTCCTACCGCTTTTTGCCCGCCCCCAACGTCGCCTCCAACGTCCCGATGGACGACTTCGAACGCGAGACCCTCGAACGATTCTTCCAGGCCGCCGAGGCCGATAAGGAATATGCCAAGGCCGGCGACCCCAACACCCGCCCCTACGTCTTCGCCAACGGCACCGAAAAGTTCCGGGTCGATCTCCACGGCAAACCCAACGCCTATCGCTATATCCAGGCGATTCAATACAAAACCGACTGCATGAGCTGCCACTCCTTCCGACCCAACGGCGACGGCACCTACACCACGGCCTCCGTCGGCGAACTCTTCGGGGCCATCGTCATCGAATTGCCGATGGATCGGGTCAAAAAAGCAATCCACCAAAACCGCGCCATCCTCATCTCCGCCGCCCTGGTCACCGCCATTTTGGCGATGGTCGGCTCCTACATCATCGTCCGTTACGTGATCGTCAAGCCGGTCCAGCATCTCCGCGACGTCTCTGACGCCATCGGCGCGGGCAACCTCTCGATCCGGGCCAACATTCACACCGGCGACGAATTCGAAGAACTCTCGCATGCCTTCAACCGCATGTTGCACAACCTGATGGCCTATCAACAGGAGTTACGCGACGTCAACGCCGACCTCGATCGGAAGGTGGACGAACTGGCCCAGGCTAACCTGGCGCTCTACGAGATGAACCGGCTCAAAAGTGACTTCCTGGCGACGATGAGCCACGAGCTCCGCACCCCGCTCAACTCGATCCTGGGATTCTCGGAGGTTTTGGCCGGCAGCGATCAGTTGTCCGAGAAGCATCGACGCTTCGCCAACAACATCATGACCTCCGGGCGGATGCTGCTGACGATGATCAACGACATCCTCGACCTGGCCAAGATCGAAAGCGGCAAGATGGAGGTCCGCATCGAGAATTGCTCGGCCCGCGACCTGTGCGAATCACTGGCCGCAGTGATGCGCGACGCCTTCGAGGCCAAAAACATCGACCTGAAATGCGTGATCGACGATCAGTTGCCCCTGATCCGCCAGGACCCCGGCAAGGTCAAACGCATCGTCTCCAACCTGCTGTCCAACGCTGTCAAGTTCACCCCCGAAGGAGGACGAGTCGAGTTGCGGGTCTTCGCCGAGGGACGCTTCCTCGTCATCCAGGTCGAGGATACCGGCATCGGCATCGCGCCCGAGGATCAAGAGGCGATTTTCGAGAAGTTCCGTCAACTTGCCCAGCCCCAACGCGATGACGCCGTGTTGACCCGCGAACATCAGGGGACCGGTCTGGGACTGTCGATCGTGCGCGAACT